>Ga0209542_10012693_pt1 | contig 14674 bp, 12 predicted proteins | sample RifCSPhighO2_01_FD_184028 | JGI IMG/M metagenome (GOLD analysis project Ga0209542, IMG submission 184028) | Soil microbial communities from Rifle, Colorado - Rifle CSP2_plank highO2_0.1 (SPAdes) (version 2) | ecosystem: Environmental > Terrestrial > Deep subsurface > Rock core/Sediment ...
CAATTGCAGGGACGCGCATTGGCAGTAGCGATGGTGGGAACGCCCATCGCATTGTCGCTGGGCGTGCCTTTGGGAACCTGGCTGGGGGGATTCATGGGCTGGCGCATGGCGTTCGGATTGATGTCCGGGATGACCTTGCTGTTGATTGTCTGGGTGCTGATCAAGGTGCCGGACTACCCTGGCCAATCCTCCTCACAGCGCATGGCGTTGCGTCAGGTCTTTTTCACACCTGGTGTACGTTCGGTGCTGGGGGTCGTCTTCACCTGGATGCTGGCTCACAACATTCTTTATACCTACGTCGCGCCGTTTGTTTCCAGGGCTGGGTTGGCCGATGAGGTTGGTTTGGTTCTGCTGGTATTTGGTGTTGCCGCTTTGGCGGGCATCTGGATAACGGGGCGGCTGGTTGATCGGCATCTGCGCAAGACAGTGTTGGCCAGTCTCGCAACCTTCGCAGCCGTTTCGGTTTTCTTCGGCTTGTTTTCAGGCTCTGCCGTGGCGATTTATCTAGGTGTCTTTATCTGGGGCCTGACCTTTGGTGGCGCCGCGACGCTTCTACAAACCGCGCTTGCCGACGCCGCAGGCAAGGGCGCCGATGTTGCTCTCTCCATGAACGTCGTCGTCTGGAACAGCGCTGTCGCTGGCGGGGGACTCTTGGGTGGCGTGTTACTCGGCCAGTGGGGAGTGGGTTCCTTTCCCTGGGTGTTATTGATACTGCTACTCCTCAGTCTGGTCATTGCATCTAGAGCGCGGGTCCACGGCTTTGCGCAAGGTGACAGGCAGTCCAGCCAAGTGGTCGCTGGTCATTGATGTGTGGGCAGCATTGCGCTGCATGCTCAAGCTTCCAACGCATTACAACGAGTGAACAGCATGAATACGTGATTTAAGCCGCAGCGGCGACTTGCTGTAGATTTACCGGGCTTGGGCGAGTCTGGATCGCCCAAGACGAGGGGCTGGTTTTTTGCTTTAGTTTAGATACCGTTCCACTAGGCGCGCCCAGTAGGCAGCACCGATTGGCAAGTTTTTGTCATTGAAATCGTAGGCCGGGTTATGAACCATACAACCATCTTCGCCAACGCCATTGCCCAGGCGTAAAAAACAACCTGGCCGCTGCTCAAGCATGTAAGCGAAGTCCTCGCTGGACATGAGCTGATCGGCATGGGCAATCACATGCCAAAAAACAACGGGCGTGGCTTTACCCCTGTTCGGCCAATAGATAAGGTGACGAGCATCACAGCATTGCAGGCCACAGTATCCCTGGGATGGACCTCCACCTGTACTTCCGATTCGGTAAGTACTCGCTTCAACGCCGTCTCCGGTTCCTCCAAAGCTTCCTTAGACATCACAGTTCGAGTCTCTGCGAGCCTACCGCATAGGGCTCGCATGAGGAGTTATGCATGACAGATCTGGCCTTGTTGCTCAGGCCTTGCCGCAGTCGTACCTGCCCAGAAGACATGAAGAAAACCCTCTGGGCTGCAGCCGAGCTGCGCGCCAATATGGACGCCGCCGAGTAAACCCTACTCCGCGACACTCTATTACCCCGCCTAATCTCCGGCCAACTGCGTCTGGCGGAAGCGGAATAAGTTGTTGAGGACGCACTGGCATGAATGCAAATGCAAAAGTTTTGGACCTGCTCGATGCCGTGCGTATTCGCGCCGCTTCGTTGGCCGAAGCAAAACAGCGCTACGCCGCGGAGCTGGCGCCGGACTTCAACCTGGTAGATCACCTGCGGAATAACGAAGTGGCACTGTCGCGCTATCTGGGGCTATTGCTGGATGTGAAAGGTGTGCATGGCCAGGGTGAGCTGTTTCTGCGCAGCCTGCTCCAGCGCCTAGAGTGCACCGGTTTCGAACCGCAGGATCTGCTTCGCGTTCGGCTGGAACAACGCACTCACAGCGGACGCTATCTGGATATTTACCTAGAGTTTCACGGTGGTGTGATCGGCATCGAGAACAAACCGTGGGCCGCTGATCAAGACAAGCAGCTGGAGGATTACGCGAGCTTCCTTGAGTCGTCGGCACGGGGCGGTCAGTGGTTGTTGGTGTATGCCTGCAACTGGGAACCGTCTGAAGCCAGTTTGAGCCCCGCTAAACGTGAGCAGTTAGAGCAGGTCGGGAGCTTCTTGCGCCTGGACTTTTTGCAGATCGCCGAATGGCTGGATGAATGCGCCTGCAACGCCCGTGCGCCCAAGGTGCGGCTGTTTGTGGAAGCGCTCAGCTCTTATGTGCGCCAGCAGGTTAATGGAGAAAGTGATGTGAGCGAGGCGGAGCAAATCAAGGCGGTGATCCTACAAAAACCGGAGTATTTGGAGGCTGCGCTGAAGGTGGCGCAATCCATCGATCAGGTGAAGGCGCAACTGCTAACTCAATTCAAACGCGCCCTGGGGCAAGCCCTAGAGGCCCAAGGCCTGAGTTTGGTTTGGGAAGAGCAGGCGCTGGCGAGCGGGCGCGCCTATGCCGGTTTTGGCGTGAAGCTAAATCATGAGCACCAGTTACACATACGCTTTGAATTCGGGTCGGCACGGCTAAACGCGCTGGAGTGGGGCATCTGCCGCGACAGCGCCAAAGTCGAACTCAATACCTCCGACGCCGAGACCATTGCCGGTGCAATGGATGGCGCTTTTGGTGTTGGCACTCATGGTTGGCCGGCCTGGGCCTGGTATATCGGTACTGGCGCCCGCGATACTGTACTGAGCGATAACGAGCGCCACTGGGCCACCTCCGCCGAGCCCTGGCTGCGACTGCAGGATGATTCTGAGCAAGGCATGGTGCCGCGCATTATTCAGCTCGCGCTAAAGGCCCAAAAAGCGCTGGCTGATGTGAGCGATGCAATGTGTATGCGGACGTTGAGGGTGCAGGGATGAACGAGTCTATCGAAGAGCGTCAGGCTCTGTGGCAGCGTTTTTTGGTGCGCTGGCCGCTTGAGTCGTTGGCGGTTATGACTCTGGAGCAGTACAGCCGTGCGGGTGATCAGGATTGCTTTGTTTACTGGCTGGAGTTGTTGACGGAATCGCTGGGGTCCATTTGGGGTGGCTCTGCTTTTAAGTTCGGGGTTTACTCGCGGCGCGACCAGAGCGATAGGGTGAGTAATAGCGAGCGATCCTATTCGACTGACTACGCGTGGTACAGCCAGTATGGGGCTTCGGTTGAAGAGGCTTTTGCTCAGGTACTTGGCCAGATTGTGCTGATTGCTCAGGCGGCTCGGAGCGGCGATTTGGAAGCGGTAGAACAGGCTCGTTTGGGGCCTGCATTGAAGTGGAAACTGGCCTTTCTCTATCAGCGCCCTGAGCAGCCTTGCGTGCTACCAATCTATGGTTTGCGATTTCTGCGTGCAGCAACCAACCAGCCGAGCGCGCTAGCCGCGCCTGCATTACAGCGTGAGTTACTCGCTGCGCGTGGCGAGCAAAACTTGTTTGCCTATGCCGACTCATGCTGGGCTACTGCGACGGCCTGGATACAGGTGCAGGCAGTAGGCGAACAGGCGTTGGCCTATTTCAACGAGCAGCCTGAGCGATTTTCACCGATTAACATCACACAAAAGGTTGCGGGTTTTCGCTTGGTCAACGAGCGTCAGCTAGCACTGATCCGCGAAGGTAAAAAACTCACCTTGTTTGTAGCGCCAGGTTCCTGGCTGAGCACTCTGGTTGAGCCACCATTACGCCTTGATGACTACCTGTCTGAGCGGAACCGCAATAGCAATCTGAACTCATGTGCTCCTGAACTTGCCAATGGCCGTGAGGCTGTGTGCATTACTTTAAGTGGGGTCGAGGCCTTGGAGGCGTTGTGTTGCGCTTATGAGGGAGCTGATCTCGATGAGGACGCTAACCCTATTACCTATAAAGGAACCACTGCCATGCCTAGCGCGCCGCTTAATCAAATTCTTTTCGGGCCGCCGGGTACCGGTAAAACCTATGCAACCATCGAGGCGGCGCTGGAGGTGCTGGATAGTCGTTTTCTGCAGGATCATCGCCAGGATCGGGTGGCGCTGAAGCTGCGCTTCGACCAGTTGGCCGATGAAGGTCGCATCCGTTTCGTGACCTTCCATCAGAGCTTCAGTTACGAGGACTTCGTCGAAGGCTTGCGCGCCGAAAACGATGAGGCCACTGGGCAGTTGCGCTACGAGGTGGTGGATGGCGTGTTTAAGAGCCTATGTGAAGTGGCCAGTGCCAAAGTCACTCAGCAGGCTGCGGCTCCCCTGGAGTTAGGGGGACGCAAAGTTTGGAAGATGTCATTGGGCAACACCTTAGGTAGCGACGCCAGTATCTACGAGGAGTGTGTACAGGGCGGCTATATGCTGCTGGGTTATGGCAGCGGCATCGACTTTAGCGGCTGCAAAAACCGCAGCGATGTGAAGCAGCGCTTCGAAAATGCCGGCGTGACCTTGGATGGCGCCAATGATTACAGCCTCACCAGTGTTTCGGCCTACGTCACCAGAATGAAAGTCGGCGATTTGGTCGTGGTGAGCGATGGCAACTTCAAGTTTCGAGCGATTGGTGAGATCACTGGGGGTTACGCCTTTAAGCCGCATGCCGACTATGAAGATGGCTATGCACAAATGCGTCCGGTGAAGTGGCTTCGTCAGTACAGCCCTTCTTTGCCGCACGGCGAACTGTTGAACGCTCAGTTCAGCCAAATGACGTTGTATGAATTGCGGAGCCCGACTCTTAATCGGGAGAAATTGCAGGCTCTTTTGGGTGCACCTGCCATGGTTGGTAGTGGAGGAGTATTCAGCCGAGGGCAGGTGTTTGGTCGGGACTACCAGGTGGTTCGTACCAGTGCCGACTTACTAGAGGTGAAGAAGCCCAATGGCAATCTGCTTGGGTTAACTCTGAGTCTTCTGAATGAGTTGGCTGAGGCGGTACGTGCGGGCAAGATCTCGCTGCAGGATATCCGTGAGAAAAAAGCAATAGATAAGCTCCCGGGTACAACCTTGGAGCCATTTCTTGTTAATGGTTATAACAACATCCTGGCACCTTTAGTGGAGCATCTACTTAAGACCTCGGAGTTGCACGATGAGGTTGAACCTTGTTCCGATGCTCGGGTTTTGATCATCGACGAGATCAACCGTGGCAATGTATCGCGTATCTTTGGTGAGCTGATCACCCTGATCGAGCGGTCTAAGAGGGCGGGAGCTGATGAAGCGTTGTCGGTGGTACTGCCGTATTCCAAGCAGCGTTTCAGTGTGCCTTCGAATGTCCATCTGATTGGCACGATGAACTCCGCAGACCGCTCGCTGGCTGGCCTGGATATCGCCCTGCGTCGGCGTTTTGTATTCAAGGAAATGCTGCCCGATCACCAGCTGCTGAAGGGCGTGTTGGTGGAAGGTATCGATATCGGCGTGTTGCTGCAGATGATGAACCAACGCATCGAGGTGTTGCTTGATCGTGACCACTGCCTGGGGCACGCCTATTTCATCCCCCTCAAGGCTGAGCCAAGCCTGGAACTGCTGGAGTCGATCTTCCGTAACCAGATTCTCCCGCTGCTGCAGGAGTACTTTTTTGAGGACTGGCAGCGTATTCAGTGGGTATTGAACGACCATCGCAAGCAAGTAGCGGATCGTTTTGTCGAGCAAATCAAGCCTGACTTGAGCATCTTGTTTGGCAATTCTGTGGCGGGTTTACAGGGGGGGATTTGGCGAGTGGTGCCTGGCGCATTTAAGCGGGTCGGTGCCTATGCCGGAATCATTGCGACTAAGTCGTTAGCTCAGACTGCGGCGGATGATAATGTCGGCATTGTGGAGCGTGAGGATTGACCACCTCGGTAACTATTCGCGAATTCGCGCGGCTGACGACTAGCAAGGTGCCAGAGGGTGATTTGGATTTTGTCAGCATTTCTGCGTCAGCCTTCGATTGGCTGTGTGATCTGAGCGCTCGCTTTAATCGCAGCGGCGCAACGCTGTTGCAGGTAGAAGGGCGCCGCTCACTGAAGTGGGACAGCTATGTCGGCGTGCTGGAAACGCCTTGTGGTACTCGGATAGAGATTCTCCCCAAGCATTTTGAACACGGTGATTGCGCAAAGCAGAGCCGTGCACTGCTGCGCAAGTTGATTCAAGCGGCGTTGTCGCTTAAGCCGCGCCAGGTCTCGGTGGCTGGGCTGGAGTTGTTCGATGCGCCCCTTACCGAGTGGGTGATGGGGCAATTCCTCAATGAGCTGGACCATCTGGTTAAAGTGGGTTTTCGCTTTGACTACCAACGTGTCGAGGAAGAGCAGCGATTCTTGCGCGGCCAATTAAACGCGGTAGCGCAGATGCGCCAACCGCCAGGGCGGCAGCATCAATTCCAGATTCGTCACGATGTTTTCTTGCCTGATAGGGCCGAGAACCGTCTGCTTAAGTTGGCGTTGGAGCAGGTGGCTAATGCCACTCATGATGCCGCTAATTGGCGTTTGGCTAACGAGCTACGCTCAATGTTGGCCGAAGTGCCTACTAGCCAACAGGTGCAAGCGGATCTTCGAGTCTGGAGCCGTGATCGTCTAATGGCCCACTATCAAGCGATCAAGCCTTGGTGCGAGCTAATCCTGAATCGACAAATGCCGATTGCCGTAGCCGGGGAGTGGCAGGGGATGAGTCTATTATTCCCGATGGAAAAACTCTTTGAGCGATATGTGGAAGGCTGGCTGCGTGGGCAGTTGCTGTCGGGTGCCGCACTTGAGTCACAGGCTGATAGTGAGCATTTGTGTGGGCACGGCAAAGGGCGAATATTCCGCCTGAAACCGGATCTATTAATCGATACAGGTGCGCAGCGCTGGATTTTGGACACCAAGTGGAAGCGCTTGGATGCAGGGCAGCGCGAGAAGAACTATTGGCTCAGCCAAGCTGACTTCTATCAGTTGTATGCATACGGTCATAAGTACCGCTTGAAGCCGGGAATGCCTACGTTGGTTTTAATTTATCCCTATTGGTCCGGGTTGAAGAAAAATCTTCCAGAGTTCGATTACGGCGATGGCATGAAACTGTGGGTGTTGCCGTTCGATTTGGATAATGGTCTTTTGTTGAATGCCGAAAAGCCTGGCTTGCCAGTGCAGCCGGTTATCTAGCAACGGCAACAGGTGCGTTTGTGACCAGCTATCCATGCATAGAGGCTTTTGGCCAACACGCCATCCACCATCCATCGCTGTCGTGAGCGGGCGAAACGTGGCTTCGGGCGCCAAAATCTACCAGGTCACAGAAAGTTTGTGATTCCAGGATGATTTCAAAATGCTATATGATCAAATTCTGGAGAGTAGATTACCAATGAGGGTTACATGAGCTATAGCGCCGAGATTAGCCGTACCAGTCCTACTGCATTCCTGTTCCTGGTTGACCAGTCGGGGTCAATGCAAGACACCATGACAAATGGGAAGTCGAAAGCCCAGTTCGTGGCGGATGTTTTAAATCGTACTTTTGCCACGTTGATTACCCGCTGCACAAAGTCCGAAGGTACTCGTGATTATTTCGAGGTTGGTGTCTTGGGCTACTCCGGTGCTACTGCTGAGAACGGCTTGTCGGGGGCGCTTTCGGGGACGGTTCTGAACCCGATTTCTCAGATTGAAGCTCATCCTTTGCGCGTTGAAGACCGGGTTAAACGGGTTGATGACGGAGCAGGCGGCTTGGTAGACCAGTCCATAAAGTTTCCGGTGTGGTTCGAGCCCAAAGCCGGAGGCGGCACCCCCATGTGCAATGCAATCACAACCGCAGCGGAGCAGTTGGTTGCATGGTGTGATGCCCATCCGGACAGCTACCCTCCAACCGTTTTGCATGTTACGGATGGTGAATCGACTGATGGGGATCCTGAGGGGCTTGCTCAGCAACTCCAACAAATCAGCACCAGCGATGGAAACGTTCTGTTGTTCAACCTGCACGTGAGTACTAGTGGGGGAGATCCGGTTAAATTTCCTTCCTCTGATGTGGGCTTGAGCGATAACTACGCAAAATTGTTGTTCCGTATGTCCAGCCCCCTGCCTATGCATCTTCATAAAGTTGCAGAAGAGAAGGGTATTAACGCAACCATGGAATCTCGGGGTTTCGTTTTTAACGGTGATATCGCCGAAATTGTCGACTTCTTCGATATCGGTACTCGGGCAGCTCAGTTGCGCTGACCATGACATTCCGAATCCTCTTCGACGGGACGGTAGCCAAGCACCTCGATGCGCCAGATGATAACGAGGACGCTTACCGTATTGCTCAGGATAGGGGGCGTGTGGTGCTATCAGATGGCGCCTCGGAGTCCTTCGATGCGAGTAGCTGGGCGAACTTGGTGGTTGATCAGTTTATAGGCTCTGATCCGTCGGACGAACAGCTTGGCTTGTGTATTCAGGCATATGGGCTGCTCCACGACCCTCAAACTTTATCTTGGTCTAAAGCAGCTGCTTACGAGCGTGGCAGCTTCGCAACGTTGGTGATTGCACAGAATGATCACGATCGCAAAACGGTAACAGTGACGACCTTAGGTGATAGCCTTGTCGCTTGGTGCAATGAAAATGGTGAAATTGAAACCGTCCCTTATGTATGTGCTGATCAGTTCACTGAGAAGCCAACTCTCTTAGCTACTCGCAGTGCACTGAATGCAGAAGTGGCTATCGGCGACCAAGGGCCTTGGAGTCAAAGGGAGTGGAGTTACGACCAGCAGGAAACATGTTTGCTTCTTTGCATGACCGATGCGCTGGGAGCTTGGCTACTGCATCGTCAAGAGCAGGGCTATTCGGATGCCTTTGAGCGGCTTAGTGGAATCAGGGATCAACAGGTTTTTCTTGAGCTGGTAGAGGAAGAGCGAGCCTCCGGTGCAATGCGTAGAGATGACACCACCTTGATTATCGTTACTCTCAACAGTTTGACGTAAACCATGGCATACCCAACCTTAGAACAATACAACGAGGCCTTGCAGTCCCCGCAGTTAGTACTGCAAGACGCTGAGTTGAAACATGGCCGATTGAAAACCTCCGGATTGGGTTTGCCGTTGGCTTTGTGCGGCGGATTTGCGTTGACTTATGTCGTGGATTTAGCGGGCAAGAGGTTTGCACTTCGTTGTTTCCACAAGGAGTCAAGAGAGTTGGAGCAGCGCTATAAAGCGATCTCCGCACGAATCAAGCAATTGGCCAGTCCGTATTTTTTGCCCTTCGATTTCATCCCGAATGGAATTCGCATACAAGGATCGACCTATCCCATAGTCAAGATGGCATGGGCGCAAGGGCGTACTCTGGCTGAGTTCCTAGAAGGCGAGCATCAAAACACTCAAGCACTCCAACGTTTACGACAAGCTCTCGCCAAGCTGGCTGGGTTTCTTGAGCAGAACCAGATCGCTCATGGTGACATCCAGCCCGAAAACGTCATGGTTAGCGCAGACGGCGGCACCGTGCAGCTAATTGACTACGACGGAATGTTCGTAGAAGGGTTTCAGGGGGCTGCTGCTACCGAATTGGGGCAAGTAAACTTTCAGCATCCAAAGCGAACGGCTAAAGATTTCAATGAGAAGCTCGACCGCTTCTCGTTCCTCACGTTGGATGTTGCCCTTCAGGCCCTTACAGTTTCCCCTTCGCTGTGGGGCGTATCTCGTTCAGAACCTAGCGCTGTAGTGTTTCGGAGAAATGACTTTCTCGATCCCGGATCTTCAATCATTTTTGGTGAGGTTCTAAAGCTTCCTAGCGTGGCAAGTCACGCTAAAAATCTCGCTAGAGTGATCGTAGGAGAATTTCAAAACGTTCCGACGCTTGCGGATTTTCTTCAGGACAAAGGAGTCGTCGGCGGGGCGATTACATTCCAGCAAAAGGCCACTCCATCCGCGGTTGGATATCAAGGTGCTTACCTAGTCTGCGACGCAACAAAATATGCTCAGGTGCTTGCCCAGGTAGGTAGCCGCATCGAACTTATCGGACAGATTCACTCTGTTCGAACTGGGTGGGGAGCTAATAAAAAACCGTATGTTTTTGTGAACTTTTCTGATTGGCGTGGGCAAGCTGTCAAGCTAGCCATTTGGTCCGACGGGATGAAAGCAATCGGATCGAATGTACCCGATAAATCCTGGGTGGGACGCTGGCTGTCAGTAACAGGGTTAGTTGATCCTCCTTACAAAGGACAGGCCAAAGCGGTTAGTTACACGCACCTTTCACTAACGATTACAGCATCTGGTCAGATACAACAGTTACCGGAGCAGGAAGCGCAATTCCGACTTCGTAGCTTTAGCCTTTCGCCCGTTGTCAATTTCACCCCGAGTCGAAACTCTGACGTACTTTCGAGTATGGGGAAGGGGCGGGTTGCTTCAGTTACTCCTATTCAGAGCGCGCCTCCGAATGTGCCCCCCCCGAAAAGCTCGAACCAGCAACTACTTGAAAAGATGCAAGCTCAGGCGTCTCAGGCTGTGCGTCAGACGACAAGCGCTCCTCAAGCGTCTACTCAATGGCAAAGCTCTCCTGCGCCGAGGCCAGTAAGTCCAAAACGATCTTCAGGAACAGATTGGGTTGGCTGGTTGTTCATTATTATTATGGGGCTTGGCTTATTACGAGCCTGCGTAAAATAGACCCAACCTTCAGGTTAAATTGGCCAGCGAATGCTTATTGCCATTTACTGCCCACCGCTATCGGTCGAAAACGCCCGGTTACAGCTGCTAAATATTGATTGGTTAGCGTATCGATACAACGTTCAAACCTCGGGTTGTTTGAAATGCCGAGACGGATAAGCTACCAGTGGCAGCTTGTTGAATGTGGTCGCTCCACCAGTTCATCATGGGCCGTCTGCGCTCAATGTAATCTGCGCGATTGTAGGCGCTGCGCACCTCATCTTTGTCGACGTGCGCAAGTGCGACCTCGATCAGCTCGGGGTCCCATCCCTGTTCGTTCAAGATGGTGCTGGCCATGGAGCGCATTCCATGGCTCACCAATCGACCTTCAAAGCCCATGCGCTTCAGGGCCATGTTTGCCGTCTGGCTGTTGCAGTGGGTCCGCGGGTCTCTATCAGCAGGGAACACGTACACTCTGTGGCCGCTGTAGGGTTTGATCGTCTCTAGCAGGGCAAGCGCGTGCTCGGTCAGCGGAATGACATGAGCGCGCCGCTTTTTCATGCGCTCCGCTGGAATCGTCCAGGTTTTCTTGTCGAGGTCGATGTCAGCCCAGGACGTCGTAGCCGCTTCCGCAGGACGGGTCATGGTGTGGAGTTGCCATTCGATCAGGCAGCGTGTTGTTCTCTTTATGCTCGCATTGGCGATGTCGACCATTAGCTCTGGCAGTTCTTCTGGGCGGAGCGCAGCCATGTTTTGCTTTTTCGGTTTTTTGAAAACCGCCCGGATGCCACTGAGTGGATTGGCAAAGATCATTCCCGAGTTCACGCCGTAGGTCATGATCTCGTTGAGTCGTTGGGTCAGTCGCTTCACTGTCTCCAGGCTGCCTTTGGTTTCCAAAGGGCGCAGCAGCTCGATGACCCTCGGGGCATTGATCTGCGAGATAGGTGTTGTTCCCAGTGATGGAAAGACATGCAGTGAGAGTGAGCGCCAGATGTCTTCGGCATAAGCTTGAGTCACAGAATCTTTTTTCAGTTCAAACCAGGCAGACGCCACGTTCTCGAATGTGTGCTCGGTTGCCTGTCTTTTTGTCTGCTCCAGCTCGCTACGTTGTTCTTTCGGATCGATGCCCTGAGCGAGAAGCTCTCTATCTTCGACCGTTTTCTTTCTGGCTTGTGCGAGCGAGAGTTCTGGGTAGGTGCCCAGGCCCATATTGATGCGGTTTTTGGTAATCGGCTGCCTGTAGTTGAAGTTCCATAGCATAGAGCCATTGATTCTCACTCGCAATTGAAGGTCGTCGCCATCGCTGAGGACGTAATCCTTATCTTTCGGCTTGATAGCTTTGAGCTGGCGATCAGTGAGGCGGGTGGCTTGGGCGCACATGAGGTATTCCACGACTTCATTCGGTATTCCAAAAATTACCACTGAAGGGCTTGGAATACCGTGTGGAATACCGAATAGCGTGGATTCTGTAGTACGTCCGTGGACGCTAATGGCGCTTAAAGCGTTGTATTTACTGGATTTTAGGCACAAAAAAAGACGTCCATGGACGTCTTTAGATGATGAAGTGGTGGAGCCGGGGGGATTTGAACCCCCGTCCGCCAGTACTCCGCTGTCGGTACTACATGCGTAGCCGTGTCTATTAAGTTAACCCTCAGCGACCCGACGGGCAGGGTGCTTTGGGCGAGTTGTGTAAGTTTTAGCCGCTTCGTCCACAACGTACTGCACGGCGATTCTGTTCTATATGACAATCATTTTGGGTTTACAGACATCCCCTGATGATTGCTGGACCCGAAGGTACCAGGAGGGAAGGGCTAAGGCTGCTTACGCAGCGAGAGCGTATTCCCCGTAGGTTTCGTCATTGGCAACTATAGAAAGTTGCAACAGTGGATTTACGAGTTCTGTTACCAACTCGGCATGCACCTAAAGTTTCGCGACCGGCGTCGAATCCTAAACGGCCCCGTGCTTGTAACTCGTTGTTTCTTAGTGAGTGACAAGCCTGTGCAGTGTACGCCAAACGGTCACAGAAGGCCAACCCGAAGGTTGGCCATGAGCGTCGGGGTGTTACTGATTGGCGCCTTTGTCGCTGTTCTGTAGGTCTTGCAGGGCTTTGGACGTGATCTCTATGCACCTCTTGTCATCACCTGCTGCTTGGGCGGCTTTGGCTTGAGACACGGCGGTGTCGATTTCGCCGCTTTTGCCAGTGGTGTCGGTGGCGAGCAGGGCTTTGCCGTTGTTGATTTTGTCGAGATTAATCTGACAAAGCTGGTCGGTTTTTCCGGCGGCAAACGCCGGTGAGGCCAGCATCGCAGCGGCAATGAACACGCCAGCAAGAGCGGAATGCTTCATAAGGGTATCTCCTTGCGAAAAAGGGCTCGACGCTGCTGGCGTTCAAGGGCTGCCAGCGACATCACTGATGAGCCTCGATCGCCGAGGCCTATGCAGATGACTACGTCGCCGCGCAGGGGTTCTGTTTTTGTGCCGGATTAGTGCGCCCTCGGTCGGGTTACGCGGTCCACGAGGTAGACCAGCCCGTGGTAATCGATGCCGCCATGCTGGCTCAGGCCGATCTCGCAGGTGCGGCTGGTGGAGATGCCTTCGCTGCAATATTGCACGGCGTCTTTCAGCGAGCGCAGGGAGTGGGCGTTGAGTTCCGGGGTGGTGAAGCCTTTGTCGCCGGCAAAACCACAGCAGTGGATGCCTTCCGGGATCACCACGGTTTTCGCGCAGCGGCGGGCCAGGTCGATCAGGGCCTGGCTTTCCCCGAGGTGCTGGGTGCTGCAAGTGACGTGTACGGCGATCGGTGCTTCCTGCGGTATGAAGTCGAGGCGGTCCATCAGGTGCGTTCGGATAAATCGTACCGGGTCGTACAGGTCCAGGCGTGTTTCGCCCAGGTCTTGCACCAGGCGCAGGGTGCAGGGGCTGGTGTCGCAGTAGATCGGGTCGAGGCCGCCGCGGCTGGCGTGGAGCAACGCGCCGATCAGTTCCTGGCGTTTGTGTTCGGCCTGTTCGGCATAGCCCTTGGAGGCGAAAGGCTGGCCGCAGCACAGGTTGTCCTGGTTGTCGGGGAAGACGACTTGGTAGCCGGCTTTTTCCAGCAGGCCGCGGGTTTTGTCGTACAGCGACGTTTGCTCTTTATCGCCAGCCGCCGGGCCCATGGCGCGTGAGACGCATGCCGCGAGGTAGACCACGCGTGGCCGCTCATCGGTCACTGCCGGGCTGAAGCGAATGGCTTTTCCCGGTTGCGGCATGGCGTTGGTCCATTGTGGGATTTGTCCCTTGGACAACTTGCTCACTGTGGCCGACAACTTGGCCAGGCGCGGCGCGCCCAACAGCATGCGTGCGCCGTTGGCGACGTGCAGGGTAAAGCGCGCGCCTTGCAGCGCGGTGGCGAAGTGGGTGGCCAACCATTCGGCAGTTTTCGTATGGTCGGCGTCGCGGGCCCGGAGTTTTTTCACCAAGTCGCCGGTGTTGATTCCCACAGGGCAGCGCTGGGCGCATAACCCGGTGGCGGCGCAGGTGTCGATGCCCTGGTAGTGGTAGGCCGTTTCCAGTTCAGTGGTGTCGATGCCGGCGCGTTTCTTCGCCTGGATATCGCGCCAGATCACGATGCGCTGGCGCGGGCTCAAGGTCAGGCCTTTCGACGGGCATACCGGCTCGCAGAAACCGCACTCGATACACTTATCCACAAGCTCGTCGGCGGCAGGCAGCGGCTTGAGGTGTTTAAGGTGGATCTGCGGATCTTCGCTGAGCACCACGTCCGGGTTGAGAATACCGTTGGGGTCGAGCAGGCGCTTGAGTTGCCACATCAGTTGATAGGCGTCGCTGCCCCATTCCAGCTCGACGAACGGCGCCATGTTGCGGCCGGTGCCATGCTCGGCTTTCAGTGAGCCGCCAAACTCTACGGCCACCAGTTGGGCGACGTCGTCCATGAACGCTTGGTAGCGTGCGACTTCTTCGCTGCTGTTGAAGCCTTGGGTGAACACAAAGTGCAGATTGCCTTCCAGAGCGTGTCCGAAAAGGATGGCTTCGTCGTAGTGGTGTTTGTCGAACAGCTCGATCAAACGGTTAACGCCGATGGCCAACTGCTCGACCGGGAACGTCACGTCTTCGATGATCACCGTAGTGCCGGTTTTGCGCACGGCGCCGACGGCGGGGAAGGTGTCTTTGCGGATCGCCCACAGGCGGGCGTTTTCCACCGGGTCTTCGGTG
>Ga0209542_10012696_pt1 | contig 14672 bp, 13 predicted proteins | sample RifCSPhighO2_01_FD_184028 | JGI IMG/M metagenome (GOLD analysis project Ga0209542, IMG submission 184028) | Soil microbial communities from Rifle, Colorado - Rifle CSP2_plank highO2_0.1 (SPAdes) (version 2) | ecosystem: Environmental > Terrestrial > Deep subsurface > Rock core/Sediment ...
CATAATAAAAGCAGTAAGCTGGAGAATAATCGCCATGATTATTACTGGCGTGGTTGTTTATGCGTATACCGGCGAAATCAAAAAGTCAGGAGAAATTTCCGTAGTCGCCGGTCTGATATTAACCTTTGCTTATTATCTGCACGAGAGATTTTGGGTGTGGGTTAGAAAATAACTATGAAAATCGGCATTATTTTGCAATCCAATAAACCAGAGCATATTTGGAACACATTTCGCTTCGGTATTACTTCGCTCAAAGCCAATCACGAAGTAACAATCTTTTTAATGAATGAGGGAGCTGAACTTGATACCATTACAGATACTAAAGATTTTGATATTTCCAAGAAGGTTGCCGAGTATAAGGAACTGAAGGGGGCTTTATACGCTTGCGGAACTTGTTTAGAGCTTCGTGGTAAAAAAGAAACTGGGGTTTGTCCAGTTTCTACGATGACTGATTTACTTAAAATGGTTGAGGAAAGTGATAAGGTTTTAGTGTTCGGCTAACCACTTAAAAAGTTATCGGACAGATAATTAGCAAAAATACAATGAAAAAATTACTCGTTACTTCATCAGTATTAGCGATTTTAGCGGGCATTGTTTTGGTGGCAGGGGGTATCTGGGGCATTTACTTTACATACAAAAATGTGGCTAACGAAAAAATCGTAACCCCGAAAGATTCAGCTATTCCAGAAAAACCTGTTCGCGGAGTGCTTACGCTGAAAGCACAGGCAGATATAATCAGGGAGCATACCTTGCGAATGACAGGCGGCAAAACATTTTCCGAAATGCCTCGTCAAATACCGAAGTTAGACGACAGCGGGAAACCTCTCTTGGACGCAGAAGGTAATCCCGTTATGGTGGCAAATACCGCTCGTGATATTTGGATAACGGCGACAACACTTATTACTGCACTACATTTGGGAGTTTTAACTTATATCTTCTCTGGTATGGTTTTGTTGTTCGGTTTTATTTCAATATGGACAGGTATTGTTTTTTACGCTTTGAGCCGTGAACGGTAAAGTGTAGGTTGTAATGTAAACTATAAATTGGAATACGACCTTAAATCTGGGATGTAAATATATTCGTTTTGCTTCTCAAAAATGGTTCTAACATTGTTCACGGTGCGGAGCCAGAAATAAAATATCCCGTTTATCGGAATATTTTATTTGGCTTATGATAATCTAAAATTATGGAAAAAGAGCCACAACTCCAACAGCCGGATGATTTTGATAAAGAGGCCGCAAAATTTTGGGAAGATGAAAAAGAGCGGGCTGTTAAAGACCTTCAAGAGGCGTTGCGCATAGATCAATCCCTGAAGCTTTTTATGGGTTATCTTGAAAAGGGAATACTTAATCCCGATATGCCATTAGGTGAAGCCTTGGAGAAGTTGGAAAAGAAAAAATTTGAACTCACCGATACCGATCCAGAAGAGGCAGAGGAAGCTGAAGAAATTGAGGACGAGGATGAAAAAAAAGATGGCGAATAAAAAGCGGTTTGATATTATCGCGCCGCCCGTTTCTTTAAAATTTTTTTAATTTCTTTTTCCGCAGACTTTTTTCTCTTGAGATAATCAACAGCTTTGTTGATTTCTGCGAGGTACACATCTATTTTTAAGTTGTGAATTCTTTGGTGCCAATCTTTTTTAACATGAGGACAGGCAAAGCTGTCATGTTTGCATTTTCTGCCAGCCGCCGCCATTGCCCAACCTGTAGGACCCAACACATTCCGTTTTACTTTCATTGGCGTTCCGCACACGCCACAAATCATTTTTTTAACTGTTCCCGGTTTAGGGAAACTATAACCGTTGTTTCCGTACCAATCTATTTTCATTATCCACCTCCTTAAAGTCGCTATTCCATAAGTTAACGTGATTTTAAAGTTAAGGCAAACGGATGATTTGACCCAAGATTAGGATTTTGTTAATTTTGAATGTACGAGCCGGATTATTAAGGAGGAAAAATGGCGATAAGAACCGGCAACGGAGCTAATCCCAAGAAAAAAGTTTATTTAATCAGTTCTTTGCGAAAGCCAGAGGTGCCCGAGATAGCAAATAAAATAAGAAAGCTTGGATTTATTGTTTTTGACGACTGGTTTGCGGCTGGTCCGGAAGCAGATGATAAATGGAGGGATTATGAAAAAGCTAGAGGTCGTACTTACCAAGAAGCATTGCAGGGTTTAGCGGCAGACCATGTTTATCAGTTTGATTTGAAGCATTTGAATGAGTGCGATATCGCGGTGTTGTGTTTACCTACGGGAAAGTCAGGGCATTTAGAGCTTGGATATGTGATCGGGCAAGGAAAAAGGGGTTATATTTTACTTGATAATCCTGAAAGATGGGATGTGATGTATAAATTCGCGCACGGCGTATTTCACAAATTCAAAGAATTAAAAGCAGAGTTGGAAAAATTGAAAAATGAACCCGCTTAACTAGCGGGTTTTTTATTGAAGGAGAAAGTTATCCACAATTTTATTATTGCGGTGGTGATAAATAGGTTTATAATTAAAAATATGAAAAAAAGTTTTTTATGGTTGATGGCGACCCTCGTCATCAGTTTAGTCGCAGGCTATTTGGTCGGTGATTCAGTTGGCTACAAAAGAGCGGAAGCGGATATTAAAAATCTAGATGAGGTTGCCGCGCAAAAAGCAGCAGATGATTTAGCTAAAGCCTCTAATCCTTTTCAGGCAGTGAATCCGTTGGAAGGCGTTGAGTCTAATCCTTTTGAGAAGGCCAAAAAAGTACTGAATCCTTTTTAATAAAAATCACTATGGAAAAAGCAAGCTTATTTTCGTGTAGCAAGGCTGTTTCGGCTATTTTAATTTCTGCTGGCATTTTTTTGCCAGCTTTTTTTGTTTTTGCGCAAACCAGCGATACTCCACCATCAGTCGTTAATCAGGAGCAGGTGGATGCCGCTATAGTTGATCTTAGTGAAATTTATGGCCAGTCAGTTACTAGCGTGGAGCAAGCCAAGGCTATTTGCAATCTTGAACAGTATTTGGGAGATTGCGCTGAAATTGGCAAACGGCACGATCTTTTTGAAGCCAACGAAATAAAAAGTGTTGACGCGGTACTTTCGGAATTAAAAGGGAAGCTTATTGATGATTTAAAAAATTGCGCTGATGAAACCTGTTTAGTAGGCGTTGCCAGCCAGTTGGCGAAACGGTTGGCTGATAAAGCGCCGGCAGTGGCTAAAGAATTAGATTTAACAACGAAAAAAGTTGCGGAAAAAAATGAAATTGTGAAAGCCGCTAAAGAAGTTGGAGTTAATTTTGATGATTGCCGGACTATGGATCCGGATAGCGCTTCGGTGGAATTACTCCGGGCTTGCGCGAAGTTAGCGAAGCATAAAGGAGTACAGCAGCAATTATCTATTGATGCTCGTCAAGCAGTTGAAAATCAGGATGCTTCGCTTGAGCTTCAAGAAGGTTTGCGAATTGGAGCTTATCAATGCGGCGATAATACTTTAGAGGGATGTGGCAATTATTGTTTGAATCCAAGCGCTGGCACTGCTATTCCGCCAGTTTGTCGCGATATTGCTCAGAAATTTTTCGGTTCGGAAGGCGTTAAGCAGTTAGATTTGGCGCGTAGCCAAGTCCAACAAACCGCTGTAAATTATCTTAAAAAAGCGAAAAATGTTGTGTTTGTTACTCTTGATGGAAAAAAGCTAACCAGTCCGGAGGCCATTGGTCGTTATATGGAAGAAGCCGGCAGAACCGGCAATGTAGAAGCGGTGGGAAAAGGGATGGACTTTTTGGTATCCAAAGGGTTTGTGAAGCCGGAAGAAAAGGATTTTGCTTTGCGGATGGTTCAAAAAATTAAAGATCAGGGTGGCCGTGTTGATTTTGATGAATGTAGCCGAAATCCGGCAGCTTGTGATCGATTTATTCACGAGGATGATCGGGGCGAATTTGCGGCGCAAGATAAAGTCCATAGCATTATAGAAGCGGCAATAAATCAGCGAGGTGTTCCGGGGGCTCAATCTTGCAGTGATCCAAAGTATAGTGAAACTTGTCATGAAGCCACTCGATCTGTTTTGCCCCAACTTAGGCAATTAGTCGCGCAATCACCAGAGACTAAAACTTTGGTTGCGGAAATTGAAAGCCGATTTGTTGACGCCAATCGGGGTTTTGAAGCGCGCCGCGATGTGGAAAATAAATTTCAAGGCGGCGAACAGCTTAAAATCGGCGATCGTACTTTTAGCAACTTTCAAGAATTAGAAGTTTTTTGCCGCACCAACAGTTCGGCTTGTTTAGCGGAAACTGCCCGCCAAGGTTTTATTGATCGCGATTATGCCGCTCAAAAGTACGAATATAGTTTTGAAACTCAACGCGGCGCTTTTCCGGAATTTGTTCCTCCGGGCCAAGGTGGTTTGCCGCCCGGCAGAACGCCAGGGTTTACTTCTCCCGGTCCCGGTTTTGGTTTGCCCCCCAGCATTAATAAAGAAGATGCCCTTAAGCAATTTCAAGCTTGGTTAGATAATCCGCAAGGTCCGCCGCCAGTGCCGAATCAGCAAGTCTATCTTGGCGACGGTCCGTCAAATTATCCCTATCCTTATTCAAGACAAGCTTGCCCTCAGATTTATCCTCGGCCATGTTCTGAAGGACAATATCGGGTTGATTCTCGCGATAATCAAGGATGTTTTATTCCGGGTGAATGTTCGCCTATCCCGGGTTATGTTCCTCGCCGTCAGACAACTTGTCCGCAACCCGTAGAGCCCGCTTGTTCTGCTGGCCAATATTCAAGATTTGTTCGGGGATTAGACGGTTGTTATGTTAGTGAGTGTGTTTCAGGAGAACAGCGCCCACAACCTATCGGCCAGGTTTGTCCAGCGCAACCAACGGTTAGCGGTTGCCCGGCTGGCGAAGAAAAATATGTTTCTTATAGTTCTCGAGAATGCGGCACTTATTTTGCTTGTCGAAAATCTGGTCAGTTTCCGCCTCCGCCCCTACCGCCAGTAACTCAATGCTCTGATGGAATTGACAATGATGGCGACGGCCAAATTGATTATCCGGCGGACACTGGATGTTATGGAAGAGATGATTACAACGAGACAACTCCGGTGTCGCCAGAGCCATTTCCAATTCCAACGCCGACCGCTTGCCCATCGGGCCAATACTGGTATGTGCCATCGGGCGGCGGAGCCGGCTATTGCAAGGCAACCTCGTCTACCGATTGTCCGTCCGGACAATATTGGAATGGCAGTTCCTGTGTGACATCAACTCCGTCTCCTACTGCTTGCGACAGCGCTTTAATAAATCTTTTGGGATCGGGTTGCCATCAGATGTATTCCGATGCTAGCGGCCAATCAGTTTTTTGCGATGGGCCGATGACTAAATCAGCGCGCCGCGGTGAAACTACTGCGACTCTTGGTTGTTCGCAAACCGGCGGTGGCAGCAGTACGCTACAAAGCTGTTTCTATCCTAATGCTTCAATTAATAGTCAACCCCCGGGTTTTACTGTTTGGTGTGAGAAGGATTACTTTAATTGCCACAAAGGAAGTCCGTCTGGAGAGGCAATTAGTTTGACCGGGCTTTCTCTTGGTGCTCCTTCCAGTTGTGAATCTGGGTGGACTGACGGAGGAGGAATTTCGCCCGCCGGCCAAAAAGAACAAATTTGGAATTCCTTTGGTTTAAAATCCTGGATTAGAACTGACGCTGATCCTGCCAGAATTGAACAGTTAAAACAGTCTTGCGTAAATGTTTCCAGCAACGCTAATGTTTGGTCGCCCGATTCCGGTAATTCTACTAGTGTTGATTTTGGAATGCCTAACGCTGATAAATGCCAAAGAGCGGCCAGTTGCACCAGTTCTCAATATTTTGATGGAGCGGCTTGTGTTACTACCACAACTCCTCAAACTGGCACCGCTCAATGTTCCGACGGTCGAGATAATGATAGTGATGGTCAAATTGATTATCCGGCTGACACTGGATGTTATGGAAGAGACGACAATGACGAAGGCCAGTCTACCACTACTAGCGGTTCGTGCACCCAAGAATTAATTAATCTTTTGGGATCAGGTTGTCATAGTATGGGCAATGGTTTATTTAATGGAGCGATGAATCGATATGTTTTATCCGGTACGACTGTGGTTAAAGAATGCTCGACGAATTATATTTCTGGTTGCACATCGGGAGGAAGTTCAACTACTTGTTCATCCGGACAATATTGGTATGTGCCATCGGGCGGCGGAGCCGGCTATTGCAAGGCAACCTCGTCTACTGATTGTCCGTCCGGCCAATGGTGGGATAGCGCGACTAATTCTTGTAAATCAACTTCTACTCCTACAACTTGTCCCTCTGGCCAGTATTTGAGTGGCAGTTCCTGCGTAAATTCTACAACAACATCTCAATGCTCTGATGGCATTGATAATGATGGCGATGGTCAAATTGATTACCCGGCGGACACTGGATGTTACAGCGCAACAGACTATGACGAAATTGTTCCGCCGTCAACTACTAGCAGTTGCCCAAGTTTCGCGCATGATATGGGCGGATATTGTATGTTGAATAATGATACTAGCCGTTGCGCCGAATATTCTACTGCTTCTTCAGATTCTGGATATACCGCTTCTACTTGCCAACAGCGTTCAGGCACCACTACATCTACTGGTACGACATCTGGCAGTTGTCCATCGGGACAGTATTGGAATGGTTATAGCTGTGTTGCTTCAGCTTGCCCATCGGGCCAATACTGGTATGTGCCATCGGGCGGCGGAGCCGGCTATTGCAAGGCAACCTCGTCTACTGATTGTCCATCCGGTCAATGGTGGGATAGCGCGATTAGCTCTTGCCGATCAACTTCTTCTACCACAAATACTTGTTCGTCAGATCAGTATTGGAATGGTTCTTCTTGTGTGTCTAATTCACCGACAAATACAACCCCGACTTGTTCCTCCGGCCAGTACTGGGATAGTTCCAGAAGCTCTTGCGTAGGTACTTGCAGTTCTGATCAATCTTGGGATGTAAATACTCAATCTTGTAAATCGAACTCTACAACTACTTGTTCGTCAGATCAGTATTGGAATGGCACATCTTGCGTCAGTAATACACCTACCACTACGACTACCACTTGCTCTTCGGGACAATATTGGAATGGTTCTGCGTGTGTAAATACTTCACCATCAGATACTCCGCCGCCATCGGCTATGTTACTGCCTCAAAACTGCCCGGGAAGCCATTATTGGGATGGAGATAGCTGTGTCTTCGGAACCAAAAAGAACGTCCTGCATTTTATAGCTGAAGTAAGAACCTCATTAAATGGCTTTATGGGTTGGTTGATGCGAGTACTGTTGAAATAGAAATAAAAATAACACCTCAATATATGAATATATGTTGAGGTGTTATTTTTAATATATCTATAAAGTTAGGAAAGATGCTTGGAAACGAGCTTGGTCATTTCAAACATATTCACTACCGCTTTTCCGCCGAACACCTTTTTTAATTTGTCGTCAGCGTTTATATTGCGCTTATTCTGTGGGTCCTGAAGATTATGCCCTTTGATATAAACCCAAAGTTTTTTAACCACTTCGGATCTAGGCATGGGCCCATTGCCGACTACCGCCGCCAGGTCTGCGCTGACGTTCAACGGCTTCATAAAAGCAGAATTTGCCATAAGATTTATTTTATTAAAATTAGACCTTTATATAATTATAGTATCATATTAGCAGAAAGTATTGAAATTAGCTAATAGGCAATAAAAAACTAGTTACCTTTTGGTAACTAGTTGATTTATTTAATTATTTGGGTTTAGCAATCACTTTCGTTTGCGTTAGTTCGTGGAAGCCATATTTTCCGTGCTCACGACCGATGCCGGAATTTTTGTATCCGCCAAAGGGATTCCATGGCGTGGTGTAATTCGTGCCGTTGATACTGACCATGCCTGTTTTTAGCTCGCGCGCCATGCGTTCCGCCCGTTCCATATCAGCAGTGTAGATGTAACCTCCAAGGCCGTAAGTTGTTTCGTTGGCTAGTTCAATAGCCTCTTCTTCAGTTGAGAATCCTAGAATTGGCAGTACTGGCCCGAAGACTTCTTCTTGCCAAACTCTCATGTTTCTTAAAACCATTAACACGGTTGGTTGAAAGAACGCGCCGCCTAGTTCATTTTCTAATGAATAGCCACCGGTAACTACTCTATCGTTTTTTGTTTTAGCATCGTTAACTTGCTTTATTAAGAAATTAAGCTGGTGTTTGGAAACAAGCGGCCCAAGTTCGGTATTGGGATCTTCAGCGGGTCCAATTTTTATAGCCTTAAATGCCGCGGAAATTTTTTCTATGACTTCATGAAGGACGTCTCTATGCACTAGCAGTCGTTTTAAGCCATCGCAATATTGGCCGGCATTAGTTAAGCGATAGAAGCAAACGCTTTTGACTGCTGCGTCAATATAGGCATCTTCAAAAACAATACCGGGAGCCGAGCCGCCCATTTCCATAACCGCACGGACGAATTTCTTGCCAGCTGTTTTATAAAGAGATTTTCCAGTTTTAGTACTGCCGGTGAAAACAATAAGATCAATATTTTCACGGACCAGCATTTTTCCCACACTGCCGTCGCCGTATACTTCTTGAAAAACACTCGCGGGTAAAATTTTTTTCATTACTTCTTCAATGAATTTTCCGCAGAGTGGAGTTTCTTCGGAATGTTTGAGAACAACAGTATTGCCGGCAATGAGATTAGGAAATGCCGTCCAGATAAACATTAAGAAGGGATAATTCCAGGGAATAATTACTGCCGTTACGCCGAGCGGTTCGCGGTAGACTTGATGGATTTCGGTTTCGTTTTCAAAAGTTGTTTCTGGTTTCAGACATTCTTCCGCGTTGTCCAGATACCAATTAGCAAAAAATAGCGCGTCGTTAAAATCGCTTGCGGCCGTGGTAATAGGTTTACCCATTTCTTGGGATTCCAAACGAATCATTTCTTCTTTGCGAGTTTCAAATTCTTGAAGAGCAAGGCGTAATATTTTAACTCGTTCGGTTACGCCTAAGTTTGCCCAATCTGTTTGTACGAATCTAGAGAATTCTATTGCATTTATTACGTCTCGTTGGCTAGAAACCTCAACTTCTCCTAAAACCCGATAATTAGACGGATTAATGGATTTCAGCATCATAAAAATCCTCCCTAAATCAAAACTGTGTTTTGATCAGCTATAGCCCGATGGGCTCGCCCATTTAGGGGCGATCCGCCAATTGGCGGATTTAGCCTTTTATAAATGAACCGCGTTTATATTAACAAAAAAGCCTGATTGTGGTCAATCAGGCTTCGCGGCTTGCCTCGCTCTAGCGGCGGCTTATCTTAATTCTCATGCCGCGTTTTTTAAGCTCGGAGAAAAATGGTTTAATTGGCACAGTAATTTCCGGTGGAGAAACGCCAGGCTGGTTAATAACGTCGGTGGCAATCATTTGAGCAATAATGGAGATCGGGCAAGCGGTATCAATATCGCCAGCGCTGGCTTGCCATTCGGGTTTTGCTTGGGCGTGGCAATCTATAATTAGGTCGTCAACTATTACTCGGGAGATTTCATAATCATTAGGATTTCCGGCTGGCGTTACTAATTTATTAAATTCTTGTAGTGTCCAACCTGCCTCTAGGCATTTCAAAATCTCTTCTACAAATTGCGGATCAAAGCCAACTTTAAAAGTACAATGCCTCAAGCCTTGGTTTTTAAAATTTAGCGGCAGTGTGGCAATTTCGCTGTGGCGTGTGCAAACTGTCCAAATTTTTCCAATGGGTTTTGGAAATTGAGTAAATTCCCAGCCAGTTCGTGGAGGAATTTGGCGGAATTTTCCAGCGGCCAAAATCCAGGGGCGCAGAGTCAGCTCCTCTATAATAGTTTGCGCTGAATAAGGGAACCAAAGTCCTGTGTTAGGCGGATTAAAATCTTTTGAACCGACATAGATGCCGATATAATTAATTTTATCTAACTGGCTGGCGGCATAAGCGGCCAAAATATTAGTAATCCCGGGTGCGCAGCCGCTGCCGATAACCGCGGTTAATCCAGCGTCGCGGAATTTTTTATTGAACCGCAATTGTTTTCGAGTCCAAGTAAATAATCCGCCGAGATCTACATAGTGGACGCTGGCTGATAAAGCCGCTTCCATAACCATCAGATTAAAATTATGTTGCAGGCAGTTGATTACAACGCTTTGATTTTTTAAGAGAGAGGTTAGTTTTTCCAGATCTCGAGCGTCAGCGAACTTGGCTCGCACGCGAGGATCTTTAAATGATCGAGCCAGTGATTGAGCTGCCTCTATTTTATAGTCAGCAATAACAATATGGTTGTCAGGATGCGATTCAAATAAGTCGCGCGCCACAAATTTTCCAATAGTGCCAGCGCCACCTAATACAATAAACCGACGTTGATTTTTCATTTAACCGCTCCTTTTTTATATAGATTAACGGATTCGTATTACCTGCCTGCCGGCAGGCAGGTTAGCGATTACTCTTTTTAAAGTTCTGCGAAGAGTTTAGCACTGATTAACTTTTTTTTAAAGTTAGACTTATTGCTTAAATTTTGTTATTATCAAGCCGGTTTAGAGTTCATTGAAAAAAGGCTAAATTCGCCAGCTGGCGGATCGCCCCTAAATGGGCGAGCCCATCGGGCTATAGCCGACCAAAATTACGTTTTGATTTAGGGAGGTGACTATGAGTAATGGAATGGGAATGGCGGTTAATCTCTTTGAGAGAATGGGGAAAATTCCGCGCAATATTAGAGAAGGCTGTTATGCCTGCACGACTATTATTGATCGCAATTTAGTTTGGCTGGACGGTCATGGTTCGCGAATTATAGTTTTGGATCATGGACAGCGCCGTTCGTTGATTGATGCTTCTGCTGGTGTGAGCACTAAAAACATAGGTTATGGCAATGATGGGATTAGAAGAGCTATAAGAGAAGTTTTGAGAAGCCAGAAAGAAGTTTTTGGTTATCCGCATCACGATATGGAGAATGATGCTGCTTTGAAGCTGGCTTGGTTGTTAGTAGAATTGACGCCTTTAAAATCGGAACGGGAAGTTGTCTTTGCCAATTCCGGAGCTGAAGGCATAGAGGCGGCCATCAAGCTTTGTTGTAATGCCCGCGCGAAATTTTCTGGACCAAGCCGTCGGCGCAAAGATTTTATTGCTTGCTATGGGGCTTTTCATGGACGGACATTGGGCGCTTTGTCATTGACTTGCTCTAAGCCTATTCATCGCGAGAATTATCCGGTGAATGCTTTTCCTAACTATCATATTATTTTTCCTGCCAAGCATCCGTTTTTTGTTTATGATGACGAGGGCGATGTCCAATACATTGATTACGCTCCGAATGAATATATTGAAGAAGTGAAACGGGCATGCCGCAAGGGTAAAATTGATATTGATTCTGTGAATGCCGTGGTGTTGGAGCTCATTCAGGGAGAGGGCGGGATTAACGTTGCTTCTAAGGAAGCGCTTCAGGATTTGATGAAGTTTTTTAAAGATAATGGTGTTTACGTTGTGGTAGATGAAATTCAGACCGGTTTAGGTCGGACAGGAAAGATGTTTGCTTTTGAACATTTTAATATCGATCCAGACGTTGTGGTAGTTTCAAAATCTTTAGCTTATGGTTTTCCATTTAGCGCTGTGATTTATGACCATCAGTTAGGGTGGACGGAGAAAGGCCAGCAATCCAGCACTTTTGCCGGTTCGTTTCTTGGTTCTACTTTGGCGCTAGAAGTGCTTTCCCAGTTACTGTCTGCCAATCTTCCCCAGCGAGCTTATAACTTAGGAGATAAAGTATTGGGTCCGGCTTTGCGGGTGATCGCTCAAGATTATTCGGATGTTGTTCATAATGTTCGGGGTATTGGTTTGATGCACGGCATTGAATTTTGGAATCCGAATACCAGAAAACCGGCAACCCAATTCAGAAACGAAGTAGTTTTAGAAGCTCGCAAGCGCGGGGTGCTCTTTTTGGATGCGGGGATTTCGGCAATTCGCATTACGCCTCCCTTAACTATTAGCAGTGATGGAGAAAATAAGCGCCACAATGAACTCGGGATCATCATTGATGTTTTAACCGAGAGCATTCGTACGGTGCGGCGCAAGACAAAAAGGATTCAATAAAAGAGCAAACCGTCCCGAAGTACATCGGAACGGTTTTTTATTTTAAGAAAGAGTATAATGAGAATTAAATATTTATAATGACAAAATATAATCACGGTCAAAATGTTCATTTTGGAACTATTTTGCGAGAAGTTGTTTTTGGCATGGAAGATGGGATGGTAAGTACTTTGGGCGCGATTACGGGCATTGCGATTGGCAGCCAAGATCATTTTATCGTGCTTCTTGCTGGCATGGTGATTATTGCCGTGGAATCAATTTCTATGGGCATAGGCTCATATCTTTCCAATCAATCAGTGAAAGAAGTTAGCGCCAGAAAATTAGTGGAAGAAAAAATTGAGCTGGCAGAATTTCCGAAAGAAGAAAAAGAAGAGCTATTTCAGATGTTTATGCGCGATGGGTGGCCAGAAAATCTTTCTCGGCAAATGGCTGAAGAAGCATCTCGCAATAAAGAGCTGATTTTAAAAGAAATGGCTTACCGGGAATTAAAAATACCGGTGGAATCATCGATTAGTCCGTTTAAGCTTGGGGTTAGCATGTTTTTCTCTTATATTGTCGGCGGCGCCATTCCTCTTATTGCCTATTTTGTATTACCCATAGCATTAGCTATAAAGGTTTCTATTTTAATTACTTTAGTGGGGCTTTTTGGGCTGGGAGCAATTACCACTAGATATACGAAGAGTTCCTGGCTAAGGTCGGGCTTGCGCGTCTTATTATTAGGAGGAATTGCCTTATTAGTTGGGTTTTGGATCGGAAAATTAGTTGGGTCTTGACATAAATTTATGGGTCTGATATACTAATCAAGCTGAAATAAAGCAGGGAGACGAGGTCGAGCTTCTAAAGAAAATAAACAAGTTATATATGAACGGAACTATCAAAACACTCACGGACAGGGGATTTGGATTCATTGCTCGTGAAGGTGAAACGAAGGATCTTTTCTTTCACTCTAAGGAATTAAAAGGAGTGACCTTTGATGAGCTCAAGGTTGGCGATACCGTCACCTTTGAAGTCGTTAATGGCGAAAAGGGCCCAAGCGCCACTAATGTGTCACGCGCTTAAGCGTTGACCAACAAAAATCGGTCCGATGTTCATCGGGCCGGTTTTTTGTTTGATTTGATATTGAAAGAAAAATCTTTTATACTTTCCGCAATTATGCGCGGGCGATTTTTTAAATTTTGTTTGATTGTGGCTGGCATCGTAATAATGCCTTCTTTGGTATTTGCGCAAGACGCTTTATTTGAAACAACTTTGCCTTGGTATTACGGGTGGTCAGCTATGCAGTGGGGTCAAGATTCCTTTACTTATACTAGCGGTGTTTCTATTCGATATACTCCCTCTTCAAATCAGGAGGTTTGCGCGATTAAGCCGGGATTATATAAATCAGGCAATCCCACTGATAATGTTATTTTAACAGTTAGGGAAGGCGGGAATGGTTATCCTACCGGCGGCCAAGCTATGGGAGCTGTTATTGTGCCTGGCAATCAGGTTGCTAACGCGCCATTGATTTCTTCAGATTCGGCATATACAACTTTTTCTTTTTCTCCTTGTTTGAATCTTATTACCGGCACAAATTATTCTTTTGTTTTATCTCGAACCCAACCCGATACCAATAATTTATACGTTTTTCAAACTAGCAATCTTATTTATTATCCCCAGACAGCTGTTTGGGGTTACGTTCCGATTAATGGAGTTTGGCAAGAAAAAATTGGTTTTGAGCCAGCCTTAAGATTGGAGGGCCCCGTCGTTCTTAAGGAGCCGGTGATTATTGTGCCGGGGATGTTGGGGACGGAATTATCCAATGGCGATAATTTAATCTGGCCGGATTTAGATCAGATGCTTTTTGATATCAATGATGAGTTTTTGATTGAGAATTTAAGTTTGGATAATGATGGCGCGTCGTTGAATGATATTAATTTAGGAGGAGTTACAGAGATTATTTTGAAAAATTTACCTGATTTTAGATTAGATATTTTTCAGGGTTTAAGAATTGTGCTTGAACAAAATCTTTATATTGAAAATACAGATTTATTCTTTTTCCCATATGACTGGCGTTTAGATTTGGAGGATACAAAAGAATTGCTAAAGCAAAAAATTGACGCCGTAAAATCTCAAACGGGATTTAATAAAGTGAATATTGTTGCTCACAGCATGGGTGGTTTATTGGTCAAGGATTATATTCGCCAATATGGCGAAGATAATATCAATAAATTGATTTTTGTGGGTACGCCTCATCTGGGCGCGCCAAAAGCCGGGAAGGCGTTGCTGGAAGGAGATAGTTTTGGCATACCGTGGCTGGAGAAATCTACTCTGCGTTCTTTGAGTTTAAATTCACCGGCCGCATACGAGCTTTTGCCTACCGAGAAATATTTTGAACAATTTATTGGCTATTTGAAGAAGTTTAATTCTGTTGATCCCTTAGATTATTGGCAGACTAAGAATTTTATTTTAAGCAAAGGCGCTAACGCTAATATTTTTGATAAAGCAGAAATTTTCTTTGATAAGGATCTCCAAGACATTGATTTAAGTAATATCAGTGTTTATAACATTGCGGGTTGCCGCACTGGCACTCAAGCTGGATATCAATATGCCGAAGGCAATAATGAAATTC
>Ga0209542_10012697_pt1 | contig 14672 bp, 10 predicted proteins | sample RifCSPhighO2_01_FD_184028 | JGI IMG/M metagenome (GOLD analysis project Ga0209542, IMG submission 184028) | Soil microbial communities from Rifle, Colorado - Rifle CSP2_plank highO2_0.1 (SPAdes) (version 2) | ecosystem: Environmental > Terrestrial > Deep subsurface > Rock core/Sediment ...
TGGCGCACTTTCCGAGGAGCGAAGCGTACAGGAAAAGCGACGGCGCGAGGTGGAGCGGTTGAAAATAAAGATAGAGGAGTCGGGGACGGGTAGCGGGGAGGCGGTGGTAAAGGAATTTTCGCAAACGAAAGAGCGCGATGAGTTCCTCGGCAAAGAACTTATTGACCTCGAGAAATCGGCCGCGTCGCTCAAAGACATCATCGCTGAATTGGAGAAGACGATAGATGCACGTTTTCACGAGGGGCTAAAGGGGATAAATGAAGCGCTTAAGAATTTCTTTGCGAAGCTTTTTGGCGGCGGGGAAGCGAAGCTGCGGGTGGAAGAACCTCGTAGGACAAAACGGAATCTTGAAGGGGAAGAATGGGATGAAGGGGAAGAATGGGCGGAAGAAGAGGATTTGTACGCTGGACTTTCGATATCGGTTTCCCTTCCGCGCAAAAAGATACGCGGGCTCGAAGCACTCTCCGGCGGAGAGCGCGCGCTCACATCCATCGCGCTCATCTTTTCAATGACCCAAGTGAATCCCCCACCGTTTTTGATTTTGGACGAGACGGATGCTGCGCTCGACGAGGCCAATTCGAAGCGCTATGCCGATATGATCGAGGAATTAGCGGGCAAGAGCCAGCTCATCGTCATCACGCACAACAGAGCCACCATGGCCGCTGCAGGCGAACTCTATGGTGTCACCATGACCGGCGACGGAGTCTCGAAGTTACTTTCAGTGAAGCTGGAGGAGGCTGAACGAGTTGCGAAATAGCTGCTCCCGCGCCGGCCACTTTTTTGAATGATAGAATTATTGAAATGAAAGCCGCGGCAGCTTTTGTAGCTTCTGTGCTCACAGCCTTTAGTAGTGGCGCAGCCACGACCACGCCTGCAACGCTCATGCCCTGCGCTAATATTTCGAAAACACTCCAGCTCGGCAGCAGAAGCCCGGAGGTAGCGAAACTACAACAAGTTTTGAGTGTATCGAAAACAGGGTACTTTGGGCCAGTCACAAAAGCCTCGCTCGTGAAATGGCAGGTGAGTAAGGGAATCATAAAGTCCGGTAAAACCGCAGGCGCGGGGACCACCGGACCGAGGACACGAGCTGCACTCGCTTGTGCTCCGGTGTCTGCAAAAGCAGTTGCGACTCCCCCACCTGTTCCTCAAAATTCTCCACCCGCGCCGCCCCCAGCTTCCTCGACAACATCAAGCCCGATTCCTCCGCCGACCTCCTCTCCGACCCCAGCCGCCTCGGGCGGGTCTTCGTCGCCGGGCGGAGTTAGCGGCGCTGAAGGTTGCTCACCGTTTGCGAAACAAAAGTCGACCGCAGCATGTTCGGTGGGCGAATGGGAGAAGATAATTGATGAGTCTGGTTGCTATATAGATTGGGAGTGCATCGACCCGAATCAACAAGGATGAAAGGAGAGGGTTGCAAAATCGCTGATCAGGCATAGAGTTTTTGCGGAGCTCGGTATGGAGAACATACATCGTGTGTTCGCCGAGCAGAGGATGTATCAATGACCGCAGTCTCGAGAACGTCGCGGCTGACCCCCGGGAGCGCCGTAATGCCTGTCGAGGTGCTGCGCACGTTCATTCCACTGCCCGCCTCGGGATGCGTATTCACGGTCGATAAGATTGTCTATAGTCTCTCCGGGTGGTCCGTGCTGCTCAAGGAGACTGGAGACAAGGAATGGCATGAGTATGCATTTGAAGTTATCTACGCTGCTCCCCTGCCGGATGTGCCGGAAATTCCCGGTCTGATAGAAGCGTGGGCTGCGCATAACGTCGCGAGCCTGCCCACTCGTCGCGGCAATACGCCACCAGCGGGCAAGCAACTTCCGGTTGATGACGGCGGTCGTTGGTGAGTGCAGGCATGAACGAGATTTTGCCGGCGCGGGAGGATTCCTGCGCCGGCGATTGATTTTTGTCCTTTATCTGGTACAGTTCCGCGACATGTTGAAGATTCGAATGCAGCGGACAGGGCGTATCAATATGCCCTCGTATCGCATTATCGTCACCGAGCACGCGCGCAGCCCGAAGACGGGCAACATCGTGGAGAAGGTGGGGACCTACAATCCGAAGACCAAGGAGCGCAATTTGAATGCAGAGAGGATCAAGTACTGGCTCTCGGTAGGTGCCAAGGCGAGCGGCACCATGCACAACATGCTCATCTCCGTCGGAATCATCGAAGGCAAGAAAGTGAATGTTCTTCCGAAGAAATCGCCGCCGAAACCCGCCGACGCTGAAGCTATGGCGGGCGAAGGAAGGAAGGAAGAGGTATCGAAACCGATTGAGGAGGTACCGGCACCGGAGCTACAAGACGATGTTAAGCCCGAAGTTTCTGAAGTGGTCCCTGCGGCTGTAGAAGCCAAGAACGAGTAGTTTGTTATACTACTGACTACTTACTACTAACTACAGACTACTCTGCATATGGAACGAGATCATCAATTTCTTGAGTACGTCGTAAAGGCGCTAGTGGATAATCCCGACGATGTAAAAATAAATCGCACCGTCGACGAGATGGGTGTTCTTCTCACGCTCTCGGTGCACAAGGACGACATGGGCAAGGTCATTGGCCGCTCGGGCCAAACCGCGAAAGCCATCCGCACCGTGTTACGCGTCGTCGGCATGAAAAATGATGCGCGCGTCAATCTCAAGATAGAGGAGCCAGAGGGAAGTGAGCGGGGTATGGCTAGTGCGAGCGGAACAAGCGAAGGCGCTCGTGAGCGATCCGTAGACGACGTCATCGATTCACTGAAGGAATAGCTTCCAGCTTCGAGCTGCCAGCCTCCAGGAAATTCAGTTTTGAAGTACTTTTTTCTGGCAGCTGGAACCTGACACCTGGCACCCATGCTTCACTTTCACATAGTCACTCTCTTTCCGGAGTCCATCGAGCCGTACGTTAAGAGCTCGATCATCGGACGCGCAATAAAGGAGAAAAAGATACGAGTCTCGTTCTACGATCCGAAGAAGTTTATTTACCCCGAGCAAAGTCGAGGGGCACGCACCCAGGATATTCGTGTGGATCGCAGGCCCTATGGAGGAGGTCCCGGTATGGTTCTGCGACCCGAACCGATTCTACGCGCCGCTGAAAAAGCGATAGGCACTTCGACTTCGCCGAGGGCAGGGAAAGCGATGAAGATATTTTTCTCTACCGACGGAGCGCAGTTCGACGAAACGATGGCAAAGAAGCTTTCAAAAAGGAGGGATATCCTGCTCATCGCCGGACACTACGAGGGCGTCGACGAACGCGTGTCTAAAATATTGAGAGCAAAGAAAGTTTCGATGGGCCCCTATGTTCTGACGGGCGGTGAATTGCCTGCCGCAACGCTTATCGACGCTGTCGCACGATTCGTCCCGGGTGTTTTGGGCAAAGCCGAATCGCTCGAAGCTTCGCGCGTCGCGAGCCCTGAAGTCTATACACGCCCGGAAGTACTCGTCTGGAAGGGTAAAAAACACCGCGTTCCGAGGGTGTTGCTTACCGGGCACCATGCCAAAATCGACGAATGGAGGCGGGCTTCACGCAGGATTTAGGATACAACCCCTTGACGGCAGCGGGGGCTTTGTATATACTCCCTCGACATTTGCTCGAGCTTGATTGAGTTGCGGTTGCGCTTTAGGTGGCAAAGGGGAGAGTGTGCGGAAGGCATCGAAAGATGCGTTTTTCATAGAAAAATTTAATAACGACCATACCTGCGACGTGGAGGCGGCGCACGGGTATCTTGTTGTAAAAATGTCAAAAACTAAGGCGCGACCGCAGAAATATTTCGGACGGTTCCGAGAACCGCTCGTCAAACTTCCATCGCTCGTGGAGTCTCAAATAGCGTCCTTTAGGGAATTCGTCGAAGGCGGAGCGGAACGCGTCTTCAAGGAATTCTCTCCGATCAGCGACCACTCGGGAAGGAAGTTTGAGATGAAGCTCGTCAAGTTCACCTTCGGTGAGTTGCGGTGGGACGAGCACCACGCAAAGAAATCGATGCGTACCTTTGAGGCGCCGCTCTCGATGATAGTCAAGCTCAAGAACAAAACGACTGGAACGGAGAAAGAACAAGAGATCTTCCTCGCCGATTTTCCGTGGATGACCGCGCACGGCACGTTCATCATCAACGGCGTGGAGCGGATCGTCGTCCCGCAGCTCGCGCGTTCATACGGCGTTTTTTTCGAATCGGTCCCGTACAAAGGCAAGAACTATTTTGCGGCGAAGGTGATACCGGCTCGTGGCGTATGGATCGAGATCGAATCAGACCCCGATGGCGGGATCTACGTAAAGATAGACAGAAAGCGCCGTTTTCCGGTTACTTCGCTTTTGCGCGCGCTTGGAGCAACCACCGAAAAGGACATACGCTCGAAGTTCGATAAGTCGCATGCAGGCCTTGACGCGATTGCGGCCACCTTGGCGAACGATGTGGCGCATACGCAAGAGGAGGCATTTGTGGAAATATACCGAAGGCTCCGCGACGGCGACATCGCGACCCCGGAGAGCGCACGCGATCACGTGCAGGCTATTCTCTCGGCCGAGCGCTACGATTTCTCGAAAGTCGGTCGTTTTCATTTCAATCGTCGTTTCGGGCTCGGCACAGCACAAAAAGACCTCGCGCACGCGACGCTCACGCTTGAAGACGTCGTTCGCATCGTTACCCATATCGCGGAGCTGAATGCGAACCCGACAGGAGAAGCAGACGATATCGACCACCTCGGATTCCGCCGGGTGCGTTTTGCCGGCGAGCTTTTGGAACAGCGCATGCGCGTCGGTCTCTCGCGCATGAAGCGGAATATCCAGGACCGTATGGCGATGGTGGATGCGGAGACGACGCTGCCGGTGCAGTTCGTGAACCCGCGTCCGTTCCAAGCGGCTATCCGCGAATTCTTCACGACCGACCAGCTCTCGCAGCTGATGCAGCAGTACAATATTCTCGATGAGATAGAGCACCTCCGTACGCTCTCGACCCTGGGCCGCGGCGGTTTGACCTCGGAGCGCGCAGGATTGGAAGTGCGCGACGTGCACTCCTCGCACTATGGGCGTGTATGCCCCATCCACACGCCGGAGGGCAAGAACATCGGGCTCGTCTTGCACATGTCGCTCTACGCGAGGCCCAACGAGTTCGGCATTATTGAGACTCCATACGCAAAGGTGGAGAAGGGACACATCACAAAGGACATCCAGTATTTGAACGCGCTCGAAGAGGAACAGTATGCGATAGCGCACGCGGCGACCGAGCGCGACGAGGACGGGCGCATTGTGGAAAAATTCGTTGAGGTGCGAAAGGGAGGCAAGCCGACCTTGGTGAAGCGGGACGACGTGGATTATATGGAGGTTGCGACCAACCAGCCCTTTTCGGTCGCGACCTCGCTCATTCCCTTTGTCGAGAACGACGACGCGAACCGCGCGCTTATGGGCTCGAACATGCAAAAACAGGCGGTCCCCCTCGTCATCCCAGACGCTCCGCTTGTCGCAACAGGAGTAGAGTCCGCCGCCGCGCGCGACTCCGGCCGTCTTGTCGTTGCCGAGGATGCGGGCGAGGTGACGTACGCGGACGCGCAGGTGATCAAGGTAAAGAACGGCGATGGGAAGACGAAAGAATACCAGCTCGTCAATTTCTCGCGCACCAACGGCTTCACGACATTTCACCAGCGGCCGCTCGTATCGGTCGGCGACCACGTCAAACGTGGAAGTGTGCTCGCAGACACATCGACTTCAGTAGGCGGTCAGCTCGCCATCGGACAGAATGTGCGCGTCGCATTTCTTCCGTGGTTCGGCGCGAACTACGAGGATGCCATCGTTATCTCCGAGCGTCTCGCTAAGGAAGCGCGCTTCACCTCCATTCACATGGAGGAGTTCGTGTGCGTCGTGCGCGACACTAAGCTCGGAAGTGAAGTGACGACGCACGACATTCCCAACGTGAGCGAATTCAAACTGCGCAATCTCGACGAGGACGGCATCGTGCGCATCGGCGCAGAAGTCCGGCCCGGCGATATTCTGGTCGGCAAGGTGACACCAAAAGGCGAGACACAGCTCACCCCCGAAGAGCGCCTCCTCCACGCGATCTTTGGCGAGAAGGCAAAAGATGTGAAAGATACGTCGCTCCGCATGGAAGGCGGAAAGCGCGGACGCGTCGTCGGCGTCAAGATCTTCTCGCGCGAAACGGGCGACCAGCTCGAGAGCGGCGTTATCAAACGCGTGCATGTGGAAGTCGCGCAGCTCCGCACTATCTCCGTCGGTGACAAGCTGGCGGGGCGTCACGGCAACAAAGGCGTTATTTCGCGGGTGTTGCCCGAGGAAGACATGCCCTTCGATGCGGATGGGAACCCCGTGGACATCATTCTCACCCCCCTCGGCGTGCCCTCGCGTATGAACCTCGGACAAATACTCGAGCTACACCTCGGCCTTGCCGCGGAAATGCTTGGCTACCAAGCCGTCGTGCCCTCATTCGCCGGTGCGACTGAAGAGGAAATACGGAAACAGCTGAAGGAGGCGGGGGTAGCCGACACCGGTAAGCGCACGCTTTTCGACGGCCGCACGGGCGAAGCATTTGCACAACCGGTATCCGTCGGTGTCATGTACATGCTGAAATTGCACCACATGGTGGAAGACAAAATACACATGCGCTCGATCGGCCCCTATTCGCTGACGACGCAACAGCCGCTCGGCGGCAAGGCGCAAAACGGCGGTCAGCGCGTCGGAGAAATGGAGGTCTGGGCTTTCCTCGGCTATGGTGCCGCTCATTCGCTCCGCGAGATCCTCACCATCAAATCCGACGACATCTTGGGACGCTCGGCCGCGTTCGACGCGATCGTTTCCGGAAAGCGCATCGAAGAGTCGCACACACCGGCAACCTTTAACGTGCTCGTACGACACCTACGGGGACTTGGAATTGATATTGAATTTATAGAGCAATCCACCAACAGCTAATGCAAACTGCAAATATCAAAATGCAAAATGACGATGAAAAATCCAAAATTAAACATCTCTACACTGTCATTTTGACTTTTACATTTTAATTTTTCAATTATGCGCAAGAAAGACATCATACCCGCGGATTTCCAGGCAGTCTCGATGCGACTCGCTTCGCCCGAGCGGGTGGAGGAGTGGAGTTGGGGCGAGATCACGAAGCCCGAGACCATCAACTATCGCACCCAGCGACCGGAAAAGAACGGCCTCTTTGATGAGCGCGTTTTCGGCCCTGAAAAGGACTACGAATGCTACTGCGGCAAATACCGCGGCATTCGCTTCCGCGGCATCGTGTGCGAGAAATGCGGAGTGGAGATCACGCGCGCCATCGTGCGCAGAGAACGCATGGGCCACATCGATCTTGCGACACCGGTTTCGCACATCTGGTTCTTGCGCGGCATTCCGTCGCGCATCGCGCTCATGCTGGGCCTCTCTTCGGCGGAAGTCGAAAAGGTCGTCTACTTTGCGGGCTACATTGTGACCCACGTCGATGAACAAGAGCGTACGCGGCTTCTCAAAGACCTCGAACAAGAATTTGCGCAGAAGACGAAGGCGGCAGCGAACGCCGAGGTAAAGACGACCCTGAAAGAAAAGGCGACAAAAGCAAAAAAGGAGATCGAATCCATCGACAAGGGCGTCGTTCTCGACGAGGCGGCGTATCACCTTTTTGCCGTGAAATATGGCGCGATGTTCCGTGCGGCTATAGGCGCCGAGGCGCTCTATGCCATTTTGAAGCAAATAGACATAGACGTGTTCATCAAGACATTGAAAGAGAAGTATGAGAACGCGCCTGCAGCCGAGCGTGATAAATTGCGCAAGCGCCTTGCGCTTTCCGAGGCGCTGAAGCGCTCGAACGTGCGCCCCGAATGGATGTTCATCACGCGCCTGCCGGTCGTTCCGCCCGCGCTGCGTCCCATGGTCGCGCTCGAGGGCGGTCGTCACGCATCCTCGGACCTCAACGATCTCTATCGCCGTGTCATCAACAGGAACAATCGTTTGAAGCGTCTCCAGGCCATTCACGCGCCGGGAGTCATCCTCCGCAACGAGAAGCGCATTTTGCAAGAAGCGGTGGACGCACTTTTGGACAACTCGATGCGCCGCGGCGCGGGTGTCCTCGGGATCCTCGGCGGGCGGCGGCGCGCGCTGAAGAGCCTTGCCGACTATCTGAAGGGCAAGCATGGCTATCTCCGTCAAAACCTTTTGGGTAAGCGTGTCGATTATTCGGGCCGCTCCGTCATCGTCGTCGGGCCTGATCTCGCGCTCGATGAGTGCGGGCTGCCCAAACACATGGTCCTCGAACTTTTCCGTCCGTTCGTCATTGCAGGCCTCCTCGCGCGCGAACTCGCGTACAACATTCGCGGCGCCGGCCGTCTTATCGAAGACGAAGCACCGGAGGTATGGCCCATTCTTGAAGAAGCCATCAAGGACAAGTACGTGCTCTTGAACCGCGCGCCGACCCTACACCGTCAATCCATACAAGCGTTCCGACCAGTCCTCATCGAGGGCAACGCCATTCAGGTACACCCACTGGTCTGCCCCGCCTACAACGCCGACTTCGACGGCGACGCGATGGCCGTTCACGTGCCGCTCTCTGAAGCCGCGCAGCTTGAAGCCGCGCAAATAATGTCCGCCAACAAGAACGTCCTAAAACCAGGCTCGGGCGACGTGGTCGTCGCATCCAAACTCCTCGACATCGTCTTGGGGTGCTACTGGATGACGAAATCGGTGGACGACGCCAAAGGGGCAGGGAAGAGCTTTCCCACCACCAACGCTGCGATAACCGCACACGATTTCGGTGCTATCGACTTGCGCGCGAAGATCAACGTTTTGCCGGGTGACAGCAAAAAGTACGAGCACTTCGGCGGCACGATATTCGAGACGACCGTGGGGCGCCTCCTTTTCAACTCGGTACTGCCAAGCGATTTTCCCTTCGTCAACGAGGAAATCACCAACAAGCGCATGGGCGCCCTCGTGCAAAATCTCGTGACGCACTACAAGCTCGACGGTATTCCGAAGATCTTGGACAAGATAAAAGCCTTCGGTTTCCGCTACGCGACATATGCGGGTATCACGTGGTCTTTATCCGACGTCGTTGTGCCGAAGATCAAGGAAGAGCTGGTCAAGAAAGGCCGCGAGCAGGCGGCAAAAGAGCAGGATGCATTCCTCTCGGGATTACTTACGGAAGAGGAGCGTCGCCGCATGACCATCGAGATATGGGGAAAGGTCTCGGGAGAGCTGCGCAAGCACGTCGTGGAATCGCTCGACAGGCAAGGCCCCGTGCACGACATGATCACCTCCGGCGCCCGTGGAAGCGCGGTGCAGCTCCACCAGATGGCGGGTATGAAAGGACTCATCACCAATCCTCGCGGGGAGATCATCGAATTTCCCATCACGTCCTCACTGAAAGAAGGTCTGACGCCCATCGAATACTTCATCTCGACGCACGGCGCGCGAAAAGGTCTCGCCGACACCGCGCTGAACACCGCGCGCGCCGGGTACCTGACGCGCCGCCTCTTTGATGTAGCGCACGATGTTGTGGTCTTGGAAGACGACTGTGGTACACGCGAAGGCGTCGTCATCCCGCGCCCCGGCAAAGAAAATATCGGCGGCTCGTTCGCAGAAAGGATCAGCGGGCGCGTCCTTGCCGACGACGCGGGGAAATTTAAGCGTGGCACGCTTCTCACGCGCGACGATGCTAAAGCGATAGAGGATAGCAAAGAGCAACAGGTCTCGCTGCGCTCGCCGATGACGTGCAAGGTGGCGCGCGGCGTATGTCAAAAGTGCTATGGCATGGACCTCACCAGTGGCGAGATGATAGACGTGGGCGAAGCGGTCGGCGTTGTCGCGGCGCAAGCCATCGGCGAGCCGGGCACGCAGCTCACCATGCGCACCTTCCATACGGGAGGTGTGGCCTCCGCCTCCGGTGATATCACCATGGGTCTGCCCCGTGTTGAGGAAATATTCGAGAGCCGCACGCCGAAACTTCCCGCGCTCATCGCGCGCCTCTCCGGCGTCGTGTCCGAGATAATGAAAGACGGGCAGGAAAGCGTCATACACATTATCCCCGAAGGCGGTTCGGTGAAAGCCGCTGCAGGAAAAACCGCGAAGTCCGCGAAGAAGGACGTCGAATACCGCGCACATCCACTTCGTCAAATACTCGTCAAGGCGGGGGCAAGCGTGCAAAAAGGCGATTTTCTCACTGACGGCTCGGCCGACCTTGAAGAGCTTTTCCTCTTGGCAGGAAAGGAGCGCGCGCAGGAATACATCATCCACGAGATCACGCGCATCTATGAGCTCCAAGGTGTGACTACGGCACGGAAGCACCTCGAGATAATCGTCAAGCAGATGTTCAGTCGTGTATCGATAACGACACCCGGCTCGACGGGCGTCTCGGCTGGCGAGATCATCGCTGATTTCGAGTACGATCGTCTGAACAGGGTAGCCAAAGATGGAGAGAAAGAACTCGCCCGCGGCAAACAGCTTCTCCTTGGTATCACCGAGGTGTCGCTGACGCGCGCTTCGTTCCTCTCCGCCATCTCATTCCAGAATACGCCACGCAAACTCGCCGAAGCCGCCGTTGCTGGCGCCATCGACAGGCTTGTCGGTCTCAAGGAGAACGTCATCATCGGCCGTCTCATTCCTGCCGGTACCGGATTCAAGGGTTCTAAGAAATACGACATGATAAAAGAAATGGAAGCGGGCTTTGCCGCAACAGACGCGGCAATAGTCCCGACGACCGAGCGCGACCGCGACACGGTTGAACGCTAATTTAGTGCGTGTATAGTGGCGTGTAGCCCGGGCGGAAATTGTTCCTTCCCGCGGTCCAAGGAGCATGCCATGACCGATGCCTCTACTACTGCGTTGCTCGCAGAGTTGAAACCCCTCGTTTCGAAATTGGCCCACTGCTCGTTGACGGAGTTATATTCGATAACCTTTGTCCGTCTCAAAAGGCGAAGACCCGACATTGACGACAATACGGCGCATAGTGCCGTACGTGCGGTCTTTTTCGGCATCATTGCGGAAGCGCACGAACTCGATCATGTGGTGACCGCCGGCGATATTCATCCGCGCCCGCGTCCCGCGCCACCGCCTTGACCCTCCATATCGAAATGTGCGAGGAAGCCCCGACCTGGTTGTTGGGGCTTTTCATTTTGTAAGGTCGCACACAAAAGGAGCGTTGCGAAGCGCTTCAGTGAATAGTAAGGTGCCTTGAGTACCTGATCTTGTCATTGCGGCCTTGTCCGCAGAAGGAGACGACATGAACGTGCGTTTACAGCCCGTTACCATTACCGCAATACCGAACCACGTCGCTGTCGTCCCCAATGGGAACCGTCGGGGCAGCAGGATTTCGGATATAAGCCTTGAAGAGGCATACCTGCTTGGCGCAGCGCGTGCCTTGGAAGTTGTCCACTCTGCGAAGGACATGGGTGTAAAGCACGTGTCTTTTTTTGGTCTATCTGTCGAGAACCTGAACAACAGGTCCACCGAAGAGATCGATGCCCTCATGGAGGGCGCGCTTAACTTCTGCGACGAAGCGATGGACCTTGGATTCACGTTGCATCCGTTCGGCTTTATCGATGAATTCGCGGGAGTGGAGAAATACGAGCCACTCTATCGACGGCTCAAGCGTCTACGAGAGGACTACGAGCCTTCCGACCAGTTCACGATCCACGTGGCAGCGAACTACTCCGGCAAAGCACAGCACGAGCTGAGACCGCTTTTCGAGGCCTTGTATAACGAATTCCCTGTAGCGCAAAGGGATCCGATGAAGTATATCCTTTCGGGTGGCGTACCCGACGTTGACCTCTTTATTCGGACCGGTGGCGAGCAACGCACGAGCGGACTGCTTCCATTCCAGTCAAGCTATGCGGAACTCTACTTTACGCCGACGTTTTGGCCCGACTTTACCGCGGAGAAGTTCCAGGAAGCGGTGAAGTGGTTCGGTTCTCAACCGCGCAACTTCGGCCGTTGAGCCGCATCAACAAAAGGGGAGGCAATCGCGCGATTGCCTCCCTAATGATTTTTATACCGAAGAAGCGCATAATGGGCGCATGGCGGATACTGTTCAACAGATAAAGGACCGTCTTTCAATTGTTGATGTTGTGAGTCAATACGTGAAGCTTGAGAGGAGCGGGGCAAATCTTCGCGCGCGATGCCCATTCCATGCGGAGCGGTCACCCTCATTTTTCGTTTCGCCCGATAGGGGAACGTACCACTGTTTCGGATGCAACGTTGGCGGTGACATATTCTCATTCATCGAAGCGATAGAAGGCTTGGATTTTAAGGGAGCTCTCAAAGTCTTGGCGGAAAAGGCAGGGGTGACCATCGAATACAGAGGCGGAAAGAAAGGAGACAAGGATGACCGGGAGAAACTCTTTGAGCTGCTTGAGGTAGCGACTATCTTCTATACTTCGCGACTTACAGACTCGGCTCGCACATATCTTAAAGAGCGCGGCATTGATGAAAAGACGGTCAACGCGTTCCGCCTCGGCTTTGCGGGGAAAGAGTGGAGCGACGTATCTGATTTTCTGAAGAGTAAGAAATATTCGGAAAAGGAGATTCTCGACGCAGGTCTTGCCAAAAAAACGGAACGCGGCTCATTGGTCGACAAATTCCGCAATCGCATCATGTTCCCGATAGCTGATTCGGCGGGCCGCATCGTGGGGTTCTCGGGCCGCATATTTGGGGAGGACGCTTCGCCGGAAGCGCCCAAGTATCTCAATTCGCCTGAAACTCCTCTTTTTCACAAATCTCGCATTCTCTACGGATTCGATAAAGCCAAGCTCACGATTCGAAAACACAACTGTGCCGTTTTGGTGGAAGGGCAGCTCGATCTTTTGGCTTCTTACCAGGCTGGATGGGGAAACACCGTAGCCGTGTCGGGAACCGCCTTTACGCCCGAGCATGCGGCGCTTATCAAGCGCATGACCGAGAATATCGTCATCGCGCTCGACGCGGACACGGCGGGCATCAAGGCGGCGGGACGCGCCGCTCGGGCCGCCTTGCAAGGCGGGCTCAATGTAAAGGTGGCGCAGTTGCCGGCAGAACTTGATCCGGCCGACCTCATTTTAAAAGAGGGAAAAGAAGCGTGGAGCACAGCAATACGCGAAGCCAAAGATATCATCACATTCCTTCTCGACGTGCTTGAGAAGCATGCAAAAAATAAAGACGGGTTCCGACGCTTGGTCGAGGGGGTCGTCTTACCGTTCCTTTCAGACGTGACGAGTCCGATCGCACGTGAGCAGTATGTACGCGAGATCGCTGCGCGTTTGGGCGTCTCCGAGCACGCCGTATCTGAAGCGCTCGGTAAACAGCCCTCCGTCGCTAAAGCTATGGAGGGCAGGCCCAAAGTTCCTGGACAAGAAGCTGCACCGATTGCGCAAAGCTATGAGCGAGCGAAGCAGGCGTATGCGATAGTACTATGGCAAAGGAGTCTCCCGAAAGCCGCATTTGATATCAAAGCCTACGAAGCAGAATTGGAAGCCGCGATAGGGCCAGAGGCGTATGAAAAAGTACGGACTCTGCCTGAAACGGAGCGCGAAAAAATGCGCTTCGCGGCCGAGCGTTTGCACGGGAAAAGTAAGACGGTTCCAGCTGAAGCGGAAGCGCTGCTCTCCGTCATACAAAAGGAACAACTCTCGCGTGAGCTCTCGCTCGCTTCTATGGCTTTACATCAAGCTGAAATGGCTGGTGACGACAAAGAGATCGAGGTGCGTATGGCTGTGTGTAACGTGTTGACAACTAAGATTGCGCAGCTGCATCAGGTGCGATAGAGTAAGCAACTTAGTCTTATTTTCGCTTCATCGGAAACTAAGGAACGTAAGGCTATTCATACAAATTCCACCTTCCTCGAGTGAGGAGGGCTTCTCGTGCCCCGCACGGTCCTATGGAGAAAAAGAAACGTACAAAGAAAAAAATGAAGGTACGGTCTGCCCAGCAAATGCGAGCGTCGAGCCGCGCACGTGCGCGCACGGTACGCAAAGCGCACAGGCCAAAGATGGCGCGCCGACCACAAATAAAGGTCGTCGCGAAGCGCGGACGAAAGCCGCTTCCGCGGATGTCGCGCACGCCGCTGCATAAATATGCCCACGACAAGACGCAGACGAAAGTCGAGGCGCTCATCGTATTGGGCAAGGAGCGCGGGTACATCACCTACGACGAGATCTTGCGTGAATTCCCTACCATCGAGGACAACGTCGTGCTTCTCGAAGAGATGTATGAGAAGTTCTCGACCGCCGGCATTGATGTGCTAGAAGGCGGCGGCATGCTTGAAGACACATCTGCCGATTCCGTCTTGGCAAGCAAGAAATTGCAGCATCGTCGCTCGGATTCCAACTACGACTCCGTGCAGATGTACCTGCGCGAGATCGGTCAGTACCCACTTTTGAACGGCGAGCAGGAAAAAGAACTCGCAAAGCGCATTCTCGCTGGCGATGAGGAGGCCCGCTCCATCCTTGCGCGCTCCAACCTTCGCCTCGTGGTCTCGATAGCCAAAAAATACGTCAACAGAAGCCCCGATTTGACGCTTCTCGACCTCATCCAGGAGGGAAATCTCGGTCTTTTTAAGGCTGTCGACAAGTTCGACCATACAAAAGGCTATAAATTTTCGACGTACGCGACCTGGTGGATACGCCAGGCCATTACCCGCGCACTCGCAGACCAGAGTCGCACCATCCGCATCCCCGTGCACATGGTGGAGACCATCGCCAAGTACAAGCAAAAGGTGCGCGAGCTTTCCCAG
>Ga0209542_10012699_pt1 | contig 14672 bp, 16 predicted proteins | sample RifCSPhighO2_01_FD_184028 | JGI IMG/M metagenome (GOLD analysis project Ga0209542, IMG submission 184028) | Soil microbial communities from Rifle, Colorado - Rifle CSP2_plank highO2_0.1 (SPAdes) (version 2) | ecosystem: Environmental > Terrestrial > Deep subsurface > Rock core/Sediment ...
TTCCTAGCCCTCGCCTAGTCATTTAGAGGAACTACACAGCTCGACGGAGCGAGTCCGAGGCAAAATTCTAGCAAGAATTTATGCCGTGTCCGAGAAATGACTAGGCGAGGGCTGTTAGAGAAATGCTAAAAGTGGTTAGTTAATTTCAACTATCTTATAGTCAACAATACCTTTGGGGGTTCTTGCTTCAACCTTGTCCCCTTTCTTGTGTCCCAAAAATGCCTGACCAAGAGGAGATTCGTTTGAAATAAAACCTTTGGCCGGATCGGACTCGGCCGCACCGACAATAACAAATGAACGGGCCCCGTCTTTTGACTCTACTTTTACGCCCGAACCGACACCGACAGTTCCGCTGGTGTTGTTTCCGGTTATAATCACAGCGCTCTCCAGAGTGCTTTTTATGTCTTCAATCCTGCCCTCATTTAATGCTTGGGCTTCTTTGGCTGAGTCATATTCAGCATTTTCAGACAAATCTCCCAACTCCTTTGCCTCCTTTATTCTCTGGGCTATTTCCGGACGCATAACACTAAGCCTGTCTTCCAGCTCTCTTTTGAGTTTTTCTAAACCTTCTTTACTAAAATATTGATTATCCATTTTATAACTTGCTGACCGCTCTCGCCTAAATTATGGCGAGTACGCTCTTAGCCAACTTCTTCGTTAAAACTTCCGCTTGCTCGTTCACCATATTACAATATGGCTCCTCGCAATGCTCTGTTTTGCCTTGAATTTGTCTAAGCCAGCTGCGTTCTAAGATTAATTTAAGATATCATACTATATCAAGTATTTTAAACAAATACAACTACTGTGGATAAGAACTTAGATTGGCATGCTCACTGAAATACCATTTTAATACATTGTGAGCCGTACGGATGGCAAGCCCTTGATTGGATGCTGAACCTTCTATCAAAACCGTTATATTGATTTCGGGATTATCAAAAGGGGCAAAGGCAGTAAACAAGGAATTGATACTTTTGCCTTTTACAACTTCTGCCGTACCGGTTTTAGCTCCAGATCTGACCGGTAAATCTTTTAATATCCCAGCTGTACCGGAAATTACCGTTTCCTCCATGTCGCTTTTCATTTCTTGAACAACATCATCCCTGAAGGGCAACTTCTTTATGGCTTCTTCCTTAAAAACTTTCAAATCGTTATTTTTGTCATCAATCACTCTTTGGGCAACTATGGGCTTATAGATAGTCCCTCCATTTGCAATGGCCGAAACATAAGAATTTAACCACAAAGGAGTAACAAGCAGGTCTCCCTGTCCTACGGAAATATTATAAGTATCGCCTTGATACCAATTCTCACCTCTTGTCTGTAGTTTCCAGTCAGGACTGGGAACAAAGCCATGCTCTTCTCCCGGCAAGTCTATGCCCAGATTTGAGCTCACCAAACTATCGGTCAAATATCTATATATTTTTTCAGCGCCAAGGCCTGATATATTACCAAATCCTCCGCCCACAGTGAAAAAGAAAACGTTGCACGACTGAGCAATCGCCCTCCTAAGATTAAAGAGGCCATAATCCTGCCTCCAGTTTTTAAATATATAGGGAGAGCTTTTGTCAAAAGGATTTGGAACAACCAAACTAACACAGTCACGAATAGTATCGTTGGGAGTAATTATCCCTTCCTGAAGTGCTGTCATGCCCATGAATGGCTTGATGGTTGAACCAGGATTATACTGCCCGCTTATAACTCTATTAAAAAGAGGTTTGGTGTTGCTTTCAAAAAGATTTTTAAACTGACTGTCCGATAAACCTTTTACAAAAAGGTTATTGTCAAAAGTCGGAAAGCTAACCATTGCCAGAACCGCTCCATTTTGAGGATTTTGAATTACCGCTGCACCTCGTGATAGTCCCGAAGAGACTAAGACTCCATAGAGTTCATTAAATAATTTTTTTTGAAGATCGTAATCAATATTCAAAATTAAGTTCTTGCCCTGAACCGAATCCTTATTCAAATCTTTGTCCCGACCCGTTCCGGGTCGAGGATCCTCGATAGTTTTACTATCGGGACTGAAAAAAATTCTTCCGTGCTCTCCTCTTAAAAATTCTTCGTATTCAGCCTCAACTCCTAGTCGACCCGCCACATCCGTAGAATAATAATATTCGTCTTTTAAGTCGTTTTTATTAACCTTTCCCGTGTATCCAACTATCTGAGAAAATTGCTGCCCATCTACGTAACTACGGTTAGTACTTGAAACGACATAGTAACCATCTGGATTGAGGTATTTAATTGCCAAAATCTGGTCTTTATTTAAATCAGTTCCGGCAAAGAAAATAGAATTTGAATTAATGTTTTCAAAAATAAATTTCTTAAAATCATCTTGTTCAACTTTTAGAATACCCGCGATGTCGTTCCGAATATTCTCTGACATGCTTTCTCTGACCTCTCTTGAGATAACCAACAAATCAAAGCTCGGTAAATTTTTTACCAAAGGCTTTCCAAACCTGTCCATTATAATGCCCCTCGGTGGTGGAATGATGAAGTTAACGGATTTATTTTGTAAAGCAAGATTTGCCAGGGTATCATGATCAACAATTCCTATTTTAAAAGTAAGTGCCATAACCGTGGCAACTAAAATAACCGCCACCCCAAAAGTTATCCTGAAAACATCAGTTGGGATCGGTGTTTCAATATCTGAATATTCACTGCCGGAATCTAAAAGCGTCTCCTCCGGAGCAACCCAATCCTCACTGACAGAAATTTTATATTCTTTTTTTGACATCATTAAATTGTCCGACTGGTACAGATATTAAAGTATTTTGGCTATAAAAATTGAAGACCACCAAAAAACTACGAGCATGGTTGCTCCAGAAATTATTGTTAAAACCACACCCTTAATATTAAAAAACTTGTTTAACAAAAAAAATATTCCAGTTGATGCCAGCAACGGTAAAACCAGAGCACCAAATTTCAAACCCCAGTAAAATTCCGTAATCATAAAAAGCACAGTCCCCGCAATCAAACTCCAAAAATCAATTTTATAATATAAAAGAATGGCTACAAGAAAAACTACTGTAATAAAACCTTCCCTGAAACCAAAGATTGAAGGGAAAATCATACCCTCAAAAAACATGATCAAAAAAAATAAGACCGAGACCAACCACTTATTCATCATTTAATTTTTATGACTAAAACTCTACCCAACTTAACATCTTTGATGGCGGGCCTAATTCTAACTTTTTTAAACATTTGGGTCACATTAGACTCAACATAATCCACAAAACCCAGAACTAAAGCCGGTGGAAATAGGTCATTACCAGTTGATGTCACCATGTCTCCTTCTTTTATTTCATCCTCTTGGACTACAAAATCAAAATATATACCCACATTTAAAGCACCCCTAGCTATTCCTGAAGTATCTGAGCCCGCTACTTTGGCGGTAATCTTAAATTCCGGATCAGAAACAAAAAGGACTCTGGAAAAATTATTCATAACTTTTTGAATTTTTCCCACAATCTCTCCTTCAGCAGTAACAACAATATCGCCTTCGGATATATTGTCCGAAGATCCTTTGTTCAGTAAAACATTGTATCCAGTGGGGCCCAGATTAAGGTTGAAAATTCCGGCATAAACAACTTGATAACCGAGTTTATTAGAAATGCCGACAGAGCGTCTTAAAAATTCGTTTTCATTTTTTAAGTTATCTACTTCAGCTTCTAGTTTGGATACGACCGCCATATCCTGTTTTAATTTATCGTTCTCACTTGCCAGACGGTTAAAGTTCCTCATCTTTTCCATAAAGCCACCAAAATTTTCTATCTTAATAAACATTGAACTGCTCAGATTTACAAAAAACTTAGGATAAAAAACAAAACTTTTTTTAATGACGTATTTATTTAAAAAAATAGCGCCAATAACGGCTACCAATAAAATAACCAGCAACCTTATTGAAGATTGTTTAGAAGTAATCATCTTTTTGAGTGGCCACCAAAACATTTTTAAGTTGTTCAACATTTTCAAGTACAAATCCACACCCTCTAGCTACGGCCGTTAAAGGATCGTCCACTATTTTTACAAATAATTTTGTTTCGTGAGCTATCATTTTGTCTAAACCTTTTAGAAGGGCTCCTCCGCCGGCAAGATATATGTACCTGTTTATCAGGTCCGCTGTTAGTTCGGGCGGTGTTTCTTCAATTGTGTTTTTAACCGCAAGGACGATACTTTTTACGGAACGTTGCATTGCCTCCCTAATCTCTTCCGAAGATATGGATATTTCTTTAGGCAAACCGGAAACCAAATCTCTGCCCCTGACACGACCCTCTTCCTCGTCTTCAGAAGGATATGCTGAGCCAAGAGTCAGTTTTAGGTTTTCCGCCGTAGCTTCACCAACAAGAAGATTTCTTTCTTCTCTCAAATATCTGACAATATCTTCGTTGAGTTTGTCTCCCGCTATCCTTAAAGAACGAGAGGCGATGACTCCACCCATAGATATCACGGCCACTTCGGTTGTACCACCGCCCATATCAACAATTACGTTGGCTACCGCCTCGTGAACGGGCAATCTAGCGCCAATAGCTGCTGCCATTGGCTCTTCAATAAGATAAACTTCTCTGGCACCGGCACTATAGGTCGCATCTTCAACAGCTCTCTTTTCTACCTCCGTAACACCTGAAGGAATTCCAACAACAACTCTAGGGCGAGGTAATAGCGTAAAACTTTCCTGATGAACTTTGTCTATAAAATATTTAAGCATTTGCTCGGTCACCTCAAAATCAGAAACAACGCCATTCACTAACGGCCGAGAAACCGTAATGTATCCGGGGGTTCTGCCGACCATTGTTCTGGCCTCTTTTCCAATGGCTAATATTTTGCCTGTTTTTTGATTTATGGCGACAATTGACGGTTCGTTAATCACAATCCCTTTGCCGCGAATATAAACCAGGGTATTTGCAGTACCCAAATCAATGCCTATGTCTTTTGACCAGTAACCGAATAATTTATTAAACATTTAATTCTTGATTATAAGGATAGTTTAACATATCAAAATAGTTGTAAACAATCAAAAAAAGTTATATTGTATCTTCGTTTGTTCATTGAAAACGGAGAAGTACGGTGATTAAATACATTTTCGGTCCCAAAACTCAACTTATTCACGGAAATCATCGCAGTGAAGATCAAGACATGAATTCTCACGCATTCCCAATCGTGCAGACCAGCACCTTCAGATTTAACAGCACGGAAGAGGGAAAACGTATTTTTTCAGGCAAAAGTCATCACGATGCTTATTCTCGCATTTCCAATCCAAACCACCGATTTCTTGAAGAACGACTTTGTATTCTGGAGGGTGGTCAGGCCGCTCAAGTTTTTGACTCAGGCATGACAGCTATTAAAGTCTTGTTCATGAGTCTGCTTAGGTCGGGAAACGAAATAGTAGCCCACCGTAGTTTATACGGTGGTACCGATGCTCTTTTGAAAGAGCTAACTCAGTTTGGAATAAAAACACATTTCGTTGATGCTAAAAACATTCAAAATGTTTTTAGGGCTATTACAGAAAAAACAAAACTTATATTCTTAGAGACGCCGTCAAATCCAACCCTTGATATTTGCGATTTTGAAGCAATCAAAAAAGAACTGCTGGACCAAGATGAGGACTTACTGATAGCGGTAGATAATACTTTTGCAACCCCATGTAATCAGAAGCCCCTCCAACTTGGCGCTGATATTGTGGTTGAAAGTTTAACTAAATATATCAATGGACTAGGAAATTATATCGGTGGCGCCATTATTACTTCTAAAGAACTGATGGATAAAATTTGGGAAAGATACCATGCATCAGGGGGAATGATGGATCCCGAAACAGCCTCCAGAATTTCCACAAACATGATGACTTTATATGACCGCATGAATTGCCACAACCGTAATGGTAAAATTGTTGCAAATTTCTTGACCAACAAGATTGATGTGAAAAAAGTTTATTACCCCGGCCTTTCAAGTCATCCCAATCATGATGTGGCACGAAGGCTAATGACTGGATTCGGTGGCGTTGTGTCCTTTGAATTAAAAGAGGAAGAAAAAAGCTCCATTTTTCTTGATCAACTAGCTTCTGACAGAAATAGTGGTAAGGGAATTATTTCGTTATCTGTCAGTCTTGGAAGTGTTGACTCGCTCATTTGTTGCCCAGCTTTAAGTACCCATCTTTCCTTAACCCCAGAAAGCAGAGCTGCTCAAGGAATAAGCGATGGACTTGTTCGTTTTTCAGCTGGAATTGAAGACGTAGAAGATATTATTTACTCACTAGAAAGAGGATTTCGGGCAATTAATGGGGGTGAAAATTGGTAAAACAAAGAGTGCTTTTGAAAATCAGCGGTGAGACATTTGGAAAACCGTATAATCGTAAGGGTCCGGCTTTTTTCGCAAGCGAAGTAAAATCTGTTTCAGAAACACATGAGTTGGTTATTGTAACTGGCGGAGGAAACATAGTTCGCGGTAGCGAACTAAAGAAAGATTTTTTCAGAAGAAACACGATGACCGCAGACTGGATGGGAATGATGGCGGTGGTGATGAACGCAATCGCCTTACAAGACTTCCTTGAACACGAATACGGACTTGATACGAGAGTTATGAGTGCCCTTGAGGTGAACAAGGTTTGTGAACCATACTATTACCGCAAGGCCATCAGTCATTTAAAGAAAGGCCGTATCGTTATACTTGCTGGGGGCATAGGCACACCAAATTTCTCCACCGACACGACAATGGTTCAACGCGCCTCAGAACTAGATATCAATCTGGCACTTAAAGGAACTAAAGTTGACGGAGTCTATAACAAAGACCCCAAGAAACATAAGGATGCAAAACTTATAAGAAGACTGAGTTACATGGGCTATCTAAAAAGAAGGCTGGCCGTAATTGATTCAACTGCCGTTACCCAGGCAATGAATTTGGGAATAGAGATAAGAATTTTTAATTTTTTTGAGAAAGGAAATCTAAAGAAAGTTCTGACGGGAAGTATCGGTTCTGTTATTCGCTGATAACAGATATGAGATCAGGGAGCTTAACAAGTTTAGGCTCTTTTTTATTTCTCTTTTCAACCTCCACACTTTTCTTTTCAATAGTTTTTTTGCTCACTACTATTCGTATCGGGCAACCAATGAGGTCAGCATCAGCAAATTTTTCTCCGGCAGTTTTATCTTCTCTGTCGTCATACAAAACTTCAACGCCATTTTTTTGTAAATCTTCATAAACCTTTCCCGCCTCTTCGTTCTGGTCTAAAGAAATTAAATGAGCATTATAGGGAGCCACGCTTTCCGGCCAAACAATCCCCTTCTCGTCGTTATGAATTTCTACAATAGTTGCCATCAATCTGCTGACGCCAATACCATAAGCCCCCATAACAACCGGGTGCTTATCCCCTTTCTCGTCTGTAAAAAGTAAGCCTATTTTTTCAGAATATTTGACACCGTATTTGAAGATATTACCAACCTCAATGGATTTCTCTTCAATTATCTTGCCCCCGCATTTGGGACAAGCATCTCCCTCCTTTAATTTTGTGATCTCTTGGTTTTCTGCATATTCACATTCAGAGCAAAGACAGATTGTGTCTTCTCCAACATCAGATAGCACCTGAAACTCGTGAGTAAATTTGTCAGTAAACACTCCTCCCCCAGCGAGAGTATAGATCGACTTTAATCCGCACCTTTCAAACACATTAAAATATGCCCCTCTTGCTTTTTGGTAATAATTTTCCATGTCTTCATCAGTGGCATGGAAACTGTAAAGATCTTTCATCATAAATTCTCTGCCTCTTAGTAAACCCGATTTAGCTCTTGGCTCGTTCCTAAATTTGGTCTGAATTTGGTATGCCGAAAAAGGAAGATCTTTATAAGAACTGACGTATTTTGATGCAATAGATGTTAACACCTCTTCGTGTGACCATCCCAAAACAAAATTTGCCTCTTTGTCATTCAATCCTTTCGCAAAAAAGCCAACGTCCAGATTCCATCTGCCAGTCGGCTCCATGTATCTTTTCTCCACCAATGCGGGCATGAACATCTCCTGGCCATCAATGGCGTTCATTTCTTCTCTGATGATATTCATTATTTTCTGGGCAACTTTCCAGCCAAGAGGCAGAAAGGAATAAATTCCTGCTGAATTTTTAAAAACAAAACCACTCCTAATTAAAAGCTGGGCATTCTTTGACGGCTCATCGCTTGGCGCCTCCCGAAGTGTTTTTGTAAAAAGTTTAGAAAATTTCATTTTAAAAAAATCTTATTATGTCTTTGGTTGTAACATAAACCATCAAGGCGATAAGGAAAACAAAACCGAAAGTGTTTATTAACTGCTCGGCTTTTTTGTTTACCGGTGAGCCCTTGAGCTTCTCCACAATTATAAGCAAGGCTCTGCCTCCGTCCAAAGCAGGAAACGGAATTATGTTTAAAACCGCCAAATTTATGGAAATCATTGCTGTAAACTGCATCAGGTAGTTTATTCCGATTCTTGCTGCCTGACCCGTCAGAGTAGCTATTCCTACCGGACCGGAAACATCTGCCATCAACTTGCCCTCAAACAAGAGGGTTTTAAATAATAGGAAATACCCGATAATGATATTCATGGTGAGAATAACGGCATCATAGACACCTCTCCAAATTGCTTCATACCATGGATATGAAACGACTCCTGTCAGGGCCAAAGAAACCCCGAGCGCCCCTTGTCCGTCAGGAGGATTAATTCTTGGAACAATTTCTTTTTCAAACGTTTCTTTATTTCTTTTTATCACGACCGTTACGGGTTGACCGATATTTTTACTTATAAAACTCTGCACGTCTTCCGCGCTTAAAACAGCGCTAAATGAATCCTTGACCTTAAAACCACTAATTCCATCAAGGAGTTTAAGGCCGGCTTTGTCTGCGGGGCTATCTTTGGAAATTTCAATTATTTGAACGGATTTATCTCTGGCGATTGATGCAGTTTTGTCGTCAATTAAACCTATTCTTAATCCAAAAAAGTTGGTAATCATCAGAAGAACTACCGCCAAAAAGAAATTCATGGTCACTCCGGCAACAATAACCAAAAGTCTAGGACCGATAGGTTTGGAAGAAAAACTTCTGGTATCGTCCCGCTGTTCACCATTTTCGCCCAAAATTTTGACAAATCCACCAAACGGAACTGCGTTTATGGAATAAAGTGTTTCGCCCCTTTTAATACCCCAAATTCTAGGAGGGAAACCAAGACCAAATTCTTCAACCTTCATTCCGGCTCTTTTGGCAAAAATAAAATGCCCAAACTCGTGGACAAACACCAACACCCCCAAAACAATTATAAATATAATGGCAGTAATCATTGTTAATTAGATGATACAATAAAAATCAGCGCTTCGCCACACCCGAATAGTTCACACAACCTCTATGCATGACTGCGGGGTGCACTTTTTAAAAATATTGCTAATTTTAAAAAAGCACACCCCCTCCGCCGGTTGTTTTGGTTATATGTGATATTTGGCAATAAAAGTTCAAACTATTTGTTTGTTTTTCTGAAACAATCTACCATGTGGTCATTTACCATGCCCACCGCCTGCATGTGAGCATACAAGGTCATCGGTCCGAGAAATTTAAATCCCCTCTTTTTTAAATCCTTTGCCCAAATAACTGCCTCCTCGCTATTTGATTTATAGTCGCTCACTTTTTTAATCTTGTTAACTATCGGGCGGTTGTTAACAAACTGCCACATGTATCTTGAAAATGTTCCGAATTCTTTCCTGACTTCAAGAAACTTTGAGGCATTGTTAATAGATGCTTCTATCTTCATCTTATTTCTCACAATACCCTTATCATTCATCAGACGTGTAAAATCTTTTTTACCAAATTTAGCCACCTTAACGGAATTAAAGCCGGCAAAGGCTTTTTCAAAGTTTTTTCTCTTATTAAGGATCGTTCTCCAACTTAAACCTGCCTGAAAACTTTCCAAACACAAAAACTCAAATATCTTTTTGTCATCATGGAGAGGGGTACCCCATTCTTTATCATGATATTCTTTCATCAAAGAATCGCCCCCAGATACCCATCCACAGCGTTTTAAATTCTTAGTAGAGAGCATACCAGACTTTAATTGTTCATGAGTTCCTGCTCCTTTTTTTTGGTCATATCGTCAAACTTGAGATTAAGGTCGTTCATTATTTTTTGAAGTTCTTCTTTGGCTTTAAACATGTCGTCATCTCGGGCCTTTTTTTCTTTAACCTCAACTTGGACCTTTTTCAAAACATCCTCACGGACTTGTCTGATTCTGACCCTTCCCCATTCTACTTTCTGATGAAGAAGTTTAATAAACTCCAATCTGCGCTCTTCAGTTAAAGATGGAATGTTTAACCTGATACCCGTTGCGTCATCAATCGGGCTTAGTCCTAAAGAACTTTCTTTAATACTTTTTACAATATTTGGAATTGCCTGCTTGTCCCATGGCTGGATGACGATTGTTCGGGGTTCAGGAGTATTAATGGTTGCCAATTCTTTAATTCTAAATTTAGAGTCCATATAGTCAACCACAATGTCCTCAACCATAGACGCATGAGCCCGACCGGTCCTTATTGCGGATATTTCACTTTTGACATGCTCAACAGCAGAGTCAAAATCCTTTTTCCTTTGAGTGATTAAGTCTTTATACATTGAATTTAAATTAGCACAAAAGTTACTTAAAAACAACCGCTCTCGCCTCATCATTTTTCCTGTCATAATCCTCGCCTCATCATTCGCTTCAAGATAGCAAGGATAGATTCCCCAAAATAACAGGTAACCCTCGCTTGCCTCCCCGTCCATCATTACGATAGGCGGGGCGCTCGACCTATTATTTTGGGAATCTATATACTATCTTGCCACTTTCAGCTCATGATTCGCCTCGTCAAATGACATAAAAATGATGAGGCTTGAGCTTATTTACAAGCGGAAATTTTTAATATACAATAATGTCAGTTTTTTATACTCAAAAAAGGAGAAGATGATTACACTTAAAGGGTATCCCCAAGACGGTGGTCTATATACTGGATATGATGTAATCCGTGATGGACAAAAAATCGGCTTCATTGATGTGTGTGGTATATTTCTTAAAGATAGGGGTGATGTTTTATTAACAGTAGAAGAGAAGCATATTATCAGGCAGAGGTGCAAAATAGTTTATCAAATGCCAAGTGAATATGGTTGTTTGGGAGTTGGAGAAAGTCCGACTGGATCTTTTGATGAGTTTCTTCGGAGAATCAATATTCGTCACGACCTCGACTAAATCGAGGTTTTTTGTTTTAGTAATTTAGTAAGCAAACGTCTTATTGCAAAGAAGAACGTTCGGAGGCGGGTAGCCGAGATAGAGCAAAAAACCCAGCAGGGTTTTTATGCGGTCTGATTTGAGATAAGGCGTTTGTGAATGGCTATAAATTAATCAAAAAATTCTCAAGTGCGAGGCGGTGGTTGAACTGGGGTTGAGAGAGTAAAGAGTTAAGACGGAGAAGGTCTTTGAGGACTTTGCGGTTTGGATTTTCTCGTGCCCTAAGAATGTGTATCAAACCAACGACAGTATTTTGGTAATCTTTTCCAGCAAACAATTTCTCCACATATTGCATGCGCTCAGTTATTCCTTGTTTAGTCACACTTAAAAATTCATCTACCGATTCAACTGTTGCCTTGTCAATAACTTTTTCACCTGAAGGCAAAAACGACACTTTTTCACACCTAGACAAAATGGTGGGTAGCATAAATTTGGGTTTAGAGCTTATTAAAATAATCACCGTAAACGGCAACGGCTCCTCCAACATTTTCAAAAAAGCATTCGCCGCCTCTGGAACCAATCGATCAGCATCATTTATAATTATAAATTTGTAGGGACCAAAATATGGTTTAAAGGTTAGATATAACTTAAGATCTCTGATATCTTCAACGTATATTTTTGTTTCATCTTCCTCCAGACGTGGAGTGAGTAATTTGAAGTCGGGGTCCCCTTCGGGGTCCCGCTGATTTATCATGCGAAACAGATCGTAAGCAAACATTTTTTTACCTATCCCCTCGGGTCCACAAAAAATATAAGCGTGCGATAAAACACCCATCTTCACCACATTTTCAAAATATTTTTTATTGTTGTTGTGACCCTTTGTTTTCCAAGTCATTTTTTATAATCGGCGGGTTAGGATTGTTGGCTGTGGGTAAATTAACATCTTCTGACACCATGGGCAAGTTGATGTCTTCCGATACTGCAGGCGGATTCGACATACTCACCGCAGGTAAATTTGATTCTTTGTGACCTTTAGTTCTTTTCAAGTAAACATACAAAACAATCAAGGCGGTTAAAACTAATCCTACTATTAATTGAGTTGGCATATGTTAATCTTACGGTGCCAACAAGACAGCGGCAATCTTGTCCGCTGCATCAGGCGACGCAAAAGTTTTTAATTTTTCACTTATGGCATTAAACTTATCCGGTTCAAGAAGAGAACTAATCTGATTAATTAATATGTGGGGCGTAAGATTTTCTTCTTCTATCATGGTCGCACCAAATCTTGAAAATTCAAGAGCATTTTGGAGTTGATGACCAGAACTCGAGTTTGTTATAGGTATAACTATCGTCGGCTTTCCAACCATGGAAATCTCGGAAATGTTGCTGGCTCCGGCTCTGGAAATAATAATATCAGCCACTGCATAAGCAGAGGCCATGTCACTTGCATTGAAAAATGGAAACAATTTATAATTTGCCTTGATTGCATCCGCATATTCCCCTTCACCTTCTTTTAGTATTTTTTCAATGCAAGTGACATGGCCTTGGACTTGACTTTCACCACACTGATGAATTATCTGAAAATCTTTGACCAACATCACGAGGGAATCTAAAATTATACGATTTATCTTCTGAGCACCCTGACTGCCACCTAATACGAGAACTGTTTTTTTGTCAGCGCTAAAACCAAAATTCTGCAATGCGGTTGTCCTATCACCTAATACTAAGTCTTTTCTTACAGGATTTCCGGTTAAGAAAGTTTTACCTGGCTTAAAATATTTTTGACTTGAATCAAAGGAAATAAAAACTGTCTTTGCTAGTTTGCTTAAAACCCTGTTGGAAAGACCGGGAACAGAATCAGATTCATGAATAAATAAAGGAATAAAATAAAGCTTACCAACCAAAGCTCCTGGTAAAGATGCGTAACCACCCTTGGCAAAGATTACGTCAGGCATAAACCAGAAAATGTGCCATAATGCCTGAAAAAATCCAATTGGAGTTTTGAAAATATCTAAAACATTGAGCAGGCTAAAATATCTTCTTAGTTTTCCGGCTAAAATAGGCTTAAAGTTAAGTCCTGCTTCTTCTGACGCTTTTTGCATAAACTTTCCATCTCCCAAAACCATCAGCTCCAAAGAAGCCCCCATTTGTTGAGATTTTTCTTTTAATGCCTCGGCAACAGCAATCAGTGGAAAGACGTGTCCGCCACTACCGCCCCCGAGAAGTAATACTCTGTAGTTCGTCACGTAGTAATTTTACCTTTTTTAGGTGGCCATGTGCAAATCCTCCAACAATAGCTATTTCCATTTTATATAAGTATAAATTTTTTTCTTAGTCTTTACCCACCATTTAACCTTGTGCCCCAATAAAATATCCAGACCAAAAACTAACAGTATTGAGCCAGGAGTAAAAGGTGTAAGCAAAATCAATATTCCCAATATTACAAGAAAAAGACCCCATGCTCTTTTCATACGTAACTCAATCTTAACAAATAAAAAACCTGATGAAAATCGGGGAGATTATTTTAGTGAAGGTGTTGTCAATTTATCTCAACGACTTTATTTCTTGAAATATGACCCGACACTATTCGCACATTTGGAGTGTGGAAATATTCAGAAAGGGTTTTAACTATCGCCCGATTTGCCCTCCCCTGAACCGGCGGATCTTTGACGGATACCACAAAATTAAGGTCGTCTATTTTTTCAACCTTGTTCTCATTAGAGTTGGGCCTTGCCCTTACAGTGATTTTCACAAATTAAATTATTAAGAATTAGAGACCTTGTCTGGCTGTGGTTTTACCATGCCTCGAGAAACTTTTCCTTTGAGGTCCTTATAAATTTTAATCTGTTGAACCCCACCAAAAATCGCTAATATCCCTCCGACAACAAAAACCAATTGGAAGCCGAATTTTTGTGCCAGAATTCCTCCGATGGCTGCCGATACGGCAGCACCGATACCTATAGCGATGGAGTCCATGGACCACTCAACGTTTTCTTGCGTTTTATCCAAATGTCTTGAAAATATTGCGTACCAAGGAGGAATAGTGAAAGCTGCCCCGATACCATAAAACGCCTGAATGATATAAACGTGGTTTGCTGTTGAGGCAAAAAGATAGGCAAAGGGAACTAAAACAATCAAAGCAGTTCCAAATATCATGGAATAGAAATCATCATACTCGCCATGATTTTTATCTAAATATCTTGCAATGGGTATTTGTAATACAGATTTAAATATCTGAAATATGGCTGTGGCAAAACCTATAATCTCTAAGGACCCTCCGCCAATCTGCTTTGTGACAAACACCGCAAATACGGGTCCAAAAACACTGAAGCCGGCATTAATAAAAAAGTCCGACATAACTAACGTACGAATGACGTGGTTTATTTTCATGCTCGGAGTGGGCTCCCATATTAGTCGCCCGCGAGGGGCCCCATTGCATTCCTCCTTTTCTGAATGCTCCCGAGAGGAGCAATGGGGACACG
>Ga0209542_10012701_pt1 | contig 14671 bp, 11 predicted proteins | sample RifCSPhighO2_01_FD_184028 | JGI IMG/M metagenome (GOLD analysis project Ga0209542, IMG submission 184028) | Soil microbial communities from Rifle, Colorado - Rifle CSP2_plank highO2_0.1 (SPAdes) (version 2) | ecosystem: Environmental > Terrestrial > Deep subsurface > Rock core/Sediment ...
ACCAATCATGCCATTGTAAATTGGCCTGGCCAAATTCTTGTAATTATTTTTCAAACAAATTACCTGCTCGCCAACGACTGGTTCATCTGATGAAAAATCCAATCTAGCTCTGATTTGCTGATTAAGTCTGACCCGCGTAGCATTTCTACCACACAGAATAAGCGTACTCTCATGTAAACTCCCAAATATTTTATCAACTATTTCTTGAGCTTCATCTGTCCCTCTGGCAACTTTTCTCACAGTTGACGAGAAATCTTGGAATGGAATTTTACCAGTAGTTCTGGCAAGAGTGGCTACTTTTAGAATGGGATTATCCTGTGCATGACGATGGATAGTTTCTAACCTCAAGTTAGGATTATCCATCAGACTATAAGAATCACCTACTGGTGGAAGCTGTCCATGATCACCAATAGCAATAATTGGGACATTATATGAGCAGAGATCCCTCCACATCTCCTGGGTAATCATTGAAGCTTCATCAATGATAATTAGATCTGAGTCAATATCACTTACTTTTTTCCAGCCAACAATCTGACCATTTTTATCAACTTTTGGCTTATACATTAAAGAATGGAGAGTACCAATGCTGTCTCCTTTAAATATAGACTTTTGTTCAACAAGCTTACTTTTTAATACCTGAGAAGCTTTACCTGTAAAACAAGCAAAGGAAACAGCAAGATTTGGGGATTGTTTTTTAAGAAGGGTTCGCAAAATTGCGGTGATGGTAGTTTTACCAGTGCCCGCATAGCCACCAACTGTAATGAAGCCATTTTTAGGATCTTTAATCCAGGCAAGCAAGGACTCTAACACAAATTTCTGATCGTGAGATAAGTGGTTGGGTAAATGTAGCGGCTGAGATCCGGAAATGAATTCAGGATGACGAGTTTTTGCGGCTGGTTTTGGGGTTTTATTCGAAGAAAGACTCTTCTTATATGTAATTTCTCCAGTTAGTAATTTAGCTATACGGGATCTTATACCACCAGGTTTTCTGCCAAACTTTTTGGCGTATTCTGAGATGAAATTCTCATCTGGTTGCTTAAGTTTAATAAACTGCTCGTAGGCATTTTTTAATACTGCGTCTTCTTCCTTAGTCCAAGGAGCATAAGCCTTTGAGTAAGTCTTGCGAATTTCTTCTACGCTATATGATTTTTGTTGAGGTGAATTCATAGTTTTCGGTAATATTTCATTTTTCGTATTGAGCGACTGCTTCTCTGTATTTGCAAAAATCGCAATCCTCGGCTGATTCCGACAGTTTATCGGATTTTAAACACTCAATTGCATCAAAAATAATTCCTTCTACCCAGCTATCATCACCAACGTAGGGAAGAAGTTTAATGTCAAATTCCAGTTTAGCGTCAAAAGCTTCTTTGTCTGTATTGCCATTACAGTAAACAAAATATCCTGTTTTAGAAACATTAAAACCATTTTTTCGGAAAAGCCATTGGTATATTTCCATTTGTCTTTTATACCCGCCTTGCCACTCGGCATCTAGATTAACTTCTTCCTCTTTTGAAGTAGCTTTGTAGTCAACAATAATCAATTCTTTCTTGGGATTTATCCATAAGTCATCAATTCCTCCGGTGATAATGACGTTAGTGTTGTCTATGGGGAAAGTTATCCCTCCGCGAAGCGCATCTCTCCACTCATCAATTTTTTCATGCTCAAAAGGAATTGCATCTACACCATAATGCTCCATTAAAGGATGAGCCGTTCCATTTTTTCTGTGAATATCAAACTCTTTCTTGAGAAGCTTATCAACGGCAGAATTTAAGGAAAATGGAAATCCTGGAGGTTGGGCAACTCCTAGCTTGCGGTCGAGATAAAAACATCTCGGACAAGAAATAAACAGGTCAATCTTAGACCTGCTCAAACGGAATAGCTCCTTTGAGTTTTTATCATAAAGATTTTTTGTTCTATTTGGGTTGTAATATTTAGACATAATTATTTATCCCCTGTCCAATCTTTCGCCAATAATTCTGCTTGTTCCAGTACGATTTTTGTGGCACCTTCCTGTTTGTCTGGCGGATAGTGATATTTCTTTAAAAGCCTTTTGATATAAACTCGGAGTTTTGCCTGTACGCTTTCTTTAATTGTCCAGTCTATAGTTGTGTTTTTGCGAAGCATATCCACCAATTCTTTTGCCATAGCTTTGAGTGTTTTATCACCGAGTTCGGCAACCGCACTTTCGTTGTTGGCTAGTGCATCATAAAAAGCCACTTCTTCTTCAGTGAGTCCCAAGTCCTTTCCTTTGTCCTTCTCATCCCGTATCTTTTTGGCAAGTTCCAAAAGTTCCGCTATCACTTGTGCTGCTTCAATTGTTCTGTTTTGATATTTACGGATTGTTTCCTCTAACATCTGTGCAAAAGAGCGTGATTTCACAAGGTTTGTTTTTGTCATGGTTCTCAGTTCATCATTGAGAAGTTTTTTGAGAAGTTCCAAGGCTACATTTTTGTGCTTCATATTCCGTACTTCTTCTAAAAACTCCTTGGAGAAAATAGAAATATCAGGCGTTTTTATCCCAGCAGCAGAGTAGATATCAATGACAGTTTCAGAGGTGACCGCAGAGGATATTATTTGTTTAATTGCTACGTCATATTCCTCATCAGTTGGTCCTCCACCATAAGGTTCCATTTTGGCAATTCCGCTTCTCACAATCTGGAAAAAACCTACTTCATCACGTATCGAGATTGCGGCTTCATGGGGTACGGCCAGTGAAAATGCTTTTGATAGTTCAGAAACGGATTTTAGATACCGCTTTTTGCCATCATCAAGCCCCAAGATAAAATCGGTAGCTGCTGATATTGTTTGGGTTCGTTCTCCTGGTGTGCCTGAAAAGTATTTCTGATAGTTGAAATCGTGATACATTCCTTTAACAACCTCGTATTTCTCAAGCATGACTGATACTGCCTTTTCCTGAGGGATTGCGGTTTCTTGTCTGTCGCTTTCTGAATAATAGGAGAGTGCTTCCTTGAGCTCTGGGGCAATACCGATATAGTCAACGATGAGTCCGCCTTGCTTGTCTTTATAAACACGATTGACACGGGCAATTGCCTGCATGAGTCCATGACCCTGCATGGGTTTGTCTATATACATCGTGTGAAGTGAGGGCACGTCAAACCCAGTCAGCCACATATCGCGGACAATAACCAGTTTCAGTTCATCGTCAGGATCTTTCATTCTTCTGGCTACTTCATCAAGTACATGTTTTGGCCGAATATGAGGTTGATAGTTTAGAGGATCTGCTGCTGATCCAGTCATAACCACTTTCAAAAATCCTTTATTGTCATCATCGTTGTGCCAAGATGGGCGAAGTTTAATAATTTCGTTATACAGATCCACCGCAATTCTTCTACTCATGGCAACTATCATGCCTTTGCCTTCAATGACACTCAGTCTATTTTCAAAATGGTCAACCAGATCCTTGGCTATCAAAGCAATTCGTTTTTCTGAACCAACCATTACCTCAAGCCGTGCCCATTTACTCTTGAGCTTCTCTTTTCGTTCAACCTCTTCACCTTCTGTCAGTTCCTCAAATTCCGGATCAATTCTGGGTTGTTCTTCTCTTTTGAGTTCAATTCGTGCAAGTCTTCCTTCATAATAAATAGGTACTGTCGCTTTATCCTCAACTGCACGGGTTACGTCATACACATCCACATATTCACCAAACACAGCCCGTGTGTTTCTATCGGTAAGTTCTACAGGTGTGCCAGTAAAACCGATAAATGAAGCATTGGGGAGAGCGTCCCGCATGTGTTTGGCAAACCCACTAATAAATTCGTACTGGCTTCTGTGTGCTTCATCGGCAATAACAACGATATTTTTCCTATCGGAAAGCACAGGGTACGTTTGTTGTCCAGTTTGAGGGAAAAACTTCTGAATGGTGGTAAATATCACACCACCCGATGCGACTCTTAACAACTCTTTTAACTCTTCCCGATTTTCCGCTTGTTTTGGTGTCTGTCGCAAGAGTTCCGAACACTTTGAAAAAGTGCCAAACAGTTGATTGTCTAAATCGTTTCTATCAGTAAGTACTACCAATGTAGGGTTATCGAGAGCCTGAATAACCTTGCCCGCATAAAATGTCATCGTTAAACTCTTGCCTGATCCCTGTGTGTGCCAAACTAAGCCTGCTCGTCTGTCTCCCTCTTCTTGCGTTGCTTTGATGGTGCTTTCAATAGCTTTATTTGTGGCAAAATACTGGTGATATGCTGCTGCCTTCTTGATGGTTTTCTCGCCATCAGTTTCAAAGACAATAAAGTTGGAAATGAGATCTAATAGTCGCTGTTTATCAAAGATGCCCCGAAGTAAAACTTCCAATTGTGGTAACGCATTGGACGCTAATTCTTTCCCGTCTACTGTTCGCCATCTGGTAAACCACTCAAGGTTTGCTGATATTGTGCCAACCCTAGCCTCATTTCCATCAGAAATGATGGAAAGTTCGTTGTAGGCAAAGAGTGTTGGAATGTCTTGTTTGTAAGTTTGGATCTGGTTAAATGCATTCTTAACTGTGGCCTTCTCATCTCCTGGATTTTTCAACTCGATAACAACAACAGGTAGTCCGTTAATAAATATCACGACATCGGGACGTCTATTTGTATTGTTTTCAATAACTGTATATTGGTTAACTGCCAAAAAATCATTTTTTCTAATATCGCTAAAATCCACTAACCTGACTTTATCTCCTGCCACAGTTCCATCGTTTCGCATGTATTCAACATCAACACCATCCCGTAAGTAGGAATGAAATATTTTATTGTTGAGAACTAGGCTAGGTGTAGTGAAAGCTACCTGTAATATTCTTTTTAATGCTTCTTCTTTAGCATCTTCTGGAATATCTGGATTGAATTTATTGACAGCCGCACGAAGTCTATCCTCTAATACAACATCAGCATAACTTTTACGCTCTGGATTCTCACTATCAAGAGGTGGGGCAATCTCAGGACCACCAATAACTGCATAGCCTAATTCCTCAAGCCATTCTAGTGTTGCAAGTTCTAAATCTGTTTCTGTGTATTTCATAACTTCTCCATAAATACGTTTTTCACTAGTGCGCTTTCGTTCCCAAAGTTTCTAAAACCTATCGATCCAAAATCGAAGTCTATATTTAAAATCTGCTTAATTTCATCTTTGCTTTCCTTTGATTCGCTTGGTTCCTGTTTAACAACAACAGCAATTGTGTCGGGTATAGTTATATGTCTATCGAGTAGCTCACTTTCACCAGAGAATATATTGATTCTTATTTTTCGTTTTTCACAATAAGCTTTTAATTTATACCAGTTATCAACTCCTAAATTAGTGCTTGTCTTATCATCTCCATACACTATCCACTCACCATTAACTCTTAGATGGGACTTAATTCTATCGTTAAACAATTGGATCATTACACAATTTGAAAGATTTTGAGCTCTAAATATTACACCTAAAGAAGTTTTAATTATTTTAAAATCACACTCCAAAACATAGTCATCCCACAGTGCTGTTTTTGGATAGATAAATCCGACACTTGATCCAGTGATTTCATAACACATTTCGTTCTTAATAAATTTAAAAGCACCTCTACCTACCCAATCGCTATCGCTGCCAGGTTTATCTAGTGGTAAAAAGTAAAAATCTCTATCTTTGGTTCTAAAGTAAATAACAACAAACATAGATAGTGTAAAAACAATAACTGCTATCAGGAAGGCAAGTTGAGGTGTGGTTAGTAAAATAGACAGTGATGCAGATATAACGTTTACTATAAATGCGATAAATTCGTACTTGTATTGTCTAAAGAATGACTTGGTTTTGTTCATATCAATTTATCCTTAATTTCCCACTCATTAATCTTGGCAAAAGAGAATCTCTTAAGCCTTTGTAGAGTGCAATTTCCTGATTATTTGAAATGATTTTCTCTAGGAGAGGTTGCATAATCGTGGACATTAACTCTAATGCCTGATTGTTTGGGACTAACACTTTCGCATGGGTTAAATGTATTCGCTGAATATGTCCCATGGTTGTAGCTTTCCCTGATGCAATCGATCTAAAATACGGAAGATGTTCAAGTGTCCAATAATAGTAAAACCACTTTGGAAAAATGTCAGAAGTAACCTTAAACAGGTGTTGGTTTAATATTCCATCTCCGTATGGCCATAAACATAATTCCAAACTACCACTCCACGAAAATAGTACATCCCCATTATAAATATGGTAGTTATCGTCAACCTTAGAGCTTGCCATATCCGAGTTGGCCGAGAAACCACCTCTCAAATCTGCTATCTTGATAACTGGCATGGCATCTTCGTCATCTACTGGCGGATATTTCTGACAGGCTAATCCGTTCAAAAATACAGCAATTTCGTCCAGAGATTGTACTCTCCACTCCTTCGGTATCTCTCCCAACTCACTATCTACCATCTTGCCCCCACTTGATTTATATGGCTTGTTATTTTCGTTTGGAAATTCAAATTCCACAAACCAACGCTTAAAAAGTGCCTTGCCCATTTCCTCAAGCGTCTTGTTCATCTTGAGGTTTAATTCTATTTTGTCATCGAGAGAAGAGAGAATAGATGCGATATATTGCTGCTCGGGTAAAGATGGTTGAAGAATGGGTAATTCGTGTTGTTTGAGTATGCCAATATAATCTCTAGTCGAACCACCACCAGCCCAGCTTTTTAAAAGACGTTGGAATGATGGACTATTAAAGTAATACTTCAGGTAGCCATTGTGTAATTTTGTTTTATCCAAGATTCTGTAATAGGTTACTTGTGGTGTTAATACCACGAATTCATTATTAGTAGTTGGAACAATCGCAGTTCTACCTATAGTTGCCTTGTGAGTTAGTAAAACGTCGCCAGATTGGGCGAATCCCTTTTGAAGCTTCTGCGCTTGTTCGCTTGTAATGAAATGACAATTTGTCATGTCGACTTGCCCATCTTTAATATCTGCTGCCGTTATAAACGGTATTCCTTTTTTAACAAAATCTGAACTTTTTGGGTGCAGTTCTCCATGATTACCATCTATTGGTGGATAAAGTGCTTTCTCTTGTATTAATGTTTCAACTGTTTTAATAGTCCACTCCTCAGGAGTTTCACCAATTTGTGTTTGTTTGTAATTGTTAGTTTTCATTTCTAAATAATCCTTTTATCTCATCACTACCAATATATTCATATTCTGAAAAATGATTTGGGAATTCTTTATTGGCTAGCCAGACGAGAAAGTTATATACATACCAGATGATGCCATTCCGTTCACCATGAGAATCTGCTTTGTGGAGATAGTTATTTCTAATTTTTTGTATGAGAGTAATACATGTTTTCGGATCAACTTTTTTGTATCCTAAATATGAATACTCATAATCAATATCAGGGGTATTAAATTCATACATCTTTGTTCCTTTAAAGTAGCTCTCAGGATTTGATTTCAAGAACAAACTAGCTGCTTTATCATATGAGATAGTTTTTTCGGAATATTTAATCTCTGATTTATCATCAACATTTTTGACATGATCTACTTCAAAGATAGAATATCCACGAGTTAAGATAATGGATTTTAGTAGTTGTTCACAAGTGATTCCTACTAAACCCATTGTTTGCAGATGCCTAGCTCTTGATTGATAAAAAGGTGCAGTGTCGCTTGGGTTGAAAGGGATAATCTCTTTCTTGGGGTCTTCTATTAATTTTTTGACCAGAGAAATATTCTCTTTTATCAGGTAAATATATGTATCTTCAGTATTTATTTGATGTGTAGTCATATTTACAATTTTGTTATCTTTATTTTGTCTTCTTTTGCATCCCAGAAAATATTGGTAATTTCACCCTCTTTTAGAGAGTCGGCAAAGTCAATTGTTAAAGTCTTTTCTAATTCAGTCCAAAATTCTGCATTATCTGAAGGAACACTTATATTTACAGGAACTTCCTTCTTGGTAGTTTTGAGCCTCAGCTCAATACCTCCACTGACTTTAGCTTTTGGTTTTTTCCCTTTAGCCCAGGAAATAGATTTTGTGAATCCAAACATTAGAAGCTCAAAGAGTATACCGTCTCGTAAAAATTCGTATGCGTTGAGGTCACGGAAAAGAACTCTGACAATTTCTTCTGTTTCAAAAGCTTTAGTGAAATATTTAGCAACCTCTATGTTTTTATCTGCTAAAATTTTCTCAAGCTCCTTTAACTCAGTTTCCGTAAAGTCGCCATTTATGAGAACCTCTGTTTTTCTGATTTCATCTTTCATAAATTTTCAGTTAAAAATCTTTGGACACCTTGTAACATAGACTCAACATCTTCTTTTTTGTACTCACTAAACTTTCCGTGGTCAGCACTATCTCGAATGGCTTTCCATGCTTGTAGTTGTTTTTGAACTAGTCTGTTATAAATTTCTTTATCTGCAAGCTTTGTATTTAATGCTCCAATATCATCAGAACCTTTCACTTGGACACCATGTTTCTCGCAAATCTTTCTGAGCCCATCTTCCAAAACTGCACCTATCAAAGAGGCAGCAGGGTCTTTATATTCTGCTTCAAGCAAGTGGCTCGCCATATCGAAAAAGTCGGTAAAAACCTCTGCCAGGACAAGCTCTCTAACGTTAGTGAGAAATCTATTTTCAATGGCATCCTTTAAAGATTTGAGTACTCCAACACCAGATTCAGCATGAGAAATCCAGGGTTTATTTACTCCTTCTACAAAATTTTTGTAGTAGTGACTTTTTTCACCTGTAACGAGAACTATTAAATTCTCAGAGCTGTTTTTCCATTCGTTGAAAAATGTGTAGTCTACATGACTACCACCAGCAGTATTAGGAGGACTCGCAATATAATGACTCCTGGCTTGAGAACCTTTTTGTATTAGAGTATCTATTCTCTCGAGAATTTTTTGTTCTGTTTGTTTCATACTTCAAACCCCACCTTTTTCAAGTTTTCTTTAATTTTTATCTCCAGTTCTTTTGACTCTTTAAATTGCTTTGATAATTCACTAGCGAGTCTTTGCATCTTTTCTTCAAATGCCTCATCGTCTTCCATTTCAAAGTTTGTACCTACATAACGGCCAGGAGTGAGAACATAGCCATTTTTTTCTACTTCTTCTATTTTGGCTGCTTTGGAAAAACCTTTGACAGCCTCATATTTGCCGTTTTTACTTCTCCAGTTGTGGTAGGTATCTACAATTTGTTTGAGTTCTTCCTCTGTCAATTCTCGGTGGCGTCGATCGGTCATAATCCCCATCTTGCGGGCGTCGATAAAGAGAATCTCATCATGACGATCCCTGAGTTTATGGTCATATCTGTCTCTTGAGACAAACCATAAAGAAGCAGGTATTTGAGTGGTGTAAAACAGCTTGTCTGGAAGAGCTACTATGCAGTCAACCAATCCTGCTTTTACCATGCTTTCCCGTATCTTGCCCTCGTTTGAAGAGTTTGAAGATAACGCACCATTCGCCATAACAAATCCAGCTATACCCGTAGGGGATAAATGATGGATAAAGTTTTGAATCCAGGCATAGTTGGCATTACCAGTAGAAGGAACACCATATTTCCAGCGGACATCATCACGCAGTCTCTCGCCACCCCAGTCGCTGTCATTAAACGGAGGATTGGCAAGAATAAAATCTGCTTTTAAGTCTTTGTGAAGATCGTTGTGGAAACTATCTGCATCCGACTCTCCAAGATTTCCTTCAATTCCACGAATAGCCAGATTCATCTTGCATAATCGCCAGGTGGTAGCATTGCTTTCTTGCCCATAAACAGAGATATCACCAACCTTGCCTCCATGTTCTTCAACAAATCTCTCACTCTGCACAAACATGCCACCACTGCCACAACAAGGATCGTAAACTCTGCCTCTGTACGGCTCTATCATTTGTACCAGAAGTTTGACGACAGAGGCGGGAGTGTAAAATTCACCGCCGCCTTTGCCCTCAGCACTTGCAAACCTGCCTATGAAATATTCATAAACCCTACCTAATATGTCTTTTGATTTAGCATGTTTATCTCCTAATCCAAGCGAACTAAAAATGTCAATGATTTCACCCAGGCGTTGTTTATTCAGATCCGGACGGGCATAGCTTTTTGGCAATACTCCTTTGAGGCTCGGGTTTTCCTTTTCAATGGCTATCATGGCATCATCCACGATCTTGCCTATTTCAGGTTTCTTGGCATTTTGTTTGAGGTATCCCCAGCGGGCAATTTCTGGCACCCAGAAAATATTGCGGGCTTTGTAGGCGTCTTTGTCTTCCCATTCACCATCAAATGCGTCTTTGTCATTTTTGATTGATTGATAGGTTTCTTCAAAAGAATCGGAGATGTATTTGAGGAATATCAAACCCAACGCCACATGTTTGTATTCTGAAGGATCCATGTGGCCACGAAGTTTATCTGCTGCCGCCCACAATTTCTGTTCAAAGCCAAGATTGGCTGTCGATTGGTTCGTCATAATTTTCTTAATTCTCCCAATGGGTTCTGATATAATCGTTTGCTTCTCTAAGGCTCATAGGTCGTGACTAAGCAGATGCCCTGATGTAGAATTCTTCCTTGCCAGCATTTTGCAGGAGCTCATTTATTTTTATCCGTGCTTAAGCTTCTTTTTGCATACTATCAAAGTAATCAACTGCCGCTAATTCTACCATGGTTCGACTGTGCTCACCACAGGTAAAAATGAGCTCAGTGACAGTAGAAAAGGTGCTTTTTAGAGCAGGGGTTGTCTAAAAACTTTTAGACCCATTACACTTTAAAACGTTGGGTATTTCTGCTAGGATTTAGTCAATCTATGTCCAGAACAAACTTTACCAGCCGTAAAGCGCCAGAAATTACTTACCGCCGCAAAACATTTGAAGATGAAAAAACTCTCAAGCGAAAAATCGGCGTTTTGTTGGCTCTCACTATCGGACTGCTGCTTTTAGTCTTTTTCTTCGGAATCCCTTTCGTGCGGTTCGTAGGACTCCTTGGTCAAAGGCTCGCTCCTGATGAGACACTCAACCAAACCCTCGCCACACCTCCGATTACCCCCAGGTTAGACTATATTCCAAACTTTACCAATAAAAACAAAATTGAAGTTAAGGGAGTGAGCGATCCCAAAGTGACTATCAACCTTACGGTAAACGATAAGGAGGCACTTCAAGCTCAGACCGACACAAATGGCTTGTTTGAGTTTCTTAACGTCAGTTTAAGGGAGGGCAGTAACAATTTAAAAATCACGGCAAAGAGAGGTGATGTTAGTAGCGGTGAAGTCAGCGCTAGTGTGGTTTTTGATAAGAAAGTCCCTAATCTTGAAGTTACTGAACCAGCTGATAACGCTTTTTATCCTAAGGAAACACTTACCATCAAAGTGACTGGCAAAACAGAGGGTGATGCAATCGTTAACATCAATGACTTTCAGGCAATCGTAGATCACGAGGGAAATTTTACTTTTGATTTTCCGGTAACAGGTGGTGAGCAAAAAGTGAAAATTACAGCCAGTGATATTGCTGGTAATCAAAAAACTATTGAGAAAACCTTTCGGGTGGACGCTGACCCCACGGCTAGTTCTTCCTCGTCTCCATCTCCTTAAACGTAATTAGTGCCGCGATCAGCCAAAACAAAATACTGAGGTCATTTTTAAAATACGGTACGTCCACTAGCCCATGAACCAACCAATAAACTAAAACTGCGATCAAAACAATCTTCTCCAAATTCAAGTTTCGCGTCAGGATCTTCATCTGGACCAAAACAAGCCAAAAGAAACTCATAATCCCAAGCAAACCTAACTCAGACCAAAGATTCAAAAAAATGTTGTGTGGGTAGACAAAAAGCTCTGTATCGCACGTTCGATACTCTGGATATTCCCTGTAAAAACCTCCCAAACCTACACCCAGCAAAACATGCTCATTAAGCAGCCTCTGGGCTCCTTCCCAAACACACAGTCTGATTACATAGGTTGAAGGGTTAGGTCGTGGCCACACCAAGCCATTGTTGGGCGTAAAATCAGAAATATTAACGTAAAACGCCGCCAAAGTTAAAATGCCTAGACCCAAAACTGCGCCAACTATGTAGCGAGAAAATTTCTGGATCTTTTGGGACGATCGCGCATAAAATTTTAAAGCTCCTATCGTCAAAACTGAGATAGCTAAACCAACATACCCTCCAACCGAGCCGGTTAGAATAAAAGCGAGGGAAAACATGGTGAGGAGTGTCCCGAGTAGCCACTTTTTGGATTGCTTTTGGCTAGTTTTGAACTCGCCAAGCAATAACAAAATTATGGGGCCGAGAAACAAAGCCAAAAAGTTTGGGTGGTTAAAAAAGGAAGTGATCCGACCCTGGGCAGCCTCAAGAGGGGCAATAACATTTGATCCGGTTAGGAACTGATACAGACCATACAAGCTAACTAATGCTCCCGAAGCATACAGGCTTTTCCTTAGGCTTAGCGCAACTTTCTCGAAACCCAACCTCGACCCCAAGTCTACAAGGATCAAATAAACTATTACCGGTTCCAGAAAATAAGCACGAAATAATCCTAGTGATTTATACCAGTCAGTTGAAACAAAGATCGACACCACCCCTGAGATTAGAAAAACTAAACTCGGTAGGAAAAGGCTACTTTCAGTTACTAATTTGAGTAAATAAAGCGCCCTAGAAAGTCTGAAACTAAGTAACCAGACTAATAAAAAGGCAAAAAAGGCCATTTCGAGAAGATTGGTCGGCAGACCAAATAAACTAAACCGGATGATATAAAACGGTAAGGATAAAACCAAAAGGTAAGGTGGTGCCAGTGCTAGATATTTCTTAATCATCTATTTGCTCCGAAAGGGTAACTCCAAGCATAATAAAAAACCACTCCATCAACCACGGGTAAAAAAATGAGTTAACGAACAAAGAGTGTACCAGCAAGGCAAAGAGGGATGACATAAGGACATAACCGTTGGGAACTTTTTTTCTTATCATTAATAAAGATGACCAGAAAAGATTACCTAAGAAAAGGACAAAACTCGCCAAACCTAAAACCCCCGTGGTAGCCAAAACCAACAGCAAACTCGAGTCCGTCCCACTAGCACTATGACCTCCTGCCTCTTGTGTCTTAAATCCATATTCTTGTTGAGCATAACGATAGGTATTAAACCCCACCCCAACCACAAGATTATTTTTAGCGACCTGGAGCGCATTCTGCCACTCCACTAATCGAGCTTCCCCGCTTGTCCCCACCCCAACGCCTTCTGAAAACCGATCTAGAACCCTTGGGAAAAACAACGTGACCACAATTCCCACAATCGGAAACAGAACAAGTAACCACCTCCAGCGAAGGAGACCAAGCAAACCAAACCCAGTCAAAAAAGCAAGGTAAGAGCTTCTGGAATAGGTCAGGATTAAGGCAAGAGTTAGAACTAGAAAACTGACGAAATACAGCTTGCCCTCAAGTTGTCTAATCTTTGCCTGGCCGCTGAGTAATTTAACTAAAACTAAAAGTGAGGCAAAACTAAAATAAAGTCCTAGGAAATTAGGATCAAAGAAGGTCGAGAGAACCCTATACTGATGAGGATCCCAACCACCTTCCTCAGCAATATGGCCAAAATCTGGAATGACAATATACTGGACAAACCCCAAACAGGCCAAAGCAAGGGATGAGAAAATCAATAAGTTTATGACATTTTCTAGTGATTTCTTGTCAAATAAATTAGCGATAAGCAAGGCTAGACTGATATACTCTACGAACCTAAAAAGGTACATCGAAGAGACTGTCAGCTCAATACTACTCAAAAACCGGCTGGCGTTGAGAAGAGAAATTAAGGCTATAATGAGAAAAATCCCCAAGTAAAAAAATGCCCTAGGGAAGTAAATTTTTCTCTTTATAAGGAGTGAGCTAAAAAGCCATCCCGATACGATCAATGGTATCAAAATATCATTGAAGTAGAAGGCAATGTTTTCGCCTATCTCTATTCGAGAAAACACCCCTAAAGGGATGAGTAATATGGTGAGATAAACTGCTAATTTCAAAATCATTCTAAAACCTGGTCAAAAATAGTTTCTATTTTACGCGTGACTTCTCTTTCGCTCAACCTTGGATAGACTGATTGGTAAGCCTCTTGGGCAATATCTGTTTTGAGCTTTTTATCTCTTATTAAAGTCAAAATTGCTTTCGCTAGCTCTTCTGGATCTCCTGGTGGAACCAATAAACCATTTTTACGGTCTTTTATTATTTCAGGAGTACCACCAATGTTTGTCCCGATCACATTAAGCGGCACCGTCATTGCCTCAACCACAACGGTGGCAAATGGTTCGGGTTCTAGTGAGGGGTGGACAAAGATATCAAATACTTGGTAGAGCACATTTACTTTTTCTTGAGGTACAAAACCAGTGAACGTAACCATCTTCGCTAGGCCGTAGGCTTTCACCAGATTTTTCAGCTCAAGCTCATTACTGTCTTCTTGGTTTTGACCACCTCCCACGATAACCGCCTTGATAGCGCTCTCAGTCTCAGCAACTATCCTAAGAGCTTCTATCAGCACACTTGCTCCTTTCCATCTCACCAATCGACCTACGAACCCTATCACCACTTCTCCGGGAAGAAGTTTTAGAGATTCTTTGACCTCCTTAACCTGGGTAGCGCTGATTTTCTTCTTTGACTCTTCATAAGCGCTCCCTACATAAATTATTTCAGTCTTGGGAAGGCCTGGAAGATGATAGTAATCAACCAAATCCTGAGAAACTGTAAGTATTTTTTTCGGTATGGAGAGTAAAT
>Ga0209542_10012702_pt1 | contig 14671 bp, 15 predicted proteins | sample RifCSPhighO2_01_FD_184028 | JGI IMG/M metagenome (GOLD analysis project Ga0209542, IMG submission 184028) | Soil microbial communities from Rifle, Colorado - Rifle CSP2_plank highO2_0.1 (SPAdes) (version 2) | ecosystem: Environmental > Terrestrial > Deep subsurface > Rock core/Sediment ...
GGTAGTAGGCATTGGCTTTCTTCCCGTCGGGAGAACGTGCCGATTGGAAATAAAAATCGCATTTTTTTAGGTCTAAGCCCAGTGCCACGTAGTTAGTAAGATATTCCGTAAGAGCCACATCCCGCAAGGCTTTCAGATCGGGATTTCGGGAATTGTAGGCTTCGACGTCCGCAACGGTAACATACACTTTCGCGCCCAGCTGCTGGTAGAAAACCATCTGCTCCGCCACCATCTTGTGGCCAAAGTGGAACTTGCCGCTGGGCATCAGGCCCGTCATCATGGCGAAAGGCTTCTTCTGTTCGACTGCTTCGGCGATCTGCTTAAAATCCCGGTGGGCAAAGACGATGCCTCTCCGGAAAAGCACCTGCTTTTGGAAAGCTTTGGGCAAGAATCGCAGCGGCTGCAGGCCGAACTCGTTCAGCAGCTTCTCATAATCCACTTTTCCCTGCACTTCCCAGGGGGTTATTTTTGCTTTCTCCGGCATGGGAAGCAGGTGCACGAGCGTCTTTATATATTTTATTCCAGAGTTCTTTTGCCGCCCGCTCCAGGACGGCTTTCAAATTCTCCACATCTTCCGCATTATAGGCGATAAGCCGCTCCAGCACTTCTTTATCGCCCGATGCCAAAAACTGCTCCCAGAGTTCTACCGGGCTGAGATACAAATGCTCTGGCCGCCGCAGGTTGAGCATTTTCTCCACTTCTTTCAGCCCGCCGTTCCAGCCCAGCTTGCTGCACAGCGGCTTCAGGTCGATGTGCGGCACGTTCAGTCCTACTGAGTATTGCCGCTTCAGCTTCCGGAGGTCAAATGCCGCACCGTTAAACGTCACGAGCAGCTTATAGCGCCGCAATTCTTTCTCCAGCAGCTCTTTTTCAAGATTCACGCCGCGGACAAAAGTCTTGGTCGTAAAATAATCAGAAAGGCTGACGATGACAATCCGCCCATAGCCATCCGTTTCAATGTCCAGAAAGCCGCAGGCGTCACGGAACGTGTCATAGAGCCTCCACATCTCTTTTGTCGGAAGCTTTCCGAGAAAATAGGCCGAGTTTTCCTCGAGCAGCGCTGTTTGTGCCTCGTGCAGCTTTCGGTCAAAATACCCTTTCTTTTCCGGAGCAATTCCCCTGATGCTCTTGGTCTGAAGAAAATCCTGCCAGTCATGGATACCTTGCTTCCAGAGCACTTTCTCTTTTCCCGAGCGGATGCTTTCCAGAAAAACGAAGGAGTTGCGGATCATCTCTTTTTCTCTTTTCAATCTGCAGCTAATAGCAAATTTCTTCCTGAACGGCGTCAAGGATTGCGGTAATATCACTCTCTCTCCCTGTGCCGAGTAAGCGCTTCCCGGTTTCTTTCAGCAGCGCTCCGTAATAACAAAATAATTGGCGCTCTTTTTTTTCCGCAGCATCGCTATGCTCCAGCAATTGCTCTGGCGGCACGTCCCCCAAACAGGTATGCCCCAGCACATAGCGTAATCGGGTGATAAGCCCGCTGTAGAGTTTGCGCACTCTCCCCAACTCATAGAACAGATCTTCATTGCTCAAGCTCTGCAGCATTTTTTCGAGCTCTTCAGATTCTGCCCCGCCCTCCAGCGGGATTAACGCTGTTTCTTCTTGCTGGCCTGCCATGGGTTAGACCTCAATGACCATTTTTTTGGCTTGGAGATTAAGGGAAATCACGCTCTTCTCTCTCTGCAACCCTTCTTTCACCGCTTCCCAGCCTTTTTCCTGCTTTATCTGCTTTACTTTCTGCAGAAGCTCCTGCACTGGAGCATATTCTTCGTAGAGCCGCTCTCCTTTTTTTGTTTCCGTCATTATCTTTTCCTGCAGTCCGGCAATCATTGCTTCCTGCTGGGCAATCATTCTTCTGAGCACGGCAATTTTCTGCTCATATGGCGAGGGCTTTTTGCGTTCTTCTTGTTGGGAAAGCAGCTCGCCATACGTTGCCGTTTCCCGTATTGGCGTTTTTCCTTGCAGCGGAAAAGGAGTTATTTCCCCATCGTATTGATAGCCTCGCGGATGCTGCAGCTCTCGCAGGATCTCTTGCCAGGAATTGAAAATGGTCTTGGCTTCTTTTTCCGATACGTCTTTTGGTGTCATCTTTTTATCAATGCCTGCTCGTGCACAGAGCTCTTCGGCGTATACCCCCCCCAAGCCTAAATTGGTAGCCAAAGCCGCGGCCAGATTTTTTTTCTCACTCTTCAGCAAAAGCTCTTTTAGCTGTTTTTCCGTGAGTTCTTTCCAATTAATGCTCGGCGTGGGGAAGACATATTTTTCGTTTACTTTGATAGTGCGGTCTTTCCAGCGCTGCTGCTCCAGAACACCGACGATGCTCCAATGCTCATCGGTGAGAATAACATTCCCTTTGGCAAATAATTCCACAATGAGAAAATAACGCCCTTCTTTTTCCAGCGTGAATACAACTATCCTTTCCGCATCCTGCTGCAGCAGCTCTTTCAGCGTGGCATTATCGAGATATTTCCGCAGCTGCAGGCAGAAACTGAAAGGCTGCAGGGGTGCTTCTTTCTGCTCAGCAAGAAACATACTTCTTCCGGAGATAATCTTCAGGAGCCGCTTGCCTTGCTGCGGCATATGGATCTGCAAAAGGAGCTCTTTCTTCTCCGGCTGATAAATCTGGGCAATCTTTCCCCCCACCAGAAATTGTAGTTCCTGCATCAGTGCAGCTAATCCCAGAGAAGAGATAGTTTTTGGCGGCATGGTTGCGTGCACGATTATCGGAAAAAAAAGCGCGGGGAGGGACTTTCGCGTACTCAGCACGAACCTGAGCACTACTCGAACCCTCGAATGATCGCTGACTTCTGGTCATTGCCCGGAAAGGGCTCATCCTAGCGGATCTGCAGGCGATTGCCTTGGCCGCTTGGCTACCCGCGCTTCTGAGCAGTCCGAGGGAAGATATTTTATAAGGTTTTCGAGCCTAACTGGGAAATGAGCCTGGGCAATTCTCTAAAAGAAGAAAAATATGCATCCGCGCCCGGAATATCTGTGCAGGCAATGAATCTCATTCCTGCGGCTTTGGCAGCTTCCCCGTCGACGGGAGAATCGCCGATATACACCGCTTCTTTGCTCATTACTCCTAATCGTTTTATTGCCGTAAGCAAAGGCTCGGGGTGAGGCTTCCTCTGCACCACGTCTTCAACTGCAACAATGATCGAAAAATAGTCTCTGACGGGAGCGACGGTAAAATAGCTTTCCACACCGATCCGACGGCGGCTCGTCACTAAAGCCAGAGAAAAGGTTTTGGAGAGTTCCCGAACGACTTGGAGCGAATGCTCGGGAACTTTCTGCAATTCTGTCGGATAGCGGACCGTATTTCCCACCGCTAAGAGCCGCTCGACTTCTTGCGTCGGTTTATCAGCAGCTAAAGTACGCAGGGCATCGCTCATGCTCAAATGGAAACATTTTCTGATGCTTTCTTTGGGAGGAATGCCGTATCCAACGGCTTGGAAAATCCGCTGAAAAAAAGCGATATGTGCTTCAGAAGAATCAACCAGCGTTCCATCCACATCAAACAGAATTGCTTTGATCACGGTACGAAAAACTTTCCTTACCCCTGCATCGCCCATTTCACGTACGCATAGAGTATAACAGACAATTCCACCAGCCGCTTGTTCGTTTCGTAAGCCCGTTCAATGCCTTTTCGGACTACTTTTATCTGCTCATGAACCCCTTCAGCTTCCTGAAGCTTTTCAGGCGCAAGACGCAGCCTGATGCGGTCAAAGTTCAGCTTCTTGAGCTCTTCTTCCAAAGTGATGTGGAAAAAAAAGCCTTTCACCATGCTCTCGTCGAGATCATTCATTCTGGTCGTATGGGCTTCGTGAATAAGGCCCTGGCTGGCGAAGCGGAGATCTTTGCTGCGCAACAGGCGCTGGAACAGCAGGCTCAGCTGCTCGTTGCTCTGCTGCTTATCAACGGGTGATCGCAGCCCGGGGATGCGATTCAGGACCATGGTAAACTCTCCCGCAAAGGACTGCTGCAGCCACTCCTGCAGCCCTTCGGCAAAGGCGATGTTTTGCTGCAACGGTGCAGCAATCTCTTCCATCATTTTCAGCGTCCGCTCTAAGTTGATGCTTTCATACAAGAAGTCTTTGCGCTGCAGCAAGGCGCTGACTTTTCCTGCTACTGAAGGAATCAGCTCTGCCGCTTGCTTCATCACCGTGACATCAGTGCCGGTAATCAGCAACGGAGAAAGTTCAGCGTGCATCTGCTCGGGAAGAAGCGGCAGCCGCTTGCTTCCTCTCACTTGCCGCAATAAGGACACGCACTCAATGTCCGCGTTTTTCTGATTTAAATCGCCGAGCTTATGGATGTGGAGCATCATGGTTCTGTTCTTCCTCTTTTGTCTATTTCTCCAAGCGGTCGTCTTTCCCACAGTACGGGCACGCTAAGCGGTGCAATAAGCCTACTTTGGCCTGATCCACGCGGAAAGAATAATTGCAGCGGTTACAGCGGTACAGCTTGGGCTGCGCCGGTGGAATATTCTTGATGGGCGCTTTTGGTGGGCCTTGTTTTACGGTCTGCTTCAGCTCATTACAGCAGGTATCGCAGACCAGCACGTTGACATCTTTTCCTTTTTCTCGGGGGTACAAGCGCACTCTTTCTAAGGGCACAACCGCTTTACAGCGTTCGCAGGTCCGTACCCGGCGGATATCCATATTCCCACCTCGCGGCAAAACTCGACTCTCCTCCTTTTTGCCTTCTCCTCTGGTTGGCGGGTTATTTAAGCTTATCTTTTGTAGAGAAGGAGAATCCATTTGCGGGACCTTCTCTGATTTGAAGAACATATTTCTCAGCCATTGCATACCCATATTTCCACCTCATCTTTTAATAGCGGGCCCGAGGGGATTCGAATTCGGGATTATTTTGCAATAATTCCCCCGACCTACAGCTCTCTTTCTTGCGATAGAAGGCTGTCGCCCTATCCAGACTAGGCTACGGGCCCGTCAGGATGGCTAAACGGGGATGGTCTTTAAAAAGTTTTATATGAAGCAATATAAAATACTCAATCCAAGAACTGCTGCCCTTTGATCTTCTCCGGCAAATAGCGCTCAGAAATAAAAGAGATTCCCCGCGAAGACAAAGCCTGGATTTCTACTTTCGCTCCAAAATCTTTCATCATCTTGAACTGCCGCTGCCATTCCTTATTCTTGGCAAACCATTCGTAATTCTGCATCTGCTTCAGCCGCGCGAGATCTTGCTCTGTCAGCTTGATGAAATGCTTCTGCAAATCGTACTTCATGACATCGTCACACGTGATTCCGATAAATTTGACGCTGGGGATCGCCATTTCTCCCGCCATGTGCGCAAGTGTTATAGAGCCATACTTCAACACCGAGTATATGTACCATCCCCACGGATCATTGTCAGCCAGCACAAAGACCGGCAATCCATGCTCGCTGCTCAGCCGCTGCAGCAATCGCCGGATGCCACGCGTGGTCTGCCCCTGCGAGGACATGATGAGGCAGTTCTGCTTTTCCCAGAAGCGGTCTTCGTGCAGGCGCTCCCACACTGCTGCTTTTTCCATGTAAAGAACGTACTTGGCATCCACTTTCTTGAAGGTGATATGCTCCACATTGCTGGGGATGCTCCAGCCACCCGAACCCAGCTTGGACCAGTCAATCGTATCGCCGGCATCTTCAACAACGACTTTCCCGGCCACGCTGCCCATCTTGTTGGCATTGACCTGCAGCATCTCCCGCGGGAAACTCGTGATGAGCTCGAGGTCTTCGATGGCTTTGTCCGTCTCTTTCTGGTCATCGACGATATTGGTCTTTGTCCCGGGAATAGTCCGCTTCGCCATATAGAACACATCCCGCAAGCTGGCATGCTTCTCCACGTCCAGCAAAGACTTAGAGATAGCAGCCACTTCCAGCGTCTGCATGAACTTCTTGGCATGCGCCACATTGAAGAAATAGCGCTGCGCCGTCTTGCTGCCCAGGACGAGCGTTTTCGCTTCTTTGTCGAACGTGACATTGCTCAATCCGCGCACCGAAAGCTCGATTTTGGGATTGGTCCCTTTTTTGATATCGGAAAGCACGGATGTTCCCAAGCTGACGAGCTCTTCTTTTGGCGTGGCTTTTTTCCCGCTTTCTTTTTTCGTCGGCAAAGTCATCTGCAATCCTGGCTTTGTTTTCTGGGTTGGTTGGGTCATGGTTTTCTTCAACGACAGTGTGTCTTATTTCTCTTTGGTCCCGGAGTCATCCTCCCTCTTCTTCCTCACTCTTCTCGGCCAATTTCGTGCTTTCTTCGACTTCGCCTTTGAGCTGCTCCATGCTCATGATCTGCTGTCTTATCTCTTCTTTTTTGATCATGGCGAAGAGCTTCTGGGTAACGCTTTCTTTGCTTTCGCCCGTCAGGCGGTGCAGGGCATCCGCCACTTCCGGGATATAGCGCTCAAAGAGATTCGCCCGCTCCAGCTGGGCCTGCACGCGCACTTTCTTGTTCACATACGCCTGCAATTTTCTTCCGACATCCTGCAGCGCCAGCTTTATCTCTTTGATGATCTCCGGATAATGCGCCAGAGCTTCTTTTGATTCTGACGTAAACGGCACCCAGACCGAGGCAATGTGCAGCAGGATGGTTACCGGGCCGACGGGCAAAGAGCCGCTGCTCTGCTTCAGACCGTACGGTTTCCAGTTGGTGCTCAGGACCGCTTTTGTAAACGCGCACGCTCCCGGCTGATACAGCAGCGGCACTTTATTGGCAAAGCGCAATACCGTTATGAGCTCTTCTTTGGGCTGCTCGCCGCCGTAGGCAATGCCGATCTCCACTTGAAAAGGATTTCCCCGATAGACAAACACCGGCCGAGTTATCGCCGCATAAAATTCGGCATTGATCTCTTTCTTGAGGCTTTTTTCCAACAGTTCCTGGCTGATGGGGCTCAGGCAATCCGTCGGCGGAGCCATGATTTTGGTTTTCTGGATTCCCACATAGAGCTTTTCGACCTGCTCCCGGCTCATCTGCCCGGCTTTGGTGTTCGGCAGCAGGGCCGCATTGGCACAGATCTCTTTGGCCGTCCCCGGACCGATGCGGACAAATTCTTCCGTCAGGAATTGCTGTAAGGTTATGGTTTTCGTCAGCTCCAGCATCTTCATTAAGCGGCCCAGCTCCACGCCGTAGGGATGCGGCTTGATCTCTTTGGCTTCCTGCGGCAATTGTTCTGTTCCCCGAGCAAAGATGACCTGATTGGCTTCTGGATTAGTGTACACGATCGTCGCATAAGGATTAATGATGGCAGTCTGCTTCAGGTACTCGTCAACAGACTGGCGGCCTTTCATGTAACTGCCTTCCAGCTCTACCTCGATGCGCGTGCCATGGTCTTTTCCATCCCAATCCACTTCCCGCTCTTCGACAATTTCTGGCGAGTTGGTCTGCGTATTGATCTTCAATTTCATCTGCGTGGCTTTTTTTCCGGCGCCGGTTTTCGAGATGATGGAAGCGGGCTTGCCCGTCGTCAATTGGCCGTATAATACGGTTGCCGAAATGCCGATGCCCTGCTGGCCGCGGGACTGTGCTAATTTATGGAACTTGGAGCCATACAGCAGCTTGGCAAAAATGTTGGGAATTTGCTTGGGAATAATGCCTGGGCCGTTATCTTCGACGCTAATCCGAAAGCGGGTTTCGGCCAGCTGCAACAGCTCGACGCTCATCTCCGGCAGGATTCTCGCTTCTTCGCAGGCATCCAAAGAATTGTCCACTGCTTCTTTCACTGCCGTAAGAAGGGCTCGGCGTGGATTATCAAAGCCCAGCAGATGGCGGTTTTTCTCAAAGAATTCGGCGATGGAAATTTCCCGTTGCTTCTTGGCCAGCTCTTCGGCGGTTTTCTCCATGCGTGCAGAAAGAAAGAAAAATGTTTATAAACGTTATGGTGGGGTTTTGGCATCGTTTTGAAATTTTCTCTTACTCGTGCAACAGCTTTTCCAGTACTCCCTTTGCCTGCTTCAGCCCTTTCCAGTGCTCAGCATACAGCCCAAATTCCCGGGCTGCGGCAACGTTTTCTTCGTCATTATCAAAGTAGACGCACTGCTGAGGAAGAAGCTTGTTTTCTTTCAAGATGTTCTTCCACGCCATTTCCTCTGGTTTCACAAAGCCTGTTTCCCAGGAGAAATAAGCTTTGTTCACGGCAGCGAATAGTTCGGGATAGTGCTGCCGGTAGTAGATGGTTCTTTCCCGGAAATTATTGGACAGCAGGTAAACGTTCACTCTCTTTCGCAGCTGTTGGGCATATTTTACTACTTCAGGCACAAGATGTTCTCCTGAGAACCAGTAATCAAAGAATTCTTTTTCGTCTAAAGAGACTTTCCAGCGTTCCAAGTATGGCTCCCAGAGCTGATAGCAAGAAGGTGCTTCCGGTCTCCGAACCAGAGGCATGATTGCTTTCAAAGCGGCGAAAACTTCGAGAGCAGGAATGCCAAAATCTTTTGCCAAGCGGTCGCTCAGGAATTCGCTTTCCAGAAACACGCCATTCACGTCGAAAATGACTGCTTTTATCATGCACTCCATCTCTAATCAAGCATCTACCCAAACGCTATCTCTTTCCGCTTCTTTTCAAGGAAATGGTACACCGTCTTGTGCATCGACCCTTGGAGGAGCATCGCTAAAGCTTGCCGGGCTACCGCCACATCGGCCGTTTCACCAATAATCGCTACCGTTTTTCCATAGATGGAGATATGCGTATCCGTCAAATGCTCAATTTCCTGTCTTGCCCGGCCTTGCGTCCCGATGATGCGCCCTTTGATGCGCTCCAACGTGTTCTTGCTTTTTCCCGCAATGTCTTTCATGTCGATGAGCTCCAGAGCATAATCCGTCTTGAGCAGTAGGAGCGCAACTTTAGGATTAAACCCCCGGCCAATGGCTCGAACCATCTCCTGCGCCGTATAGAGCAGCAGCCCGTCTTTTCCCATAAGAACTACATCGCCTTCGGGCGAAATCTGCAGCTTAGTGTGCGTGGCTTTTTCCAGCTCTCTTTTTGTTGCCCCTTTCTCGCCGATAAGCACGGCTACCCGTTCCTGGGGGATCTTCAGCTCGTAGGAGAATTCTTCCGCAGGCGCTTCTCCGGGCATTTCAGCCGCTTCTGCTGCGGGGGCTTTGGTTGCTTCTTTTTTCACCATAATGCCTATTTTCCGGCTACTTTTTTAAATATTTCTTCAGAAGATGCTCGCACATGCAATTTGGCAAAGAACTGCACGAGATTTTTTATGTCGCGTTCCAGCAGCTCTTCAGAATTTGGTGTCTTTACCATCGTGGCCTGCGAGAAATCAATGAAGACGGGATTTTCCTTATCATTGAGGATGTTAAATGCCGAAAGGTCGCCGTGAATCAGGCCGCTGCGATACAATTTTTGCATTTCTGCAATAATCAGGTCTAAGAACTGCTGAGGGTTTTCTGGAAGCCCGTCTTTCAGCCGCGGGGCCGGAATGTCCGTGCCGATCATCTCTTCAACAATGATGTGCTGCAGCCAGCCCAAGGCTTCGGGTACGCGCACTTTGGCTTTGGCGGCCCAGAGCAGATTCCGGTACTCCCGCTGTGCCCAGGCAAAGACGATCTGGCGGCGTTGCCGCTGCAAATAGGCATAACGGGGGTCTTTGCCAATATAAGAAAACATGCGCTTAAAGTCGCAATTCTGCACACGGTAAATCTTGACGATAACTTTCTTTCCCTCTTTTTGGCCGATAAAGACATTGCTTTCCTTGCCCACGGAAAGGGGGCTGAGCAGATCATCAAAAACGCCCTGGCTTTGCAGGGTGAAGATGGTGCGGTTCGTAAACTCGTCAAAGACGCCTTTCAGGGTCTTGAAGCGCTCTTGGTATGTTCTGGTGACCATGAAGAGCAAGAAAGAAGCGCGTTTTATATACGTTTGGAAGTGATTTGGCTTTTTTCTGAGATTTTCTTCAGCGTTCTTTCCAGTAACAGAATTCACACTCTTTGTTCCGGGGCGGCTTTTCTCCTTCCAAGAAACCAATTGCAGCCCGGAAGGTTTCTTCTGCATGGGCTGGAGAAACGGCAACTGTGATGAGTTGGTGGTTGAATTTGACAGTACCTTCATTCGTAAAACTATTCGGATAATAGAACAGCAGGAAAGCGTAATTGGCTGTTGAAAAACCTTTCTTTTGCAGGAGTAGCGCATAACATTCCATTTGCAGCGTGTAATAGTCGGGAGTTTTTCTCAGCGGGAACCCCCGTGTCTTGTAGTCCAAGACGACAATTTCTCCCGAACTTGTTTGCAAGGCTTCGTCCAAAGAGCCAGCTAGCGTGTTTCCCCGCTCGTCCGTCCATTGTAAGCCTTTTCGCTGATCTCTCCATTTTCTAAGAAGTTTTTCGTCCGAAAACAAGATAACGTCATCGAGAGCGGCCAATTCTTCAGGAAGGCTTCCTGCTTTTCGATAGGCATCGAACCGTTGTTTGATGATTTTATCCATTCCCGATGGCAAAGAAGGAAATGGTCCGCTCGGCCTTTTATCCCCGTGCCTCTCATTCCAGAAGCAGCGCGGACATTCGACAGAGAGGTTCAGGGCGTGCGGGGAGAGTGTGTATGTCATCATCGTTCACCGCTGCCGTTTCTGATACGCCGCCACAAATTCCGAAGTGGTGGCCTGCTCGGCATTCTTATCTTCCCGTATCCCTCGCACATAGGCAATGCGTAGCGAGTAGAACGTTTTATCATCAAGGCTGCAGGCAAAATCATTTCCTCGATCGATGTTCATGGCTCGTATTTCCAGCACGACGGTTGGCGCAACGTATACCTCGGGCTTTTTCGTTCCTACCACTACATTTTTCGGCAGTGTTGCTTGCTGCTTTCCAACCAAAGCCAAGACATCTTCAGCAAATAAATGGCCTGTAACCGGATTTTCCCGCACCAGATTCACAAACCCCAGCGATTGATACACATCCTTCTCTAGGAGATAGGAACCAACCAGCGCCTGGCTGTATTTATGTGGCGATTTCCCGCGTGATAAGCCGAGAACAACGAGGTCCAGCGGCTCGAATTTTTTGAGCTTGACCCAATGCTTTTTGTCGCTGGGGAGATATTCAAGCAGTGGCTGTTTAAGGACGATACCTTCATAGTTCTCCTGTTGCACTTTTTGCGCATAGAGCGCTACGATATCCCGGGGTGTTTCTGCTATCGTTCGGGAAACCGGAACAATTATTTGATCTTCTCCCAGCACTTCTTCCAGCAGCGCTCTCCTCGTTTCATTCGTTTCCTGAATCTGGGGCACTCCGCTGCTCATCAATATATCAAAAGCCACCAGCTGCACCGGAAACTCTTGGAGTTTTTTCTGAAGATATTCTCGCAGGGCTTTCTCATTAATTCTTCCTGCATAGCGGGCCCGGGCTTGCATTGCTTTAAATCCGTCGTACTTGCCTGCGCTGCCCCGCAGCTCGCCGTCGATGATGGCCTTTTCGAGTCCAAGCTCTTGGAGCCCCTGAACAATTTCCGGAAAACACCGTACCTCAAACTCGCCGGAACCGCGGGTAAACAGTTTCACATCCCGGCCGTCCACATGGACTTGGCAGCGGAAGCCGTCTTCTTTCAGCTCGCAGGCTAAGCTTCCTCCTGCCTCATTGATAAGGCTTTCTAGAAGAGCTACACTCGTCTGGCTTACGGGCAGGTCATTTAAGTCCGCTTCGCTATAGTAAGGTCCCATGGGTTCTATAGGATTTCCAAATGAGATCTTGACCATGTTTTTCTGTTATTTTAGTCAAAGTACTGGTATCCCGCACTCAGACAAAGTAACATGACCTCCACTCCAGCTGCGAAAATCTACAAAGAGATGGTTCCCCCATAATTCTACATCATCGGGTTCATAGATAATAATAGTGCAGGTTTCTGGCTGATGTAGAAATTCTCGATTCCCGTTTATTGCTGCTATAGCTTCTTCAAGGCTCTTTGGTTCTTGTCGTAAAGCGGTAACAAAATCCGGGATGATAACAACCTCTACCCCGGTTCCGTGGTATGCTTCCAGCCTGGCTCTTAATTTTAACGGTAAAGACAGATTAAGGGGATTGCTGAAATAGGGATTCAGCTCTTCATCACTCAAAGAAAACCGCTTTTTGAAGTACTCTCCGTATTTTCTTGCCACCGCTGGGGGGAGATGGGTATGATCAAGAGATAACCGGTCTATAGCAGCCTTTTTTTGGGGTGCCAAGTATTCGAAAAGCTGTTGTGCAATAGCATTCTCCTGCTCATGCTGGCTGCATCGTACATAAACAAATTTTTGTTTACTGTGTTCCGTAACTATATCAAGATACTTTAAGCTCTTTTCTGAGAGAGGGTTTTCAATGTTCATGGTTTTTAAAAATGACGCTCTCTTTATAAACATTATCTATCACAACTTGACAGTACTAATAATTACGAAACATTTATATAATAGCACTATTTTTAAGTGGTATAACACCTCAAAACCACCTCTTTTCCGCTTAGGGGAAGTCACCTTTCCTTGAGCGGAGCCAAAGGCGTAAGCCTTTGTGCTCCTCAGCAGGCCGGGTCAAACCGGCTTGTTGGGGTTTTTCGTTGTTGTAATGTTTCCTTTTTCAGATTTCTCGCCCGAAACATTTATAAAATAAGGACTGCAAAATTTATCCAGAGCCCGAGGTGAGAGTACCTGCGGGAGCCGACGGGAAACCCAAGCAATGAACTCGGGGGTTACGTTCGGGCTTCATTCCTTTCAATACTAGAGAAAGATAGAGCCTTTCAAACTTCACGTGCTTCACGAAGGAGTGAAGCGTATCCATTCGTACCAGAGTAAGAGAAGAATAAATCTAATCCAAAGAAGCAAGAAAGCCGTTCTGTTTTTCTGCAGGGTTTATCGAAGGAATGCATCAATACAAAATCAACACCTAATCGGTAATAATAACAAAACAATAACTTAGAAAGAGTGCAGCATGTTCATTCCTCTGCTTGACCAGTATGTGAACGGTACGCCGTTTCCCGCCGAGTAAGCGAATAACGCTACAGCTCTTTCTCAATTTGGAGGCAAAACCATGGCAAAAATAAGCCCAGTAGCGGCTAAGTATATTATCCATTCACGCATTTCCATCGCGGGCATCGTTGACCGCCCCGACGTCATTGGCGCGATTTTTGGCCAGACGGAAGGCTTGCTCGGCAATGAGCTGGAATTGCGGGAATTGCAGCGTTCCGGCCGGATTGGCAGAATTGAGGTAAATACCAATACGAGTTCCGGGAAAACCTCAGGAGAGATCATCATCCCCAGTTCTTTGGATAAGACGGAAACCGCCATTATTGCGGCATCTATGGAAGTCATCCAGCGCATCGGGCCGTGCACGGCCAAGCTGGAAGTAACCAATTTAGAAGATATCCGCATCAGCAAGCGGCAGTTTGTCGTGGAACGGGCCAAAGAGCTGTTGAAGACGCTGATGGAAAATACTTTGCCGGATTCCCAAGAATTAACGGACGAAGTAGCCAAGTCTGTCCGCGTCATGGAAGCTGTTGAATATGGCCGAGAGCGTTTAGCAGCCGGTCCGGCGATTGACGAGAGTGAAGAGATTGTCATCGTTGAAGGGCGTGCTGATGTGATGAATCTCTTGAGGCAGGGCTTCAAGAACGTCATCGCCATGAACGGCACGTCGTGTCCGGAAACGATCAAAGAATTGACGAAGAAGAAAACGACCACCCTTTTCGTCGATGGCGACCGCGGCGGCAATCTGATTATCCGCGAGCTGTTGAGCGTGGCCGAAATCGACTTTGTTTGCCGGGCTCCGGATGGCAAAGAAGTGGAAGAGATCACCAAGAAAGAGATCCACAAAGCGTTACGCAGCCGGGTAACCGCAGAGCAGGCAAAATTAGAGCTCGGCGTCGATGAAACGGGAGCGATGAAAGAGCAGCCGGAACGCTTGCGCCAAAGCTTGCGGGTCACCGCACCCAGCCGTTCGCTGCCAAACCGTCCGCAACGCTATGCCCGTCCGCCTTTAGAGGGGTCTCGTCCTCCGCTGAGCCGGCAGGACGGCCCTTCGCTGACGCCGGAAGAAAAGTCCGTCTTCAAAAGCGTCATGGACGATCTCTTTGGAACCCACGGAGCGTGCATCTTTGACCAGAACCTGAACATTCTGGGGAAAGTGCCCCTCAGTGAGCTCAGCTCGACGGTCCAGAGCCTGAATGGTGGGGTCTATGCTATAGCATTGGACGGGACGGTTGATCCGGACTTAGTGCGCCTGGCTGAAAAAGTCGGTGTCACGCACGTCCTGGGCACTGGCTCTACGGTCAAAGAGATGAGCAAGGTGCGGGTGCTGACGGACGAGAGCTTGTAGATGTGACGAAGGTATCGCGAGGACTTTTTTCCCGTATGTATTAAGTCTGCCTGCTGGCCGTGAGCCTCGTGCTTTTCCTGTTTGTGCTCATCGTCCAAAGCTGGCCATATAACCTTGAAGAAAAGCACCTGTCAATTCTCATTAACGCTGGTCGTTCTCGGCTCACTTCTTGGCCTAGCAGGCAGACCTAACTTAATCCATACTTTTTCCCGATACCTTTTTATGCCTTCTTTTCTTCTTTTTCTCCATGGTCTTCGAGGTGATTATCGGCAGGAGCAAGAAAGATGTCGAAAAGTATGGCAAAGAGGGCACCATTTTTCTCGGCAAGCAGTACATCCAGATGGGGCAGACGACGTCGTTGTCGAATCCGGTGTACTTAGATGTGGCAGGTTCTCAT
>Ga0209542_10012703_pt1 | contig 14670 bp, 14 predicted proteins | sample RifCSPhighO2_01_FD_184028 | JGI IMG/M metagenome (GOLD analysis project Ga0209542, IMG submission 184028) | Soil microbial communities from Rifle, Colorado - Rifle CSP2_plank highO2_0.1 (SPAdes) (version 2) | ecosystem: Environmental > Terrestrial > Deep subsurface > Rock core/Sediment ...
GATAATTTTACCAGTGTTAAAAGAGTTGAAAACCTGTTATCTTCTGTGGATTGACTATTATCAAAAGCTTCCAAAGATACACAAATACACTTTAGGACAAAAAATTGATAATTTATTTATTGAATCAATAGAAGCCATTTCTATCGCTGGCTTTCTTTCAAAAAATGAAAAACTGCCCTATGTTCGGGTTGGAATTCGAAAAATCGATACCCTGAAAATATTATTGATGGTTTTATGGGAAACAAAATCATTGGACAATAAAAAATACATTTTACTTTCCGAAAAAATTAATACTACTGGCAAAATGCTGGGTGGTTGGAGTGGGCAAATATCAAAGTCAGTTGAAAATACCCCTAGCAAACAAAACTCCCTCAAATAATGAGGGAGAATGAAGAAAGTTGCGGACACCGGCAAACCACCAGTTGTCATTCCAGTCATTGTCGTTACGATTGACATTCACGTTACGCTCGTCATCGTTGCGGTTGAACGTGGAGAATTGTATAAAATACCATCTTTACCACTGTAAATTTAATACGCGAACCAAATTGTAAAAAATTTTACTGTATTTTATTTGTGATTATAATCACTCAATATTTTATACCAAGTATCTTCAATTTTTATGAAGTTTCTACATATATCACTATTTTTAAAACCTTGATTTTAAAAAATCTAAATATATGGATACTAGTTTCGGTATTAAAAAACCATGATTTTTTAAATATTTACCTAATCCTAGATTTAGTTTAGCATAAAAAAATCCTTGTACAATGTACAAGGATAAAAATTTTTAGAACAAAGTACTAATTCCAAAGTGACTTAAATAAATCACAATATCAAAATACTAAGTTCTTATTTGCGGACACCGGCAAACCACCAGTGGTCATACCAGTCATTGTCGTCACGACTGACAAGCACGTAACGCTCGTCATCGTAGCGGTTGAACGTGGAGAAACACAATTTCCCGTTTTTATCTTTCCATTGACTTCCGTTAGGATAAGTATCAGCAAATGCAGGGTCATCTTCATTAACTTTAGTTTGAGCCGTTGGGTCAGGTTTAAGATCACGAAGTTCATATTCTTTTTCAAGATCAGCACAACTAATTTGTCGACTAATTTTAAAAAAATAAACTTTTACTTCTTCTCCTTTTCCATGAGGCATTTCTGCAAGAACACTGTCGTTCACATACTGTACACGACCGGTAGCATTTATTGCTTCTTTGGGAAATTGATTGCGGTTAACTTTTACAATCCGTACAATCATGTTACTGATTGCTTCCACGCGTTTCCTGAAAACTGCAAGTTGTTCAGTAGCCAATTCAGGCTGCCCAAGAACAATCTGCACAGCTTCGGTATTAAATTCTTTCGCGTGCTTATCTAAGAGAGCACGGTAATTTGCAACTGCTTTATCAATTTGACCTACAGTTGTTGTTTTTGATTGGGTAATTTTCATGGCGTCATCTTTTTTATTAAGTTTACTATATAACTAGTGCTTCGTTGCATTTCGCCATAGCGAGAAAGGGTCTTTTTAAGAAAACCACTTGTCGCTATAGCGAAAAAACGCAAATTTTAAAGAACAAAATATTAGATTTTGATATCTAATTTATTGCTTGTATTATATCATATATAGATACAAAAAGCAAGGGGTGAAAATGACTTATTTTATAAGCTTATTTGTTATAAAAAAACTGTAACACTATCAAGCACCTGCTTGAATCTGTTACACCCCTTCGCACCTGCGAACAACTGTAACAGTTTGCAACGGGTGTATTAAAGTGTTACAAATTAAAAAAGGCGCAAAAAAAATACCACCGATAGAAAGTGGTATTTTTTATTTATACGATTGAGAATGTCTCAATATTGTATTTTAGTGTGCTCCAAGAGTCATATTTATTTAATCGTCTAACTCATAAATTTGCGTTCGACAGTATAAGTATACAACAGACTCATTTAATTTTGCAAGTAAATACAATAATATGGTACACTAAACATATGGCAGAATATAAAACCCCAGAAAACTTAACTCGCGAAGAGACTTTGTCAATGATTTCGCATGAATTGCGAACATCTTTGACTGCAAGTAAATGGATGCTGGAAATGCTTCAAGATGGTGATGTAGGAGAATTATCCCCTACTCAAAAAGAAATGATTAACAAACTAACCACATCAAATGCCAGGATGATGGATGTCGCGACAAACTTGATTATGTTATCTCGTGCATCATCAGAAGAAAGTCGCTACAATATGGAAAGTATTGATATTGTGAATGTAATTGATTCTGTAGTCTTTGAATTCGGCAGTGAAGCATTTTCCCAACACATTGAAATGATATATGTTAAACCAACAGGAGATTTTCCAAAGGTTTTTGGTGACGAATCTAAATTGCGGATAGTTTTCCAAAATCTTATTGATAATGCAATTAAATACAGTAAAGAGGGCGACCGAGTAGTAGTATCACTATCTCAAAAAGAAGACATGGTTATCGTAACAGTGAAAGATACCGGTATTGGCATAGCGGACAAAGATTTACCTTTGGTTATGAGTCAATTTTATCGTGCGCCTAATGCTGCTAAAAAAGCTCAAGCAGGATCTGGAATTGGACTATATATTTGTGCAAGAATTGTTGAAGGTCATAAAGGTAAAATTGATATAGATAGTTCTTTAGAACACGGTAGCGCTATTAGTGTTTATTTACCAACTTTCACTGGACAATCTTCTTTATAATTAATATTTATGATACAATAACGCTATGAGTAAAAAAATTCTAATAGTTGAAGACGATACATTTATCCAAGAATTAACCGGTAAAAAGCTTGAAAAAGCAGGCTACACTGTAATTATGGTTCAAAATGGCCAAGATGCTATCAAGGCTGCCGAGGAAGAAGACCTGGATCTTGTAATTTGCGACCTTGTTATACCACATGTAGATGGTTTTGAAGTTATAACTAAACTTCGTGGACTTGAAAAAAGTAAAAATTTACCTATTGTTGTTTTTTCAAACTTGGCAGATGGCGATGCACTGGGTAAAGCTACCGCTGCCGGCGCAACTAAATTTTTAATAAAAGCCAACTTCTCACTTTCAGATGTTGTCAATGAAGTTGAGAATTTAATAGGTAAAGCTTAAAAACACATAATTTGTATGAAAAACATTGGCGCAATGATTGTTATGTTAATTATTGGTTTTCTTATTGGTACTTTTACGAACCTGGGTAATGACATATTCTCATTTCTAGAAATTGGACCACTATCTAATACAGAGCAAATAAATAATTAAAATAAAACCCTAAAATACTAATTAAAAATATGGAACCTGAAGATTTAATAAAAAAACATACTAGACTTACAAAAGTTCAAGAGTCAGTACTGTATAAAATTGGCCTTAAAACAATCAAGGATGTTTTGTTTTATTTCCCAAATAGATACAATGAATCAAATTCTGGGAAAAACATAAATGAAATTAATGATGGCGATAAAGTAACGCTTCACGGTAGGATTTCTAATTTAAAAAAAGAATTTTCTTATAGAAACAAGATTTCAATGACGAGGGCTCGCTTTGAAGATATGACAGGAACAATCCAAATATTGTGGTTGCATCAGCCTTATATTTCTAAAATGCTACACGATGGTGAAGAAATAACAATTACTGGTATTGTGTCGGATAAAAATGGAAAGAGAACAATTATTAATCCAGATATTTTGGGAAATAAAAATGAAACTGGAACAAATCTTTTTTCAGAAAATAAAGATATCAAAATTACACAAATTCCTGTATACCCGGAAACTCGCGGATTAAGCGCCAAATGGTTTTATTATATAATTGCCAAAATTCTCGCAAATAGTACGCATAAAAAAATAAAAGAAACACTACCAGATGAATTATTAAAAAAATATCATTTACCAAAAATTGAAATAGCATTACTGTGGATGCATATGCCAAGAGATATAAAAGATGCTGAAGCTGCAAGAAAGAGATTCGCCTTTGAAGAAATTATAACAATTGAAATTGAAAGACTAAGAGCAAGAATCCAATATCAAGGCTATGGGGCTTATCCTATAAAAGATCTTACAAGTGAATTTGTAAAATCACTGCCTTTTAAACTAACTCTTGGACAAACAAAAGTTTTAAAAGATGTGACGCAAGATTGTGAAAAAGAAATACCAATGACACGATTGCTCGAGGGCGATGTAGGAAGCGGTAAAACCGCGATTGCCGCAGCATTGTCTTATAGTGCAATTAATACACCAAGTCTGGAAAAGAAAAACGAATACTTGCAAGTGTTATATATGGCACCAACTGAAATATTGGCGAATCAACATTTTGAAAGCTTTGCAAATATGTTTGGGCAATATGGAAAAACTATTGGACTTATTACAAGTTCGGGCTGTAAAAAATTCCCTGCTAAATCGGTAAGTAGAAAAAGATTGGATATCGAATGGACACCAGTATCAAAATCTCAAATGCTAAAATGGGCGAAAGACGGTAGCATTGACATACTAATTGGGACACATAGTTTAATGAACAAAACCGTAGTAATGCGACACCCGGCATTGGCAATAATTGACGAACAACATAGATTTGGCTCAAAGCAAAGAAAAGCATTAATCAGTCGTGGTGGAAAAGCCCCACATTTATTGTCAATGACTGCAACCCCCATCCCCCGAACATTGGCATTAACGATATATGGAGATTTGGATTTATCTTTATTAACTGATATGCCACCTGGAAGAAAAAGTGTAATTACAAAATTTATCTCTAAAGGTGAACGCGAAAAAATGTACGAACATGTTCGAAGTGAATTAAAATCTGGTAGACAAGCATATGTGATTTGCCCAAGAATTAACGAGGGTGAAGAAAAAGGAATTAAAAAAAATAGTGGCGGGTTACGATCAGTAAATGAAGAAGCGAAAATTTTAGCATCAAAAGAATTAAAAGGTTATAAAATTGGGGTTTTGCATGGTAAATTAAAACCAAATGAAAAAGAAGACATAATGGAAGACTTTTTAAAACACAAAATAGATGTATTGGTGGCGACATCAGTTGTTGAAGTTGGAGTAAATATACCAAATGCAAGTGTCATAATAATTGAAGAAGCGGAAAGATTTGGTGTAGCCCAATTGCATCAATTACGAGGGCGAGTAATCCGCGGAAATCACCAACCGTATTGTTATTTAACCAGCAATACTGAAAGTGAAAAATCTGGAAAAAGATTAACAACACTGGTAGAAACAAAGAATGGTTTCCAATTAGCCGAAGCAGATTTAATGGAAAGGGGTCCAGGGCATTTTGCAGGTATTAAACAATCCGGAATATCAGACCTGGCGATGGAAGCATTACGAAATATCAAACTTGTTGAAATGGCAAAGAAAGAAGCAAAAGCAATACTAGAAAATGACCCAGAATTAAAAAATTACCCTGAAATAAAAATGCGTTTAGAAAAAATGGAGAAGACTATGCATTTTGAATAGAAATTTTGTGAGCTATACTGGGGAATGAACATCCGCAGTGATAGCGAGGACAAGAGAATGGAGCAGTATGGCGAACAAAATTTAAATTCTTATAACTCTATATCTCTTTCAACTCTAAATGCACTGGTTTGCCAAAAAATATTTCAGCATTTTTTTCGAAAGATTCTTTATATTCACTAATATAATATTCATCAGGAGATTCTCTTTTAGTTGAAATTAGGCCTTCTTTTTCTAAAATTTTTTTTACTTTATCGGCAACTATATTTGTAGCATCAATGATTTTAATCCGGCCAGTATAATATTCGGCAATTTCTTGTTTGATCAAAGGATAATGTGTACAAGCTAAAACAAGTGTATCAATCTCGGCTAACTGAGGTTTTGCTAAATAATTGTGAATTATTTCTTTACTAATTGCGCCTTTGTAAAAACCTTCTTCAATCATTGGCGCTAACAATGGTGTTGGTAAAATAGAGTATAAAAGACTACTTTTGCGTCTTGTTAATTTTTCTTGATAAGAACCTGAATTAACAGTTGTTGCTGTCGCAATAATACCAATTTTTTTTATACTATCGTCCGTAACAAGATATTCGACAACAGGGTCAATAACACTGATTATTGGTGTTCCTTTGAATGAGTCACGCAAATATTCATAAGCCGCGGCCGAAGCTGTATGACAAGCAATGATAATACAATCACATTTTTTCTCTTTTATTAAAAATTTTGTTATTTCTTTTGAATATTCACGAACTAATTCAAAAGGTTTATTACCATATGGAGAATGGGCAGAATCCCCAAAATAAATTATTTGCTCGTTAGGCAAAAGATCACTAATAGCTCGAGCAATTGTCAAACCCCCAACTCCTGAATCAAAAATTCCGATTTTAGACATAGGTCTATTCTAGCATAACCCCCTCTGTCTTAACAGACATCCAGCCTGATTTCGCAAAATCACCTACTGGGTTATCAGGGGGCGAAAAAAAATGATTTCTTACTCTATAATTAATACTTGATTGGAAACTGCCCCAAATATGCTCATGTGTTTTGATAAATCATCAGCTATCCAGTATTCGTTGGCAAGACCTGAAAGTGGGTCATGAATATAAAAACCAACAGGATTCTCAGGACTACCAACAACTCCAACAATAGTGCGAGCATGTTCATTGGAATAAATTGGAATTCGTTTACCAGAAATAGTTTTAAAATAAGATAATTGTGGAACGGTGTTCTTAATATAACCCCAAGCAACAACTGGTTGATCGTTCCAAATAGCTTGCGCAATATCTTGTGATGTTGGATTTTTCAAAACACGCGATGAATGCCCCAGTGCGGAACTAGATTTTGCTAATGCCGATGCATACATACCATAGCCAACTTGCTTGCCGTCCAAAAATCCAACGAACATTTTATAAGGGTCATCCCAAACATTTTTTACCCAATCTGGTTCGCGTGGGTTATAGCCTGCTAAATTTACAATTTCTTTGTCATCACTTACTGTACCCAAATAAGCCAATGCCATACGCAATGACGCAGCTTCGCAAGAACGCGAATATTGTTGACGATAATATGGCACAACTAATATATGCGTATCTGCTCGTGTTTCAAAAACATTTGTAGTGATAATATCACCCGCAATTTGAATTTGATATTTTGTTTGTGGTGCCAAATCATTGTCGGGAATAAAAGTCCCTATGTTTTTATTTATAGAAAATTTTCCTGCAACATTGGGAATAATGGAAAAAGAATTTTTAAATGAATCTAAATTTATTATATTTGGAAAGATAATAGTAATTTGGGTTTTTGTACTTTGGTGTGGGCCCGAAGGTAAAATCACCACCTCGCCCGCCCTTTGGGCACCCTCTCCCCAAAGCGGAGAGGGTAATTTGGAATCTTCGATACTATCTGTCTCCATCACAACATTTGGTTTTAAAAGTTCCATTTCTGCGACACTATCTTTCTCTGTAATAAGTTGATTTAAAGTTATATTATCATCCGCATTAACTTTATTTGGATTAGCAACACTAACTAACCATATAGATACACCAATAGCTATAACAATATAAACATACGCATGGATTTTATGAATATGTTTATGTTTCCTCATATACATATTATACCGCGAGATCTAATATATTCCAATATAAATTGGGGATTTTATTAACGGTTTTGTCGGAGAAGTTCACGATTGTCCGCCTGCTTGGACTTGAACCAAGGGCCGATCCGGTATAAGCGGATTGCTCTACCAACTGAGCTACAGGCGGATATTTACTTAAGCATTATTAACTAAATTTACCGAAAATGCAACTGTTAGATAATCATAATTTGACAAATATGTAAATAAAAGTATGATTAGTGTAATTTAAAAAATACAAAAACTTAACAAATTTCAACTATGAAAGAGTTAGAATTAAATAAACTGAAAAATATCCAGGATTTACTTGATTTATTATTACCAGGAGAGGCCTTTGAAAAATTTAAGAAAGAGTTGTTGGTTGAGGTAGAAATGTACATCTTGCGTGACAATCCAGACTCAGATGTACCAATGCCTGATTTTAAAACTTTCAGAGAGGTGTTAAAAAAGTTCATTGAAGTATTGTTATATGTTAATGAGAAGGTGTCTTTTATACCCGAAGGTATAGACATTAGACCATTAGATGGCAACAGGTTTGATTTTGAGCATCATGCAATGGACCAATACCACTTTCTTATGTGCATAGGCGATCAGGTGGCATATTATGTTCATTCTGAAACCAATACTGACAATGCAAATGAGGAGAGCGAGGATTCGTATAGTATGAAGTACCTTGATTCACTAACAGAATTCCTCAAAAGACTTGAAGCCCTTACATAAGGGCTTTTTTTATTCATGATTGTATTCTAACTGGTGCGGTTGGAATTTGAGAGTGCCATTGTCAAACTTTGACAAATACCCAATACACATGTAATATTGATTTAATTTTAAAAATCTAAAAACTTAATAAATTTCAACTATGAACAAAATCTATCTTTTACAAGGAATTATCTTCCAAAATGGAAGTATTTATGGGATTGGAAACAAACCTGGAATTGGATCTGCTGCAACAATAAAGCCGGCAATGATTTTTGCAATGTTCCATGGAATTGTAGGGCCAAATGTTTTAAATGAATTAACTGGCGAAATGAGCGATAAATGGGGTGAATCTTCAATCACAAATTTTGAATTGACTGAGAACACATTAACATACATCAAGCACTACAATGGCCGACCACCTATACACTATTCTTTCACAAAGAAAGAGGATGGCTCTTGGTCCGGTAAATACAGTGGAATAGATTGTGGTGAGGGCGAAGCAAATATCCACGTAGTTGAGACCTTTGAATCATTTCTGTCTCCTGAATCAATAAAAAATGGTTAGCCAAATTACACAGACCATTTTTACCGAAGTCTAACTTGATTGTTAGACTTTTTTATTATCTAAATACCAAACTTTGACAAATACACAATATGGATGTAGTATTGAATCAATTCTAAAAATGTAACTTCACTAATAAACAAAATTCATGAAAAATTCTGAACAAATGGCAAAATACCTACTTGAAATAGGTGCTGTAAAACTAAGTTTAAAAACTCCTTTTACATGGACATCTGGCATAGAATCCCCTGTTTATTGTAATAACAGAGAAACACTGGGTTATCCTGAGATAGTATCTTTTATAAAAGATAGTTTTTGTGAGATTCTTAAAGAAAATCAGTTTGGTCGAGTCGAAGCTATCGCAAGTGTTGCAACAGCTGGTATTCCACATGGTTCAATCCTGGCAAACCATCTAAACCTACCATCATGTTATGTGAGACCAGAGCCTAAAAAACATGGTCTTAAAAATCAAATCGAAGGACCAATCCCAATTGGTAAAAGAGTTGTGGTTGTTGAAGATTTAATTTCAACAAGTAAAAGTAGCACGTCTGTAATTGAAGTATTGCAAGATGCGGGTTGTGAGGTAATAGGATTGATCGCAATCTTTACATATGGTTTTAAATTTAACTTAGAAAAAATACTACGTATAAAAAATATAAGTTTCCGTACAATTACTAACTTTGAAACACTGTGCCGAATTGCTATGGAATCTAATTTTTTAAATAAAGAAGAGTTTATTGAAGCTTTTGAATTTGCAAAAGACCCAATGAATTGGAGAAATAATGCAAAACTTCTGGAAACAAAAAATAGCTAGTTGCAGGCTTGAGTTGCAACAAAATGGTGTGTCTATGACCCACCATTTTTTTATTTGTATTTTTTTATACAAACCCCCTAATCCTTACAGGATCTGTACACCTTTCGTATCGTACTCACTTCATTCCGTGCGATATACTCAAGGTCTTGCGCTACGCTCACCCCCTTATCAGGTGGACTTTTAATCACAATTTTAAGCTGTTTTTGGATTAAGGCCGAAGGATTTTATGATTTCGTTGTATGCGTCTTGTTCGAGGGTTTCAACTTCGATAAGTTTATTAGCAATTGCATCCAGAATATTTCTATTTTCATTTATTAATTGATGCGCACGAGTATGAGCATCTTTCATTAATCGTTCAACTTCGGAATCTATACGAGCTTGAAAAGCTGGTGATGTATCCCCTGGTGCGACACTACCAAAAACAACTTTAGGGTGGGGAGTTGTATTTAACGGACCAATATTGTCCGACATTCCATATTTTGTAACCATTTCCCTTGCCAAGTTTGTAGCAACTTCCAAATCATTTGATGGACCGGTACTAATATCGTTAAAAATAATTTCTTCGGTGGCATATCCACCAAGGAAAACAACAAGATGGTCAAGAAAACTTTTTTTAGTTGGTAAATGTTTGTCTTCCAAAGGAATCTTCATTGTAAATCCCCCAGCAGTTCCTCGTGATATTATACTAACTTTGTGAACAGGGTCCGAATATGGCAATAATGATGAAAGTAATGCATGCCCGGCTTCATGATAAGCGACTTTCTTTTTTTCAGGTTCGCTCATAATATGAGACTGTCTCTCAGGACCAATCATAACTTTTTCAACAGCATTTATTAAATCAATTTGACCTAATTCTTTCTTGTCTTGCCTTGCTGCTAATATGGCAGCTTCGTTCATCACCGAATATAAGTCCGCTCCTGAAAACCCGGGTGTGCGAGCTGCAATAACTGCAAGATCAACAGCTGGTTCAACCTTCTTTTTCTTGATATGGATTTTTAAAATTTCTTCTCGATCGCGCCTATCTGGTAAATCAAGAATCACTCGCCTGTCGAATCGGCCTGGTCGCAATAATGCACTATCTAAAACATCGGACCTATTTGTGGCAGCAATTACTATTACTTTATCTGTTGGTTCAAAACCATCCATTTCAACCAATATTTGATTCAAAGTTTGTTCTCTTTCGTCATTACCACCACCCATACCAACCCCGCGAGATCGCCCTACAGCATCAATTTCGTCAATAAAAACTATCGCTGGTGCAACCTTTTTAGCATTTTTAAATAAATCTCGTACACGAGATGCTCCTACACCTACAAATAATTCTACAAATTCCGAACCGGAAAGATGAAAAAATGGAACCTTGGCTTCTCCGGCAACTGCTCGGGCTAAAAGAGTTTTCCCAGTTCCTGGATAACCTGTTAACAAAACACCTTTGGGAATTTCGGCTCCAATTTCAAAAAACTTTTTTGGTTCACGCAAAAATTCTACAATTTCTTTTAATTCTTGTTTGGCTTCCCTGGCGCCTGCAACATCAGCAAATGTAATACGATTTTTTTCATCATTTGGGTCTAACATTCGTGCGCGTGAATTACCAAAATTAAATGCTTGCATGCCGGCACCTTTGACACTGCGAGTCATCATGTAAATTAAAATTCCAATAATTATAAGTGGGATCAGAAATGGTAAAGATGACATCAAAAAATATTTAAATCCGCTTTCATTTTTTATTTCTATTGGAGTTTTGGAAAGGGCTTCAGGACTAACGCCATAGTTTGCCAAAGTATCCGACAATGATGATTCAGGTTCCTTATTTGCTTTCAAAATTGTCCCGTCAGCCAAAGTAACTTTGATATCAGACCCCGAAACAATAACACCGGTCGCATTGCCCAAGATTATGGCTTGAGAAATATCAGTTAAATTAGATTCTTTTGTAACTTCTTTTTTATTTACAATCAAACTATATATTGCAGAGATAAAAATAAAAAACAAAACAATACCCATCAATTGGGTTAAAAAATTGGGTTGTTTTTTTGAAGCACCATTTTTTGTTTTGCCATTATTTTTCTTTTTACTTGTTTTAAACATTATCCTAATATACACGAAAAGGCTTATATTTGCCAGTAATTAAAAATACCAAAATATGATACTATAATACATATGGCCCATATATTAGAAAATAGAAAAGCTCGTTTTGACTACGAAATAATTAATACATTTGAAGCAGGTATCAAGCTTGTTGGTAGTGAGGTAAAATCTTTAAAGGCAGGTCATGCTAGTATTGTAGGGTCATATGTAAAAATAATTAACGATGAGGCTTATATATTGGGGATGAAAATAGATGAATACCAAAAAGGTAATATACCAGATGGGGTGGATAAAAACAGAACTCGTAAACTACTTTTAAAAAAAACTGAATTAAAAAAACTAATAAAACTAACAGAAGAAAAAGGCTTGACAATAGTACCATTGTCGTTGTATCTTAAGAATAGGCTCAATTCAAAAATTGGCCGCTGGATAAAAATTTCTATTGGTGTCGGCCGTGGTAAAAAGAAAGCCGACAAACGCGAAACACTTAAAAAACGCGCAGTGGAAAGAGATGTCCGAAGGGAGTATTCTACTAGATAGACCTCACCCGGCTGACTTATTAAAATAAATCAGCCACCCTCTCCTGAATAATGCGAGGGTAGAAGCAAAACCCCACCTCTTTTGCTTCGCTGTTCTCCTCCCCTTGTCAAGGGAGGAAAAATTGATAAATTATTTTTTAAATAATTTTAATTAACTTGGGGGTGCATTGGCATCGACAGTGTGATTCTAGGTGTATATTTGCATGTCGTGGAGTATGTTCCACGCAAAAAATATACAAATTCAACTGCAAATACAGCAGCAAAAAGTGTTCGATCGCCTTATGCGTTCGGCACTATGACATTCGCCTAACAAAACTGGCGCGTCACGGCAATCTTTTTTATGTCATAGGATAAAGAATTGTTGTTATATACTATGATTTACTTTTATGTTTGCATGGACATGAAAGGACATTGAATCCATGATAAAAATAAATTATTGAATGATAGTACTCGTATAATTTATTTTGAAACTTGCGTACTGTCTAAACATGTAGACTGATATACGCCTACACACTGCACGGGGGTTCGAATCCCCCCACCTCCACAAAATACAAATCCCTCTTATATAAGAGGGATTTGTATTTTGTGGAGGTGAACAAGACAATTTCTTGTCTTGTGTAGGGGATTCGAAGACCCTGAATATATCGCACGGAACGAAGTGAGTACGATATGAAGGGTGTACAGAATCTGTAAGATTCGAATCCCCTTCTTGTCTTCTGTGACCGAATCCCCCACCCATTGACTTCCCCACCCAAAAGTGATATAATACACCAAATAAAAAACATTAAAATGAGCAATAAAAAAACTACCGAAATTCCAAAAACAGAAAAAGAATGGCAGAAATTGCCAATCCCACAAACGAGACTTGTGTTATACAAAATAGTACAGGAACTCATACAAGAGAAAACCAGTGTAGAAGCAATCTCTCATAAAATACAAAACGAGTATGGATACCCTACTGCAATTGTGCTTCATAATGTAGATATTCTGAATCAAAAGTTCACCGGTGCAACAGTATATGCCGGAAGCCCTAAAGACAAACCGGAAGCATTGCATTTCTAAAATTCAATCCTACATAAAACCCTCAACCCCTTCGATTCGAAGGGTGTTTTTATTATAAAAAATCCCCTCAAACTAATGAAGGGAGTAACAAAAATATTTCTTTTTCTACATCGCATTTAGAATCTTGAAAAGAACAGACCCGAATTGAGGTGCAATGGAAAGATCAAGAACTTCCCCACCAGTTTGTTTCTCATATGTTCTTGGAATTGTATTGGTGAACACAATTTTTGTAAACGGATTGTGTTTCAAGAGTTTGTTTCTCCAACCCAAAGTTAAAACGGGATGAGTTGCTAAAAAATACAAATCTTTTACCAGATATTTTCTTAACAATAAACCGGTATCGTTTGCAGTCCCACCTGTCGCTACTTCATCTTCCATCATGATGATAATCATACCTGCAACTAAATCATGAGTAGCATAATATATTTCTTCAAAATCAAAAGTTTCTTTAGCCCAAGTAATCTTGTCTTCAATATCTTTCAACTCAGCTTCAACAATTTTAGTTTCTCCATCAATCTTTCGATCTTTGAGATTAAATAGGACTGGACAATTAAGAATTTTAGCAACTTTTATTGCTCGTGGTACGGAACCCCAATCCGGTGAATAAACCCTTATTAAATTTCTTTCGTTGTCCTTGATTAAGGTTTGAATCATATTCGAAAAAATTCGAGAAACATCAATTTCATGAAAAATAATACCAGATTCTTTGGCATATTTTTCCATAGAATCTGAATGAGGTGTTCCAACCAACATTTCGTTTAACCCACAAAAGGCTAAAATCGAAATTATCATTCTCAGTCTTTGAATTTCATCTGGCTTGGCTTCTTTGTAATTAAACTCATCAGGATTTATTTCCATTTTTGGATCTTGGCGACGATACAACATAAAAGGGAAAACTCCGATTATATATTTGGCACCATACTGATGTTTTAAAGCCCAAATCAAATCCAATGCTTCTGTAGCAAGATCTTGATTATAGATACTTTGATAAAAAACAACGGTCTTACCTTTAACTTTTTTATATAAAGGAATTCTATTATCAAGTTCTCCGTCTTGAAATTTGCTATAGTTAATATGATCAAAACTGCATTTTTCCCCAAGAGTTTCAGATAAATTAATTAAAATCTCACGCCCAAGAGCATGATTACCATTTCCACTAAGGAAAATAACTTCTTTATTTTTCATATTCTGTTTGGATTAATCCATAATGTATTAGGACACTCAATATATTAGAATGCAGATATGAACAAGAAATTTAAGTATCTATCTAGCTGTGAGCGTTCCGAAATCGATATCCTCAAAAAGAAAGGATATAGTAT
>Ga0209542_10012704_pt1 | contig 14670 bp, 19 predicted proteins | sample RifCSPhighO2_01_FD_184028 | JGI IMG/M metagenome (GOLD analysis project Ga0209542, IMG submission 184028) | Soil microbial communities from Rifle, Colorado - Rifle CSP2_plank highO2_0.1 (SPAdes) (version 2) | ecosystem: Environmental > Terrestrial > Deep subsurface > Rock core/Sediment ...
AAAGTCCAGGTTCCCCTCATTGTGGAAGATTTGCTGCACAAAACCATCCGCCAAAATATTTTGGACAAGTCCAAGCGTCCGGATGACCGCAAACTGGATGAAATTCGGCCCCTGACGATTGAAGTCGGAGTCTTGCCCCGTGTCCACGGTTCAGCCGTGTTTCAAAGGGGCCAAACCCAGGCTCTCGTCATTTCCACCCTCGGTGCCCCTTCTCTGTCCCAGTCCCTGGAATCGGCCGAAGGCGAAGAGCTCAAACGTTTCATGCTGCACTACAATTTCCCTCCCTTTTCCACCGGTGAAACCGGCAGACTTGGTTCTCCCGGCCGCCGCGAAATCGGCCACGGCGCGCTGGCCGAACGGGGTTTGCTCCCCGTCATTCCTCCCGAGACCGAATTCCCCTACGCCATCCGCGTCGTCTCCGAAATCCTTTCTTCCAACGGTTCCACCTCCATGGCCAGTACCTGCGGCTCAACTATGTCTTTAATGGACGCCGGAGTCCCACTGGCCGCCCCGGTCGCCGGCATTTCCATCGGTAAAGTCGATGACGTCTTGCTTACGGATATTATCGGTCTTGAAGATCATCACGGCGATATGGACTTCAAAGTTGCCGGAACCGAAACTGGCATCACCGCTATCCAGCTGGATGTCAAAGTTCCCGGCCTGACTTTAGAAATTTGTAAAGAAACTTTAGCTAGAGCCCACTCCGCCCGTCTGGAAATATTAAAAGCCATGTTAAAAGTCTTACCTACCCATCGCCCCCAGCTTTCCGAGTACGCCCCCAAAATCAGCACCGTTAGTATTCCCGTGGACAAAATCGGCGAACTGATAGGCCCCGGCGGCAAAAACATCAAAAAACTCATGGCGGACAATAGCGTGACGATAGACGTCAACGACGACGGCTCGGTCTTCGTTTCCGGCACCGATGATGCCGGTGTCAGTCATGTCCTTGCCTATCTTCAGGCTATGGGCAAAGAAGTCGTCGTCGGCGAAGTTTATGAAGGCCTGGTCGCCAATATCATGCCCTTCGGCGCTTTCGTCAATATTTTGCCCGGCCGGGACGGCTTGGTCCACGTTTCCCAAATGGCCGCCGGTTTTGTTTCCGATCCCAACACTTTGGTCAAAATGGGCCAGACGGTCCGGGTATGGGTCACCGACGTTGACGCGACTACCGGCAAAATCGGTCTGTCCATGCTATTTGACGAAGCCGGCCAGCCCGTCGTCAAACCTCGTGAAGAACGGGCTCCCCGTCCTTCCTTCCGGAATGACTCTTTTTCACAAGGCCCCATGCGCCGTGGTTTTGACCGCGGCCCCAGACGTCCCCGTGGCAGGTTTTAAAGTGGTATCATAAATTCGTGGAAGATTCGTTAACTTCAGACATTACTAAGCTCCAAAATCAGGTCAATGCGGCTTCTTTGCCGGCGGATCTTAAGGAAAAAGTCGACGGAATGTTAGGTCGCCTCACCCGCCAGTTCAAATCCGGCGGCTCCGTCCCGGAATTCGACCAGACTGCCCACTACATCGACTGGATCATTAACCTCCCCTGGAATACCGCCACCAAGGATATTTTGGACCTCAAACACACCCGGACGGTTCTCGACTCGCATCACTACGGTCTGGACGATCTCAAACAGCGCATCCTCGAATACACTTCCGTCTTAGTTCTTAATGAAGCCAAAAACAATGCCTACCACGCCCCCATTTTGCTGCTCGTCGGTTTGGTCGGTACGGGAAAGACCACTCTCGCCGCCAGCATCGCCGAAGCCCTGGGCCGCAAATTCGTCCGTATTCCCTTCGGCGGCATGAGCTCGGCTCTGGATTTGCGCGGCCAGTCGCGCGTCCACCCCGAAGCCGAACCCGGCCAGGTAATAAAAAACATCCGCCGCGCCGGAGCCAAAAACCCGGTTATTTTGCTGGACGAAATTGACCGCGTTGCCCCCTCCGCCCAGGGGGAAATCATGGGCGTTCTGGTTGAACTTTTGGATCCGGAACAAAACGCTACCTTTGTCGACCATTACATCGATTATCCTTTTGACCTTTCCCAGGCCCTGTTCATCGCCACCTCTAACAATACCCCCAATATCAGCACCGCCGTCATGGACCGGCTCGAACCGCTGCTCATGCCCTCTTATTCCGATGAGGAAAAAACCGTCATCGCCAAAAGTTACGTTCTGCCCAAGACTATCAAAAACGCCGGGCTCCCGGACGGCAGCTTAAAAATTGATGACACTGTCTGGCCCAAAATTGTTCGCCCTCTGGGCTTCGATTCCGGCATCCGAACTTTAGAGCGCACTATTGAAGGCATGGTCCGAAAAACCTCCAAAATGCTCATCGAGGGCGCCGGCCAGCAATTCGTCGTCACCGAAACCAACCTTAAACAATTTCTTCCGACCTACTAGGGGTATAATTAACCCATGTCCTCAAATCTAATAGTTTCTCAAATTAAACCAGTTCTTCTGAAATATGGGGTCACTAGATCCGATATTTTTGGATCCTTTGCAAGAGGTGATTACAACGACAAGAGCGACGTAGATCTCTTGGTTGATGTTCCAAGGGGCACATCGTTATTTGATTTAGGCTACCTTCAGGAGGACCTTGAAAAAGCTTTAAATCGTGAAGTTGATTTGGTGAGTTACAATTTTATTAATAAACATGTCAAAAAATACATTTTTGAAAACACACTAAAAGTTATATGAGCAAACCAAAAGACCCAATAGTATTTGTCAATCATATACTAGAAGCGATTCAGGACATTGGTGAGTACAGAAAATGCGTTACAGATTACAACGAATTCGTAGAAAACGAGATGATCCAGGATGCAATCATTAGAAAATTAGAAATAATAGGCGAGGCTACAAGCAATCTATCTGATGAGTTCATTTCATCCCATCCCCAAGTAAGTTGGAGAGGGCCAAAGACTCTGAGAAATGTTCTTGCCCATCAATATTTTGATGTGAACTTAGAAACAGTTTGGGAGGTAATAGAGAGGGATTTGCCAATTCTTGAAAAAGAAATAAAAAATCTCCACGAGTTATCATGAAAATCGCCGTACTCTCCGATATCCATATTAACCTATGAAATATATCGGTTTAGTCCTCGAAGAAAGCCTGAAAGATAAAAGCGTTTTGGATTCCGTAACGGTAACTAAAACAGAAACCTGGAATGTTGGCAATGCCGAAGGAGACCAACCCAAAGTCTGGCACGCCATTTCTATCGAAGGGCCGCAAACAAAAGCATCAGAAATAGCAAAAATGTTAAGTCAATCCCTCAAATCCCCGGGGTGGTATACAAATCTTTCTACCGATAGTGATGTCTATGTTATTTTCCCCGATAAAGTCTTTAAATATCCAAAAGGGGATCAGGAAAAAAGAAGTCAAGCCATCGAATATGGAAGAAAAATCGGTATTCCCGAAAGCCAGTTAGATTGGAGCGAGTAATAATTATCGCTCATCTAATTACTATACTCTGTAGTATGGTAAATAAGTAAATGAATACACAACAGAAAATTGAAGAACTGACCAAAATTTCCGAGGAAATTAAAAATTTCAAAGGCCTGGATATTGCCAAAAACTCTACCCATGCAGTGCCGGGCGAAGGTGATCCGGATGCTAAAATCATGTGCATTGGGGAGGCACCAGGACAGGTGGAAGACTCCACCGGCCGGCCCTTCGTCGGCCAGTCCGGCCAGCTCATGCGCAAAACTTTGACCGAAACTACGGGCATCAAGCCTGAAGAAGTTTTTATTACAAATATTGTAAAATTCAGGCCGCCGGACAATCGTGACCCCATGCCAAATGAGATAGAAGCTTGCCGCGACTGGCTCGACCGCCAGATTGATATTATCCGGCCCAAAATTATTTGCACCTTGGGCCGCTACTCTATGGCCAAGTTTATCCCCGACGTGTCGATAAGCCGCGTCCACGGCCAACCCCGTTTTGTGGAATTTTTGGGTCAAAAGTATATAGTGTTCCCGATGTATCATCCCGCCGCCGCTCTCCGCGGCACCACCGTTCTAAACGAATTTAAGCAGGATTTTATAAAATTGAAAAATATGTTAAACCCAGTTTCACCAACGCAAAATATACCAGAAGAAAAACCCGTAGTTACTCAACCTAGCCTCTTTTGACATGCAATTCCGCCAAAATCCTAATCCTGTAAATCCCAAACTAAAAATAATTTCCCTGGGGGGTTTCGGGGAGGTTAACTCCAATATGTTCCTTTACGAAACTGACACCGATATTCTGATTGTCGATTGTGGCATCGGCTTTCCTAATGAAGAAATGTTGGGCGTAGATCTGTTGATTCCGGATATCACCTATCTAAAAACTAGGGTCTCCAAAATCAGGGGTCTGGTAATAACCCATGGCCATGAAGACCATATCGGCGCGCTACCGTATATCCTGCCTCAACTGCCGGATATTCCGGTTTACGCCAGCCGTCTGCCTGCCAATCTCATCATGGAAAAGCTGGCGGAGTACGAAAATATGCCCAAAACAGTCAATATTCTTGAGCCCGGCACTCCCGTCCGCCTGGGCCAGTTTACTGTGGAGTCAGTCAGGATCTCCCACTCAATTCCGGATTCCACAAATTTAATTATTCAAACCCCGGTTGGGACAATTTATCATGGCAGTGACTTCAAATTTGATTTCTCGCCGGTCGACGGGGTCCAGCCCCAACTTGGCCGCATCGCCGCCGCCGGTAATGCCGGAGTCAAGCTGCTGCTTTCAGACAGCTTAGGCAGCGATCATGACGGCTATGCCCTCTCAGAAAAAGAACTGGAGAAGATGTTTGAGCGGGAGGTTTCTAATTGCGAAGGGCGGTTTTTTGTTACCACTATTGGCAGCAACATTAGCCGTTTCCGCCAGGCCGCCGAAGCGGCTGTCCGCCACGGCCGCCGGATAGCCCTCGTAGGCCGCTCTATCCAGCGTAATATATCCGTTGCCTCGCGCTTGGGTTACATAAAAATTCCGGCAGCGGCATTGGTACAACCAAAGGAAATCCGCCGCATTCCGCCAAAAAACCTGTGTGTGCTTGTAGCTGGGTCCCAGGGCCAAACCGGATCGTCTCTGGAAAGGATCGCCCGGGGAGACCACCACGATGTGTCCATTGAACCGAAAGACAAAGTTCTCTTCAGCAGCGACAGAATTCCCGGGACCGACGCAACTCTCGAAAATGTTATAAATTCACTTTCTAAATTAGGCGCCACGGTCGTACATTCCGGCACCGCCGGGGGTGTTCATGTTTCCGGCCATGCGTTGAGACAGGACATGCGTTTGATGATCGCCCTTACCCGTCCCCAATATCTTCTCCCCATAGGAGGCGAATACTATCAAATGGTTGAGTATTCACTCCTCGCCCAGACCATGGGCTATCCGGCCGGAAAAATTTTATTGCCCCAGCATAATCAAACGATTGAAGTGTCGGAATCCGGTGTCACACTCGGCGAAAAAATCGATATTAAAAATATTATGGTCGACGGTTTGGGCATCGGCGATGTGGGTGAAGCCGTATTGCGCGACCGCCAGCATCTGGCCGAAGAGGGAATTGTCGTCGCTGTTGCCGAAATTGACCAAAACGATTTCAGTCATCTGATCAACATCGAGCTTATCAATCGCGGGTTTGTGTTCGATAAGTATTATTCTCATCTGCTCGAGGAAGCTACCACCCAGGTCAAAAACGCTTTCACCAAAAAATCCGGCCACATCGACTCCGACCGCTACGCCCGCCAGATAATTATCGACGTTCTGGAACACTTCTTCTTCGACCGCACTCACCGCCGTCCCATGATCCTGCCGGTGGTTGTGGAGGTGTAAAATGGCCGTATGGGCAGACTGGAAAATGGCATCTGGGTCGATTGGATAGACAAGGTAAAGGTTTTGCAAAAAGCCGTCGTTGTCAATCCTGACGGCAATTTTTTGGCTCTCAAAAGGTGCATAAGTAAGCATGACGGCCGTTCCGGTTGTTGGGACTTATGCGGTGGCAGCGTTGATATCGAAGATGTCCAAGCCTGGAAATCAAATAGCGGTGGGGGAGACAAAGACGATATTTTGGTCAAAGCCATCGCCCGGGAAGTTGCTGAAGAAACCGGCCTGTCAGTTCTCGACTCTAAAACAATTCACAGTGCCTCTGGTTTCAACGACAAAAAGGGTGTATTTACGGTTGCTATCGGTTTCCGTTGTACAGTTGCTGGAGATCAGAATGTTAAATTAAGTCCCGAACACACCGAATACAAATGGGTAACTAAGGATGAATTTTTAACTCTCGACCTCGGCGACGACAACGGCCTTATCAAATCAATTCTGGCGGCGATTGAGGTATAATCAGTCTCATGCCCAGAAACCGGTCCCTGCTCGGCCGCAAGAAGTTCCACTTCAGGCTCAAGCAATCGACAATTTATTCCGCCACAGCCATCGCCCTTTTTGCCCTGGCCGGCCTCATCTGGCTGTCATTCACCAAAGGCAGTACCCCTCTGGCTAATCTCAATGCGGCCCTGACCGGCAATTTCGGCGTCTTCACCGCCCTTTTTTTACCCTTCCCTTTTATAATTGGCGGCCTGATGCTCACCAAAATCAAATCCAATATGGCCGAAGCCAACGCCCTCGTCGGCAGTTTGATTATCTTAATCAGCTTCGCCGGCCTTTTCCACACTGGTTATTTGGGCCAGCTTCTTTGGATCAACAGCTCCGCCCTGCTGTCTCCCGCAGGCACGTTTTTATTTTTGCTGGCCGGACTTGGTATAGGTTTTATTGTCATGCTCAACCTGCCTTTTGAAGAAGTCTTAAACGCTGTCGTTAATTTTTTCCGCTTGCTGTCTGCCATTCCCGCCCGTTTCAAGCCGGCCGACCGGCCCATCGAAAAAGTCCTTAAAATGGGCGGTATGGTCACCCCTCCCCCCTCCGCTGCCAGAGTCGAGATGCCCAAGCAACTTAAATTACCCTCCACGCCATCCATTACTCCTCCGCCGTCGGGAGCAACAGATCAGCCTTGGCATTATCCGCCCCTCACGCTTCTTTCCGAAAATATTTCCGGCAAGGCCGACCGGGGCGACGTCAAAGGCAATGCCGCCATCATCGAAAAGACTCTGGAAGCTTTCGGCATTACCGCCAAAGTGGTCGAGGTCAACCTTGGCCCCGCCGTCACCCAGTATGCCCTGGAAGTGGCTATTGGTACCAAGTTGTCTAAAATTTCCGCCCTGGGGAGTGACCTGGCCCTGGCCCTGGCCGCCCCGACGGGCCAAATCCGGATTGAAGCTCCCATTCCCGGCCGGTCTCTGGTCGGCATCGAACTGCCCAACCGTGCCCCCGAATTTGTTTCCCTTAGAAAGGTTCTCGAATCCGATACTATGAAGCATCACAAGAGTAAGTTGGCCGTCGCCCTCGGTCTGGACGTCTCCGGCGCGTCTATTGTTACCGATCTGGCCCGCATGCCCCATGTTCTCATTGCCGGCGCCACCGGTTCCGGTAAATCCGTCTGTATCAACGCCTTCATCGCCTCATTGTTATTCAGGACCAGTCCCCAGGAATTGAATTTGATCATGGTCGACCCCAAGCGCGTCGAGCTGACTGGCTACAACGGCATTCCCCATCTGTTGACTCCAGTCATTGTCGAGCCGGACAAAGTCCTCTCCGCCCTCAAGTGGGCCATGCGCGAAATGGACCGCCGCTACAAGCAGTTTGCCGAGGTGGGGGTGCGCAACCTCGAGGCCTTCAACGATATGTCCGGATTCCAGGCTTTGCCTTATATCGTCATTTTTGTGGATGAACTGGCGGATATCATGCTCTTCGCTCCGGTCGAGGTCGAGGATGCGATTACGAGAATTGCCCAAATGGCCCGGGCCACCGGCATCCACCTGGTCATCAGTACCCAGCGCCCGTCCGTGGATGTTATTACCGGCCTGATCAAGGCCAATATTCCTTCCCGTATCGCCTTCGCCGTTTCCTCCATGATTGACTCCCGGGTGATAATCGACGGCCCCGGGGCGGAAAAATTATTAGGTCGCGGTGATATGCTGTATGTACCTCCGGATCAGGCCAAGCCCAGTCGTATTCAAGGAGCGTTCGTCTCTGACAAAGAAATTCATGCCTTAATAGACTTCTTAAAAAAACAGGGCGTCACCCCCCATTACACCGACGAAATCACCTCTATGCCCGTAACCAGCCGCGGGGGTGGACGATTAGGTACTTCCAGGGGCGCCGCCTTTATTTCTCCGAGCGGCGAACCGCGCGACGCTCTTTTTGAAGACGCTTTTAGAATCATTGTCCAGAATCAAAATGCCTCCGCTTCTTTCCTGCAGCGCAAACTTTCAATCGGCTACGCCCGCGCCGCCCGGGTTTTGGATGAACTCCAAAATGCCGGCATCATCGGCCCTGTCGACGGCGCCAAACCCCGCGACATCTTAGTCACCGACGTCGAATCCTACCTCTCCTCCCAACAACCATCACATTAAGGTCTCATTCCAACACTTTAGGCAACCAATTTTCAGTTCCTGGGTGCATTTGGGAGTAGGGGAGATCGTTAATGGGAAACCATTTGAGCTCTTTCAATGACGGGTCTTTTATTTTTAACTCACCGCTCCATTTATCAGTCAAAAACACGTTGAGTTGAATTGCTCCATTCAACTCCGCAACTTTTTTAAGACTATTTTTGTCAAACTCTATGTAAGTCTCCTCCTTTGCTTCTCTGACTACCGCCTCTTCCAACGTTTCTCCTTCTTCAGCAAAACCTCCAATACCGTTCCATTTTCTGTCCGTGGGGCTGTATTCAATAAGTGCCAAAAGAACCTTGTCCCCATCTTGAAGAAAACAAACAGTGCCTTTTCTTACTACATCACTCACTCTAATAATTATACCCCTCTCCTAGATTAGGAGAGGGGCGAGGGGAGAGGTATGGTATTCTTCACTTGATGAAAACTGCCGGGCAGGATTAGGCGGCCAGCCGGATTTCAAGGTTGGAGTTAAGAGCGTGGGCCAGTTTTTTCAAAAAACCCAAGGTAGGATTGGCCCGGCCGATTTCCAGGCGGGAAATAACCGACTGTTTGGTGCCGGTTTTTTGGGCCAGTTGGGTTTGAGTGAACCCTTTCTTCTTCCTAGCTTCAATTAGGGCGTTTATGATGGCAAACTCCGGTTGCAGTCGGTCATATTCGGCCTTAACTTTTGGATTTTTAAGAGCCTGTTTTTTGTAATCATTAAAATCAAGATGTTTATTCATATAACTTATATGCTATATTAATTTTGCCTTTCTGTCAAGGGCAGTCTGGAGTTCTTTGGTGGGCGTTTTCTGGGTCTGTTTTTTAAAAGCATGAAGAAGATAATAAATTCCCTGGTAGTTGGCGTACAAAATTCTGACCGCAATTTGGCCCGAAGTTCTAAGTTCATAAATTCCGGACGTGAGCTTTTTAGAATATGGCGGTTGTAAAGTCGGTCCGTGGACTTGCAGCAACTCAATAGTTTTTATAGCTTTGGCTTGCGAAGGTTCGTCCAGGTTGTCAAGAAATTTTTTAGCAGGGGAATCTCCCCTGGCGGTTGTAAAGAATTTGACAGCAAAAGCCACGAATTTAGTTTATCACCGTCACCGACGTCGAATCCTACCTCTCCTCCCAGCAACCTTCATCATAAACTCCCCTGTGCTTAACCGTTTTTTCTCACTTTGTAAACGGTGTGACCTTTTCTTTTCCTAACCTCCTTCATTCTTTGGTTGGGAAGCATTTCAATTCTGGGAACTAGATGATTTAAAGCGTTTACTACAACGACCCACAGTTCTCCGTTTGGGTTTAGATGTTCATAGGGAGTCAAAATAAACTCTTGGGTAATAGCATCATCGCCAATCTTGGCGGGTATGTTTGAAACAATTAAGTCGAAACTTCTATTCTGGACAGCCTCCATCCCCACGCCTCCTAGAGCCTCGGCGTTGCCAATATTATTCTTCAAAATATTGAGTCGGGAGTAACGAATTGCCAGGAGGTCTTTATCAACCATTGTTACCTGGGAGCGGGAATATTTACTTGCCAAAATTATTCCGATTGGTCCCCACCCGCATCCCAGATCCAGAATTGACTCCGGGTCATTTGCCGTAATGCTTCGGATCAGCACATCGGTTCCATGGTCCAGGTCGAATGTCGAAAACAAAGTTTCCGCCACATCAAACACAAATTTTCTCCCCTCAAACGGATAAATTATTTGCTTTTTAAAATACGCATCCACGGCCAAAGTATATCACCTAGTATTTCCCCTCTCCTAGATTAGGAGAGGGGCGGGGGGTGAGGTATGGTATTCTTCACTTGATGAAAACTGCCGGGCAGATTTTGCTAGACAGTCAGTTTTTCGAAATTAGGCGAGATCCTCTTTTCGGATACCTGATTCGCGCAAAATAGCCGAAAGGGTACCTTTGGGGATTTCAGAAAGATGAAAAGGAACGTTGGCGCGTGAGCCGGTTTGTGGGTGTTTAAAAATCATGTGGCTGCCAGTAGTCCTTTGGTGAACAAACCCAAGGGATTCAAGTTTGCGGATTAACTCTTTGGGTTTGAGTGTTGGTAACTTGGGCATTTAGATAGAAGCCAGTTGGGGAAAGCTGAAGTCGAGGGTAGTGATGAAAGATCTTTCATCGGACGGAATTTCCTCGCCGTCTTCTTTGAGGCATTCAACAAATCCCTGGATGGCATCAACGGCCATCTTACGTGCCTCATTTAGATTTTTGCCATACGTAACACACCCTCGCAAAGAAGGAACAATGGCAGTGTACCCTCCTTCAGGTTCAGGTTGAAAAACCACGTTGTATTTGAGTATTTTTTCACTGATTTTTTTAGCCATGAGTAAATTATACACCCCCTGTGGTATTCTTCATTTGATGAAAACTGCCGGGCAAATTCTTCAAGCCGCCAGGCTTGCCAAAAGATTTGAATACGAGGATGTGGCCCGGATCACCAAAATCCGCCCCAATTTTTTAGCAGCCATCGAAGCCGACGATTACACCAAACTGCCTTCCGGCACCGTAGCCCGGGGCTTTATCAGAAATTACTGCGAATTTTTGGGTCTTCCCCCGGACACGCTCCTGGCCGTCTTCCGCCGCGATTTTATCGAAAACTCCCTTGGCCGTATCGTCCCCCGGGGTATGGCCGATCCCGTCGCCAAGCCGGGTATCTGGACGCCCAAAACAACGATTATTGCCCTCATGGTTTTCGTCTTTACCCTTTTCGGCGCCTATCTCGTCTATCAGTACCGGGTTCTCACCGGCCCCCCTTCACTTGTCCTGACTTCGCCTGCGGACCGTCTCGCCACCTCCGAAGTTAATGTGGAAATTATCGGTACTACCGACCCGGACGCTTCGTTGTCGGTCAACGGCCAGCTCCAGTCTCTGGACAAAGGCGGCCGGTTTTACTTCCGGATTCCTTTAGTTCCCGGCGAAAATAAGCTCGATGTTACGGCCACCGCCAAATCCGGCAAAACTACCACCTTGACTCGCACCGTTATCCTCCGCTAATCTCTCTCTGCATGACCAACTTCGTCCAACTGCTTTTAGTCATAGTTATCGCCACCCTGACCTTTCTCATTACTTTCGCCGCCATTCAGGTTTTCCACATCCTGCATGAATTCAGGTTGGCCATGAAGCGCATCAACCGGATTTTGGATAACACCCAAACTCTGTCTAATACCGCGGCCAAGCCTCTTACTGCCGTTAACGAATTTTTCTCCGAGGTCAAAGACCTTGTCCACCACACCCAGGACGAAATTATCGAATCTACCCCCGACCGCATCCTCTCCGAACACCGCGAAAAACACCTCTTCCACCGCTCCGGCTTGCCTCTCCATCCCTCTTGACACCAGTTATAACCTGTTATAACATAGTCCTGTGGAGCAAACCATTCTTCCAATTGGCAATTCCGCCGGTGTCATTATTCCGGTCGGCCTTCGTTCCAAAATGGGCTTCAACCCCGGCGTAAAAATATTCCTTCACCCAAGCCCAGATTATAGATCCCTCATTCTTAGCAAAGATTCGCCCCCCCGCAAGTCTTCTGTCACCCCGGAATTTTTACAGGTTTTAGAGAGGGTTAACAAAAGATACGGTCCGGTCTTTGCCAAGCTGGCCAAGAGATGAACGATACGGTATTTCTGACTTTAGAACAAGTATTGGTAATCCACGATGACCAAATAGAACGCTACGGCGGGGACCATGGTATCCGCGACATCAATCTTTTCGAATCTGCAATTATGCGTCCCCAGACTACTTTTGGCGGCGAGGACCTTTACACCACCGTTTTCGATAAAGCAGCCGCTCTAATTCACTCTTTGATCCTTAACCATCCTTTCGTCGACGGCAACAAACGAGCAGGCACGGCCTCTGGAATCGTTTTTTTAGACATAAACGGATATCAATTAGTTGCCAAAAAACTTGAGCTAGAAAAATTTGTTTTGGGTATAGAATCCAAAAAACTGGATATCAAAGACATCTCTTCCTGGCTCCGCTCCCACTCCACACAAAATGTGAACTCACATTTATGATACAATCGCACTTATGGCTTTGGAGAGAGCAATAACAGCCGTCGGAGACTTTTTAGAAAAGCTTGACCCGACTAATCTATCGATCACACAAAGGCCTGATTTGAGCGCAACCGTTAAAGTCACTCACCATGTCAAAAGCGGCAAACTAGATGTTCACATAACTCAATCTGCTGGTAACGGAATTGAATATATTCACTACTTATTGCATTTGCATAAAGACAAAAGAAGTTCTTTGTCCGGAAAAGGTGAAATCGTATATCAAGACGGAACAGCAGGAACCGAGCCGCAACCACTGGATCAACAACGAGTCGAAGAGTTAGTAGTAGAGTTTGGCTTAACAAGCTAGTTTCTTGTCGTTTGTTTGGAGAAAGACTAAAATCACCTCATGGTCAAGGCTAGCGAGATTAGACAGAAATACCTGAAATTTTTTGCGGATAGGGGACACAAAATAATTCCCTCCGCCCCGTTGGTCCCCGAAAACGACCCCACCACATTATTCACTGGCTCCGGCATGCAGCCTATGCTCCCGTATCTTCTGGGCGAGCCGCACCCCCTAGGCACGCGTTTTGTCGATTCCCAAAAATGCTTCCGCGGCCAGGATATCGAAGAAGTCGGTGACAACCGCCACGACACTTTTTTCGAAATGCTGGGCAACTGGTCCTTGGGCGATTACTTCAAAAAAGAACAACTGGCTTGGTTATGGGAATTTTTGACCAAAGACCTGGCGTTACCAAAAGAAAAACTTTACGTCTCGGTATTTAAGGGCGACAGTGAAATTCCCAAAGACGAGGAAACTGCTGGCATCTGGAAAAATTTAGGTGTTCAGGAAGACCACATTTTTTATTACGGCGAAACCAAAAATTGGTGGTCCCGTGCCGGGATAAAAGCTAATATGCCCATCGGTGAACCGGGGGGGCCGGATTCAGAAATTTTTTACGATTTCGACACTCCCCATAATCCCGATTACGGACCACAGTGCCACCCTAATTGCGACTGCGGCCGGTTTTCGGAGATCGGCAACTCCGTCTTTATGACCTACAAAAAAACCGAACAAGGCTTTGTCCCTCTGGACAAGAAAAATATCGACTTTGGCGGAGGTTTGGAAAGGCTGGCCTCCGCAGTAAACAGTGATCCCGATATCTTCAAAACGGATTTATTCACTCCGGTAATCAAAACACTTGGCGGGAACATCACGCCTTCCTCACGGATAATAGCCGATCATCTCAAAGCCTCGGTTTTTCTTATTGCCGATGGCGTAACTCCGTCCAACAAGGCCCAGGGCTATTTCCTGCGCCGCCTTCTGCGCCGCGCCATGGTCAAACTCCAGTCGCCCATCATCCCGGATATGGTCGAAGCAGTCTTTGCGACTTATTCCGACACTTCATACTTTGATCAGGTCAACCCGAATCAGGTTTATGAAATTATTGCCGGAGAACAGGATAAATTTAACAAAACTCTGCGCGAAGGGTTGAAAAAACTGGAGGAAGTTTCTCCTTTTGATTTATTCCAAACCTACGGCTTCCCTGTCGAAATAACCGAAGAATTATATAAAGAAAAGGGATTGAAATTTGACAAAAAAGAATTCGAAAAAGAATTAACTAAGCATCAGGAACTTTCTCGGACTTCATCAAAAGGTATGTTCAGGGGCGGTCTGCAGGATCATTCCGATGTTACGACCAGATATCATACCGCCACGCATTTACTCCATGCAGCTTTAAGACATGTTCTGGGATCTCACGTCCAGCAAAAAGGCAGCAATATTACTGCCGAGAGATTGCGTTTTGATTTTTCCCATACCGACAAACTCACTACAGAGCAAATAAAAAAAATTGAGGACTTAATAAATACCAAGGTCAAAGAAAATATCCCAGTCACCAAAACCGAAATGCCCAAGACTAAAGCATTGGCCGAAGGCGCTCTGGCCTTTTTCCCCGAGCGCTATCCCGACGTCACTTCGGTGTATCAGATAGGGGATTTCTCCAAAGAATTGTGCGGCGGGCCTCATGTGAATTCGACAGGCGGGATCGGGAGTATTAAGATAATAAAGGAAGAGTCCGCGGGGGCGGGCGTCCGCCGGATATATGCAACTGCCGTTTCTCAAGAAGACCACTCCCACACCCAGTCGTGAATACTTCTTCGCCCTGGAAATTTCCCACGGGATAGTCAAAAGCGCCGTCTG
>Ga0209542_10012705_pt1 | contig 14670 bp, 22 predicted proteins | sample RifCSPhighO2_01_FD_184028 | JGI IMG/M metagenome (GOLD analysis project Ga0209542, IMG submission 184028) | Soil microbial communities from Rifle, Colorado - Rifle CSP2_plank highO2_0.1 (SPAdes) (version 2) | ecosystem: Environmental > Terrestrial > Deep subsurface > Rock core/Sediment ...
GATCAGTCGATGCGTCAGATCGAGTTTTTGGCTTGCCAATGAATAAAGACCTTTTATTTCAGGTTATAACGGCATTGATAGCTAACAAGAGACAAACCGTCGCTCATACTAAAGACCGGGGCGAAGTCAGGGGCGGTGGCAAGAAGCCTTGGCGACAGAAGGGAACCGGCCGAGCCAGGCACGGTTCGATCCGCTCGCCGATCTGGAAGGGCGGCGGTGTTGCCTTTGGTCCAAGAAAAGAAAAAGACTATTCCAAGAAGATAAATAAGAAGATGGCTAGGAAGGCTTTAAAGGTTGCTCTATCAGCTAAAGCCAAGGATGGCACCCTTGTAGTAGCCGAAGATTTTAAGCCGGAGAATCCAAAGACCAAAGAAATGAATAAGATGTTTAATTCTATGAAAGGCATATTTAGCAACCGGTTGCAGAATATTCTTTTAGTTACCCCCACCAACATGACCGATATTGTTAGAGCCTCAAGGAATCTGCCCTATCTAGACACAATTGAGGCCAGGAATTTAAATCCACTTTTAGTCGTTTCGGCTAAGTACCTTTTAATGCAGAAAGGAGCCCTAGAGGTATTGGAAAAAATGCTGGCATAAACATATGGCACTAAATGTTTTCAAAAAAAAGAAAGAAGAGAAGGCCAAAGAAGAGCCCAAGATTGAAAAGGCTGAATCAGTAAAGATGGAAATGGAATTTTCAGATTCCCCTTCTTTGCTTCGCAGCTTTTACGTCAGTGAAAAGGCCAACCATTTAATGAGCATTAATCAATATACCTTCAGAGTTGTCAGGGAAGCTAATAAAAGAGAAGTAGCCAAGCAGGTTGAAAAAATGTTTAAAGTTAAAGTCAAAGGCGTAAAAATGCTGAATATGCCAGAAAAGCTTCGGAATGTGGGCCGGTTCTCCGGCACTCGTTCCGGCTTTAAAAAAGCGATCGTTACCCTCGAAGAAGGGTATTCAATCGCTCAAGCTAAAGCTTAATTATGAAAGAATACTCGCCCACCACGCCTTCTCGGAGGCACATGACCGGCTACGATTTTTCAAAGCTCTCAAAAGAGAAGGCCTTAAAGTCTTTGAAGAAAGGCTTTAAGAAATCATTTGGCCGGAATAACCAAGGCCGGATAACCTCTAAATATCGAGGCGGCGGGGCGAAAAGGCTTTTTAGATACATAGATTTTAAGCAAGATAAATACAATGTCCCCGGCCGGGTATTCTCTCTGGAGTACGATCCAAATAGGACGGCTCGTATCGCTTTGATTCATTACATCGATGGAGACAAGAGATATATCCTTGCGCCCGAAGGATTAAGTGTTGGCGATTCAGTCATCACCTCGGAGAAAGCTTCTTTGAAGCCTGGCAATAGAATGAAATTAAAGAATATCCCTCAAGGATCAATTGTATATAACATTGAATTATTTCCTGGCCAAGGGGGCAAATTGGTCAGATCAGCTGGCAGCGGCGCTAGCGTCTTGGCTAGCGAAGGTGGCCTGGTCCAGCTGGTTATGCCTTCATCTGAAACTAGGGTTGTACCAGAAGAAGCCTATGCTTCTTTTGGTCAAGTTTCTAATGCTGAACATAGCACCATCTTTTTCGGTAAAGCCGGCCGAACCAGATGGCTCGGCCGAAGGCCAAAAGTCAGAGGTACGGCTATGAACCCAGTTGACCATCCGTATGGTGGTGGCGAAGGCCGGCAAGGAAGAGGCACCAGGAGGCCGAAGACGGCAACGGGCAAGATTACAGGTGGCCGAAAGACGAGGAACAAGAAAAAGAAGTCGAATAAATTCGTAATTAGGAGAAGAAACAAATAACATGTCGAGAAGTCTCAAAAAAGGACCATATATCGATGAACGGCTTTTGAAAAAGATAGCCGTCTTAAAGCCGGCCTCAAATACGGTCATTAAAACTTGGTCACGAGCTTCAACCATCGTGCCGGAAATGATTGGCTTTACTTTTGGCGTCCACAATGGCCGGATCCATATCCCAGTCTTGATTTCTGAAGATATGGTCGGACATAAGCTGGGAGAGTTTGCCCATACAAGAAAATTTGTCAGACACGGCGGCCGAATGCAGAGGGAACTCGAAGCTGCTCAGAGACAGAAAGACATCGAAGCGGCCAAAGCCGCCAAAGCGCCGGCGGAAGAGAAGAAACCATAATATATATACCATGGATGCTAAAGCCCAATTAAACAGTGTCAGACTTGCTCCGCGAAAAGTTCGAGCGGTAGTCCGTTTGGTTCGAGGTAAGAATGTTGATGAAGCGATCAATCAGCTTGAATACATGGTCAAGCGGCCAGGTATGCCAGTAAAAAAATTGATCGAATCAGCTATCGCCAACGCGGAGAATAACTTTAACATGGTCAGAAGCAACCTATACATCAAAGACGTTCAAGTAGATGAAGGGGTCAAGTTGAGACGCTTTAGGCCAAAGGCTTTTGGCCGGGCAGCGACTCTTCAAAAAAAGACGAGTCATATCCGCCTTATCCTTGGCGAGAGAGTGGCTGGCCTCAAGCAGCAAGCGAAGAAAAAAGAAAAGACCGAAGTGATGCCAATTACCCGCGAAGCCAAGTTAGAAAAAAGGCCGGAGATTAAAGAAGAGATCGGCAAGAAAGAATCAGGCATCAGGAAGTTCGGCAGAAAAATATTTCAAAGAAAAGCAGTCTAAATACTATGGGACAGAAAATATCACCAATATCACTCAGGATAGGAATAACCAAGGATTGGAGCTCCCACTGGTTCGGCGGCCGCAAATACGTTCCCTATCTTAAAGAAGATTTAGCCATTAGAACCTTTTTAGATAAAAGGCTTAAAGGAATGAGCGTGGCCAATGTCGAGATTGAGAGAGGAGCCAATGCCATGAGTATTGTTATTCTCACTTCCCGGCCCGGGCTTTTAATCGGCCGAGGCGGCGGCGGCATCGAGGAATTAAAGAGAGGTGTGGAGAAAGTTTTGAAGAAAAAGAGATCGGTTAGAATTGAGGTCCAAGAGCTGAAAAGTCCTGAAACTTCAGCCGCCATCATGGCCGAATCAATTGTTGATCAGATTGAAAAAAGGATTCCCTTCCGCCGATTGATGAAGCAGACCCTCTCAAAGATAATAGGTCACAAAGAAGTTAAGGGGGCGAAGATTCAAATGGGCGGCCGCTTGGACGGAGCCGAAATAGCTCGATCAGAACATTTAGAAGAGGGCAATTTGCCTTTGCAGACCTTAAGGGCGGATATAGATTTTGCCAAGAAGACAGCCCACACTACTTATGGCACCATCGGAGTTAAAGTCTGGATATATAAAGGAGAAAAGTTCGACAAATAACATAATTGTGATATAATCCTACGGCCATGCTGCAACCAAGTCGCGTAAAACACACTAAAGTCCATAAAGGCAAGCTTCATTTTCGGGCTCCTCGGGGGACGAAATTAAGTTTTGGCAGTGTCGGCCTAAAAGCGGTGGAGGCTTCTTGGCTCAAGTCAAATCAAATCGAATCAGCCAGAAAAGTTATTGCCCGGTATATTCAACGTGGGGGCAAGGTCTGGATTAGGGTTTTCCCGGATAAGCCAAGAACAGCTAAAAGTTCTGAAGTCGGCATGGGCGGTGGACGAGGCGCTCTCTCTCATTTCGTTGTACCAATTGAGGTGGGCCGAGTCCTTTTTGAGGTAGACGGGTTACCTGAGTCAACGGCTCGGGAAGCTTTAATACTAGCTGGCCACAAGTTGCCAATAAAAACCAAAGTTATCACCAGAAGCTAAGATGAAAAAACTAGAGACAAAAAACAAGGATCGCCACGAGTTAGAGAATCTTTTGAGGGAGTTTCGTCAAAAGCTTAATCAGTTATATTTTGATTTGGCTGAAAAAAGATTGAAGGATGTTAATGAGATAAAAAAAGTTAAGAAAAATATTGCCAGAATTGCAACTTCATTACATCAATAACATGAACCAAGGCAGACCAAGAATATTAAAAGGGATAATTGTTTCAGATAAAATGACCAAGACTGCCGTAGTCGAAATTAAGCGTTTAAAAAAACACCCTAAATACAAGAAATATTTTAAAGTTTCAAAAAGATTTAAAGCCCATAATCCCGAGAATCAGTTTCATACTGGGGATAGAGTAAAGATCCAAGAAACCAGGCCAATGTCAAAAGAAAAACACTGGCTCATAATTGAAAAGATAAATAACTAAACATGCTTCAACTTCGCTCAATCGTTAATGTGGCTGATAATTCAGGCGCCAAAAAAGTGGGCGTGTTTAAGGTTCTTGGCGGTTCTCGTCGAAGATATGCCCAGATAGGCGATATTGTCGTGGCTTCGGTCAAGGTGGCTGAGCCAAGGAAAGAAGTGAAGAAAAAAGACGTGGTTAGGGCAGTGGTGGTCAGGCAAAGGAAGCCTTTTCGAAGAAAAGACGGATCATACATTGTCTTTGATGAAAATGCCGTCGTAATTCTAAACGGCACAGAACCAAAAGGCGGAAGAATTTTCGGCCCTATTCCAAGAGAGATTAAAGAGAAAGGGTTCCACACCATTGCCTCTTTGGCTCAGGAGTTAGTCTAAAACCATGAAAATAAAGAAAGGAGACAATATTGTGATGTTAAGCGGAAAAGACCGAGGCAAAAAAGCTAAGGTGGTTAAGGTTGACCCCGAATCAAACAGGGTAGCAGTGGAGGGCTTAAATTTAATCAAACGCCATCTTCGGGCTCGCCAGCAAGGTCAAAAAGGCCAGATCATTCAAAAGGAAAGAATGGTTGCTGTTTCGAGTGTGGCCTTAATGTGTAAAGCTTGCTCAAAGCCAACCCGTATTGGTTACAGGCTAGAAGGCGATATTAAGGTAAGAATGTGCCGTAAATGCCAAGCCACCATTTAAATATATGAAAACTTTGATTGAAAAATACAAGAAAGAAGCCGTCCCTGCTTTGCAGAAAGATTTTCATATTGGCAATATTATGGCAGTTCCCAAATTTAAAAAGGCGGTAATTAACGTTGGCGTCGGCCGTCTGGCCAAAGACGAAAAGGGCCTTGAAAGGATAAGTAAGGATTTAGCCTCGATCACTGGCCAAAGGCCTGTGACTAAAAAGGCCAAGAAATCAATCGCCAGCTTTAAAATCAGAGAAGGATTGCCTATCGGCCTGGCTTTGACTCTGCGAGGAAAGAGGATGTTTGATTTTATGGACCGATTTGTTAATATCGCTCTTCCTAGGTCTAGAGATTTTCGGGGTATTGAAGCTAAGAATTTGGACGGTCAGGGGAATTTGAATATAGGTATTCGGGAATCAAGCATCTTTCCCGAGCTGAATTATGAGAACATGAAAGATGTTTTTAGCTTGGAAGTAACATTTGTAACAACGGCGAAGAACAAAGAACAGGGAATGGCATTGTTTAAAAAAATGGGATTCCCGATTAAATAATATGGCCAAGAAATCAACCATCGCTAGATCAAATAAGAAGCCAAAGTTTTCAAGCCGAAAGGTAGAACGGTGTTTTTTGTGCGGCCGTAAAGGATCATTTATGAGGCGGTTCGGTTTGTGCCGAATTCATTTCCGAGAATTGGCCAGTCAAGGCCTCCTGCCAGGAGTTAAAAAATCAAGCTGGTAATATACCTAATATCATGGACCCTATAGCCAACATGCTAGTACAAATAAAGAACGCCCAGCGCGCCAAACACGAACATGTCGTAGTCCCCTTTTCGAGGAATAAATTCGCTATTGCCAATATTCTTAAATCCGTCGGCTATATTTCTGATGTCGAAAAGAGAAGCAAGAAAGCGAAGAAAACAGAGCATGATGTCCTATTCGTGGCTTTAAAATATGAAGACAGCCTGGGTGCTATCAGCGGCATCAAGATGATTTCAAAGCCTTCCCGGAGGATGTATATCAAGGCTAATGAAATTAAGCCAGTCCGGTCAGGCTACGGCTTAGCCGTCGTTTCGACTTCCAAAGGCATCATGACTTCAATGGAAGCAAGCAAACATAAGCTGGGCGGAGAGATATTATTTGAAATTTGGTAACCTACCATGTCTAAAATAGGAAAAAAAACAATTAACATTCCGGAAGGCGTATCCGTCAAAATCGACGGCAGCTTAGTTTCGGTCAAGGGGCCAAAGGGAGAAATGTCTCGTCTATTCCCTTCCAGCCTAAAGATCGAAGCCCAGGAAAAAGAATTAAGAGTTTTTCCTTTAGAAGATTCAGGTAGTCGGGATCAAAGCACTTCTTGGGGCTTGGTCCGCGCTCTTTTAGCCAATATGATCCAGGGGGTGAGCCAAGGATTTGAAAAAGTCCTTGAATTCCAAGGCGTGGGCTATCGGGCGGCGGTGAAAGGCAATAGTCTAGAGCTTGGCTTGGGTTTTTCCCATCCCGTGGTATACTCTGCTCCTGAGGGGATCGCCTTTAAAACTGAGAAAAATACCATCTCTATTTCCGGCATAGACAAGGAATTAGTCGGCAAGGTAGCAGCCGAGATACGTTCGTATCGAGAACCGGAACCATACAAAGGGAGTGGTATTCGATACCGCGGTGAAGTTGTCCGTCGAAAAGCCGGCAAGAAAGCCGCCGCTTCAGCCTAAGATATATGAATAAACAAGAACATAGAATTATGCGCCATCGGCGAGTCAGGGCTAAAGTTAAGGGGACTCAAGCAAAGCCCCGCGTTGCCATCTTCAAAAGCAACCGGCATCTTTTTATCCAATTCATAAATGATGAAACTGGATCTACGATTTTGAGTAGCAAAATTGTCTCTCCTAAAAAATCAAAAATGAAAGGGAGCAAAACAGAAGTGGCGGCGATGCTCGGGTCATTACTAGCCGAGAAGGCGAAAGAATCTGGCATCAAAGAGATTGTCTTCGATCGGGGAGGATTTAAATACCATGGTCGGGTAAAAGCTTTGGCCGAAAGCCTTCGAAAAGGCGGTCTTACATTTTAAATATGGATCACCAGTCAACACAATCACAGCGAGGGCCAAGAAGGGGCATGGGGCGCAGGGGTCCAATGCGGGGCGGAGAAAGAAAAGCCGAGTTTGATCAAAAGGTGCTTGATATCGCCCGGGTTTCCCGCGTCACCAAGGGCGGCAAGAGGTTCAGTTTCCGCACCACTATTGTTATCGGCGATGGTAAAGGCAAAGTTGGAGCGGGGATGGCTAAAGGAAAAGATGTTGCCGGGTCAGTCCAGAAGGCATATAACCAGGCCAGGAAGTACATGATTACGGTCACTCTCCACAACGGCACCATCCCTTACCAGGTAGAGGCGAAATACAATAGCGCCGTCGTTCTTCTTAAGCCGGGCCGAGGGGGCGTCAAAGCTGGGGGACCGGTCCGGGTTGTCGCCAAGATGGCCGGCATCACCGGTCTGACAGGTAAGCTTTTAGAGAGGACAAATAACAAGATCAATATCGCTATGGCGACTATTGAGGCTTTGCGTAAGATCAGACCAAAACAAAAACATGCAGTTGCATAACCTACAACCAAAGACGCCGAGAGTCCGCGGCCGGAGAGTCGGCCGAGGCGGCAAGAGAGGCACCTATTCCGGCAAAGGCTGGAAAGGCCAGAAGTCTCGATCGGGAGCAGGCATCAAGCCTGGGTTTAGAGGCGGAGACAATCGAATTTGGCAGCTCTTTCCAAAGCAAAGGGGAGCTTCTAAAAAACCGGGCAATGCCAGGGTCCACGTCAAACATCGGTTCTATCAGAAAAGAAATGTAAAACCGGCGGCAATTAATCTTGATGTCTTGAATGTCTTTGAAGACGGCAATACAGTAACCCCCGCAATACTTAGAGATCGAGGCTTGGTAGACAGCATATCCGCTGGGGTCAAAGTCCTTGGCAGCGGCGATCTGAAAGTAAAATTAAATTTTAAAGATATTGATTTTTCTGAATCGGCTTTAACCAAGATTCAGAAAATGGGCGGCTCTGTCATTAATGAATAAATTAATTCAAATATTTAAACGGCCTGAATTAAGGAATAAAGTCCTCTTTATTCTTGCCCTCTTAGCCGTCTATCGGCTGGTTGCCAACATTCCCATCCCGGGAATCGACACTAGTCAGCTAAGGAGCTTTTTCGCTAACAATCAATTTTTCGGTTTGCTGTCTGCTTTTACCGGCGGTTCTCTGGCTCAGCTTTCGATTGCCATGCTCGGCCTTGGACCGTATATTACCGGCTCAATCATCATGCAGCTTTTAACGATGATATTTCCAAAGCTGGAACAGATGTATAAATATGAAGGGGAGGCAGGGCGAATGAAATTCAACCAATATTCCCGGTACTTAACAGTGCCCTTGGCCGCCTTGCAAGGTTATTCATTTCTTTTTCTCCTTCAGAGGCAACAGGTCCTCCAACCTTTTTCGCCTTTTGAATGGCTGACGGCGGTTAGTGCCGTTGTGGCCGGTAGCATCTTCTTGATGTGGCTGGGGGAGTTGATCACAGAGAAAAACATGGGCAACGGAGTTTCCTTAATGATTTTAGCTGGTATCGTGGCTGGATTCCCGGCTTGGTTTCAGCAGAAAGCTTTTACCTACGATCCTTCCCAATTCTTTACCTTCCTTATCTTGGGAGTGGTTTCGCTCATCGTCGTTGTCGGGGTGGTGTATATAACGGAAGCTCAGAGGAATATTCCAGTCAACTATGCTAGGCAAGTCAGGGGCATGAGAATGTACGGCGGTGTCTCCACCTATCTACCGATGAGGATAAACAATGCAGGGGTAATGCCAATAATCTTTGCTTTGTCCCTCCTTCTTTTCCCAGGTTTTGTGGCTAGCATCCTAGCTCGGACTCAAGTGCCAGTGATTTCTAATATCGCCACATCCGTGAGCGCATTTTTGCAGCCGGCCTCTTGGGGCTATGCTTTGTTATATTTCATTCTGGTTGTTGTCTTTACATACTTCTACACCGCGGTAACTTTTGATCCTAAATCAATCTCGGAGAATATTCAAAAAAGAGGCGGATATATTCCCGGCATCAGGCCGGGAGGCATGACTGCCCAATTTCTTCACTATCTTTTGAATCGGATTACTTTAGTCGGCGCTATTTTCCTCGGCATCATTGCTGTCTTGCCTAATGTCGTCCAAAAATCAACAGCTATTGATTTTGCTATCGGCGGCACGTCAGTCTTGATTGTGGTCTCAGTCGCTCTCGAGATCATGAAGCAGATCAATGCCCAGTTAGCGATGTACGAGTATTAGGCTAAATGTTATCCTACCCTTAGCACCATATCAGCCATGGATAATAAAAAGTTTCAAGATCTTACGAACCATCTCTCGAGTAGCTACACTACATGCAAGTGCGCTAATTGTAGAAAGTATCGCGCTATTAGAGGAAGGTGGAAGAAATGGGCTGATAAAGAAATTAAGGCTGTTAGAGAGTCCGAAATAGTAACACCTTGGGACAGGAAGGTGATCGTCAGAGCGGCATAACGCCGCTTTCGTTTTTTATTCAATAAGTTAATATTATTACATGGAATCAAACAGAAAATGGGTCATCATTCTAATGGGTCCTCCAGGATCAGGGAAGGATACTCAAGCCGAACTGCTGGAAGAAGAATTAGGCTTGCATCACGTTCAAACTTCTAAGCTCATTGAAGCGGCTTTTGAGGACCCGAACCAGGATCCGGAGGTTATCAAGACAGAAAAGGACAAATGGGCCTCCGGGGAACTTAACAGCCGGAATTTTGTTAATACCCTCATTCTTCAAGAAATTCGTAAAAGCTATACCGAGGGAAAGGGGATAATCTTCAGCGGCAGTCCGAGAGATATTGAAGAAGTCGAAGTCGTCGGTCCTCTTTTAGGGAAGCTTTACGGGACGGAAAATGTAAAGACCGTCAGGATCTCTTTAAGTGAGGAAGAATCAGTAAAAAGAAATAGCCATCGAAGGATGTGTCAGGCTCACCGGCACCCAATACCTAATTTTAAAGAATACGAGAATATAATGGCTTGTCCAAAAGATGGGTCTCCAATTGTGACCCGGATCCTAGATAACCCGGAAACCATTAAAAAGAGATATCAGGTGTATTTGGCTCAAACTAAGCCCGTCTTTGACTTTCTAGAGAAAATAGGGTATAATATACTGGAGGTGGATGGTGAACAACCTATTGAAGATATCCACCGGGAAATACTCAATAAACTCTGGTGATTAATCTTAAATCTCAAAAAGAAATAGCTGCCATGAGAGAAGGCGGCCGGATTCTGGCCGGCATTTTAGATACGTTAAAGAACTTGGTTAAGCCCGGCATTGCCACCAGCTCCCTTGAAGAGAAAGCTCGTAAGCTCATCGATTCACACAGTGTTCATCCCTCATTTCTAGGATACGGTGGGTTCCCAGCCGTTTTATGCGTCTCGATCAATCATCAGATCGTCCACGGTGTTCCTTCTGATGATGCGGCTATAAAAGAAGGAGATGTGGTTAGTTTGGATATAGGGATCAAGCATAAAGGGTTCCATACCGATACTGCTTGGACCGGAATTGCATCTTCGGATCCAGCAAAATGGAAAGATCGCCAAAAGCTTATCCGAGTTACCATTGAAGCCTTAGAGAAAGGGATCGCCGTGGCTTTGCCTGGCAATACTACTGGCCATATTGGTCAGGCTATTCAAAACCATGTCGAGAAAAACGGATTCTCGGTCGTAAGAGATCTTGTTGGCCATGGCGTTGGTAAAAAATTGCATGAGGAGCCGGAAGTTCCAAATTATGGTAAACCTGGTCAAGGAATTGTTCTCAAGCCGGGCATGACTATCGCTATTGAGCCGATGGTCTTAATGGGTGATTGGAAGGTGAAGGAAGGGGCAGACGGATTTTCATATGAGACCAAAGACGGATCTTTGGCTGCCCATGTCGAACATACTATTGCTATTACTGAAAAAGAAGCATATATATTAACGGAAAAATAATGAAAAAGGATCTTAATTTTCTATTGCCTTTTGAGCATGCCAAGCCTTCACTAAGAAGGATCCTTTTGGTCTTTATCGTTTCCTTTGCTCTGCTTGTGGGGATCCTCCAATCTCCTGGTCTCATTTCTCAAGCCAAACACAAGGTGACTTTTGATCAGGATAAAGAATACGAAAGGATTACCGAGCACTATCGCGATCTTTACGGCTACCGCGGCTCAACCCAGACGCCTTTGCCATCTACGCCCTCTCCTTCCCAGGCCCAAGGGAATGTTTTGAAGATTGGTAAGATAAATATTGAAGCGCCTATCATTGAGCCAACAACTGCCAACGAAGCGGATATAACCAATATCCTTAAGCAGGGGGTCGTTATCTATCCAGGAACTTCAAAACCAGGTCAGTCAGGGACAACAGTCATTGTTGGCCATTCCTCTTCTGATCTGCCGTGGACTAAATATTCTAATGTTTTTTCTCTTTTAAGCCGTTTAGTAAACGATGATTTAATTACCATCCAGTACCAAGGCAAAACATATACTTATTCAGTCATTACTAGGCAAACAGGCTCATTAAATGAAATCCAAGCCTTAGCCTCTAAGATTAATTTAGGGGACTTGGTCCTCTCAAGCTGTTGGCCGGTTGGAAGTGATACCGGTCGGATCTTGATCGGGGCAAAATTAATCGAAGTTCGTTAGTTCGTTAGTATTGACATGGAATTGTATCCATGTTAGTATATATATATCACTATTGACAGATTCATCAACATTTCATAAAACAAATCAAACATTATGCAATATATGACTAAAAAGTACGTTCCGTATATCCTGGTCGCAGCCGGTTTGGCCATAGTGGTCAGTTTTTCGTTTACTTCAGCTACAGTCGACATTGCTGTCGACTGGGTTTCGAAGCCAGCTGAAAACTGCATTACTGTTAATCCCAACAACCCTCAGACGGTTCAGTGGGTGGCTAATATTACAAATGGCACTAATAACGGTGTTCATTTGAATAAAGTGGCCTACCATGATTTTACGGCTGGTTGCGATGCCACTACCTCTCGGCCTACGAATCCGAATGAATTCTATCAAATCAGTCGCTCAGACTATCCTGCTGGTTCAAGCGGCCAGACAACTCTTAGTTTCAATACCGCCAAAGAACAGTGCGGCCGAATCCAGCTTGATTCCAGCTTTATAGATGATGCGACTGGCGAAGACAAGAGGCTTTTTGTCGGAGCAATCATCAACTATGGCGTGAATTGCGGTTCAGACACTGGATCTCAACCAACCCCGACCCCAGAACCAGCTCAGAATTGGGGATCAATCACTGTCGTCAATTTAGAATCAGGAACAAATCAACCTGTTAATGCTTGCTGGACTTTAGTCCGCAGCACCCCCAATCCTCAAAGATGGGAAGGGCAGTGTGCGACCTCGTTTACCTACGGCCAATTTCCTCATGGCACTTACACCATCGAGGTTCAGATGAATTACGGTTCAGCCCAAACTCATGATTTTGCAGGTTTCAGCAATGTTCCTGCCTTTCAGGCACTGGATAGTTCAGACGGCCATGCCGAGTGGCATGTCTTTTGGGCGCCGAGAATTGCCTCTGCGGCAACTCCAACCCCAACTCCGCAGCCGGGAACCATCACCATCGTTTCCAAGGAAAGAAATACCAATAATCCGGTTCATACCAATTGGACACTTCTCTACAACAATGCGGTTGTCAATCAAGAAACGAGCCTTACTTCAAAGACATATCCGAACAAGCCGGCCGGCCAATACGACCTAAGGGTTTTGCTGGAAGGTACTACCCATGTTTTTGATGGATTTGATATTAATCCAGCTAATCAGTCTTTGTCTCAAAATGGAACGCTCAGCTATGTGATTTGGTACAAGCCTAAAGCCCAAACCACCCCAACCCCTACACCGACACCATCTCCTCAAACATTCTTGCTCACTGTTACTAAGGGCGGCAATGGTTCAGGAACAGTTAGGGGCCCTGGTATAAATTGCGGTTCTGACTGCACCGAGAGATTCTCGGCTGGGACTGTGGTAACATTGGACGACAACGCAGATGCCAATTCAACTTTCAGTGGTTGGTCGGGTGCCTGCACCGGAAGCAATTGCACAGTTACCATGAATTCTGACAGAACAGTCATGGCGACATTTACTTTGCGCCCAGGTCAGACACCGACACCGACACCAACGCCCACTCCTACTCCCACTCCGACTCCAACCCCTACACCGACACCATCTCCAACACCGGCTGCCAGAGGAGCTTTAGATGCGTCATTCATCGCCTCACCGGCTTCAATCTGTGTCGGCCAGTCAGCCATCCTCTCATGGAATTCAGTTAATGCTGACACAGTAACGATTGATAACGGCATTGGGTTAACTCTGTTACAGGGATCAAGAATTGTTTTTCCGTCCTCAAGCACGACATATACCTTAACCGCCCGAGGCGATACGACTCTTACTAGAACCGCCAGTATCGTTGTCATAAATTGTGCGGCCACGTCTCCAAGTCCGACAGCAGTTACGAATATTAGTAATGTGAATTCCAATAACACCATTACTAATACCTCAACCATTAATCAGAGCGGCACTGGCAATGTAGCCCAGGTCAACCAGTCAGGTATTTCTGGCACATCTAATTCACAGAGTAACACCAATGCTGGCAGCTCATTACAGCAACAGTCTCAGCCTCTAGATGCAGCTCTCTCAGCTGTGCCGGCTTCAATCTGTGTCGGCCAGTCGACGACTTTGAGCTGGAGCGTGATCAACGCCACCAACGTTTCAATTGATAACGGAATTGGATCTGTCTCGAACCAGGGTTCCAGAGTGGTCAGTCCTTCATCGAACACCACATATACCCTAACTGCTTCAAGCGGTATCGGCACGATTTCCAGAAGCGTGACCGTGTTTGTCAATCAATGCCAAGCCAATCAAGGCTTGCTGACTATTAGCAAGTTTGGCAAGAACGTCACCCGAGCGGAAACAGCCAACCAGACCCAGGTCATTGCTTTTCCGAATGACACTATAGAATTCGTTGTCTTTGTCAGGAACACATCCAATATAACCTTGAACAATGTCATCGTCTCGGATAATCTTCCGGGAGGGATGACTTACCAGAATAACGGCACCAGTCTTAATAACAATCAGATTGGAAATGGCATTGCTTCTGGCGGAATCAATATTGGTAGCTTAAGCCCAAATCAAGAAGTCACTATCAGATTCTTTGGCCGGATTAATTCAGGCTTAGCGGCTAATCAGGTATTAACCAATACAGCCCAAGTCAGAGCGGACAACGCACCAACTGTTATTTCTCAGCCAGTCTATATTACTATCAGAGGAGCGGTTGCCAGCGCGATCAGCGTTAAGACCGGTACCGGTTCAACCATCTTCCTCTCATTAATAGGCGCCTTCATGGCCTCTATGGGCTATATGTACGGCCGCAGGTTGCCAATATTTCTAGCCTAAGATTCTCAACAGTCCCGACATTTGTCGGGACTGTTTGTTTCAGGGTATACTGGTGCGTATGAGTAAGCCTCCATTTTTAGGATCGCTGGATGTTAAAGTCATCGTTATACTTCTCCTTTTCCTGGGAGTGGCTTTGGCCACCTCCTGGCTTATCGACCATAAGATACTGCCGGATACTCTGAGTCCGAAAGTAAATAGCTTCCAAAGTTGCGCCCAGGCGGGGTATCCAATTATGGAATCATCTCCTAGAAAATGTCGTTCAGCCGAAGGCCTGACATTTACTGAGTATGAGTTTTGCACTCAAGTTATATCTAAAGCTCGCAATCCGCAAAGTGGAGAGATTAGAGAATTTCC
>Ga0209542_10012706_pt1 | contig 14668 bp, 16 predicted proteins | sample RifCSPhighO2_01_FD_184028 | JGI IMG/M metagenome (GOLD analysis project Ga0209542, IMG submission 184028) | Soil microbial communities from Rifle, Colorado - Rifle CSP2_plank highO2_0.1 (SPAdes) (version 2) | ecosystem: Environmental > Terrestrial > Deep subsurface > Rock core/Sediment ...
CGATTGATTGCGACTGTTCAACGGTTACCACGCCGTCTTTGCCGACGGTTTCAATAACTTCGGCGATTAAATTGCCGATTTCCTCATCGCGCGAAGAAATAGTCGCCACTTGGGCAGTTTCTTCTCTGGTGGAAATTTTTTTGGAAATTTTTTTCAATTCTTCCAAAACCGCTTCATAGGCCTTGGTCATTCCCTGTTTCATTCCGATTACGTCAATGCCGCTCGCGGCGTTTTTCAATCCTTCGCCAATAAGAATCTGCGCCAATAAAGTGGCGGTAGTGGTGCCGTCGCCGGCCGCATCGTTGGTTTTAGAAGCCACTTCTTTGATTAACTCGGCGCCGATATTTTCAATTTTGTCTTCCAACTCTATTTCTTTGGCAATCGTTACGCCGTCAAGAGTGACAATCGGAGCGCCATATCCTTTTTCCAAAATAACTGCCCGGCCGCGAGGGCCCAAAGTGATTTTCACCGCGTCTGCCAATTTATCCACTCCTTTTTTAAGCGCTGCCCGCGCTTTTTCGCTGAATAAAAGTTGTTTTGCCATAATAATTATTCTAAAATCGCAAGTATATCGTCTTCGTCTCCGACTAAATATTTTTTTCCTTCAATTTCAATTTCATCCGGCCCGTATTTTTTAAACAAAACAATATCGTTGATTTTAACCGACATCGCTAATCGTTCTCCTTTCTCATTTAATTTTCCCGGCCCAATGGCAAGAACTTTACCTTTAATCGGCTTTTCCTTTTCCGCGGTTTCCGGAAGAACAATGCCAGATTTAGTGGCTTTTTCTCCGTCAGCTGACGGATCAATCGGCTCTATAAAAATATGGTTGGAAAGAGGTTTAAAATTCATATTTGTAATCTAAATAATCTTAGCCATAAAAAATCAATTGTCAATACTTTCATCTTCTTCTTTTGGTTTGTCAATCGCCAGCGGCTCAATGCCGGCGGCTTCGCCGGTAATGCGCAAAACATCTTTGTCGATTTTTCCCAATTCCTTGGAAGCGGAATTATACATATTGACCGTAGTGCCGAGATGAATCCCTATTTTTTTAAAATAAGAATCATAACTTACCAAATGCCTGCCCAATTCAATCACTCTTTTGCGGATTTCTTTTGCTGATTCTTCAATTTGCAAGGCTTTAAGCCCTTGAAGCACGGTTTGCAGATAAGCCAGAAAAGTCGTCGGCGAAACAATCATCACTCTTTTCTCGCCGGCGGCGTATTCTATCAAATCGCGGGTGTTTGATTTTACCGCGCCGATTTTATTAATGAGCAAATCGTAATAAACCGCTTCCGAAGGAATAAACATAAAAGCGAATTCCATCGTCCCTTCTTTCGGCTTGATATATTTTGATGTTTCGTCAATGCGATTTTTCAAATCGTCGCGAAAAGCGGCTTCAAAGCGGTTTCGTTCCGCTTCGTCTTTTGTTTCCAGAATCCGATTGTAATTTTCCAAGCTGAATTTTGAATCAATCGGAATAATCTGGTCTTTTACGAAAATAACGGCATCCACGATAGTGCCGTCTTTGAATTCGTATTGCATTTGATATTGGCTCGGGCCCATCACGTTTTTCAGCACCGCTTCCAAATAATACTCTCCCAAAACTCCTCTTTGTTTGGGATTTTTTAAAATATCCTGCAAGCTCTCCAATTGTTTGGCGATATCCACCACTTGTCTTTGCCCTTCTCCCACTTTCGTTAATTCCTGCGTGATTTCTTTAATAATTTTCGCGCTTTCGCCGAATTGACGCTGAAGAACTTTGGTTGATTCGCCCAACTTTGAATCCAAAGTGCGAACAACTTCCTGAATCTGATTTTGCAACAGAAGCAAAGATTGGTCATCGGCTTTTGGTTGGCTTAAACGATTTTTCAAAAATAAAAATATACCGGCTAATCCGGCCAATAAAATTATTAAAATTGCGGCGAGAAAAATTATTTCCATTAACTTTTTAAAATTATAAGCAAATTTTTCGTTTTAATAGAAAAATCAAAACATTTTTATTTTAAATCAAAAATAAGGCTTTTAAAACCATCCGTATTTACCCAATAATTATTTGGATTATTGTGAAGAAATTTTTTAATCTCTTTTCTTTGCGTAATTATTTTATCACCGCGCCCGCTGTCTCCCAGTAATATATTAGAATATTTTCCGTCCAAAAATGCTATATAAGAAACATCTTTTTTTTCGGTTAAACCCAAAATCTCTATTAATTCTGAAATTTGTTTATCTTGTCCTCCGCCTGATGTATTTAAATGCTTGGCCTCGCAAAGCAAAATCTTATTTTTCGCTTTAATTATTAAATCAAGCGTTTTATTTTGTTTTTTAGTTCTTATTTTTATATCTAAATTTTTGCGAACATTTTTTAAGTTAAATTTTTTGGAAAATTTAACAACGCAATAATCAGTTTTATAAAAAACATCCCAATCAAAAACTTCTTTAAATCCTTTATTTTTCAAAATAGAAATCAGTTTATTTTCTCCGCATTTTCCTTTTTTGCGCGACGAATTTGTGTCTAATATCGCTTGCACCCATTCTTCCGGCGCTATTTCATTCAATACTCTTTTGGCAAAATATCTTTCAGTGATTTTTTTCAACAAATTAATTTCATTTTTAACCTCATCTATTATGTTATCACAAGCATTTACAAAACAAGAAAATTCAGAACAATTAGAATATCTTCCGATAATTTTTGATAATTCTAAAAAATATTTATTTATCATAGCCTGTTTTTCTTTCTTATTTTGCAATGTTTTTATAGTAATTAAAATATTTTTTATTTCTTTGGTATTTTTAATGTACCTGTTCAAATCAGAATGTTTTTCATCAAATATATAAAAATCATCAAGTAATTTTTCTTGATTATTTTTTGATATTTTAAAATAATACAGATTGTTTTGAATTTTTTTCATGATAAATAAGATTTAAAAATTTATAAGTTAAATCAAAAGATATTCTTTTCCGATTATTATCTCTGAAATTTGTTAAAAAAAAGGAAAGATATTTGTCGCGATTAGCCGATAATTCATTGTTAAATTTATTCATTAACTCAACCTGTTCATCAATAGGCATTTCTTTTTTAAAAATTAAATGGGCCATATTTCGCGAGGTATTTTTTCCAACAAGACCCGCTACTTTATATTTTCTTATGTCCTCAAGCTGAATTTTCTTGCCATTTTTACTGTCGATGGCTCTTAAAAACAAAATGTTTTTCTCAAGTAATTTTTTAATATCATCGCTTATTTTTAATGTTTTTTTATCCTTAATATTTTGAAGCGCGATTTCCGCTTCATATTCTCCGGATTTTAAATAATCTTCAGTAAAACGAAAAATGCCCAATTCATTTTTAACATTTTTTATCTTATGAATAAAATTTCCGCCAAATTGCCAATCATACTTTTTTTCAAGCGTTATTTTTATTTTTTTATTTTCAGGATAAATTGTTGTATTTATAATATTTTCATCGGATATTTTTTGCTTTCTTTTAAAATAAAATGAAATCACATTGTATGTAGTATCATTAAAAACTTGTTCTGAAAAAATATTTAATTTTATAATTTCAAATTTTTCAAAAAACAATTCTCTTATTTTTTTTGAATTTTCAGCGCTCAAAAAATTTAATGGCACAATTATTATACCCTCATTGCAATTTAAAATAGAAAAGATGGAAACTTGATATAAATCTTCAAATTTGGAATTTATTCCAGAAAAAAATTTTTCTTTAATTCCTTTTGTGGCTTTATTTTTATGCAGATAAGGCGGATTAGTACAAATAAATTTATATTTTTTTGGTGAATTTATAGAATCATTTAAAAAAACATTTTCTCCGTCAACATAATTTTTATCGCAATCAAAACCTATAATTTTTTTACATCTATTATTTTTTGCCCAATTTAATAAATCGCCATTTCCCGCAAAGGGATCAAAAACATCTTTATTTTTCACAAAATCGCCAAATCCTTGTAAAATATAATCCGAATTTGTCGTAAAAAATTGGCCTAAATTTCGTTTTTTAGCTTTTGCATTCATATTTATATTATAAGCTCTTGATTATTAATTTTTATCATAAGGATTTTTTATTTCAACAGCGCCTCCCAAATAAAAAAACCGATAATCGCCAGCGAACCGAGAATAACCGTCCAAATCAAAACTTTTAACGCTTTATTGATTTTCTCTTCGCTTGCTTGGCCGGAAAAAATCATCGTCAAAAAAGCGGTCGCGCCGAAAACAACCGCCGACAAAACGCTTTTGCCGACCCAATGATGGGAAAAAACGTTTTTCAACCAACCCTTAAGAGGCAAATACAAATCCGCGCCAATCGTAACGGCTGTAATAAAAATAACAGCCGCAATCGCGCCGAACGCAACACTATAAATAATTTTTGATTTATTCGCATCAGTCATATATTTTCGGTCATCTTATCTGCTGGCTGTTCCGGAAATTAAAATGCCGGCCAAACTGACGGCAATGCCGATAAAGACAATCAAAAAAGAAATAATCGCGGCCATATTTTTCAATCGCGGTTTCTCAATCAAACTTTCTTTATTCAGCCAAATAATCAGCATTGACAGAAAAGCCAAAAACGGCAAAAAAAGGAAAATATGTTCTTTGGTTTCCATAATCACCGAATGAACCCAAGGCGTGGCGCTGGCTTGAATAATGGGCTTAATTGCCTTGCCGTAATAAGTTACGTAATAATAACCGCCGGAAATAGTCCAAGAAACCATCAAAGCCAAAAATCCCAAAAGTGAAAACCATTTAAGTATTTTGAAAGACGGCTTTTGCTTCAACGCGTTCAAAACAACGCCGCCAAAAAGAAAAATGCCGACAACGCCGGAGATGACATGAACTATTAAAAAAATTGATAAAAAAGCGCTCATTTTTATTTTTATTCTGTATAACAAACCAACATTCTCAAGTTTGTAAGGATGTTGTATTTATGGTGCAATATATTCAATATATTCATTGTGGTATTTTAAGGTATCTTTTGATTAATTTCAAAATTCCGGCCATAATAAAAACCGCGATAATATAAACAATTATAATGCTTGCGAATGAAGCATCAAGCGTCCGCCAAGAGCCCAAAATCATAGCGCCGTACCAAGAAGTCAAAGAAACTGAAGCGCCGAGCCACATTGGAATCTTTTTGACTTGAATTAAAAAAGCGTTGAGAACCAGAATAACCACGATCCCGAGCTTTGCCCAAAGCTTCGGATTCAAAAGCCCTTCGCCGTAGCCATTCAAACGATAAAACAAAAGAAAACCAAAACCTGTTATTACTAAAATAAAAAGACCGATTCTTAAAATAAAATAAATGGTTCGCAGATAATCAATTTCCAAGGGCTCAATAACGCCGTCTTTTTTTGCTTTAAGATAAAAAATTTCCGCAAAAGTCGCGCCCCCTACTCCCAAAACCGTTCCGATAAGATGAATTATAATAAGGAAAGTATACCAGTCCATTTTTAATTAGTTAGTTGCGCCTTAAACCCCGCTTCTTCAATGGTTTCAATCACTTTCTTGTCATTTATTTTATTCTCATCATATTCCACTTCTGCTTTTTTTTCTTCATAACTAACTTTAGCCGATTTAACGCCTTCGGTATTGGCCAAAAACATCTCAATGCCAGTTGAGCAGGCTCCGCAATGCATGCCTTCTATATTGTAAAATTTTTTTGCCATATTTTTATATTCTATTTTATTTTTGCTTCTCGCGCAAACTTCGGTTCTTTATAGCGGTTAAGCAAAAGAGAATTCATCACCACTGACACCGAAGAAAACGCCATGGCAAAGCCGGCGATTTCCGGCCGGAGAGACGACTGGGAAAGATTTAAAAATATCTGGCCCAAAGTACCGCCTAAAAATTCCGCTGTTTCAACCACCCACAAAGAAGGAAAGCCGGCGGTTTGAGTAATAAATAAATGAATGCCGGCGGCAATGGGAATAGCAACTACGTTGTAAATAAACGCCCAAAAAAAGTTCTGCCAAATTTTATGAATGGTTTTTTTGGACAAATCAATGGCGGTTACCACGTCGCGGATGTCGTCTTTAATCAAAATAATATCGCCGGTTTCAATCGCCACATCAGTGCCGGAACCGACCGCGATTCCCAAATCGGCTTTAGCCAGAGCCGGCGCGTCATTAATGCCGTCACCGACCATTGCCACTGCTTTGCCTTGTTTTTGTAAATCAGCAATCAATTCTTCCTTTTTTTCCGGCAAAACTTTCGCGAAATAACTGTCAATGCCAAGATTTGAAGCAATGGCTTTGGCGGTCTTTTCATTGTCTCCGGTAATCATAATAATTTCTTTCTTCATTTTTTTAAGCTCCGCAATTGCTTCTTTAACATAATCTTTCAAGGTGTCGGCCAAAGCGATAAGACCGATTATCTTTCCGTTATAAGCGGTGAAAACAACGGTTTTCGCCTGATTTTGCAAATCCTCATAAGTTTTTTGAAAAGAAGCAATGTCTAAATTATTCTCCGACATCAAAAGTTCGTTGCCCACTAAAATTGTCTTGCCTTCATATTGCGCTTTAATGCCGCGGCCCGATAACGCTGAAAATTCTTTCGGCTCCGGAACATTAACCGAAGATTTGACAATCGCTTGAGCAAGCGGATGTTCAGAACCCCGTTCGGCAATGGCGGCGATTTTCAATACTTCTTCTTTGGATAAATCATCTAAAACAACCACATCGGTAACTGCCGGTTCTCCTTTGGTAAGAGTGCCGGTTTTGTCAAAAGCCACGGTATTAATCTTATAAGCGCCTTCCAGCGCTTTGCCGCCTTTTATAAGAATACCTGATTGCGCTCCTCTAGCAGTGCCGACCATTAAAGCCGTTGGCGTTGCCAATCCCAAAGCGCAAGGGCAAGAAATCACTAAAACCGCCACCATAAAAATCATTGAAGGAATCGCCGGATAACCGAAAATAAAATACCACGTTGAAAAAACCAACAAAGCGAATACAATAACCGTGGGCACGAATTTTTCCGACACCCGGTCAGCCACGTCCTGAATTGAGGCCTTTGACGCTTGGGCTTCGCGAACCATTTTAATAATTTGAAAAAGCAAAGTGTCTTTGCCAACTTTTTTGGCGCGACATTTCAAAAGGCCGTAAGTGTTATTGGTCGCGCCTATTACTTCATCGCCACTGGCTTTGCCGACCGGCATTGATTCGCCGGTTACCACTTTTTCGTCAATTGACGATTTTCCTTCTAAAATAATGCCGTCAGTCGGCACATTAGCTCCGGGTTTTACCAAAAAAATGTCGTTGATTTTCAACTCGCTTGCGGGAATTTCCAACTCTTTATTATCGCGAATGACAATCGCCGTTTTCGGCGCCAGATTCATCAGTTTGCGGATTGCCGAAGTCACTCTGCCTTTTGACCGCGCTTCAAAATAACGGCCGAGAATAATGAAAGAAACCAGAGCGGCCGAAGATTCCCAAAAAGGATGGTCTAATCCGTTCCAACCGCTCCAATCGCGTAAAAAATCAATGTCAGAAAAAAGAAAACCGATAACCGAAATTAAATAAGCCGCGCTGGTTCCTAAAACCACTAAAACATCCATTGAAGCCGAACCAACGCGCATCGCGGTCCAGGCGTTCCGGTAAAAAACCCAGCCAACCCCCAATTGAATCGGCGTGGTCATCGCGAAAAAAATCCAATTAAAATCCAAAAGCCAGCCGGTTTGACATCCACTCGCCAATCCAGCTATCAATCCGCCGCCGCTGACGCAAAAAGCGTGAATATGTTTTAGATTAAACATATGCACGGTCATATAATAAAGAATTATCGGGGAGGCCAGAATAAAGCTGATGATTGTCCGCTTTTTCAAGCTTTGAATTTCTTTTTGCCTTTCCATTTCCGCCAATTCTTCGCTTTCACTTTCTTTTTCCGCTATGATTAAACTATAGCCGAGCTTCTTCAAAACAGAGTTCATCTGTTCCGGCGTAATGACTGAATTGTCATAAAGGACATTCAAAGATTCAGAACCGAAATTAGCGTTCGCTTCCAATACGCCTTTTTGTTTCAACAAAAATTTATTGATTAAATTGGCGCAAGCGGCGCAATGCATTCCCCTAATTTTGAAAATTTTACGTTCTTGCATTATTATTATTAAATATGAATAAATTCGTCATTATCGTTATTTTTGCCGCTCTTTTGATCGGCTCCGGCATTATCTACAGCGTTTATTTCCGCGCTCCGGAAATCGCTCCTGTTAAATCAACCGGCAATGTTGTTGAAATTACGATTCGAGCGTTTGAAAATAAATGGATATACGACCCTTCGGCCGCGACAATCAAAACCGGCGATACCGTTAAAATCAAACTGATTAACGAAGACCCGTATGACCATGGATTTGCCATAGATAAATTAGGAATCAATAAACGAATGTTTGCCAAGCAAGAAACTTCAGTGGAATTCATCGCCTCCAAAAAAGAAGATTTTCTTTTTTATTGCTCGGTGCCATGCGGCGAAGGGCATTTTGAACAAACCGGCCATCTCATTGTCGTTGATTAATATAAGGACATCGTAAGTCCTTAGATTAAGATTTTCGGAAAAACGACATTCCGACAAGCCCGACAACCAATCCGATTACAATGCCTGTTGCGAGCGGCAATGTTTGATTAGTTCTCTGCGGCGCGACTGCGGTAAATTTTAGAGCCACTGCTTTTTGCTGTTCGTCGGTAAGGCAACCGCTGGCTACCCGTCCCATCATTATGTGCATCATATCGTGAAATTCCATACCCGCGATTTCTTCCATGGCTTCTTCCATTGCCTCGTGCTTTTCTTCATCGCCGCCCATCATTTTTGACATTAACTCTTCTCCTTTTTCAACCAATTCAACGGAATCCATCCCCGCGCAATTAACCGCTCTGTTTTCTCCCATCATCACGGACATCATATCGTCCATTTTCATCGTTGTTTCACTATGACCATCTGATTCGCCACCATGAGCAAAAACCACGAACACAAAACCGCTTAACGAAAATAAAATTGTTAAAGATAATATTAAAAATATTTTTAACATAATTTATGATTCTTGAATTATTATTTATTGCGACCTTTTTTATTTAGATGCGGACAATTCTTTCAATTTCGCTTCAAATTTTTCTTTATTGACCCCGCCGGTTGAAAACAGCTCTCCGTTTATTATAACACCGGGCGAAGCCATAATCATATGCTTCTGAACCATCTCCTGCCCTTTATCGCTTGTTAAATCAATTTCATTCATTTCCACTTCGGGAAATTTATCTTTAACGCTTTCCCAATATTTTTTAAATTCAGCGCAATGAACGCATCCCGGCGAAGTTAAAACTTCTAAAATAATTTTATTCATTCAATTTTTTTAAAAATCTCCGGATTTTCTTCTCCTTCCACGATAATTTCTCCGAGCGCTCCTTTGTCAATGGCGCGCGACAAACTATGGTCAACCAGCAAATACTTGCCCGGAACTTCCAATTTAAATTCAACCATCATCGCGCCTCCGGGAGGAACAACCGTTGTCTGGACATTGCGGCGCGGCGAAGAAATAATATCCCCTTCCGGATAAAGTTTGTCCAGAATTCCGCCAATAATATGAAAATAAGAAGGAATATGCGAACCAACGCCGAAATAAATGCGGATTGTTTCTCCGACTTTGGCTTTCAAAGCCCGGGAACCGGAAAGCGAACCAACGCGGCCGTTAAACACAAAGTATTCCGGAGCTTCGGCTTTTAATTTTTCCAAACTGAATTCCTGATGGCCAATTTCGCCGAAAATTCCTTTTGTGTAAAACTCTCCCTGCATCACGTAAAATTCTTTGTCAACTTTCGCCAAACCGTCTTTCGGCTCAACCAAAATCAAACCATACATTCCATTGGCAACATGAGTGGGAATATGAGGGCTAGCGCAATGATACACATAAATTCCGGGCCGCGTGGCTTTAAATTGAAAAGCCGTTGTTTGACCGCTGACGGTCTGCGTCAAAATTGCTCCGCCTCCGGGGCCTTCCACGCTGTGAAGGTCAATTGAATGCTTGGCATGACCAGCCGCTTCATGCTCTGAAACTTGCATATTATGCCCATCCTCCTCGCAAGGAACAATCGCGCCATTTTCGTCTTCACAAGCGTTTGCGATTTGAATCGGAAATACGCTGATATTAAAAGAATGATTGGTGTCAACCGCGTCAGCGTGGCTGTGCAATGCATGAGCAAGCCGAACCTCCACGTCATCGCCTTCTTTAACTCTGATAAACGGTCCGGGCACTGTGCCGTTGTAAGTCCAATATTCATAAGTGACGCCTGGCGCAATCTCGGCAGTGATTTCCCGTGTTTCTAATTCTATAATTACTTTTTCATTTTCTCGGCGAACAATCGGCAAAGGCAAATCATCGGCTTTTTTGCCGATTTCATTAACATCAACATGGCCGCCGCCGGATTCTTCTTGCTCATGCGCCAATTGCTGGGATAAAAATCTCTGCGGCAAAACATAAATAAAAGTCAAAGCCAAAATAATCGTTAAAACCGCGAATTGAAATTTTTTCAATCTTAATTCTTTTCTTAAAACGCTTTGTTCCGGTTCAATTAAAGCGCTTAATTTTCCGCGCCGAATAAACCAAGAGCCCCACAACGGCAAGACCATCATTAAAACAAAAACCCAATTCCCAAGCCACAAAGGCAAACCGAAAAATCCGGTTCCAACGGGAATGCCGTGTATGTGGGTAACAGCGCTATCCCACCTGCCCTTTAAGATGCCGAGCAAACGGTCTTCTTGGGTGATTTCTTCAAGCAAGGTGTGCATTCCGGAATAAACCCACCAATCGTGAGAAAAAAATCCGAGGGTAAAAAGAAAAGCGCCGACAAAAACCATTCCCCAGGCAGTGGCTTTGGAAATTGATTCTTTGCGGGCCATTAAAGATTTGGTGGCGTTAATTCCTAAAATGCCTAAAATCGCCAACAACAATAACGGAATGATTCTTCCGATCGCGTGCGTCAAAAACAAAAGCCAACCGTAAAAAACATCTCCGGTAATTCCAATCTGCCCTAAAATTATCGGCGTTGCCGGATGAGGACAGCCGATGCCGATATTGCCCAAAAAAAGTCCAAGCATTAAGGCCTTGGCAATGTCGCTGCGTCTTTGAATAAAACCCGGAGCCGCGCCCATATAACTGGGCAAACGGAAATTAATCAGCCCTAATTCGGACAGCGCGAACAACATCGCGAAAACGCCGGCAATGGCGTAAAAAATATTTTTAATTATCTCGCCTCCGCCGCCGGCATAAGCGATAAAGGCCTTGCCAAGCAAAGCGGCGAATATGCCGTAAGTGGAAAGAGTGATGGCAACGCCCAAACCAAACGCCAAAGCCACGGCCAAGCCCTTAACATAGCCCTTTCCCATTGACAAAGGCACAATCACAAAAGCCAAAGGCAAAGTGCAGGGAAGCACAATCATTGAAAGTCCGGCGGCAAAACTGAAAAGAAACCATCCAAGCCCGATCGGCGAAGCCGTGCTTTCCGTAAAAATCCAAAAAATGCCGCTGATAAATATTAAAAACAGCGAAACGGCAAAAATGATAAAAAGAAAACGCCATTTGCCGCCGCCATTAACTCCATTTGAAATTTCTAATTCTTCGCCCATAATATAAAAATGCTTCTTCAAGAATATTATTACACTAAAATCGGCTCTTCGCAAGATTTAATTATCCCCAAAGAACGATTGATTTACAGATTCTTTGAAATTTTGCCCGGGACATTGGCTTGGTCAACGCTTGCCGGAATTGTTGCTTTGTCTTATTTCGCGCCGGTATTTGCCGCTTTTTTTATTATCGCTTTTGACACTTATTGGCTTTTTAAAACAATTTATCTTTCTTTGCATTTGCGTTCGGCTTTTAAAAAAGTCAAAGAAAATTTAAAAATCAACTGGCTTAGCAAGCTAATTCAGAATGAAGAATTAAGAATTAAGAATTGGTCAAACATCTATCACCTGATTATTCTGCCTTTTTATAATGAAAGTTATGAAACTATTCGCGCTTCAATTGAAAGCTTGGCAAACGCCAATTATCCAAAAGACAAAATGATTGTTGTATTGGGAGCTGAAGAAAAAGCCCTTCGACAAAGCTCAGGGCAAGCCGGCTACAATCCTTTAATAATTGCTGAAAAAATAAAAAAAGAATATGGCGCTCAATTTTTCCGATTTTTAACAACCATCCATCCTAAAAATTTTCCCGGAGAAATGTCTGGCAAGGGCTCAAACATCGCTTGGGCCGGCAAAGAGGCAAAAGAAAAAATCATTGATCCGCTGAAAATCGCTTACGACAAAATTATCGTCTCGGCTTTTGACATTGACACCGTAATTTATCCCGATTATTTCAGCCGCTTGACTTATGTTTATTTGAATACCGAAAATCCGCAAAATTTCAGCTATCAGCCCGCGCCTTTTTACACCAACAACATTTGGCAAGCGCCGGCGCTTGCCCGGGTAGTGGCTTTTTCCGCCACTTTCTGGCACACGCTCCAACAAGAACGAACAGAACGGCTGACAACTTTTTCCTCTCATTCAATGCCTTTTCAAGCGTTGATTAACGTTGATTTTTGGCAAAAAAATATGGTCAGCGAAGATTCAAGAATTTTCTGGCAATGCCTTTTGCGTTATGACGGCAATTACGGAGTTGTTCCTTTATATTATCCGGTCAAAATGGACGCCAACGCAACGCCGAATTTTTGGCAAACAATGTTCAATTTATACAAACAGCAACGCCGCTGGGGATGGGGAGCTGAAAATATTCCCTATATGCTCTTCGGATTTTTAAAAAACAAAAAAATTCCGCTTCGCAAAAAAATACATTACGGTTGGATTTACATTGAAGGTTTTTGGTCGTGGGCAACCAATGCTTTGATTATTTTTCTGCTCGGCTGGTTGCCGCTCGTTTTAGGCGGTGATATTTTTAGACAAACTTTATTAGCTTATAACCTGCCGCAGATAACCAGATGGATTATGACTCTTTCAATGCTCGGCATCATCACTTCAGCGTATTTAACCATCGTAATTCTGCCGCCATTGCCAAAAAATTACGGCAAACATAAATACGCTCTAATGATTTTTCAATGGCCCTTGCTTTTAATAACAATGCTCATTTTCGGCGCTTTTCCGGGATTGGAAGCGCAAACCAGGTTGATGTTGGGAGGAAAATTCCGGCTGGGATTTTGGGTAACGCCGAAATAGAATAATCCGCCAAAATAAAAAAGTATAAAATTATTTTGTTATGCTGGTTATTGCTCCGCCAGCACTTGAACAGGTAACGTCTTCTTGCCCCCATCTAACTTCTTTTGATCCGCAACCTCCAATTGACCATTCATCATGACAAGTCCGGTTTTCCCCATTTGAACAAGAATATTTATTATTTGAATCGCCGTTGCAATTATCTAAACGAGTTCCTCCTCTTTCACACTTATCCCAATAATTTGTTCTAGTTTCTGTTGTTATGCCAGAACAATTAAAATTCAAACCGCCGCTATTAATGTTGCCGCCCCAATTGCATGAAATTGCGGTTGATTGCACAGTTCCATCGGGAAACTTTACTCCACCAGAAGTGGATTCAATCGTGCCGGCAACCGTAAGCTTCTGTCCCGGACTCGCTGTCCCGATTCCGACACTGCCGTCAAAAATAGCGCCTGAATAGCCTCTTAAAACTCCGCCAATACCAAAAGCGCCTGCTTTATATTGGGCTTGCGAACCGGTATTTATCGGCGGATTGCAAGCTGGTTCTGAATCAGGACAAGTTGGCGCGCTAGCTGGTTGAGGCGTCCAATCAGCGTAAACAAAGATGACGCCGATAAATAACGAAATAATGACAATTGATAAAATTGATTTAAAATTAAAATTTTTGAACATAGTTGTCAGTTGTTAATTATTGCGACTTTAATTTATTTAATTCTTCCAATTGTTTTTGAATTTCTTCTTGCGTTAACGGCTTGGCTTCATTTTTTTTGCGATATGCTTCCATCTCTTTATTTTCCGCTTGAATTTCTTTTTCAGTCAGAAATTTGGCGTTTAATTCTTGTTTCAATTTATCTAATTCTTGAAGTTGAATCTGTTTTTGAACCTCTTCTTTTTTTAATTGTTCAAATGTTAAAGAATTTGTCAGAGATTCCAATGATTTGTCCCGCTCCAACAAACCCAACAAAACAGTTCCAAGATAATAATACCAAATTACAACCGCAACCGCAATTAAAACAACTATTATTAAACCGCTGATTAAAATTTTTTTATTATTGATGATATTCATTATTATTCTGTATAACAAACCAACATTCTCGGGTTTGTAAGGATGTTGTATTTATGGTGTAATATATTCATTGTTATTCTTTATTCCGGAATAATTTCTATCCATTTTTGCTGGCCCGAACCGCCGGGCAATGGAATTGGCGGCGGCGCAATAGTGGAAATTCCTTTGGTTGCGTCAAAATAAAGCCAGCCAAGAACGTCGCCTCCCCAAGCAAAGCCCTTAACAATATTATCGCTGACATTATTAACTCCGGACATTTTTATCCAGCCGTCCCAGCCACCGCGTTCAACATCGTCTTTCAACGCTCCTTTGCAATTTGATTGAAAAACCGAACAAGCCCTTATCCAGCCGCTGATGTTGCCGGAATTAAAATCAATAGTCGCCGCTTTTTGAGGATTTTCCGGA
>Ga0209542_10012707_pt1 | contig 14666 bp, 12 predicted proteins | sample RifCSPhighO2_01_FD_184028 | JGI IMG/M metagenome (GOLD analysis project Ga0209542, IMG submission 184028) | Soil microbial communities from Rifle, Colorado - Rifle CSP2_plank highO2_0.1 (SPAdes) (version 2) | ecosystem: Environmental > Terrestrial > Deep subsurface > Rock core/Sediment ...
TCCTTCGCGCAAAACCACCGCTTTTCCAATTTCAAACGGCATTTTTTCGGTGGTAAAAACCGGAGATTTTTCCCTGCCAAACCTAATGTAAGTGGGCTTATTATTAAAAGCCGCAGCAAAGGTTGCTTTTTGGGCCTCTATGGCATCGCAGGGTGAAATGACAACCATATTAGGTTGTACGCGCATTAAAGCCATGTCTTCTAGCGCTTGATGTGTCGCGCCGTCCGGGCCAACGGAAACGCCGGCGTGCGCCCCCGCAATTTTTACCGGAAGGTTATTTAAAGAAATCGTGGTGCGAATTTGCTCATTGTTTCTACCCGGACTAAAAGCCGCATAGGAAGAAATAAACGGAATTTTACCATAGTTGGCTATACCGGCGGCAATAGTGGCCATATTCTGCTCGGCCACGCCAACTTCTATAAACCGTTCCGGAAATTTTTCTTTAAACCAATGTGATCTTGTAGATTCGGCCAAATCTGCGCATAGCACCACCACGCGCTGGTCTTTTTCTCCAGCTTCCAAAAGACCCTTGCCATAACCGTCTCTGGTGGGCGCCATGGCTAAGGATTTTGTATCAAAGATATTTTTTACTAAATATTTGTTCATTCGTAGGCATCAAGTATCTAGTATTAAGTATTTAGTATACGAATGTTGTTATTTTTCGTTTTCTATACTTAATACCTAATACTTACTACTTAATACTTCGTGATTACTCATGTTCTGATGTTATTTTGCCGCCAATGGTTCTTAATTCGTGTAAAAATCTTTGGGCCTCTTCGGCATTGGGCGCCTTGCCATGCCAGTTAAAATCAAATTCAATTTCCGGAATGCCTTTGCCCGGAATCGTATGGGCAATAATAATCGTTGGTTTTTCGTAAATAGCCTTGGCTTCTTGGACCGCATTAATAAATTCACCAATATTATTGCCATTGACTTCAATGACATGCGACTGAACAAAATCGCCCAAGACTAATTATGAATACTATAACATAATTTTTAAAATAAGTGAAAGGATAGAGAAAGTATACAATATTCAGTACTGCTTTATAGGTTTTATAAATAGGATATTTTTCGTGAGTGTTATTCTTAGGCAATATTACTGCAGAATAGACAAATGATATTTATCCACCCCTACTTATACCAAAGAGCAGCTGCTCGTAAAATAAATAGTACCAGGAAAGTTTAATTGGACTATTTTAGTTAATTTTTTTATAATAACACAATATTTATTTCGATCCAGAAGTGTCCCAATATTATTGGCTATCAAGTCGAAAGTTTACATTCTTTACTGTATTAATTAATTTTACGCAAAGATTTATGCCGATAGAACTATAAAGAAATTTTAAATAAGTATCCATGGGCTTACACCCATGGTATTAGGCAGAAGATTCCATGTCTGAGATTTCTTGCGAGAAATTTCAGATGCTCCATATCCCTCGCGCTTACGCGCGGAGAATATCGGCGGAGGATTTAACTGGCTAAATATAGTTATATGAAAATACTATTCATGCAACAAGCTGGAGCATTGGGTATAGGCGGCTTAACACGATGTCTCGCTGTGGCAACTGAAGCTGTTTTAAATGGTCATGAGGTTGCTTTTTTCTGTAGAAAAGAAGTAAAAGAGTTTATAACAAAAAATATCGCCACCCGTATTTTTGACGCCCCAGTCCCGCCTCAGGTACTAAATATTGAAAACAAGAAAATAAAAAATTTTACCCTCGCTGATAGCATAAAAATCAGAAATATGGACAACCTTGTGTACTTAGATTCAACAATCCGTGCAGAAATTAAAGCAATCAAAACTTTCAAACCTAATGTTGTTTTTACTGAAAATCAATTTTCAGCCGCAATTTCTTCTGAGTTGACCTCTGTCCCTTTAGTGACTACTGCGGCATCGGTAAACCATCCTAAGTTTTCGTCACCTTTGTATAATAGCAACCAAAAAACGATTGGCGTGGAAAGAAATTACAATAAAATATTAAGAAAATATCGCTTACGGCCCATATCTGATATTAGTGAACTCTCAAATGGTAGAAGTGCGCTTAACATATCGCCAACTATCCCAGAACTTGAACCATTGCTCGCTTCTTTCCCCAACAACCATTATGTTGACAGTTACTCTTCAGTAAAATAGAAGTCGGACCTGTAGAAGAAAAGTACATTAATACGAAGCAACCATTACTTTTTGTATATATGAGCCGAGGCAGCATAACTTCAATTCAAGTCATTTCCGCACTTCGATCATCTTTTCGAAATACACACTATGTCATAGTTGTAGTACTTCGAGAAAAAAAATTTTACGAAAACAAACTGCCTTATAATATTGAAAAAAATATTAGACTATATGAGGAGCTTCCCGGCATAACTATTATGAAGCAGAGTGTAGCTGTTATAACAAGAGGGGGACAAAACACCACAATGGCCTGCATGATTAGTGGTACTCCCATACTAGGTTTCCCTGGTGATAGTGCGGAGGCTGATTTCAATCTCAGAGGAATATCTAATAAAGGCGCAGGGATTAATTGTAAATTGGAAGATCTAGGAAATCTTCCCGTACTTGTAAAGGAAATTACTCAAAGAAAGTATCACGATAATACTGAGATTTTAGGAGAGAAAATTAAGGCACTTGGTGGAGCACAAACAACTATACGCTTAATAGAAAAAATTTTATAAACTCAAGCCCACCATGGTTTGCGATTTGTTATATTTATTCTTTTTTTAAATCTTCTAAGACCCTGTATCTTGTCACAGGCTAACTCAAAGTTAATTTGATCGTCCTTTACTTTTTGTTCATGAGAATTTAACTGGCTCTCTTGGTGAAAAGCTGCGGCTCGTGGAATGTAAAGAAATATCATGTCATTTTTCCAAAGACGATAAGCAAATTCCACGTCTTCCCACCCCCAATGACCATCAAAATCTTCAGAATAAAGCCCTACATCAAGGGCGTCTTTTTTACGATATGACACATTACAACCATGAAATAAATGGAATGGCATTGGGTGTTTCTGAAAATGTTCAAATTCAGATAATCTTCTATCTTTTGGTAAAAACCAATTCGAACTGCTTAAAACATCTGGCAATTTTTTAATATTCGCCAAATCCGATAGAGCAATGGGATGCGTAATGTGTCTCATGTCAACAAAACGTCTCGGTCCTATTCCTATAACTTCATCTGAAACATGGAAGATTTTAAGATGTTCGGATAGAAACTCTGGTAAAGGAAACATATCTGCATCGAGATTAACTATTATATCCCCCTGTGCTTTTAGAATTGCTTTGTTTCTAATAGAAGCAATACGAAATCCCTTATCTTCTTGACTAACAATAACTAATTTCCAAGGAGATTTATAATTCTTAATAAATGATATCAATCCATCTGAACTTCCATCATCGGCAATAATTACTTCTATTAAATGTGAAGGGTAGGTTTGTAATTTCAATCCATCTAAGCTCCTAGCGAGAAAATCTCTACAATTATAAGTTGGTACAATAACAGAAACTGATTTCGAAAAGGCATTGGTAAATGATTCTGCTAACCTAGATATCTCATTGTAACAGGTCTCGTATTTGTCTTGTTTTAATGGTTTGCGATTCATGATCAGTATTATTAGCGACCCTCCATTCACTAAGAACTTTATTCTTGAACCACGAGAGCTCCGGGTGTTTAATTGCTATTTTCTCAATATTAGAAAAATTTGATTTCCAACGCTCTGGAGAGCGCGGATGATACTGATGATATCCAATCGCTTTCCTTCCTATGATAAAGTTTGAACTAATTTTAAAGAGTCTATATCCTAATTCTACATCTTCTCCGCCACACCCACCAAAATTATCATCAAAACCTCCCACTTGTTCGATTAGAGATTTACGAAGTGAAATGTTGTGACTATATAAACATCCCCAATCTGCTTTTTGTTTATAGTATACTTTTGATTGACTTCTCCAAAATTTCTCTCGTTCGTCCGGTAATAATTGTATACTAAAAGCCCAATCTTGAATTTCATTCAGATTTTTAAAGGATGGATATTCTACTGACTCTACAGTAAGAAAACGGTATCCGAGCACCACATCTCTATCTGAATTAGGTTTGCCGTGATAATCCAAATGCATTTCAATCAATTTAGGATCAGCTATCATATCACAATCTAAGAACACAACAATATTTCCGTCTGATTTGCGCCATCCAACATTTCTGGCACATGCCGCGCTTCCTTGATCTTTATTTTTAATTATACGAAACCCGAGTCTGTGAGTTAATTTCTTTAAAATATGAAAAGTATCTCGAATTGATCCATCGTCAACGACAATCACTTCAAATAAATCTTGATCAAGAGTTTGGAACGTAAGACTCAACAATGTTCTTATCGTAGCATCCAATCTATTACGCGTAGGAATAATAACGCTTAATTCCAGTTTTTTCATAAGTAAAATTGATTGGAAATGTTATTTTAAAGCAATGGGTAATAATATGGGAAAAAACTACAATGTATATTTTTATTACCCATTCTTGTAGGCAAATTTTTTACTAAGTATTTATGCATTCTCGAACATTACGTATTTACTTTATACTTTTTTAATCGTGTTCTGATTTTATCTTACCTTTAAAAGTGCGTAATTCGCGCAGCATGGCTTCTGCTTGTTCTTTCTTGGGCCATACGTCTTCAGGTCCCTGACCGGGGGGCAAACCATGCCAGCGGTAATCAAATTCAATTTCCGGAATGCCTTTGCCCGGAATCGTATGGGCAATAATAATCGTTGGTTTTTCGTAAATAGCCTTGGCTTCTTGGACCGCATTAATAAATTCACCAATATTATTGCCATTGACTTCAATGACATGCCAATTAAACGCTTCATACTTAGCGCGAAGTGATTCCAGGGGCATAATATCTTCGGTCATACCCGTAATTTGGATATTGTTTCTGTCCATTACTGCGGTGAGATTATGCAATTTATTTTTTCCGGCAAACATGGCAGATTCCCAAATATTTCCGGCGTCTTGCTCGCCATCGGACATTAAGCAATACACTCTAAACTTCCGTTTATCCATCATTGCCGCATAGGCAATTCCAGCCGCTTGCCCTAAGCCAGATCCCAAAGGCCCGGAAGTAGTTTCTACTCCTGGTAGTTTTTCACGTTCCGGGTGTCCTTGCAACCGGGTGCCAAATTTTCTCAAGGTATCAAGTTCTTTAACTGGAAAATACCCAGCATGAGCCATGGCAACGTAGCGAATTGGGCAAATGTGGCCATTAGATAAAATAAGCCTATCGCGCTCTTCCCAAAAAGGATTTTTAGGGTCGTGATTTAGCAAATGAAAATAAAAAGCGCAAAATATATCCGCCATTCCCAAAGGGCCGGCCGTATGCCCCGAACCGGCTTTTAACAGCATGGAAATTAAATCCTGGCGCAACGTATTGGCTATTTCTTCTAGCTTTCGCATTTTGTCTTCGTGGATTTCCATTAAGATTTTTTTAATACCTTAAGTATACTAAAAAATAAATATGTAGACAAGTAATTGTTATTGCTATACAATTAATTAAGTAGTTAACAAAAATTAAAATGCTTTCACAAGAATTAAAAAATTTACAACTAGACGGTGATGTGGACCAATCCCCTGCTACGCTAACAAAATACTCAACCGATGCTAGTATTTTTTTGGTGAAACCGGAGGTGGTGGTATTTGTAAAAACGGTGGACGATATTAAAAAATTGGTCGTATTCGTTGCCCAAGAAAAAAAGAATGGACGTAATATTTCTCTTACCGCACGCACGGCGGGAACTGACATGTCGGGCGGACCATTGACCGAAAGCATTGTGGTGGAATTTACCAAATACTTTAACCGCTTTTTAGAACTGGGGGAAAATTATGCCATTTGCGAACCTGGCATGTACTATCGCGATTTTGAAAAACAAACCTTAACCAAAAATCTTATTATGCCCGCCTACCCTTCTTCCAGGGAACTGTGCGCCATTGGCGGCATGGTGGCCAATAATTGCGGTGGTGAAAAAACCTTTCGCTATGGAAAAATAGAACGCTATGTTGAATCAGTTAGCATGGTATTGGCCGATGGCAACGAATACGAATTTTCAAAAATCACCAAAGAAGAGCTTGATAAAAAAATGGCTCTGCCGGGATTTGAAGGCAAAATATACCAAGACATCTTCAAGTTAATTGATAGCAATTACGACCTGATAAAAAAGGCCAAACCTAATGTAACCAAAAACTCCGCTGGATATTATTTGTGGAATGTGTATGACCCTCCTTCGTCCAAGACTTCGGACGGGCAAAGCAAAAAAGCTGGCACATTTGATATGGCAAAGCTCATGGTTGGCTCCCAGGGAACGCTAGGTCTTATAACCAAAGTAAAGCTTAGCCTTGTCCACCCTAAAAAAGCCTCAAAACTACTTATTGTATTTATGAAAGATGTATCACTGATTTCCAAATTAAGCGGTATTATTTTACCTTTTAAACCGGAAAGTTTTGAAACTTACGACGATAAAACGTTCAGGCTGGCTATTAAATATTGGCCGGAGATTTTGGGTAAAATTAAGTCTAGCCTTGTAAAAGTTATCTTAAAAACCTGGCCCGAATTTTGGCTGATACTTACCGGCGGAATTCCTAAATTAGTTTTATTAGCGGAATTTACCGGAGACAGCCAACAAGAAGTTGAGCAAATTGCCCTTCAAGCCAAAAAAGCCATACACAAAAGCTTGGGCAGAAGTATTAAAATACGAATCACCCAAAGCCACGAAGAAACCCAGGAGTTTTGGGTAATACGAAGAGAAAGTTTTAATTTGTTAAGAAAACATACGGCTGGTATGCGTACCGCACCTTTTATTGATGACTTTTCGGTGAGAGTTGAAAAACTGCCAGAATTTTTGCCAAAACTTTACGAAATTTTAAACCACTATAAAATAATCTACACGATTGCCGGCCACGCGGGCGACGGTAATTTTCACATTATTCCCCTGATGGATTTAACTAAGCCAGCATCAAAAGAAATTATTAAGAATCTTTCGCAAGAAGTGTTTGACTTAGTTTTGAAATTTGACGGCACCATTGATTCAGAACACAACGACGGCATTGTGCGCACTCCATATGTGCTCCAGATGTTTGGAGACAAGGTGTACGATTTATTTGTTACAACAAAACATATTTTTGACCCTCTAAATATATTTAATCCAGGCAAAAAAACAGATGGAACGCTTCAATACGCACAAGACCATATTAATACTCAAAAAGTACTAAAAACGGAGAATCGAAAACGGGCATCCTAACCCGTTTGGTATTTTCAAAATGGAATTTTCTTTTCTTGTATTAATTTTTGGATTAATTGGTAGGCCTCATCCGCATTATCTACTAAATGATAAATTTGTAAATCCTCTTTATCGATCGCGTTGTTTTTTTCAAAAAGTATTTTTTCTATCCATGTTATCAGCGGGTTCCAATAATCCTTATCTATCAGAATAATAGGAACTGACGGGATTTCTTCATTTTGCACCAGCGTCATCATTTCAAAAAGTTCATCAACTGTCCCAAATCCACCCGGAAAAAAAATATAGATTTTAGAAGCAAAGGAAAGCATCGTCTTGCGCACATAAAAATGCTCAAATTCTCTTGATTCGGCCACATACTTATTTATTTTTTGCTGATGCTTTAGTTTTATATTGATTCCTACCGACTTGCCTCCGGCTTCATGGGCGCCTTTATTGGCGGCTTCCATAATGCCCGGACCTCCGCCGGTAATAATGATAAAACCATCTTTGGCAAGACGGTAAGATAATTTACAAGCCTGATTATAAATATCACTCTCAAATCCGAGGCGCGCCGAACCATAAATACTTACGGCTTTTTTATACTGGCGCAAGAATTCAAATCCGCTAATAAACTCCGACATAATTCCAATAATCCTTTTCGAAGATACATTGTGTTGTTTGGAATATTGTCCAAGCAAGGCCGCAACTTGCGCACGAGAAACCGGCAGTTTTTTTTGTTTCATATGTATTAAATTTTGGACTGTAATTCTTTAAAACGTTCTTGTATATTATCAGTGTTAAACAAACCACTTCCTACAACCAGATAATCCCCGCCTGTGTCAGAAACCTTTTTAATGTTATCAAGATTGATTCCCCCATCCACTTCAATTTTCATATGAGGTACCAGTTTTTTTAATTCTCTTATTTTATCCAGCGTTTCCGGAATAAATTTTTGGCCTTGCAGTCCCGGGTTTACCGACATTAAAACTACTACGTCCATACTATCTGCATACGGCGTTATTTTTTGCACCGGTGTTTTTGGATTTAAAGCTATTCCTATTTGAAAATCAAATTTTGCGGCTTCAGATAAGACATCGCGCACATTGTCGGCTGCTTCAATATGAAAAATAACTCTCTTTATGCCATTTTTTTGGCATTGTAAAAAATATGTTTTTGGATTTAAAACCATCAGGTGAGCCTCTAAGGAAAAGTCCTTGCTAATTTCAATTTGGGAAATTTCTTCCAAAACAATTGAAATATTATTTACAAATTTACCGTCCATGATATCAATTTGCACCCAATCGGCAAACCCCCGTATTTTTTCAAGTTTATGTTGTAAGTCCGCTATATCTGTTGTTAAAATGGCGGGAATAATTTTTTCCATATATTATAGTGTTTCTTCAATGGCTTTTATCTTACTAATCCGGCGCAGGTGTCTTTCGTCCTGGCTAAATGGCGTTTCCAACCAAAACTTTACGGCCTTTTTAGTACTTTCTTCGTCTAAGAAAGAAGCTCCAAGGGCAAGAACATTGGCATCATTATGTTCCCTTGATAAGTTAATAATGTCTTTTGGACCGCCGTAATACACGGCAGCTCTGACCCCTTTATACTTATTGGCTACCATTGCTTCTCCTTGACCCGACCCTCCTAAAATAATCCCCTTGGAATTTTGCGGGTCTTGCGAAACGGCTTGTGCGGCTAAATGAATAAAGTCTGGATAGTCATCATTAGAGTCTAATTGGTGGGCACCAAAATCTTCAAACTCATAGTTCCATTCTGAGAGCCACTGTTTGATTTTTTCCTTTAACTGGTATCCGCGATGATCGGTTGCAATAAAAATTTTCATGTTTTTTATAAGTTATTATTTACTTTATCGTAGGAATAGAATGGGGATTATAGTATCTCATATGTTACTAATACGTATTTTGTGACAAAAACAACCGCCAAGACCGATACCAGCGAAGCGATGCTCCCAATTAGCGAAATATGGAATAGTGCCCGGCCGAAATGCCGTTCTTCTTTTTCAATTCCCAAAAAGAGCTGATAATTGGTAGCCACCTTTAATCCTATCCAGAATATGAAAAAAGTGACAAGACTTTCGTAACTGCCATATAGCCCGATTATCCAAAACAGCAACCTCTCCGCATCGCCGAGCCACTTGGTGTAAATCCTCAAATCCTGTTCTTTATATTTACGGGCATATTCTTTAACTCCTGATCTTTTATGGCGTAGGTAATTTAAGAGACCCGGAATGAATATATCCGGAAGATATATCGCTGCCAGCACGGAAACTATGTAAACAAAAGCGGCGAGCAAAGATATCATTCTATTAATTTTATCGTTATCGTATTGACGTTGGCTTTTTCTGAAAACTTAAAATCAGAATCATATACGCATACCACCATATCTTTTTCTTTTAAAAATCCTTTGGATTTTAATTCGTTGGCAACCGGAGATACAATATCGTTAACTCTTTTGATTGACTTGCTTTTCAAAATAAATGGCACAACTCCCCACACCAGCGATAACTGGCGGGCGGTCCGATGGTCAGGAGTTAGCGCCATAATAATGTTACTTGGCCGGAAGTGAGAAATAATTCTGGCCGATTCTCCCGCGAAGGTTTCAATAAAAATGGATTTTGTAGATAATTTTGAAGAAATACGGGCCGCAGACCGGGCTATCGCCAAAAGCGGCGATCCTTGCGTATCGGCAGAGTCACCCATGTAATTTTGGATAGACTCGGTTGACTCCAGAACTTTGCTCATCATTTCAACGGCTTCCAGAGGATTTTTTCCGGAAGCGGTCTCTCCCGAAAGCATTACGGCATCGGCCGAATCATAAACAGCATTAGCAACATCAGATACTTCGGCACGCGTGGGCAAGGGATTGCGTATCATGGAATCCAGCATTTGCGTCGCCACGATAACCGGCTTAAATTTACTGCGCACTTTTTCCACGATTTCTTTTTGGCGGATGGGCAATTCCCACAGCGGCGTTTCGATACCCAAATCCCCGCGAGCAACCATGATGGCATCGGCCGCTTCAATAATTTCATCGATATTTCTAAGGGCTTCGGGCCGTTCAATTTTGGCGATAATTTTTATTTTTTTATCGTTGATAAAATCTCTGGCTTCAACAACATCTTTGGCATCTCGCAAGAAAGACAGGGCGATGTAATCAACTTCAGATTTTTCTGCAAACACAATGTCGCTTTTATCTTTTTCGTTAAGTACCGATCCTTTGATTACTAGTGATGGAACGTTAATACCCTTATTGGAAAAAAGAAGACCGCCTTTAATTACTACCGCTTCAAATTGTGATTTATCTTTTTTAATAATCTTTAAACTCAAGACTCCATCATCCAAAAAGACCTTGGAGCCAGCCTCGGTTCCTTCCATAAAAGTATCCGATGGCAAAGGTATGACGTCGCCAGTATATTCTTTCTTGAAACAATCCAGAATGATTGTTTCCCCCTCTTTAAGCATCAACCCCTCTTTGGGCATAACGCCAATTCTCATTTTTGGTCCCTGGATATCGGCAATAATGGCCGTATGCTTTTTTAATTTTTTGTCAATTTTACGGATGCTTTTTATCTTTCTTTCATGTTCCTGATGGTCACCATGGGAAAGGTTAAGCCTCACACAATCTACTCCGTTTGACAACATTTTTTCTAAAATATCTTCTTTTTCTGAAGCCGGCCCTATCGTGGCGATGATTTTCGTTCTTTTAGTAAACGTCATGAATTTATTTAATTACAGTACAAATACTTGCACCGCGTAGCTCTCAAAATGAGATTGAAGTGGTGGACCTGGGGAGAATCGAACTCCCATCTCCGCTTTGTCCCGATAATTTCGAAAAATATTTTCTTAAAGCCCTTGGTGGACCCTGCGAAAAATGAGCTCCTCATTGTTCCGATAGCTTGTGTGGACCTTGCGAGAATCGAACTCGCATCTCCTCATTGCAAATGAGGCGTTCTACCATTATACCAAAGGCCCACACAAGCTATCGAGAATCCTCAATAAATTATTTTTTATAATTTATCGGGACAAATGAGAGCTCCACAGAAAGACCCACCAAGGGCTTTAAGACCATGTAAAATGACGAAATTATCGAGGATCCTCGTATAGGAAATTCATAATATGAATTTCCTATTGGGACAAAAGCGGCGTGTCCCGATCGCAGAGCGATCGCGGATCCTCGATGAATTATTTTCTAAATAATGCATCGGGACTACCACTATACCACAGGCCCTCGTTGTAAATTTCTAACTATACTAATTACTCTAATTAATGTCTAAAAAAATGAACTTTTAATTCTAGAACGTTTTGGGATTTAGATATTTTTTCATTGGGATTTGATTAGATCAATTATAAATTAGGTTAATTAGAATAATTTATTTTATTTTTAAAATCTTCACCTTCATCTTCTTATCCCGCATTTCAAAATTAAATTCATCTCCCGCTTTTTTTCCCATCAATTGGCTGCCCATCGGTGATTGGTATGACATTTTATTTTTTAAAATATCTGCTTCACCCGGTGCCACAATTTCATAATTTTCCTCTTCGCCGTCCAATGAAATCAAAACGCTGCAGCCTATTTGCACAGTATTCAGATTTTCCCTTTCAATCACTACGGCGTCGTTGATAGCATTTTCCAATTGCTCAACCCTTCCCAATAGAAAGGCCTTACGCTCGCGGGCATCATGGTATCCGGCATTTTCCTTCAAATCGCCTTCCGCGGCGGCATATTTAATCAGCCTAATATTTTCCGGTATCTTTACGGTTTTTAATTCATCCAATTCGTCCTTCAATTTTTGCAAACCTTCTTTGGTAAAATATTGAGCCATTTTTACGAAGAATGATCATGAATTTCTAATGCTTGACCATCGAGAAACTCCGAAAGCCAATCCTTATGAAGCACGAATTTTTGCATTCATGATTCGTGGTAATTCGTTGGTTAATTCGTAGGAATTCGTTAACATTTATTCTACTATAAATTCGCCAAAATTCAAGTATGAAAAAAGCCACAATCTTACGAAAGTGGCTTAAACTGAGCCGGCAGGAATTGAACCTGCAACCTCCTGGTTAAGACCAGGTGCTCTCACATTGAGCTACGGCCCAAAAATTGCCGGGCAGTTTTCAGAACCCTTCCGTCGCCCTCGGAAAGATACTTCCAACTGCCCAGCCGTAATTTTTGGGTTTTTTCAAAAATTACGGCTGGGCAGTTATTGACTGAAATTATGAAAAGCTGGACAGCCAAAGCCTCTCCCCTTTTGTCGTACCCCGTAGCACAATACAACAAAAGAGCTTTGACTGTCCAGCCGTTTATGCATTTTTATATGCATAAACGGCTGGACGGTTATTTTAAGTAAGGTACCTTGAGTTACGAAATGCACATTTTAAATATCTTTTCGGGTATTTTCGCTAAATTTCAACTAAAAAATTCGCTATAATTTTTAGGCGGACGCGTAGCGTAAGCCTAAAAAATCTATCAAATTTTCGTTCTGAAATTTAGTAAAAATACCTCGAAAGCATTTCGCAACTCAAGGTAAGGCAATTAGTTGCTTAAAGTTGTTTCGAATAGCCGGTTTTCTGTCGAACCGCGCTAAACGCATTGGCTTAAAATTCAAATTTTAAATTTCAAACCAAGTCAACTCTTTTAAAAAAATGATCCACGAGCAGCTTCCGCTACCCGTGCCTTGTTCTGTTTCCCCCTATATCGCTATAAGGCATGGACTATATCTTCATCCTTTCATAAAATATTTTTGATTTGACTGGATGGTCAGAATTTACAATTTGAGCGAATCTTTTATGATATTTGGAAGATATAAATATCCGCCAATAATCAGGATCCACTTTTTTACTTGGATTATGTATTTTACCACTTTCAATGCCTAAATCAGAAAGTAAAGATTTCATTTTTTCAATTTTTCCAAAATTCTTTTGGACCAATTGAATATAAAATCTATCTTTAGTACAAGGGATACCTCCCTCGGCGTCAAAAAATCCCTTAACATAAAAGGCTTTTTCTAAACTGTTTTCCAATTTCGACGCATTAAATGCGAAATCTAAATTTTTACAAAGAGTTTCTAACACATAGACGTTTCTATCTTTACCCTCTTTGTAAATCCAAGAATTACAGTTTATTTTTTTCAATAAACTTTGTAAATTTACCAACCATTGCCTATTTTTTTGAGAAAAACGAATTCTTTTTCCCTTGTTTAACGAAGCATCTCCAAGAGCTCCATTTAAATAAGCAATAATCTCATATTTTGTAATAGGAGTTCGGCGTGTAGTCTCTGAGGGGTCAACCGAGTACGACATTTGTACCTGGCGACTTCCCTGCTGATTTTCTGCACTGAAAACATTTTCACTCATGTACTAATTTTACCATGAGTAGTTTCAGATTCCCAGACGTTCCAGCATACAGCCAAATTTTATCATCCACATTACTGTGGAGAGTCGCAACAAGTGCAGTTTGCACCTACGACTTAGCCCTTCTTACTGAATCTAGCTTAGGCCCATTTGCATGGAACTTCGGCTATCCCCAGCTTGCTTGGCTTGACGGGCGGACTTCGATAGTTAAGTTCACTTCGAGTTCCCACGTAGCGTGCGAATTTCTCGCACTACGCGAGTCCAATAAAACGCAAAATACTATGTCGTGTCAGTTCAATCATTGAACTGACACGACTTGTTTACTGCTTGAAAATCCGATGAGTCGGGCTTAGGGGATTATCTTCATCGTGGAAGATGATCACTTTTCCCCCCTCGTTCCAGGGAATAATACGATCCACCCGAATGATTCCTCCGATGCAAGAAGTCTTTTCCAAGGCCTCTTTATCAGATTCAGCATCAATAAGAATCTTGACATAACCCGGCTTCCTAAAATGGGCGAAATATCTCTCCACTTTTCACCTCCTACAGTAATTGGTTCGTTGCTCCTGAAAAAACTTATTAAAGTTCTTTCAGGAGCAACGAATTATTTGCATTTTCTGGTTTTGTCCTTCCCCCAATAACTATTAGGGTACTACGACGCAGCTGACTTCTCGTAATATGTTATAACTTTTTTAAGTTACGAGATCTCCTCGGGTCATATATATTTCTCTTCCCTGCATCCAATTCAAGGCTTCCTTGTGCGTCTTCTTCACGACCCACCGCATATTTTGCGTGAATCGACGCGCCTTTTTGTTGTGAATGGCTGTAGTTTGCGTTCCGGTCCTTCAGACTGATTCCTCGCGGAACTAGTCCTACCGTTCTGCTACGCTTTTATTGAGTCTTAATAATAAAAGGAAAAGATTTTAACTTTTTAGATATATATACTGCCGAGCGCCTTTAAATTTTGAGTACAAGACTCAGGAACGTATTCATCGCCACGTAGCTGATTGGCGATTACTAGCGATTCCAGCTTCATGA
>Ga0209542_10012711_pt1 | contig 14664 bp, 14 predicted proteins | sample RifCSPhighO2_01_FD_184028 | JGI IMG/M metagenome (GOLD analysis project Ga0209542, IMG submission 184028) | Soil microbial communities from Rifle, Colorado - Rifle CSP2_plank highO2_0.1 (SPAdes) (version 2) | ecosystem: Environmental > Terrestrial > Deep subsurface > Rock core/Sediment ...
TTTTCATGTTTATCACCTTCAAAGATAAACATGGTTCTCGGGTAGATTAACTTTTACCCGAGGACTTTTTCAACAGAGCCCTCTCAAAGAATTGTATAATAACTATTGAGGGCATTCTCCCTCTGTCCAATAGGCAACCGTCTTTTCTTTACAAGCAACACAACTGTTTGAATACGTCGACGCACAAGGATATTTAATACAATTTATCTCTGGACTAAACCATCCACAAACCGGCTGATAAATCTGAATGCAAGCTGCAGTTCCTCGCTCTGCATCAGTGCACACATGCATATCGACTGTAGGAGGGGTAACAACTTCAACATAAGTGATTCCTTCATGTTGGCACTGGCGCGGATAACTTTCCATCACTGCATTTCCCGCTTCTACACAAGTTGCAAAATTATATACTTCAATTTTTGAATTACTAGTATACAAAAAAAGTATTCCTCCACCAACTAAAATTAATCCAACAATAATCAAGATAATCAAACTATTCTTTATCATAGAATCAATAGACCAATAACATTTAAAAACACTTTCCTGCTACTAAAATCGTGCGTGGGTAGTTCAGTGGCAGAATCACTGGCTTCCAACCAGTTGACCCGGGTTCGAATCCCGGCCCGCGCATATTAGAATTTGATTGAGAGCAAAACCTTTTAAACATCTAAATCAGGATTTATAGATGAAAGAAAACACCGCGACAGGAGATACGCTCACACGATCTTTTGAAAAATGGTATAACCGTTACTACAAATTTTTATTGATTATCCCTATTATTCTAGCCCTTTTTTCTATTGGATATATTTATCACGTCTATCAAACAACGGGCGATTTTATCTATAAAGATATTACGTTGACCGGCGGAACTTCTATTACTGTTCTACGTGATCTTCCTGCCGACGTCCAGATCACTCTTGAAAATTCTTTACAAGGACAAGGAATAACCCTACGCAAACTTACTGATATACGTACCGGGAGGGTGAGCTCGTTTACTATTGAGACTAGGGCATCTCCCGAGGAGATAAAACCGCAACTTGAAAAAATACTAGGGTATACCCTTGACGAAACAAATTCTAGTATCGAGTTTACTGGTTCATCACTGAGCTCGGACTTTTATCAACAACTTATCATTGCACTTATTATTTCTTTTATTTTAATGTCTATTGTTGTTTTCTTTTTGTTTCGTAGTTTTATTCCGAGTGTCACCGTTATTTTTGCTGCGCTCACAGATATTTTAATGAGTGTTGCGCTTGTTGATTTTATAGGGATGCGTCTTTCTTCTGCAGGTATCGCAGCATTTTTAATGCTTGTTGGCTATTCTGTTGATACTAATATTCTTCTTACTTCACGCGCACTTCGTCGACGAGAAGTCCCGGTTAATCAACGCATTTATAGTGCCTTTAAAACAGGGATGATTATGACGCTCACTGCTTTCATTGCTATTGCACCGATATTTTTTATTACAAGTGGCATTCCCTATTCTTTCCGCCAGATTTTTTTTATATTATCAATTGGTTTAGCAAGTGATGTTTTAAGCACCTGGTTAACAAATGCAAGTTTAATTAAATGGTATTGTGAGAAAAAGAATATATGAAACTTCATTGGCGTATCTGGTTATTAATTATAGTCATTCTAGCATCCCTTTTAATTATATCTCCGCGTTTTAGTCAGGGGGTTGTTATTAAAAGTGTTGAGCGAAATTCAACTGCATATGAGGCAGGGCTGCGCGCAAACATGATTATTACAGCAATAGATGGCGAGTCGATAAAAAATTTAGCAGACTACTCACGCATTATGAATGATACTTTTTCTAGTGGAATAGAAACTAATAAAACAAAACTAACGATTACCACTAAAGACGGAGACTATATTGTATATGAAAAAGGAGCTCCTTTAATAACTACTGCTGCGGTCCCCTGGACAAACATAAAAACCGGTCTTGATTTAAGCGGTGGTGCACGTGCTCTAGTAAAAGCAGAAGGCATCTCTTTAAATGATGAACAATTAAACGATTTAATCTCAATCACCAACAGTCGTTTGAACGAATTTGGTATCGCTGACGTTTCTGTTCGTCCGGTAAAAGATTTATCGGGAGAAAATTTTATGCTTGTTGAAGTTGCTGGCGCGAGTGCTGCCGACTTAGAAGAATTATTATCAAGCCAGGGAAAATTTGAAGCAAAAATAGGAGACAAAATCGTATTTGTAGGAGGAGATAAAGATATTACCTACGTCGCACGTTCAGGAAATCAAGCAGGAGTTTATTCATGTTCAGCGCAGGGCACTACCGAGTTTATTTGTAATTTTGGTTTTACTATCTCATTAAGTGAAGAAGCAGCAAAAAGACATGCAGATATAACCTGCCAATTAGCAACAAACTCCACCGTACCACAGTATTTAGAAAAACCTCTCGATTTGTATCTTGATGGAAATTTAGTTGATTCATTACTTATTGGAAGAGATTTACGCTGCAGCCAAACAACGCAAATCCAAATTAGTGGTTCTGGATCTGGACTTTCTCGTGAAGAAGCATATAACGACGCGGTCCATAGTATGAAACAATTACAGACTACGCTTATTACCGGAAGTTTACCGTTTAAATTAGAAATTTTAAAAATTGACATCATCTCGCCAGCACTAGGAAAAGAGTTTACTCAAACTTTATTGTTCTTCGGGCTGTTTGCTTTTTGTTCTGTTTCTGTCGTTTTGTTTATTATCTATCGTAATATCAAAATAACATTGGCAGTCATTCTTACGATGTTTTCAGAAGCTTTTATTACCATAGGTATTGCTGCCATGATTGGATGGCATTTAGATGCACCAAGTATCGCAGGTATTATTGCAGGTATGGGAACCGGTGTCAATGATCAGATTGTTATTCTTGATGAAACTATTTCTCATAAAAGAGCGAGTGTACGTGAACGCATAAAAAATGCATTGTTTATCATAATCGGCGCATTTTTGACAATTATTGCCGCTGTGTTGCCGCTTTTTTGGGCTGGTGCAGGATTATTAAAAGGATTTGCATTAACAACAATTCTCGGAGTTAGCATTGGTATTTTTGTTACTCGTCCCGCATTCTCAGAAATGGTAAAACGTATCGTAAAAGAGTAACATGCTTCCAAAATATCATATTGTCATCGGAGGGATAACTTCTTTACTGCTCTATTATTCATTTTCACTCACCATTTTCCAAACGCTTATCATTTTTTTTGCTTCATTTATCATAGATGTTGATCATTATTTTTTATATGTACTCAGACAAAAAGATTTTTCGCTCAATAATGCAAGAAGCTATTTTAAGAAAAAAAGAGATGAGAGAATAAAAATGCCAGTAGTGCAAAGAAGAAAACACAAAAGATTCCTTTACATTTTTCATGGGATAGAATTTTGGATTCTTATCTTTGCTTTGACTTATCTTTCAACTATTTTCTGGTTTATACTCATCGGATTTGCAGTACATATGGTGCTTGATTGGCTCGATTTTTTGATACTAGGAGACCCGCTCATAGAAAAATTTTCACAATCAGCAACTTATCTACGAAACAGAGGAAAAAAAGAGTTTATCTAAAGATTGACTACATTATTTACTCTTTTATCTAAAAAACTTCTGACCGTCTTTATAGTTTCTCTTAAAACAAGCTCCTTAGCTTCAACAGTATTTGCTCCATTATGAAGAGTGATAAACACTTTTTTAGTTTCTAAAAGTGATCCTAGATAATCTTTTTCAAACACATCAAGTCCCGCAAAAAAAATCTGACCAGAGTTTAATAACTCAATTAAAACTTCACTATCAATTAATTCTGCCCGCGCAGTATTGATAATAACTCCTCCTCGCTTCATTTTTTTTAGATTATCATTAAGAAGATGATGCGTTTGTTTTGTTAAAGGAGCATGAAGACTAATGATATTAGATTTTTTTATCAATTCATCAAGTTCTACATAGCTAAACCCTAATTTTTTTTGTGCCGCTTCATTAAACACAACATCATAAACAAGAACATGCATCCCAAATCCTTGTGCAATGCGAATTACCGCAAGTCCTATTTTTCCGCTTCCAATAACTCCAATAGTTTTATTTTTCAATTCAAAACCGCGAAGCAATTGCTGGTCGAAAGATTTCTGGTGCATACTTGCAAGCGATTGAGGTATTTTTCTGCTTATAGAAAGAAGTAAAGCAAAAGTCTGTTCAGCAACGCTGTCTTCAGCATAAGAAGGAATATTTGAAACAACAATTCCTCGCTGGTTGCAATAATCTAGATCAATATGATCAAACCCGGTGCTCATCGTGCAGATAAATTTAAGGTTTGGAAATTTATCAAGAGTCGTTGCATCAAATACAAGTTCCATGCCAAGCGGTCGTGAAACAATAATATCTGCTTTAGCAACCTCTCTAATATTTTTTTTATTTAGCCCTTCACGATAGATAAAAAGCTGATGACCGCCAAATGCTTGCTCAAGACTAGCCCGTTGATTATCTTCAATGAGAAAAAATGCGATATTCATAGTTATAAAAAAAGTTTATAATTTCCAGCTAAGATATTTACTAGCATCAGTATCAATATATTCTTCACGTATCTGTTCTTTGCCGGTGTAGCTTATTTCCCATATCTTTATTGGTCCTTGAAGCCCATTAAAATAAACAAAATCAGGAAGTTCCATTCCTTGAGAACGCAAATCATCAATGACTAAAGCAGGTTCAGTATGTACTAATTTAAAGTGGGGAAATCTATTAAAGGGATCATCCATCAAATAAACCTGTGAAAACATTCCTCGAAGCAGTCGTGGAGAAATAAAAAATGCAGCTCCGTTAGGAGTTAATCCTACTGAATTTCCTTGAGTAGTTATACGGGGATAAATAAAAGCAGCAGCGTCTATACCAGATTTGAAATCAAGCATCTGTCCGTCGGTGTACAGATAGCGTAACGGCACATCATAGCGTTTATTTTGATACACAATAATTACATAGGGTTGTTTAAAAGAATTTTCACTAGTCATCGGTGTTACTAAAGCACCAACTCCCGCACTATTTGCAGGAAGAAATATTTTACTTCCATTTTGTTGAATAACTAAATCTTCATCAAGTGCAATTCCTCCGGGATAAATAAGCTGTATTTCATCCTTTGTTTCTTGTGTTTGACTTTGATCAAGTAAAAAAGCTCCAAACCAAGAATAGCGATCATAATTTTCATTACTGCCAATGATTGAAAAAGCGGTATATTTACCTACATCACTTGAATCAATAAGAAAATGAGTAGTATTATGATTATATAAAAACTCAAGTGCATCAGCTTCATTATCTCCCGTTAAAACAAATCTCCCGATAAGGTAGTTCCAATAAGTAATTGCATTACCTCCATCAACACTTGTCGCCCGCTCTCCAATACTTTGCACCCAATAACCATAGTCCCACCAGTGCGAAAATACTGCATCGCTCGGTGTGTTATCACGCACCCAATCCATTGACTTTTGCCATTGAACAGTATATGCATTGGGAACAAAGACATATGCTTGAGCAGTAACACTCTGATAGTATGTAAAAAAAATGTAAATACTCATAAGCAAAACAATCACTGCGACAATTTTCCAGAAAATTCCCCTATTTTTTTCACTAATTGATTTATCGATAATAAAAACGAGCAAAAATCCTACAAAAATTGCTGCAACAGGTCCAAGCACCATAATCAAACGAACCGCTCCGCGAACACTAAAAAGGGTAAAGATAAGCAAAGAAAAAAGCAAAATATATTCAAACTTTATTTTCTGCAATGCTTCTTTATGATGATTTGAGTACCTATAGTAATATCGCAAAAAGCAAAAAGCAAAAAGCAAAACAGAAAGATAATAAAACGATTTGCTAATAATATTATCGCCGTTAAGTACAACACTTCCTGAATATCGTGAGAACATAATACCAAACAAAAGAATCACATAACTTCCAGTCAAAACAAATGCATCTTTGCGTTTCAAATGTTCTATGGTTTTGTAGAAAAGTAATACAGAGCCAATAAAAAAAGTCCAAAAAAATAACGGAATATTTCTCACATGAGGTCCAAACTCCGCAACCCATTCAATAAAATACGGCTGTTTATTCTCGGCAACAGTAGTGTTCCATCTTCCAGAAACAGGCCTAAACATTGCTTGATGGAATGCTTTAATTTTTTCAACAATAAAATCAGGACCAAAAAAAATTAAACCAAGTAAAATAAGTATGACTACTGAAAAAACTATTGAAACAAGCTCAAAAGGGATTTTATATTTTCTTACAAAATTAATTGACGAAAGACGTGATCGCACAGCAATACTATGAACAATTAAAATAACTAAAGTCAAAAAAGACAATCCTGAAGAAAGCGAAGTAAACATCTCAAGAATTCCGTATTTCTGAGAAAAATACATTAACAAAGCAAACGAGACAACAATCCACGACCCATAAGCAACAAAACGAGTAGTAGTAACATGCCCCAGCACGAATGCAACGAGTACTGCAAGTCCGATAACAATAAATACATAAACAACTCCTCCCCAAATCAGCCCCATAGCTCCAGTGGCTAATCCTGCAAGTGTTCCAAACACAAGAGATCCTACCTTATTTTTAGATTTCCATGCTTTCAAAAAAAGATAAAAAGCCAAAAACATGAAAAAGAAACCAGCACTTTCTTTCTCAGGAATTCCGGCAACAGTTCTTGAAAGAAATGTAGGGATTACAATCATAAAAAGAGAGGAAATAATTGCAATAAAATTTGCTCTTGTTTTCTGTTGAACATCTCCTTCAATAAATATTTCTCGTACAAAAAAGAAAAATGAAAGGATAGTAAGTGCAAAAAAGATAACTGGAAAAACAACTCCTGCAAATTCTACATTCACATCGCTAAATATTTTAAGCACATAGTAGGTGTATGCAATAAGATACGGAAGTAGTTGACTTTCAATAGCATTGTTAAATCCAAGTGGAACATTACGCATCAAGTCAATTTCAGGTAAGCCTCCCGTAGCAACAATAGTTTTTGCACCACGCAAAAAGAGCCAGGGATCAAGATCTGGTCCAAGTGTCCAGGTGTTAGTGGTTATATCCCAAAGTCCCGGTTTACCATTATGGTCTTGCATAGGTATACTCCTGATATAAACTCCCAGAATAACAAGTAAGATAACAAGGACAATAATTAATTTTTTACTTTGTATAATTTCCCAGATCCTCTCTTTTTTTATGTCAACTAGCGACTCATCACTATCCATTAAAGTAGGTACTCTAAAATCTTTTTAAAGTTATCTGGGCTTGCAAACACTCATCAAGATTATATACCTCCTTATTTATTTGTACAAGTAAAAACTAATTATGAAGATAATAATCTCTTGAGCTGGCTATTTTTTCTCCTTGCCCATCAACCATGATAATCCCAAGTGTTTTACAAAGAGCAGTTTCAGGCACTTCTCCTTGATGTCTATCTCCACCATTTGCAAAAATAGCGGGTCTAATAACTTTAAGAGACTCGCAAACACTTCTGTCTGTATCGATACTAATGAACACTTCATCAATATAACGAATAGCTTCTAATAATTTTTTCCGCTCATTCTGATTCATAAAAGGAGCTTTGTTGCGTTTCATCTGCAATTGTTTGTCATTATTAAGAATAACTACTAGTTTATCCCCCAACTTTTTAGATCTCTCAAACAATTCTAGATGACCTACATGGAGCGGGTCAAAATATCCAGATACTGCTACCACTTTCATTTCAATAATGATTAAAAAATCTATATAAATATTTATATATTTCCAAATGAGAAAATTTTTATGAAAAAGATTATTGTACTAGGAGCGGGAGGCCTTGTTGGTTTGAATTTATTAACCGCAATAGATAATTCAAAGTACAAGATAATAGCAATAGATAAAAAAAAGGAAAATTTAGAATTAGCAAAAAGAATAAACCCTTTTATAGAAATCATAGCCAAAGATTTGTCTTATCCATTGAAAGATATAGAAGATCTATTCAAAAACGCTTTTTGTGTTATACAGCTTCAAGCACAGATATCTTCAGTGCATAAAAAAGATTACATAAATAATAATATTAAAAGCATAAAGAATGTAACCTCAATCTGTGAAAAATATGGGGTAAATAATTTAATTCATTTAAGCTCTTCAGTAATAATGTCTGTTTCAAAAGATGATTACAGTATAACAAAGACTATAGGAGAAAATATAATAAAAAATTCAAAATGCAACTACACAATACTAAGGCCCCCATTAATGTACGGTTGTTTTGATATAAAACATCTTGATTTTATAATAAAATATTTGGATAATAAAATAATATTCCCGATTCCCGGATCTGGCAAATATATAAGACAACCATTATATGTAATGGATCTAGTCAGTATAATATTAAAGTTAATAGAAAAAAAAACAGAGAACAAGATATACAATATAATTGGAAAAGAAAAATTATATTTCATAAATTTGTTAAGAATAATTAGAATGGAAAAAAGAAAAAAAACATTATTTGTAAAAATACCATTACCTATTTTTATGATTATTTTTAATGTCTACAATGTATTAAAAAATAAAAAAACTTATGTTAGATCGCAGTTAACATCATTAACTGCAGGAGATATTTTTCCAGCTTCAGATTGGGAAAAAGAGTTTAATCTAGATTATACTCCATTTAAAGAAGGAGTGAAAGAAATGCTGAATTCTAAATATTATGATTATACAAAGTTTATGAAAAAATGAGAAACTATATCCATTCAAAATTTGTTTTATTGATAATATTCGGGTTATTTTTAATACTATTCGTAGTTTTTTCAACAAAGATAAGTTTTCACGATACTGCAGAATATATAACTGTAGCAAAATACCTTGGTGGGACAAACAATTTTGATATATTCACCAGCCATTCTATAATTTATCCATTTATCATCTCGTTGTTCCTAAAAATCTGGCCGAATTTTATTATAATAAGATTAGTAAACGTGTTGTGGCTATTTTTAATTGGAGTAATTTTACTATATTTAAACAAAAAATCATTTATCATATTTGCATTTTCACCTTTAACCTGGATTATAAGTATTCAAACGACCCCCATATTACCTGCAAGTTTTCTATTCTTGTTATCCTTTGTTTTTTATAAGAAAAATAAATTAATTCTATCAGGAATATTTTTGGGATTATCGTTTGCTACTTACACTCCGTTAGTTCTAGTTGCCTTATTCTTTATTTTGATTTATTTTTGGGATAGAAAATTTAAAGATTTTGTAATCTATCTTATCGCATTTCTCATAGGATTTTTGCCCAGAATGATTATAGATTACTATTATTTTAAAATGCCGTTTTATACGCTACTAAGGTTTTTTGGAACAAATTTTATAATTGCTTTAGGATTACACCCAACAACAAAAAATTTTGAGATGATATCAAATCTAGAAGTGCTGTTAATATTCATAACCATCTCACCGTTATTATTTAGATTATACAAACTAAACTTCAAGAAATATAAAAGAGAAGTGCTGTTTTTAATGATACTATTTTTTATAATACTTCTAAGAGCAGCATTATTAAAATATTTTCTAATAATAAGCCCCATTATCATACTGTTCTTAGTTAAAGTTTTTGACAAAAAAGATATAAAATGGCATTGTATACTATCAGTTATAATAATTTGTGTACTGACCTGGAACTATTTCTTATTTAACGAGGATAGATTAATAAAAGAAGATCTACAAAATATAATAAAAGACTATGATACAAATTATATAGTAACAGGACCATTTGAAGCCCCCACATTGGCTCAATTTATATGGGAAGATAAACCATATTTTATTTGGTGGGATGTTTATAATGCAGAGCTAAATAATCAGACAAAATTAAGAGGGTATAATTTTGAATTTCAGTCTAAAATACCGCTAAAAGATAAACTGGAAATATCTGCAGATTTTAACATACAAAAAAATAAAGATTATGATAGTTTTATAATGGTCACTAAAAAAAACGACCAAGAATTTTCTGAATTAAAATATTACAAATTAATTAAATGCTATCAATTATTGTGCGTATATGAATAATAAAAAAGAAATAATAATACTGGGAGGAGGGCTTTCAGGATTAGCCGCAGGAGAAGTATTATCAAAATATTTCAAAGTAAAAATTCTCGAAGCTGCGCCAGAAACGGGAGGATTAGCAGGAAATTTTGAACATAACAAAAAACATATCCCAAAATTTTATCATCATATTATAAACAGTAATACTACTACTAAGAGATATCTAAAAAAATATTCAAATACTCATCTAAAATGGAAAAAGATAAAAGTGGCAATAGGAGTAAATGGAAAATTAAACACAATAAATTCAGTAATTGAATATTTAAAATTTGACTATTTGAACATATACGAAAAACTAAGATTGGGTCTTTTTGGAATTTATACACTATTTTTCATGAATCCAGCAAAAATAAAAGAAGGTCTAGACGCTGAATCTTGGCTAAACAAATACGCAGGAAAAGAAGTTACAAAAAAGATTTTTTATCATCTGTACTCAAGAAATAAATTTAATATACCATTGAGCAGAATTTCAGCAAAGCAATTTGCAAATAGGTTATATGAAAAAGAAGTGCAGGATTATTTCTCATTTCCAGAAAGCAGTTATCAGCCGATAATTGACGGACTAGAGAACTCGATAAAAAATAATAATGGAGTTATAAATGTAAACTCGAGAATTACTGAGATAAACTTAGACAAGAAATATGTTATAGAATCAGGAAAAAAGATAAGTTATGATTTAATAATAAGCACAATACCTTTTGAGATATTTATTAAAATAGCAAAAGGATTGCCGCAAGACTATAAATCAAGATTATCTAAAGTAAAATATTGTCCAGGAGTAGGTTTGGTATTTGCGACACAAGATTTTCTTGACAAGAATAATTATTGGATAAATTTATTCAATGAAAGAATTCACATAATAATGCAGCATTCTATTATATGCGATGTCTATAAAGAAAAGATAAACTGGTGTTTAAGATATGGAGGAAGTGAAGAAGATCTCAATCTTTCAGAAGAAAAAATAAAGGAAGATTATCTAAAAGTAATAAAAAAATATTTCCCGAAAGCGAAAATTAAGTGGGTAAAGGTAATGAGAACAAAATTTGCCGAGCCAATTTACGATATAGATTATCACAAATATATGCCTGATTATAAAACTCCCATACAAGGACTTTATTTTTCAGGAATACAAATCACTTATCCAAAGATAAGAAACATGAATGTTGCACTAGAATCAGGAATAAAAGTAGCTAAAATAATACTAAAAGATAATCTCACATAATTTTCTTAATCAAACCAAGGATTCCTTGGCTCCAGGCTACTCGGTGAGTCACTCCCGTACCTTTTTGGAGCTTATGTTTATTATGAAGATACCATTGATATGATTTAATCAAAGCATCAGAATTACTATATTTTGGTTTCCATCCCAATTTTTCAATTTTTTCAATAGAAACAAAAGAATCAGTATCAGCAGTTCCATACACCCATTTATACAATGGACTTATCTTAAGAATTTCAAAAATGCTTAATAAAAATTTAACTAAAAAAGCCGGAGTCCTAAAAACTCTTGCACCAGATTTTGCTGCATAACATAATTTACCAACATCTTTGTAAACAACGTTAAATTTTTTTGCTCCGACGTTGAAAACAGTGTTAATCTCATCTTCTTTTTTAGTTAACATGAGATAAATTGCATCAACTAAATCCTCTACTTCTAATAACTGATATCTGTTTTTGCCATTGCCTATGATAGGAATTCTTTTTCCATTTTCAACCCAGTCATATAATATCTGAAAAACTCCTAATCTTCCTGTTCCAATAAATGTTTTAGGCCTGATAATAGACACACAAAGTCCTTTTTTTCTATACGCTTCACATAATTTCTCACCTTTAATTTTGCTTGTTCCATACGGACCAACTCCAATTAAAGAATCATCCTCGTAGAGTGGGTGTTTGTCAGGCACACCATAGACAGCAGTAGATGAAATAAAAACAAATCTTTTAACTTTACTTTTAAGAGAGTTTTCCAAAATATTTCTAGTTCCATTAACATTGACGTTAAAAATAGTTTCTTTTTTATATAAAGGTAATGCAGCAGCCGCATGAATAACAAATTCAGGTTTTTCTTTTTCAAACAATTTATCAATTGTATGTTTATCAAGGATATTAACATTAAAATACTTAACATTAGCAGGATATTCATGAGCATTAATTTTTTCTATATCTATAATTATTATCTCATCAAATTTATCAGATAATCTTTTGCACAAATGATACCCCAAAAAGCCGGCACCACCAGTAATAAACAATTTTTTCATAGTAATCTTTCTCTTAAAACTATTTAAGTATTTTTCCTAGAATTTATGGATTTTCTAAGATATATTTTTAACTATCACTGTGGTTATAAGAACAATTTTTAGATAATACGTATGAAATTTAAAGATTTTTTAAATCTGTTAAGAGTAAAACAATGGTACAAAAATAGTATAATATTTTTATCAATAATATTCTCTTTTAATTTATTCAAAATAGAATTATTCTTCTTTACATTTTTAGGTTTTATAGCTTTATGTTTAATCTCTTCATCCTATTATATAATAAATGACATTAAAGACTTGGAAAAAGATAAACATCACCCCGAAAAGAAAAATCGCCCACTACCTTCAGGAAAAATAAAAAAATCAACAGCACTATTTATCTCTTTGATACTTTTTAATACGGCATCATTAATTTCATATTTTCTCTCACAAAATTTTTTGATAAGTTTATTGTTATTGTTCATATTATCCCAAGCATACACTTTTTTTCTTAAGAAAGTCGTTTTTTTAGACATAATAGTAATCTCTTTAAACTTTGTAATAAGAGCAATATCAGGAACATTTATTATAAACGAACCGGTATCATACTGGGTAATATTATGCACATTTTTTTTATCTATGTTTTTAGTAAGTTCAAAAAGGTCACTAGAAGTTTCAACAGATATGAAAGACTACCGATCGAATTTTAAAAAATCAGACAAAGAAGTTCTTGATTTTTTGTCGATGATCTCTATAACCTCTGTTTTTATATTCTTCTCAATATACAGTATCACAAATGATAAACCTCTCTTACTTCTAAGTTTACCAATAGCACTCTATATAGTCACTAACTTTTTAAGTAAAAAATCAACTAATCAAGAAATAATAAGAAATCCTGAAAAATTTATTCTAGATGTAAAAACCTTAACAGCATTATCAATCTGGATTATAATAATTATAGCAGCGTTTTATCTCACATAACAAAAAAACTAGTAACTATTCCTAAAATGACCCCTCCAATAACATCAATGAGGTAGTGTTTCTTTAAATAAATCCTCGAATAACAAACAAGTAACCAGGTTAATATTACCAGTAAAACAAATAAATAATCTTTCACAATGAACTTTATTAAAAAGATAGCTAAAAAAGTAACTCTTGCGGCATGAATACTTGGAAAAGAACTTGCATCAAGTTTTTCTAGTGTAGTCTTATAACTCATTTTTTTAGGCCGATTTCTAAAATAAAAAAATCTTATTAAGCCAGCAATAGCATAAATTATTACCATTCCAAAAAATAATATAAGAGAATAATATACATCAATAAACAAAGTCAAGATTAAAACAAGGATATACAGCATAAGTCCCCCCAAGGTTGTAATTTCCTTGAATATTTTGTCTAATATAACTTTCATCGACTAATAAAAATAAAATCTTATTTAAGCTTATTCTTTTGTTCGCTAGCATGGTGGCACAAGTAAAATTTCCTTCACGCAGTATTATTTTTTCTTAAACACCCATAAATAAGAGCCAAGAAAACTAACTGGAATACTCAAAGCAGTTCCGATAAATGAAGCTACATTAATGCTTATAACATCTTCTCCTGCCAAATAAACAATGAGCGTACTGGAACCTAAGTTTACGAGATTAGCAATAATATAAACAATAACATAAGGAATTATTTGTTTTTTAGTATGTTTGTCTGTTGCCTGGAAAGTAAAATTTCGGTTTATAAAAAAATTAAAAACTAAAGCAAGTGATATCGATAAAGTTCTTGCGATAGGAAAGGGAAATTTTAGAAAAAAGAAAACATTAACAAAAAAAATGTCTATTAAAAAACTCAAACCTCCCACAACACAAAAAAACAAAAATTTAGATAATACCCTTTTCATGATTATTAATCAAGCTCATTCATTATTAAATGTTTTTTCTTTATACAATTAGTATATCTTTCCCAAAAAACATAACCGTTGTAAAAGCACTCCACTTTTAAGATCTACTAAGCTTTAAATAATGTTTTATCAAATAGTTATATGGACAACTTAAAAGAACAAATAGCTGTCGGCTCTTTCTGGAATTTTTTAATGGTGCTAGTCGCCAGAATTGGGGGGTTAATATTCACGATACTACTTGCAAGATTTTTACAGCCACAAAATTTTGGAATATATAATCTCGCACTTTCAATAGCTCTTATTTTATTAGTCTCTATAGACACGGGAATAAACCAAAGCATTCTGAGGTATGTCTCAGAAGCAATTGGAAAAGGCGAAAAAAAAAGAGCAGCTGCAGATTACAAATATCTTTTTAGATTAAAAATGATGATAACAATTGGTATCTCTTTA
>Ga0209542_10012714_pt1 | contig 14662 bp, 14 predicted proteins | sample RifCSPhighO2_01_FD_184028 | JGI IMG/M metagenome (GOLD analysis project Ga0209542, IMG submission 184028) | Soil microbial communities from Rifle, Colorado - Rifle CSP2_plank highO2_0.1 (SPAdes) (version 2) | ecosystem: Environmental > Terrestrial > Deep subsurface > Rock core/Sediment ...
AATACACCATTCATCACCTTTATTCCAAAACTTTTTACCACATTTAGATTCTTCCCTAAATCCTCCTGATTTGGCTAAAAACAATATAACTTCAAAACCAGTATTCCTAGCAATTAAATCGCTTTTTAATAACTCCATCTCGGCTTTCTGAAACGTTTCCTGTAAAAAATTAACATGCCATTTACCAATATTATTATACTCTTGATCAAAAACGTGTGTGCTAACTAAAACTATTCCAATAGCACCAATTACTATAAAAGGTATCCAATACAACAGCAATCCTTTCTTATTCATCTGGCAAATCACCATACTCCCTGACATACCTTGTTTGCAAGTCTAATTTTTCAACATCAACATTCAAGCCGTTCTCTATAGCAATCCTACCATCAACAACCAAATCTTGTATAGTAGAAACTTCATTGATATCAGAAATAGCTGTTTGGTCTCTAGCACCTACACCAAAAAATAAACTAGCAGAGATGAAAGATAAACCCAAGATAGCTATAAATATCATGAATAGAAGATCAATCATATCGCCAACCTCTGCTTTCTTGTTCATCTTCTCACCTTATCTTGTACAAATATCAGCAATTCGTCGCTGCTTATCTTCTCTCCATCTTTAACTAAAACTTTCTGCCTAATTGTCAATTTATCTACATTAAAATAATTATTAGTATTGATGGATCGATCAGAACTGGCTAGTTTCAATCTAAAGTTAAAATCTCTAAACCCAGTCTCTGGTTCAGTTTTATAACATCGATTTAGCTGTTCTAGGGTGAACTTACTTTTATCTAACACTCCGGCCAAAACCCTGCCTTCTTCTTGATAAGCAAAACAATCAGGAGAATTGACAAACCTTAAAGCTATTAATTCCCCTCGCAATTCTATTGGCATATTATTTAATCTAGCATTATGACTAGCTAATACAAAAGCAAAAGCCGTTATAATCAATCCTATCACGAAAGCAGCAATAATCCAATACACTGTCTTCATTGATATTTCAGATTCTCCTACATCACTCATAGACATCCCTCCAAGAAAATAACTTTATTCCTTTTAGTCAAACAAACTCTTTTAGTGCCTTCTTCAAATCCTTCAGCCTTAAAACCTTCTGGTAAATTATAGCGTCTTGTAGTGTGTGTAATCAAATTTTCATTTTTTGTAAACACCGAAACTTTATCTGAAGTTAACGAAATAACATATCCCGAAACATCCTCAGGGTATTCCACTACCGCATCACTAGGGATTCCAACTAAGACATTAACCATTAATTCTAAGTCATTAGCTATCCTAGATCTTTCTACAATATCTGAACTAGCATAACTGTTAGCTATTTGAATTGTAATAACGCCGGCCGTAATCACTACTAGAATCTCAATAATCATCATAATTATACTAACCGCTTTTTTATTCATTGTTCCGACTTAACTTAACAGTTCCACCTATCTTCTCTAGATTGATTAAAACTCTTCTCTGTCCGCCTTCTCTTTGAATACCCCAGCTGTCAACCAAATCTGCATTTTCAATCGTTCTGCATAATAAGTCTTCACAACCATAAGTTTCCTCAATAAAGCCGCTTCCTAATCCAACATCATCGATTAAACTTCCAGTCGTACTTTCTTTAATTGGCTTTTTACACAAACAAGCGCAGGCAAATTCCGTACATTGCCCAGGAGTTTTGAAAATTTTCTGCACAACTATCTCACCTTCTTCGAACTGCTGTGAACTGCTAAAGAACATTACATCTTCTTTCTGTTTAAAAATAGTGATAAACGTATCATCATCTAATAACAATAAGAAAGTCTTCCTTTCCTGATCTGGTTTATCTGAAATATCCTTGATTTCTTTAGTAAACTCCAAAAAGTTATCCTGAGCTTGATCGCTTAGCCTAAACAGCTTCGAAGTGAAGATGCAAGTCGGCACAAAAATGATTAAAGCTAGAACTAAACCTAACAGAAACTTCAGCATTAGGCCTTTTTTCCCATGAAAAATACCTAATTTTCTCTTGCTTGTATTATTTAGCTGCATTTTCCTTGTTTAATCTTGTCACCACACAACTCCTTAGTGGTTGGACAGGTTTCTCCAGAATTCAATTCAGTTGCACTCGGATCACAGGGACAAGCATCAAAAAAATCAGCGGCTTTATCTCCATCACAATCTTTCAAACCTTCGATATTTGTATCAACATTCTCAAATATTCTTGTACCACTGCCTCTAAACCAAACTAAAATGAGTATAACCACTATAAACGCTAAAACTGCCGCTACAATAATCCACCATATTTGTTGGTCCCCTTTTTTATTCATCATCATCACCTTTAATTTCCTGCAATATCTTCTACTAAAGTACAAGTGTTAGCAAATTGTTCATAAAACTTTTCGTTACTAATATCTGTCAAAAAAACAGTATCTAGATCTGTTTCTAGATAAAACCGTTGAGCTATCGCTGTTACTACTGTTGCTGTTCCACCTACTAAAACTGGAATGGCTAGCGAAACAGCTGCAGGGGTGGCTAAAGCGTAAGTTGCAATTAAGATTGTACCAGCCGCCAGGCCGTCGCTAATTCCCAATTTTGCACAGAAATCACATTTACTGGATTTAGCTTTATAGGCTATAGCATACGCTCTTCCTGGTTTAATTCCAATATTTTCTTCTAAAATTCCCCTTACTGCACCTGGACCGCCGGCAAATTGAAAATAATCTAAATACGTTCCGTTATATCCCTTATACCTGGTCTCGCTAATAAAATTGCCAAACTCTCCTGGAGCAATTCCAGCATGATCTTGAGAAAATTGTTTACCTTCTTCAACTAAAATAGTATAACAGGTAAAACAGTTACTCCCCCCTCCAAAAATATTTAAGTTGTCAAAAACATCAGTCTTGTATCTTCCTTCATTAAACATCCACCAGCATCTCGCCATTTTATCAGCGATCTCTTTCTTAACTTCTTCTCGGTTTCCAGAAATTTTCTTATCAAGAGTTTTACATAAAACTGGAGCTATTTTTGCTTCTGCAACACTACCTATATTAATAGTCGTAGCCGCCTTCAAGGCCACAGTGTCTCGGCATAAAACTTCTGCCTGGGCACCTTCCGCCTTAGACAAAAACCTGAAAATAGTTCCGGCAATAAACATGAAAGCGACGATTACGATGATCATTGATACTAAAAAACTAACCGACATCGCCTTTTTCATACTGTCCATCCAGGATAAGCAATTAAGAATTTTTTAATCTTCACTGGCACCTCTGAACTTTATTAAATACTGCATTGATATCAGCAGAAGATTCAATTAAACACGAATCATCCAATCCATTTGCTGAATCCCCTACACAGACACCATCAAAATCATCTTCTGTTGGGAAGAAACATATATTATTACCACTTACAAACAACCAGCCGCCATCTTTAAAATCTGCAAATCCAGCACTGCCAGTATAAAAAATTCTATTTTCATTAAATTTACCAACCGAACTATCATGAGCAATTACTACTTGGTCTACTGGATTATAAAAACTCCTAAAAGCGGTGTTTCCTAATACAAATCTATTATAAAAATTTTTGGCAGTGTTTCCACCGGCAATCACGCAGGGTTGAACGCCTTCAATAGTTTCTCTAGAAATTTCCTGCTTACCGCTAATACCGCCTAATACCCCTAATCGAGTATCGCCGCCAGATTTCTTAAGAATGATACTAGTTCCTTTCTCCCCTAACTCAGGAAAACCATTGTCGCCTTTATTTGAGGTATGAAGACTGTATTTAACAATACAATTTTCCTTTCCCCTTACAGATTCAATTGTTCTTTTCAAATTAGTGATAGCTTCTTGATGTTCTCTTGGTAAAACTGGTTTTTGAGCATCTATTTTTTCAGCACCAATCGTTACACTTTCGGCAATCCCTTTAACCAGTCCTTTTACCTTATTAAACGAACCATCACTACCGTAATAGAAAGCTAATAATAATAGTAAAACTAGTAATGGAATTAAAGCTCCAATTACTTTTTTCAATCCAAATGCTTGTCCTTGTTTCATCCTAAATTCAATAACTTGTCCAGTAAGAAGGCTGAATCGTTGTTCAAAACTCCATACCAAATAACTACAAAAACCAGCAAAACTGCTGCTAATATCATCAATACTAACTGCCAGATTTCCATGCTGCCTCTCTGATTCATGGTAATAACTTACCTCGCAATTTAAATATAAAAAAAAGAAAAGCCATGCCAATAAGGACAGCTAAAATCACCACTATGATAGTGGAAATACTCATTTTATTTTGCCCTTTTTTCGTAATCAGCATCTCTAACACCTATCATGTACAATATGACCTCTCACCATAGGCTTCGCATCTGCCACCGCTACATTCTAAATCTATTCTGCAAGGTTTTGGTGCGCCTAAACAACAAACCCCTTCTGTACAAGTAAAGCTAGTTGCCGGCAAAGTTCCTCTAGGACAATTCTGCCCAAAAATGACGCAAACACCCCCTTTACCGATACAGCTGCCTAACTCTTCATTTAGAGGAGTAGTACGACTGGTAAAAATAATCATTAAAATCACCAAAACCACTAGGGCTATAACTGCTCCAATAATAATCCACCAGACATTAGCATCCCCTTTTTTCATCATTGCCAGTCACAGCCTGGATTAGTTTCACAGGCACTAGACGAATCACTGACTTTACAATTATTGATAACATTCCTAAAATCATCTCTAGCTGCTTGTTTATCTTCTGGGATTTCTGCTCTGCTAACTGCAGCAGTAAACCTTCCTTCTTCAACCTGATTTGGGTGGCAACTGCCATATTGCAACTTCATAGTAGCCAAGTCTGTACTCCCTTGCTGAGCACTCTCCCGATCAAAGATTGCAATTCTGCCGGTAAACACTACAATCAGCACCACTAATACTATTAAAGCTAACGCTGCCACAATAATTACATTAAGAGAAAGTCCTTGCCCTTTTTTATTCATCATATTATACACCTCATTATACTTATAAGTATTATAGCTTATAAGAAAGAATTTTAGTATATAAAGATTACTAAGACTTTAATCGCAAACAAACAAAACACTTTGAATTAATCCTGCATCTGGAGTAGGTAATGGAAAAGCTCCAGAACTATCTCTAGACTTGGTAGACGGACAGCCGCCTTCACTACCAACGGGAGGATCTAACAACGCTATTGGTTCAATTCCAGGAGTTCTAATTAAATGAGACCTGAATTCATATTTCTTCCTCCAGCTGCCTAAAGTTGAATCTAATAGTTTTTGAGCCGTATCTCTAAAAAAATCACAGCTATGCTTCCCCTCACAAGATAAAACAGATCTGGACAATTCAGGAGGATAATTTCTGGCACAATCTTCTAAGACATCTTGTAACTGTGGTACAGCCCCGCCATCACAAATTCCTGCATCGACTGTAGTTTTTAATAAAGCTGGAACTGAACTTGAAGCCAGGCCTTTACGTAATAATAACGTATTAGCCTGTTTTGTGTTCAAGGCAAACTTAGCTAGAAATAGCATGCCCAAAGTGATTAAGATTACAATTACCACCAAGCCAATAATTTCCATTTGGCCCTTTCTCATGAATAAACCTCAACTATTAGATGACCAAACCCGTAAAAATCTTTTCCTTGCGCCTCATCCTTTAATGAAACAACAAAAAAAGTTGGTTTTTTTTGCTCCCATACTGGTGGTTTTTGATCATAAACTATCATTTTAAAATGTTCAGGATAAGTTTGATTGATTGTAATTGTGGCATAGGAAAAAATCTCAAAATAAGTTTGGTTATAACGTTCAAATATCTTGGCAGAATTCCTTACTTTCATCATATCTAAACAATTAGATTCAGGTTCTGCTTCCCCTTTGCTGCACAAGAATTCTGGTAGAAACAAACTTTTAGTAATGACATCGATAGCTCGAGCTTCCACTAATTCTTTCTGCTTCTCTTTGAATGCAACTTTCTGAAAATTAAAGTAGAAAATAGCTGCAAACAATATTAGAATAAAGAATATGAAGATAATAGCTACTGTCTCTGATAAATGAATCTGGCTTTTTTTATTCATTTTAGTATAAAGCTAAAGGACATTCCTTCTCTAACATTTGGTTAAGCCGTTTTAGTCTTTGGCTATAATCATTAAGTTCTCTGCAAGAATTGTCTAAAATTCTGGCGCAAGCATGCGCCCTAGTTCTTAACAGAACCATATTATCTACCACATTTCCTTCGTTGGCAATAAAACCGCTGACAAACCCTTGACAATTCCCAAAACCAGGATTTAATTCGTAATATTTTATCAGTTCTTTAGTTTTGCCTTCATAGACTTCAGATAAAAACCATAATCTCTGGAACGCTTTCTGCATATTGCATTTGTAAATAGATGGATCATCAGTAAAAATAGCTGCCTGTTTAGCCGGATCATCTTCACTGCCTAAAGAAATCAGAGGAATCGGCTGCTGATTTAAAGTCAGCCATCTATTTCCAGATTTTTTAAAAAACACAACCTCATTATTCCCTGTAAAAGAAACTGCAGTAACTTTATCATCTTCGATATCCCGCAATCCCGGAGGAATTGCTGAATCACTACTTACCGCAACACCGTCAACATCGATGATTCGATATTGTAGATCATCACCCCCTTTAGGAATTTCACTTAAAGAAATTACTTTCTCTACCTTAATAGAAATCTGGGGATTTTCATCAGTGGCTCTGCCTATAAATTTCCTTGCAAACCCCTGCCCATCTCCCACTAAGTAGTATTTAACATCCGAAGATGTTACAAAAAGAAAATCGCTCACTTTAAATGGCATTTTATAAGGAATACTCCATAAAATAAGTGAAGAAGCTTCCAATCTTGTTGGTGCAAAAATTGAATCAATCACGTTTTGAGTTCTGGCCGGCAAACCCTCAATACCATACTCGCCGACACCTTCACTGCAGCGAAAAAAGAGAGTCTTATCAGCTAGTCCTCCAGTATCAACTAAACGTTTAGTTTGTTCAGAAACTTGAGCGCCGGTGAATATTGATTCCATAATCCTAATCACATCTGCAGCTAACCGGTTATCAGAAATAGATTTTTGTCTGGCTATCAGCCCAACGAAGAACAGCAAGATTACTGCCCCAGCTATCAAAACATAGACCCAATTAAAGGTTATTTGGACTTGTCCTTTTTTTTTATGTTTCATCGGTAATTCTAGAGATCTCTGTCCTATCGCCTTTGCCTTCTAATATTAATGAAAAAACGCCATTTTGGATATTTTCGCAAAGATAGCCGCCATTAGCACTAACTCTATTAACTTTAATTCTTACTTCTGCTGGAGGAGTTAAAAAAACATTTTCCTCACCAGAATCATATCCTTCAGAGTTCTCCCATACTGTACAGGCAATAGGATCAAAAGTACAAAGTTCATCTATTTCAAGTTTAGTAGGAGAATAGTCTAAATCAATAAAACAAATTCTAGTGAATGTTGCAGGCGGATTAAATTGTTCTCTTCTAACTGCACCATAATCTGTATAAATATTTTTAATTGCAGTTTCCAAATCTACTTTAAATTGAACAAACTCTACTTTTTGCGCATCACTTAAAAACCCTGTAATTGCTTTAAAACCAAAAATCATAATTACTGAGAAAGTCAAAGCTGCCACTATAAACATAAAAACCTGGCTTATCCCTAAACCCTTTTTCCCGCAAAGAAGCTGTCCAAGAATCCTTAATTTTCGCTCGCCTTTCCTTATCATTTCTGTTTCCTTTTCTTACTAAGATTCTTCAGCTTAGAAAATACATCTTCAGTTTCTTCTACATTTACTTTCGATTTACTTTCTGGTTTAAACTCTTTTATTACCCTTTCCAATTTTGCAAAAACACTTTTATCAGATGATTTTAACTCTTTGTTAATTTCTTCTTTATGATCAGCATATTTTTGAGTTGTTTTTTTAACTTTACTAAGAGGTTCCTCTCCTTTAAGTAAGGGAGTTATAGGCGAGATTCCAGTAGCTTCCCTAGTGAAAGCGCCAAAAAATGATTCTCTCTTTCTTTTTCTGGTTCCTTCAGCTCTTTTTCTTTTGCTGCGGGATAGTTCCCGTTGAGGTAACGTTTCAGTTGGCAAACCAACAGTTTGTTGAATTTTCTCTACTAGTGGCCTTTGGGTTCCAAATGCAGTTCCAGGAAGTGTTTGGTAAAAATAAGTCAAATAGCCAATTCCTCCCAATACTAAAGCCAGCCCAACTATCAAAAAAATCAAAGCTAACAAATCGCCTTCTTTAGGCAAAGCCGGGGCAGGCTTCTTGGCAACTGGTTCTTTAGGCGTTTCTTTATCTGCAACACAAGGATCAGTACCAGCGAGGTATTCCTCGAAACTACTTCTTCCGTCACTATCATAATCTTCCCTATTATCAGAAATACCATTACTATCAGAATCTATAGCTAAGTAATCTAATGAACAAGTAGGTGAATTATAATTTTGTTCCCAAGTATCAGGCAGACTGTCTTTGTCAGTATCCACATTTTTTTCAGTTGGAGGAACTTGATCTTCTGAGCATCCTTTTTCACCGGCCACTTTCCCAGCTTTAGTTTCTTTGCAAACATCACAACCATCAGCTATACTATCACCATCTTCATCTTGGAAAATTATTTCTTTAGTTTCAGTATAATTATTACCAGTTGCATCTTCTACGTAAATACAAACAAAACCGCTTTTAGTAAATTCTAATTTTCTGCCATTATAATCGCGATTAGTTTCACAAGTCTCAGAAGTTGCCGATAGCCCGTATCTAAATTTGTTGCAGCCAGAACCATCAGTACAGAACACTTCTACATAAATCGCACTACAGCTGGATTCTTTGTCAACTGTAAAACTGACACTTGGAGCTCCAATGTCATTTAAACAAGCAGTATGATTAGAATTTACTACCACTACACCATTGCTTTCTGCGAATTTTCCTTGATTACCAGCAGCATCTCTAGCCCTAATTCTTACGGAATAAGTATGATTTTCAAGCAAGTTTTCTGTTGATATCTTTATTGGTAAATGTCCATCTGTGCTGCCTTCAAAAATTTTACTGCCGCCAATTTTAAGAGCAGTTAAACCTTTGTCATAAACCTCATAATCAAACGCAGTAACATTAGTTTCATTGGAGTAAGTAAAGATCGATAGGTTTTCATTGCCGCAAGTAAAATTACCATCTTCAATCTTATAGATCTCCGGTGTAGTTAAGTCAATTCTAAACTTGATTAACCCTTCCACCTTATGATCAGAAATCATGCACCTAACCGGAATAAGGTATTCCCTTTCCTCTAAATTGGTGATAATTTTAGAGTGACTAAGTGAGTCTGTAGTGTCAAAACGTTCAAAATCATCTTCTGGTTTATATTCACAAAAAGCTCCCTTAGTCGTTCTAGCCTGTAAAGTCACCTCTCTCGCTGCCAGCGTCTGTCCATTAGGATAAAGGTAGTCAATGTTTCCTTTTTCTGAATAGTCGACTAAGAAAGATAAACTTTCTACTCCGGAAGAACTGCCCGCGCCATTAATACACTGTAAATTCAAATTAAATGTTTTTTTACTGCCGATAAAATTAATGTTAAAAATATCTTCGTGAATTTCTCCCAATAATTTTTCCATAGTTCCAGGGAAAGAATATTCCATGGTTTGATATTGGGCACTACCATCACCTTCAGAATTATCACTATACCGGCATAATGTTTTATCGTCAGTGCTGGTAAAAAGTCCGGTAGTTGAACCTTCATATACTGGATCCGGATCGGCGAACTTATCTAAAATTTCAGGATTTGAGGGATCATATTCCAAATTCATCTTCTGCTCTGGACTAATATCCCCATCAGCATTTATACATTTGACATAAACTCTCTTTACTCCTCCTCTTACCGGATAATCCGAAAATACACTTTCTGGAAAATCCTCGTAAATATATTTGCCTTGGGCATTCGCTTCTTTTATTTTGTATGAGGCTACATCCTCAAAATTGAAATTTTCCTTAAAGTCAAAACGACATTCGGCAGTTGGAACTACTGTAGAAAATTGCCAGGTAAAGGTGGGATTAGCACTGACACCCCAAACTTCATTTTTATAATAATGCGGTTCAGGCTTCTCTAAAGTTATGCCATAGCCTACAATTGACACTGTTCCGCAGTTTGGCTGAAACACCTCGCTGCCAGCCACGTCAGTCGAATAATAACATATCAAATTTGATTCAGTTAATTGAACTGTACCAGTATATTCAACAAAATTTTCATTGCCAATGTAATCGCATCCTTCGCCTAAACAATAAAATATTTTATCACAGTCAAATCCATCCGACCGGCATTCAAAGTCTGCAGAAACATTCTTGATAAAGAACTCTTCCCAGCCATAAATAAGAGGTTGAACTTCTCTCCCCCCTTCTCTTAAGATTATCTTCGTGCTGGGAGGAGTAAAATCTACTGTAAAGTGGAAGTAATCTTCAAATACTTGATTCTGATCTAACAATTCTCGACAAACAACTTTATGTTCTGCAGGATATTCTCTTTCAATAAAGCCGCTAACTAGCGCTGTTTGGTGTTCCTTAGCAGTTTCATCTGTTACAAAATCAGCTATCCTTTGATTATTTTTATCATATAGTTGACAGATTGCTCCAACATCAGTTTTTATTTCAAACATAACACTAGTTTGAGCAATAATGCCCCTAAAATGTGGGTTGATAATATCTATGTTTTCCTCTAAATCAAAAGTATAATCATTCTGTTTAGAAACTACGTTGCCGTAATCATCTTCACAAGTTGCATTCAAATTAAAGCCAACTCCCATTAAGTCAGTATACTGAATTTCTTTGTTTATTTCATTTCTGCCAATTATATCGCTTCTAGTTTCTCCCACTGGTAAAGTTTTCTTAAGGGCTAGAGTGCATTTGGCAGGCTCAACTATATCGTTCAAGATAATCTTTAAATTAGTTTTATCGCCAACGGTATAAATTTCTTCAGTGATGGTAAATTCTGGGGCTACGTTGTCAACATAAATAAAAGCTTCCTGTACATCTTCCAGATTAAAGAATTTATCTTTAGAGGCATACCTTAATAAAAAAGTTTCACCAGGTATTCTTCTGCCAGTTATGACTTCGGAATCAATCAAGTTAATTGAAACTCTTTCTTCTTGATTTCTGCCAGGATAATTTATTCCTTCACTTGATAGTACGCAAGATCCAACTGATTCTGAACTTATTAAACAATAATGCAATGTACCCATAGGACTGCTATTATCATAACCTTTGAAAGTGACATTACTGGCTGCGCTGGAGATTATTCTAAAGCCTTCAGGTACGATTAAGGTTCCTGGAGCATCATTATCTGATTTGCACCTTAATCTGTCACGATCCCTGAAAGACTCACAATCGTCATCTTGGGTGGCATCTCCATCCTTAACGCAACTTCCTCCATCCCATCTGCATCTTCCCCAACTGCAACTGTCCAGAGATTCTATAACCAATCCATTAATATCTTGTACAGAACTTCCTTTAGTGCATTCTAATTCGGTGGTGTAAGCATAACAATTATTGTCCTCATCAGGTTTAGGGCCGCAAGAAGTACAAGAAGACAAAGGTTGGCCGTGAGAGGGATGATTTGAAAAACATCTTCCTAAGTTAGTGCAGACATCGGCAGTGCAAAAATAATTTTCAAATAGTTCAGCATTTTCACTGCAGAGCCCACATTGATTTCCTTCAAAATTCTGTTCAACACAATAACCGCTCCCGGTTTCTGAAGTCACAAAAACTGCAGGAATATCCAAATGGGGATAAAGTAAACTGTAATCTACTAATTCCTGACTTTCCAGAGAAGCGCCATCCACCCATTGACAAGCAGTTTGAATGCAGTTATTAATTTCACAGGCATCCTTGCTTCGGTAATTAAAACAACTTTCGATAGCCGTACAACTTTGACATTGGTTAGTAATTGTTTTGAGGGGAGAATCATAAAAACAGTAGTTAACTGCCTGACCGGCTTCTGGACTGGCAGTTCCATAACAAAGATCTCTAGAATGAAAAACTCCAAAAGGCTGTCCAATGATTCCTGCGCAAATACCAGCATCCTTGCAATCAGCACTATCATCCCCTAATCGAGCGCAGTAGAAATCTTTCTGTCCTACGATATCTTGTTGTGAACAATCACTCCAAGATACAACTCTGTTATCTTCATTACAGGTAAAAACTCTTTTCTTTTGAGATAGTTCGCAAAACGTTGCCCACTGGCTGCTTAATTCGTTATATTTACCTTCGCATTCAGCATCACCTAAAGTTATACTGATTAATGCTGCCTGTGGTGATCTTCTATTATTATCATAAACAGCTATAATTTCGTAAGAGTATTCCTTGCCCCATTCTAAATTAGTTGAGTCTTTTAAAAAACCGGCTGTTACAGGTTTAGTGATTATTTCTACTGTTCTTCCGGAATCAGATTTCTTAATTTCATAGCCTTGGACTTCAGGACACGGCCTTCCCCACTGTAGCAAAACTTCTTTCTTCCCTGGAATTGCACTAGCTATAAATAACTCAACACTTTTTTCCTCACCGGGATCGTCACATTCACCTTCTGGAGCAGTCAACTGCAGATCTAAGTTTACTGCTGCCCCTTCCTCTATTTCAATTAATTGCGGCCGCGATTCATAGTTTTTCTGAAACTGAAATTTGCCAACCACCACCTGCTCGCCTTCATCCAACTGAACTTGATATTGACCTCCTATTTGTGAAAAACCTTTAAAAACGCCATTGACAAAAATTTTAACAGCAGACTGAATTTGAAAATTCCCATAACCATCCAAATCAACACTAGTTATGCCTCTGATCCCTTGGAATGGTATAGCTTCTAACTCAAACGGAGGCAAGTTAAGCGCTTCACCTTTTTTAACAGTTACTCTTCTTTGTTCAGATCTATAGCCTTCCTTGCTAATGGTTATAGTATAAGTTCCTTCTCCCAAAGTAAATTCAAATTGTCCGTTAGCCCTAGTAGACGCTCTGGCATTTGGTGCATTTCCCCAGACAACTAAAACGTTTCCAATTCCAGTTCCGCTAGATTTATCTAATACTGAGCCCGACAACGTAGCTAATTCAGTTAAAAGCTCTAAAATGATATCCAAAGTAACCTGTGCCTGCCCAGATAAAATAGACAGAGTAATAGTTTGCGGTGTATAGCCTGGAGCAGTGACGCGAATTCTATGCGTGCCTGGATTTAATCCTGAAAAAAAATAATTACCTGAACTAGAATCATAAGTCGCGCTGATTGGTGTGCCGTCCACTATTAAAGTAACTACTGCCGAAATTAAAGAGCCGTCTGTTTCTGTAACTTTTCCTGAAACTGGTATTAAATTTACTGGAGCTTGGCAAACATCTACCTGGCACTGTTGGGCATTCATCCCAGGAGTGTTGATAAAAATCCTACTAGCTAAATCTACACCAGCTCTAGCCGCTCTTAAATCGCATTGGTACTGTGTTAAACCAAAATTGCAGGTTAAAAAGCTACCACTATCTACTTTACAACAGCCTAATGCACATTGTAGATTGAAGTCGGTAACTTCCTGGCCTTCCCTAAACTGATCATTTAAGCCTAATTGCTTGCACCATTCTCTAGCATGAGTATTGCAATCGACATTGCACCTAATTTGTTCGCAAGTTTCTGGAATTTCTGAACAATCACTGCCTTCAGTGAAATACTGGCTGAGATCACAATCGGCAAATAAATCGCAATCACGTTGTGCGTCTTCTCTTTCTACACCAGACTGACAGTATAAACTTTCATCATTTCCCTGATAAGTATAACAGCCAGCAGCATCTACAGAATAGACTAAAAGAACTAGCAGAAATACAACTAAAACTAACAAAAACTGGCCTCTTTTTTCGGTTACCATCTATCTCTGAATAAATAAACAATAATCGTTTATAAACTTTCCGAGGATAAAACTATGCCAAAAATACTTTATTTTTTACCAGCTAGCCCGCGTAATTCATTGAGAATCTTTTTGACGTCCTTTTTAACTGGTACTGGCGATAAGTTAAACGTATTTTTTTGTTTTAATTTTTCAACGACTTGTTCCAAGTTATGGAAAACTCTCAGTTCATTTTTTGACAACTTTTGGTTTATTTTTTGCCTGCGTTTTTCATAAAATTTGTAGGCCTGATCCAGTTTTAAAAACTCATCAGTTTTCCTGTCTGGAATAGCTAAACCTAAATTAGTGAAAAAATTTTTTCGTTTTTGTTGATTTAACTGATGCTTATGTTTAATCTTAGCCACCCTAAGTTTATACTTAACTGTTGAACTAGAAGCGAACGGTGAAAAAAAATCCCAGATGTTCGAAGTAGTGGAGGGTACTTCTTTTGGAGCTTTACTTAACCTATTTTTGATTATATTTAAAAGTCCGGCTTTAATAGCAAAATATCCTGCTATCATCAAAAGAACCGCCGCTATTACCAGCCAAAACAATGATAGGTCTTGGTTGCTGGCAGTAGATTCTGCTTGGCAATCAAGATAATCACTACATCTATCACCACCAATGAACGCAGAAGTGAAAACACAATTTTGGAAAGTAGCACATTCTTGCTGCGCTTGCACCCGATCGATATCAGTACAATGAAAAGGACTTTCCAGATAAAAGAAGCAGCCATTTTCTGCTGCAGCTAGAGACATAGTTAATATTAT
>Ga0209542_10012715_pt1 | contig 14661 bp, 13 predicted proteins | sample RifCSPhighO2_01_FD_184028 | JGI IMG/M metagenome (GOLD analysis project Ga0209542, IMG submission 184028) | Soil microbial communities from Rifle, Colorado - Rifle CSP2_plank highO2_0.1 (SPAdes) (version 2) | ecosystem: Environmental > Terrestrial > Deep subsurface > Rock core/Sediment ...
CCATATTTGCTTTTGAAGCGGCCAGCATTGGTTTTTGGGGCGCGCTGCTGGGGGTTGTTGTCAGTATTATTATTGGCGGTATTGTTAGCAACATTGCCACGCAAAGTTTTTTAAAAGATTTTGAAGGGTTTGAATTGGTAGCCTTTCCCATTGCTTCTTCATTGACTGTGCTTGTTGGAATTATGGTGCTGGCATTCCTGGCCGGCACATTACCGGCAATAAAAGCCAGTAAATTGGACCCTATAAAAGCCCTGCGGTATGAGTAGGTGGGTAGGCCTGATTTTGCATGGTTTTACAAGGTAAAATAGCCCTTTTGGGGCTGTTTTTGTGTCTATTGACACTGAGGTATGCCATATGGTATAATGAAAGTATAGGGTCAATCGAAATTTCGCGTGGAATTTCACCCTATTTCCCCTATTAAGAGGAAAACATGGATCTTACAACCGTTAACGGCGCATTTACCTTTTGGGTCATTCTCTTCACGGGTTTGGCCTCCTACGAAATGGGGAAGGCCAAAGTCAGCGGCAAGTGGAAGAAGGCCCTCATTGAAATAGCAGTTGGGGGCATGGCGCAGGCTGCTGGAGTATTCACGGTTGTGTATTTTCTTCGTTAGGGCATTGTTCTTTACCCCAAGTCCAATATGGATGGGCAATAGGGGCGTGGCACCATAACACGTAAAAACATGGTTTAAGGACGAATCGCTTTTGATTCGTCCCTACTTTAAAGAAATTCATACTTATGGATTTTTCTGAAGTGGGAGTGCGTTACTTTCACGTTGACTAGCCGAAAACGGCGAAATCAGGAAAAACCCGAAAGTGGGTAAACAACATTGAGGAAAACATGAGCAAAGATAGTCGGTCGGGTGGGAAATTCAGCGGCAACCACACGACCTTAATTTCGGCAGCCGCTATCGTGGCAGATATCGCTCATTCCTGTCCGTTTGTAACCAACATTTCTCCCGGCTTTATCAAGGTGGGATTAAAATCGGTCAGCGGGCGGCGCAGGGTGAAAATCACTGACGATGGCGCAAGCATCCTTCTTTCGGTGCGTGACAATACTTCTCACCAAGAAGTTCACGTGCATTCAAAGAATATGCAAGCTACCAAGCTAAGAATCGCGCGAGGAGTCAGAGAGGCCGGCTTGAACTTGGCCTTCAGAAAAGAATAACCAAAGCCCCGGTTTCGCAGTGCGAAACCGGGGCTGAATTACGCATGCATCTGAAAGGGTGCTTTTTTGTTGCGTACCGAACGGCTAATGCGACGCATTAGCCGTTCGGCTAAACGGGGCTTTAAGTGCAAGTGGAAATAATGTAAAATGTACCAATGAAAGAAAACATAATTATTTCTTTAGGGGGATCTTTAGTTACGCCTAATGAAATAGACACCTCTTTTTTAAAAGTTTTCAAAAAATCTTTGTCAAAATACCTTCCTGACAACCGCTTTTTTATTTTTGTCGGCGGCGGGAAAATTTGCCGCAATTACCAGGCGGCTTTGCGGGAATTTGGCGCAGATAACACGGAAAGAGACTTAATGGGTATTGAAGTTTCCCGCCTGAACGCAACGGTGGTAAAACAATTATTTGCAGACACGGCATTTTCAGAAGTTGTTACCAATCCTACCAAAAAAGTAAGCACCAGCAAGAATATTATTGTTGCTGGCGGCTGGAAGCCCGGCTGGTCAACGGATTACTGCGCTGTAGTGCTGGCCAAAAACATGGGCATTAAAACCATTGTTAACCTGACTAATATTGATTATGTGTATGAAAAAGATCCCAAAAAGTTTCCCAAGGCAAAAGCATTCAAGGAAATTGACTGGAAGAATTTCAGAAAATTAGTGGGAGAAAAGTGGAGCCCCGGACTTTCGGTGCCGTTTGACCCGCGGGCATCAAGAATGGCAGAAATTTTAAAAATAACCGTGGCAATGATTAATGGAAAACACTTAGACCGCCTGGAAAACTTTTTAAGGCAGAGAGAATTTATAGGGACACTTATTCATGATTAGAGAAACGATAAAAAAAGACATTGCAGATGTTGTAAAGGGCATGGGAATAACCGTCCAAGATGTTGGCGTTGAAATCCCAAAAGAAAATACTCATGGCGACTATTCAACAAATGTAGCACTAGTTATTTCTAAAAGATTAGGAAAAAATCCAACAGAAGTTGCCAAAGAAATGGTAGAGAGGATAAACTATTCGCTTATTCGCGCGAATAAGCGAATAGTTGAGAAGGTGGAAATGGCCGGCCCTGGGTTTATCAATTTTTACTTGTCTAAAGATTTTTTTATTGAGCAGTTAAAAAAAATAGATAAAAACGCGGGTCATGGCAGGCACGCCAAGGGTTGGAAGGTGATGGTTGAGCATACGCAGCCTAATCCATTTAAGGTGTTTCACATTGGGCATTTGATGAATAATGCTGTGGGTGAATCGGTCGCCAGGATTATGGTTGCCAATGGGGCAAATGTAAAAACGGCCAGCTATCATGGCGATGTTGGTTTGCATGTGGCTAAGGCAGTATGGGCGCTACAAAAAGGAATTGCTTTGCGCCAAGCGTATGCCGCGGGCCACAAAGCATATGAAGAAAACGAGGCTAATAAAAAAGAAATATTAGAAATTAATAGAAAGATTTACGAAAAAAGCGACAAAACTACTAATGCACTTTTTGCAAAAGGAAAAAAAGAATCGTTGGCCCAATTCCAAACTATATACCAAAAGTTGGAAAGCAAGTTTGATTATCATTTCTATGAAAGTGAGGCTGGCGAAGTTGGCAAGAAATTAGTCATGAAAAATGTGGGGAAGATTTTTGCCAAAGGCGAAAATAGTGCCATTGTTTTTGAAGGTGAAAAATTTGAACCCAAAACGCACACCCGGGTTTTTATTAATTCTGAAGGGTTTCCAACCTATGAAGGCAAAGAGATAGGCTTGGCTAAAATAAAAAAAAGTAAATTTAATTATGATGCTTCTATAACTATTACCGCAAATGAGCAAGATTCTTTTTTTAAAGTGGTCCAGGTGGCTATTGGCCAAGTTTTTCCAGCACTAAAAGGGAAAATGCAGCACTTGTCACACGGCCTATTAAAACTTCCAACCGGTAAAATGTCTTCGCGCACCGGTACTATTGTTTCAGCTGAAGGATTGATTAACCAGGTGAAAGAACAAGTGGTTAAAAAGGCTCATGATAAAAAATTAGATGACAAAACCATGGAACATATTGCCATTGGAGCCATTAAATATTCTATTTTGAAACAAGGCATTGGCAGTGATATTATCTTTGACGTGGAAAAATCAGTTTCATTTGAGGGAGATTCGGGGCCGTATTTGCAGTATTCCTATGTAAGGGCTGTTTCCGTGTTGGCAAAAGCTAAAGATGAAAAAATAAAGGCGTCATTTAAAAATCTGCCGGCATTGGGCGTTGGGACGTTAGAAAAAATGATGGTGCGGTTCCCTGAGATAGTAGAAAAAGCCGGGCAAACATATGAGCCACATTATGTGGTGCTGTATCTTACAGAATTAGCCCGGGAGTTTAACAATTATTATGCAAATAATAAAATTGTTGACAAAGCAGACGAATTTTCACCGTATAAAGTTGCGCTAACCGAAGCATTTTCAATTATTATGAAAAACGGCTTGTGGCTGCTTGGCATCCAGGCACCAGAGCGCATGTAATCACATGAAACTAAACAACAAATATTATATCTTGCGGCATGGGGAGGCCATGTCTAATGTGCGGAGTGTAATTTCTTCCTGGCCAGAAACATTTGAAAATCACTTGACTGAACGGGGCGTGGGCATGATCCAGGAGTCCGCAAAAATTCTGAAAGACAAGCAGATTGATTTTATTTTTTCTTCTGATTTATTGCGGACACAGGAAACCTCTAAAATTGTTAGCGATGCTATTGGCGTGCCAGTGCAATTTGACGAACGGTTACGAGAAGTTAGTTTTGGCATTATGAATGGTGGACCAATTGCCCAGTTGGATATTGCATTTAGGAATGAGTCAGAAAGAATCACCGATAAAATGGAAAACGGAGAATCGTATCAAGAAGTTTGGAAACGGATATCCGACTTTCTCAATGACACGGAGTTGCAGTATAAGGGGAAAAATATTTTAGTGGTAAGCCACGAATGCCCGCTGTGGATTTTAGAAAGCATTGTAAAAAGCATGTCGCTGGAAGAAAATTTAAAGCGCATTAAGCGGGAAGAAAGAATTCATAAAGGGCAAGTGAAAGAATTAAATGGAGCTGAAGATCTTGTTCCGATTGCAAATGTTAAAATAGGATTTTTAAGAAACATTTTAAAAAGTATAGGATTGTAATATGCCGACAAATTTTCCCGAAAAGGAAAAAGAAATTTTAAAATTCTGGCAAGACGAAAAGATTTTTGAAAAATCTTTAGAACAAACAAAAGATAAAAAACCTTTTGTGTTTTATGATGGTCCGCCATTCGCTAATGGCACACCTCACTATGGGCATTTGCTGCAGAGCGTTATTAAAGATGCAATTCCTCGCTACAAAACGATGCGGGGTTTTTACGTTGAACGGCAGTGGGGCTGGGACTGCCATGGATTGCCCATTGAAAATATTGTTGAAAAAGAATTTGGCACTAAAAACAAGAAAGATATTTTAGCTATGGGGGTTAAAAAATTTAATGATAGGTGTCGCGAGCGCATTTTCACCTTTATTCATGATTGGGAACAAATTATTCCGCGTTTTGGCCGCTGGGCTGATATGGCGCATCCTTACCGCACCATGGATTTTGAGTACATGCAGTCAGAGTGGTGGGCATTTAAAACGCTTTATGACAAAGGGCTTATTTATGAGGATTACCGGTCTATGCATGTTTGTCCGCGGTGTGAAACCACGTTGAGCCAGGGGGAGGTTGCGGATGGGTATAAAACCATAAAAGATTTATCGGTAACGGTTGAATTTAAGCACGCCGACGATCCAACTACATCATTTCTTGCATGGACGACGACTCCGTGGACTCTTCCCGGAAATGTAGCGCTGGCTGTTGGTCCGGATATTGAATATGTCACCATCGAGAAAAAAGATGAAGGAGTTGGCGGGGTGGTGCGTTTTATTCTTGCCAAATCGCAGGTGGAAAGAATTTTTCAGGGGCAGGATTATAAGGTAGTTGCTAATCATAAGGGATCAGAGCTTGTGGGTATCTCATATATCCCGTTATTCGATTATTATATAAATGATAAAAACTTGAAAAATCGCGAAAATGCCTGGAAAGTATACGCGGCAGATTTTGTGACAGCTGACGAGGGTACGGGCATTGCCCACGAAGCCCCGGCTTTTGGTGCAGATGACTGGGCACTATTAAAGAAAGTAAATTTACCCTTTGTCCAGCACGTAACTATGAGCGGCACGTTTAAGCCGGAGGTGCGTGATTTTCCCGGAGCCAACCTTTCTCTACGAGCAAAAGATATTCCAACAGAAGTTCGTGAAGTTGATTTGGATGTTAAAAAATATTTGGAAGAAAAAGGATTATTATTTGCCGCTGAAAAATATGAACATGCTTACCCTCATTGTTGGCGGTGTGATACGGCCCTTTTGAATTACGCTACTAGCTCTTGGTTTGTGGCGGTGGAAAAAATAAAGCCAAAGTTGCTAAAAACAGCAAAAAAAATTAATTGGTCACCTACTCATATAAAAGAAGGCAGGTTTGGCCAGTGGCTGAAGGGCGCGCGCGATTGGTCTATTTCTCGGCAGCGTTTTTGGGCAAATACTATTCCGGTGTGGAGGTGCCAAACATGCAAACATGAAATGGTTTTTGGCTCGGCTGCGGAACTTGCCACCGCCGCGGGCGGGGTCCCGTCCGAAGGCGGGAAAAAAGCCAGCGGTAAAAATGTCACTGATTTACATAAAGAAGTTGTTGATGAAGTAACTTTTCCCTGCAAATGTGATGGTGTTATGGCTCGAGTGCCGGATGTGCTGGATACCTGGTTTGACTCTGGCTCAGTCCCCTTTGCCACTAAGCGGCCACTTCCAGCGGATTTTATTGGTGAGGCACAAGACCAAACTCGTGCCTGGTTTTACTATCAGCATGTTTTAATTGGTGCGCTATTTGGCAAAGAGGCATTTAAAAACTGTATTGTGACAGGCATTGTATTGGCAGAAGATGGCAAAAAAATGTCTAAAAAGCTGAAAAATTACCCTGACCCAGTGCAGGTGATTGAAAAATACGGAGCTGATGCCATGCGCTTTTACCTGTTGAGCTCGCCGGTAGTACAGGCAGAAAATCTTTCATTTTCTGAAAAGGGAGTTGACGAAATAGCCAAGAAAAATATTGGAAGGCTAGACAACGTCCTGGCATTTTATCAGTTATATCAAGATGGGACTCCGGCACATGATGCCAGAAAAAATATTCTTGACCAGTGGATACTTGCGCGCCTTAAGGAATTAATTCATGCTTCAACAGGAGGATATGAGGCATATCAATTAGATGTAGCTACTCGCCCTCTAACGGATTTTATTGATGACTTGTCTGTTTGGTACGTGCGGCGCAGCCGGGAACGGTTTAAGGACCAAACAGGGGATAAAAAGTTGGCTCTGGCAACATTCAGGCACGTTTTACATCAGCTTGCATTGGTGATGGCTCCAGCCATGCCGTTTTTTGCAGAGTATCTCTTTAAAACAGTGAAAGAGGAGGGCGAACCAGAAAGTGTGCACCTTGCTGCCTGGCCACAATTAAAGAGAGCAACAGGAGCCGAAAAGAATTTGATAGAATCTATGCGTCAAGTGCGTAATATTGTAGCATTGGTATTAGGGGAGAGAGCGTCTAAAGCAATAAAAGTACGGCAACCGTTGGCAATGGTAAAGGTAAAAAGTGAAAAGGTGAAGGGCTTAGGAAAAGAGTTGCTCGATTTAATAAAAGATGAAGTGAATGTGAAAGAAATTGTATTTGACAAAAATATTCAAAATGAGGTTGAATTAGATTTAAATATCACCGAAGAATTGAAAGAAGAGGGTATTGCTCGGGAATTTGTGCGCTTTGTCCAAGGGATGCGAAAAGATACCGGCTTAGAGCCCAGCGATGAAATTGTCATACATATTTCAGGAGATCAAGGTATTCTTGATACATTGCATAAGCATGCTACTGGTATCTTGCAAGAAATTAAAGCGAAAGAATCCACAACACCACCGGCAGATGGTTTCCTGGAAAAAGAACTAGAGGTCGATAGTAAAAAAATATTGGTAAAAATTCACCCAGTCAAATAAAATCTGAAAGATTTTAATTTTGCTAAAAGCAAAATTATTTGACCGGGTAAAAAAACATGGATAACAATAAATCACCATTAAATAAGACCCCTTTTGGCGCGCCGAGAAGGGATGTAAGGGAAATTTTTAGAAAAGCAAGCTCTGATCAAGGGGGTTTGCATAAGTTTACAATGCCAGAGAGAATTAAATTAGAGAAAGAGCTTTTTCCATCTAAAGTAGGAGAACACATTAATCCATTAGAGTATCGGGCAACGCTTAAGGCGCTCAATAGCAAGTTATTTCGAGAAAAAAGTGAGCTAGAGAAAGCAAAAATACGAGACGAAATAAATATTTTGAAAAAATTAGATAAGTAATGGCGCTTTATTATAAAACCGAAGGGTTTGTGTTTAAACAAGAAGATAGAATGGATGCGGACCGGCTGTTTTCCGTATTTACCAAGGATTTTGGGCGGCTGGAAATTGTTGGCAAGGCCATTCGGAAAATTGATTCTAAGCTACGGGCGGGAATTGAGTTATTTAGTGTTTGCAACATTGAATTTGTAGAGGGGAAAAATCGCAAGACCCTGACAGACGCATTTTTACAAAAAAAATTCAGGGCACTGGCAACATCTCCGGAAAAGCTAGCAACGGCTCACGCCATTTCAGAAACTTTAGATCACTTTATTAAAGGCCAGGAAAAGGATCACGAATTATTTGCCCTACTGAATGAAACATTTGAAATATTAGAAAGGCAGCCAAAGCACTTTCTCTGTCAGCAGTACTTTTTATGGAATGCATTCTCTGCATTGGGCTATAGGCCCCAGCTTTCTTTATGTGCAACGTGCAATGGAATGCTGCAGGAAGATGCTCTTTACTTTTCCCACAAAGAGGGCGGAATACTCTGTGAAAATTGCTATTTTTTGAAAAAAGATGGTATAAAAGTAGAATCCGGAGCGGTAAAAATTATCCGGCTGATTCTGCAGAAAAACTGGGACGTTTTACAGAAATTAAAAGTGACTCCTGATTTACAAAAGTCCCTGGAGGGAATTTCAGAGTATTATTACCAATATTTAAAACCTAACACCTAAGTGGAAAAAAAATATATTATTCTTTTTGTCGTGGCCATGATTGTGGCGGGATTCGCCGGTTTTTGGCTGTACCGTGAGCAAATATTTTCTAAGGAAATTTTAAAAGTAGAAATTTTAGGCCCTGATACTGCCAAGATGGGCCAAGAAATTGAGTACACCGTACGCTATAAAAACAACGGAAACTTTGTATTGGAAGACCCCCGCCTTATTTTTGAATTGCCGGAGAATTCACTTACGGAAGAAAATAAAACGAGGACTACGCAAAGCTTAAAAGACATTTATCCTGGCGAAGAGGGATTTGTAAAATTCAAAGGAGTTATTTTGGGTAAAGAGGGGGATTTAAAAGCAGCCCATGCCTGGCTTTCTTACAAGCCAAAGAATTTATCCGCGCGCTACGAATCAGACACCACCTTTACCACTAAAATTGAGCAAGTGCCCATTACGCTGGACTTTGACTTGCCCACTAAATTGGAAAAAGGCAAAGAAATTTCCTACGCTGTCAATTATTTTTCTAATGTTGAATACCCGCTGGAAAACTTAAGCATTAAAATTGAGCCCATAGACGGCTTTGTATTTAAATCTTCAGAGCCCGTTTCTTTAGACGAGTCAGAATGGAAATTGGCCGTCTTAAAAAAATCCCAGGGGGGCAGGATAACCATCCGTGGCACCATGGGGACAAACACACAGAATAAAATTATTTTTTCAGCCAAGCTTGGCATGTGGGTGAATGGCAGTTTTGTGATTATTAAAGAGGCCTACAAAGAAATTGAAACTATTAATCCATTACTGTTTATTTCCCAGCAAGTGAATGGATTTCCAAATTACGTGGCTTCGCCGGGCGAAACGCTGCGCTATGAAATTTTCTTCCGCAACATTGGCTCAACTTCTTTTAGTGATTTGTTTGCTATTTACCGGGTGGACCAAAATGTCCTTGATTTATCTTCTCTGGAATCCCCAGACGGGCAGGTAAAGCCCAATGACAACTTAATTATTTTTGACCACAAGCAAATTTCAAAGTTGCGCCAGTTAAACCCAAACCAAGAAGCCAGGGTGGAATTTTCCGTAAAAGTGAAGGACTTTATTAATTTCTCTGAAGCGGACAAAAATAACATGGTTATCAAAAACCGCATTAACATTTTTGACATTACGGAAGAATTCCAGACAAAAATCAGCTCTAAATTAGACGTGTCGCAGAAAGCATTTTACCAAGACACCGCCGGCATGGATAATTCAGGCCCCATTCCTCCGGAAGTTGGCAAAACCACCACGTATATCATTGCCTGGCAGGTAAAAAATAATTTTAATGATGTAAAAAACATTAAAGTACGGGCTACGCTGCCTCAGGGCATTGGACTGGTGGATGAAATTATTCCTGAGGGCGAGGCCAACAGATTTTCTTTTGACAATGTCAGTCGGGAAATTTTGTGGTCAGCAGGCGACCTGCAAGCAGGCGGCGCTAGTACCGTTTTGTATTTTAAAATTGCGCTTACCCCTGAATCATTTCATGCGGGAAAGACGGTCCAGCTCATCGGCCAGGCAACGGCATCCGGAGAAGACCAGTCAACCAATAAAATTATCCAAGGGGTAGCCGGCGCAGTGGACACAAATCTGCCTGACGACTCGGAGAATTCGGGGAAGGGAGTGGTGGAATGAGGGTCTAGGGTCTAGGTAAAACTGCCTCCAAAAGGCGGTTTTTAGTTGCTGGGCTAATACTGTTCGGAAAGTGGCAGCATTTCCCCGCAAAAGAGAACGGGGTTGATAACGGGGAATTCACTTTTGGAGGAAACGCTGCCCCTTTCCGAACGCCTCCTTTCGGACTTGACAGGAATACAGAACGGGTGTATGATTAAGTTATAGGGTTCGATGGGGCTAATATTGTTAACGCGCCAGCGCAGAGGGGTTCCACGAACTTTGCGGTGAAATTCCGCTCAAGTAAATGTTCCTCTGCGTTGAAAACAACAGCACGGTTTCGTGCTTTCGATCCTCAACAACGGAGGCAGTAGGAAGTCGGCCTAGCGGACTTCTTGCTGGCGTAACACAGCTGGGTCTTCGAGGACGATACCCAAAACCTCGGAGAATACGGGTGAGAGCAGGATGGACACACCTATCCTGCTCAATAATTATGGGGGAATATGGCAGTGTGTTGTCGTTTAAATTCCCCTTTATTTGCTCTTTCAAGGTTGACAGGGAGGCCAATAGAGAGTTCCTTGTTTTTTGTGATCGCCGTCATGAAGGCGAAAGCAAGCGACGAGGAATAATCTTTTGTCCTTAGCGGTGAGCAGAACTCTTCGAGAAAACGCACCAAAGACCGGTGTGCGCCAAAAGGCAAAACGAATCGAGGGCAAGTTCTGTATATGCAAAGACTTTTGCATCGCCAGGGTTGTTGGACGCAATAATCCTGAGGCGTATAAGGTTGCTTGTCAACTTTTTCAAACCATAGCCGAGTCGAGCACTCTGTCTGGGGGGCTACATTACCCTTTCCGAGAGATGCTCCTCGGCTCTTTTTTTGCATAAAAATTGTACTCAATTTCAACGATCGTTGAAATTGAGTATATTTAATCAACGAGGTCCGACCTCGTTGTTTCTATTGCGGCATAAAAATTGAATTTTTTAATATTTACGAGTACAATAATGCAATGAAATCTAATCCAGAATTAATGGACAAAATTATATCCTTATGCAAGAGGAGGGGCTTTGTGTTCCCGGGTTCTGAAATTTATGGCGGGCTGGCAAATTCATGGGACTATGGCCCTCTTGGTGTTGAGTTGAAAAACAACATCAAAAACTTATGGTGGAAAAACTTTGTCCACCAGCGCGATAACATGGTGGGCATTGATGCGGCCCTTATTATGAATCCCAAAGTGTGGGAGGCCAGCGGCCACCTAAAGGAATTTTCTGACCCTTTAGTGGAGTGCAAAAAGTGCCATGCCAGGTATCGGGCCGATCAAATGCCTGAAAAATGCGAAGAGTGTGGCAAAAAAGAGTTTACGGCCGCCAAACAATTTAATTTAATGCTGAAGACATTTTTGGGGCCCGCTGAGGACTCTTCAACCACTGCTTATTTGCGCGGAGAAATTGCCCAGTCCATGTTTGTTAATTTTAAGAATGTGCTAGACACTGCCCGCATAAAAATTCCTTTTGGCATTGCTTCCCAAGGAAAGGCATTCCGCAATGAAATTACACCCGGCAACTTTATTTTCCGTACCCGGGAATTTAACTTAATGGAATTTGAGTATTTTGTGAAGGAACAGGAGTGGGAGCAGCATTTTGAATATTGGAGAAAGGAAATGCTGGCTTGGATGGAATTAATCGGCCTTGATATGAAAAAAGTCCATGAAAATGATATTGCCAAAGATGAATTAGCGCACTATTCAAAAAAGACCATTGACTTTGAATTTGATTATCCATTCGGAAAAAAAGAATTATATGGCTTGGCCTACCGGACGGACTTTGACTTGAAAAATCATATGGAAAAGAGTGGTCAAGATTTGCAATATACTGATGCCGAAACCAATGAAAAATTCACTCCTCATGTCATTGAGCCAACGTTTGGCCTTGATAGGTCGCTTTTAGCGGTGCTGCTTTCTTCATATGAAGAAGAGGGCGAACGCGTGGTCTTAAAATTAAAGCCATCTTTGGCTCCGTATAAAGTTGCAGTATTCCCTTTGTTGAAGAATAAGCCGGAATTGGTTAAAAAGGCACAGGAAATTTACCAGGATTTGAAAAAGGACTTTACGGCGACATGGGATGACCGTGGCAACATTGGCAAGCGTTACTACAGCCAGGACGAAATCGGCACGCCTCTTGCAATTACATGTGACTTCCAAACATTGGAAGACCAAACCGTTACGGTGCGTGATCGCGACACCATGAAGCAAGAGAGAGTAGCAATAGAAAATCTTCGCACTTTTTTAAATGAAAAAATAAATTCGTATAATTAGCATGAATTAGTATATTAGCATCGCATTCACATGGAAAGTTATAAAAAATCTATTTTGAAAAATGGGCTGCGCGTGCTGACAGTCCCGGTAAAAAACGCCAACAGCGTTTCGGTGCTTATTTTAGTTGGAACCGGCTCAAAATATGAAGAAAAGGACATCAACGGTATGTCTCACTTTTTAGAGCACATGTTTTTTAAAGGCACGCAAAAGCGGCCTGATACCTTAAAAATTTCTGAAACATTGGACATGATTGGTGGAGAATATAATGCTTTTACTTCCAAAGAAGTAACAGGATTTTGGGCTAAAGTGGATAAAAAACATACGGATGTCGCCTTAGATTGGATTTCAGACATGTTTTTGAATTCAAAATTTGAGGCCGAAGAAATTGAGCGGGAAAAAGGCGTTGTCATTGAAGAATTAAATATGTATTTGGACAGCCCGCGCGACTACGTCAGTGAATTGTTTGAGGATTTGCTATACAAAGACCAGCCGGCCGGCTGGCGGATTGTGGGAGAAAAAGAGCATATTTTGGCCTTTAACCGCGAAAAACTGATTGATTATTACAAAACCCATTACTCCACTCATAATACGGTGGTATGTGTGGCGGGAGATATTACCACTCAAGAAGTTGAAAAAAAGTTTCATGAATATTTTGGCGCGGTAGAACCGTCAAATGCGCCTGCAAAAGTTGCCACTAAAGAAATCCAGGAAAAACCGGAAATGCTTATTCATCATAAGCAGACCGACCAGACGCATTTTTGCCTGGGCGTGCGGGCGTTTGATATGTTTAGCCCAAAGCGATTTGCCTTGGGACTGATGTCCATTATTTTGGGAGGAAACATGAGCTCGCGGTTATTTATTTCAGTGCGTGAGCGCAATGGCTTGGCCTACTACATTCACACCTCCGTGGACACCACCACGGATACAGGATATTTAGTAACACAAGCAGGCATTAAAAATGGCAGTTTAGAAAAAGCAGCCGAACTTATTTTAAAAGAGTACCGGGATATTAAAAAAAATGGCATTTCAGAGCGTGACTTGGCCAAGGCCAAGGATTACATCCGCGGTAAAATGCATTTATCTTTAGATGCCACGGATGCCCAGGCATCTTTTTATGCCATGCAGGAGGTGATGGGCGAGCAAGTGCTGACTCCCCATGAAAAGTTGGAAATGATTGATAAAGTTACCGTGGAAGATGTCCGCAAAGTGGCTGAAGAAATTTTCAAAGATGACCGGTTGAATTTGTCCGTCATTGGAAATATTGAGGAAGCAGAAAAAAAGAAACTGGAAGAAATTCTCAAAATATAATGGAACAAACACTAGACATTTCCTGGAAAACCATTGTCAAAATATTTTTGGCCGGTTTTATCTTTTACATTATTTTTTTAGTGCGGGACATTGTTGTCTGGTTTTTCTTTGCCTTGATGATCGCCTTGTTGGTGGAACCGGTCATTAAATTTTTGCGCAAGCTGCGCATCCCTAAAATAGTTGCCGTATTGCTGGTATATTTGGCCATTTTTGGCATTATTGGCTTACTGCTGTTTTTGACAGCACCCATTTTCGCGGCCGAACTTGGCCAGCTGGTCAAAAATATCCCCGGTTATTTTGAACAGATAAATCCATTGCTCCAGGGGCTGGGCTTTGACGTTGCCAGCAACTTTGAAGAATTAGTGGCCACGTTGATTGCGGGCCTCCAGGAAAGTTCACGGAGCATTGTGAAAGCCATTTCCGTATTCTTTGGCGGTATTGCCTCAACGCTGCTTATTTTTGTCTTTGCTTTTTACATTTCTTTGGAAGACCGTGGCCCGGAGCGCGTTTTAGCCATGCTGACTCCCAAAAGATACGAAAGTCACATTATTAGCATGTTTGAAACGGCGCAGTATAAGGTTTCCGGGTGGTTTGGCGCCAGGTTGCTAGCCTGTATTTTTGTGGGCATTACCTCATTTGCCATTTTTGCTTTGCTGAATGTGAAATACGCCTTTACCTTGGCACTCATTTCAGGCATTTTGACGTTTGTGCCATTTATTGGGCCATTGGTGACGGCAATTTTGGCGGGGCTGGTGGTGGGAGTTTCCAACTCCTGGCTAATGGCTTTTTACATTATTGTGGCTTTAGCCGCCGTACAGCAAATAGAAAACAATATTGTTACGCCCTTGCTGATGAAAAAATTCCTCAACCTTCCACCTATTTTGGTGCTTATTGCATTGCTGGTGGGAGGAATTATCTTTGGAATATTAGGGATGATTTTCATGGTGCCGGTATTTGGAATCATCTACGAGTTCTCAAAGGACTTCTTGGAAGAGCGGAGAAAATCCCAAGAGTTTTAGTAAAATTTTTTAATTCACAAGTTATCCACATAAAAGGTGTGGATTTTTTGTTTAGAAGTTATACAATTGTAAATTACTGAAAATGTCTAAAACTCTTTTTGGGGGGA
>Ga0209542_10012716_pt1 | contig 14659 bp, 12 predicted proteins | sample RifCSPhighO2_01_FD_184028 | JGI IMG/M metagenome (GOLD analysis project Ga0209542, IMG submission 184028) | Soil microbial communities from Rifle, Colorado - Rifle CSP2_plank highO2_0.1 (SPAdes) (version 2) | ecosystem: Environmental > Terrestrial > Deep subsurface > Rock core/Sediment ...
GTTGTTTATTTGAGTTGAGTGTTCCATTGTGGATAAATAACGTTAAAACTTTATTTAAGTGTTATAATGAAGTTATTCATTAATTAGGAAAGAAATAAGTTCCGGCAAATCCAGCAAAAATTACTGAAGATTTATCCGAAATGGAAAAGAAAATAGAAAAAAGAGATAGAAGATATAAAAAATTAAACTAATTTATATTTTTTAACAAACTTTATTTTCCGGTGCCGGAAAGTAAAATACGCAGGGTTTTCAGGGCGATCGAAAGATCCAAAAAAATCGAGCGGTTTTTTACATAGTAGAGGTCGTATTGCAATTTTTCCAAAGTTTCTTTGAAAGTCGGGCCGGCGCTAGGATTGTGAAGCTGGGCCCAGCCGGCGATTCCCGGCTTTACCAAACTCCGTATTTCATAGAATGGTATTTCTTCCGACAGCTTTTTTACGAGCTCGGGTTTTTCCGGCCGCGGGCCGATGAATGACATTTGTCCCGATAAGATATTCCAAGTTTGTGGCAGTTCATCAATATGAGTTTTGCGTAAAAATTTACCGACGAGTGTCATCTCTTTTTTATAGGGTTTGCGCATTTCCCGGTCGCTCTTATTATCGGCCAATGATCTGAATTTCGTTAAAGTAAATATTTTTCCTCCGCGTCCCACGCGCTGATGCCTGTAAAAAATTGAGCCGGGATAAGATATTTCTATGGCTAAAGCCACAAAAGGCAATATTGCCAGCGTTATCATTCCCAAAATGACCGAACCAATAATATCAAATATTCTTTTTCCGGTCTCGTAAAAACCTCTTTCAATTTCCGAAATATTTTCCAAAAACCAAACCTCGCGAATTATTGAAATGGGGACGCGATTGGTGACGTTCTCGTAGAATTTATCCAGGTCGCTGATGGTCACGCCCTTTTTGAAATAATGGAAGAGCAAAAACGCCAGTTTTTGCGAGTGGTCAAATTGTTCCGCCGGAACTATAAGCGAAAACTTTTTTGTCTGCCAAAGATTTTCCAATTCAGAAACATTATCCGGCGCTAAAATTCCGACAATTTGACAGCCCAATTGAGGATTATTGTTTAAAAATTCTTTAAGCTCCATTATTTCCGGACTGGCGCCAAGGAAAACAACGCCGATTTTAAGCGCTTTGCTGGCCCACCGGTTAAAATGCTGCCGCCAGAAATAGAGAAATACCAAGGTGAGAGCCAAATGCATGAAAAGGTTTATTTTCGGCGTAATTATGAAGTACGGAATAAAATAAAAAAACGCTATCGCGACGGCGGCGTTTATCCCGAAAGCTATAAGAAGCGTTTTATAAAAAAGCTCTTCGTTTCTTAATTTTGTTATTTCGTAAAGACCGGCGGCCCAGAAAACGAATAGCCAGAATATGAAAATTATGGTAAAAGGAAGTAGATGAAGCGGGATAGAACTGTAAAGCGTTAAAAGATTACGGTCAATTACGGCATAGCGGATAAAAAGAGTTGACCCCAAAGCGACATACAGAATAAGAACGTCGCTTATAACAAGTAAAAATATCTTTAAACGTTGACGCCACATAGTATCAATATTTTCCCATAAAATCTGTTAAATGTCTAATCTATTATTAAAACTTATAAAATTCGGGAGTGGTTTTATTTTGTTTATCCCGCTTTATGTCGGCGGGTCTTTTTTCTTTCCGTTTATTTTTCCCAAAATCTGGCTTTTCGGCCTCGTAACGGAAATTATTTTTTTTCTTTACGTTATTTTGGCCATTTCCGACAATCGTTACCGCCCCAAAATTAATTTGGTTTTTTGGGCTTTGGCTTTATTAACTTTAGTCCTTGTTATTACCAGTTTTACGGGAATTGACCCGTTCCGCAGTTTTTGGGGCAACACCGAGAGGATGTCCGGCGTTATTTACTGGCTCCACTTTGCCGCTTTTGCCGTTATCTTAAGCGGTGTTTTAAAGTCCGGGAAAGAATGGAAGAATTTTTTTGGCATCGCGGTTTTTGTAAGTATTTTGGAATTTTTTTATGTTTTAGCGCAGTATCTGAACGTTTCATGGACTTGGCTTCCGGGAAGTCAAATGGGGACCATAGGCAATACCGATCTTCTTGCCACCTACGCCATTTTCGGCGCCTTCTTTTCTTTATATTTATGGCAAGGATCAAAAATTTTTGAACCCAACAGCTATGTTGGAAACCGAGTTTCCAACATTTCTAATAAGTTACAAGTTCCGAGTTCCAAGTTTCCGTGGTTGTGGGCAACGGCATTTTTTTTTAATATCGGAACGTTGTATTTTGCGTCAAGCCGCGGTGCCATTTTAGGTTTTGGCTCCGGAATTCTTGTTTATGCATTAACCCAAGTTTGGCAAAAACCCCAGACCCGCAAAGTTTTTGCCGCGGTTATTTTAATACCGGTTGTTTTATACACTTTCCTTTGGCTGGCGCGCGGCGCGGAATTTGTTAAAAAAACAAGCCAATTAACCCGCATTGTTAATTTTTCCTTAAAAGACGATACGGTTCAGCAGCGTTTTACCGAATGGGGGATCGCCTGGAATGCATTTAAGGCAAAACCGATTTTTGGCTGGGGACCAAATAATTATTTATATTTGCACAACGCCTATCTTGATCCAAAAGTTTATAATCTAAGAGAAACAAATTTTGACCGCGCCCACAATGCTTATCTTGATTACGCATCAATGAGCGGCATTTTAGGGCTTTTAGGATATTTATGTTTAATCGGCGCGTTGTTTTGGGTATTTTGGAAAAATCAAATGCCGGCATGGGTATCGCTTATCGTTGCTTACGCGGTTCAAAGTTTTTTCGTTTTTGACAGTCCGGCCAGTTATATCGCGTTGTTTTTAACTATAGGATTCGCAATGTATGAAGCTGGAAATTCTAAATCCCAAATCCCAAATCAGAAACAAATACCAAATACCAAATACCAAACGCTAAATACTAATTTTAGCTCCCAAACAATTCTTGCCTTGTATCTTGTATCTTGTATCTTGTTGTTTTACGTAATTTGGCAAGTGAGTTTTAAATCGGCCGCGGCCAATATTAACTTTGTCGGCGCTTTTTCCGGATTAGGTTCCGGCACCCTTACTCCGGCCCAAGCTTTTGAAAGTTATCAAAAATCTCTCAAATACGAAACCCTCGGCGCTTCGGAGTTTCGCAATCAATACAGCCAATGGCTTAGAACAGGTATTGGCAAATTTCCTTTAGAGGGGCGTTTAGCAGTGGTTGATTTTGGCATTAATCAATTGGAGCGTGAAGTTAAAGACCATCCTTTAGTTTTTTCGTATTTAAACTTAGGCCAAATTTATTATTTTAAATCTATGGGAACGACGGATAACGCGTTAAAGTTTTCAATTTGGCAGAAATCTGCCGAAGCGTATGAAAAGGCGATAGAACTCGCGCCCAAGCGCCTTGAAGTGTATTATTCTTATCTGCAGCTTGCGTTAGAAGCCAAAGATTCGCGGCGGGCGATTGAATTAACGAAAAAAACCGTCGAAGTCGCGCCGGATTACGGCCAGAATTGGTGGTACTTTGGTATTGCGCATATCTCCGCCGGCCGAGATGCGGACGCCATAAGCGCTATAAACCGAGCTTTGGCAATATGGTATGGCCGACAGATTGCCATTATGGAAAAAGACGGAAGTTTAGAGTATGATTTTGAGGCGGCTTCTAAGGTCAAATACGCCGTTGCCCCGAAACAGGAGATTTTGGGAGTTGTTAACACGTATATTAAAACAAACCGGTGGAAAGAATTGCTTTTGCTTTATCTTGGAGCCGAAGCCGAAGACCCGAACGATGTCGGAATTCATCAGTCGCTCGCGATTGTTTACCAAAAACTAGGGTTAATGGATAAAGCGCTTGAAGAATTAAAAATTGTGGAACGACTTTCGCTTAAATAATTCCAATCTACTAATGAATTTGTAGATTACTAAGTGTAAACGTATGAAGTTTCAATTTGTTTTCGGGTTTATTTTATTAATTTTATTTTTTATCGGCATTTTTGTCGGTCTGCCTTATCTTCTTCAAATAATGAAATCAAGCCAATTTTTTAGTTTTTCCCGATTTGTTTCCACATCCACGCCGGGATATTTTTATGGCAAACGCCAACCGTCAATATCCCAATCCCAACCTCAATCTCAGCCGGTTATTAAACCCGGCGAATCAATATACAAAGACAGAATAAGTATTGCCAGTGTTTATCGTTCTGGCCGGGAAGAGGTTAATTTAAGCGCGGCTTATTCTGAAAACGGCTCAATAGATATTACCGGCTGGAAAATTAAAAGCCTTCAGCGCGGGGAAACCATTATCGGGAAAGGTCTTTCCTTGCCGCAGTTTAATTCATTTTCGTCTGATATCCGGCTTAAAAGCGGCGGCTCGGCGGAAATTATTGCCGGCATAAGTCCTTTGCTTTCAAGTTTTCAAATTAACGGCTGTTTTGGATGGCTGAACAATGTCTATAATATTGACTCGTCGCTTAATTATTGTCCGTCGATTCAGATAAGTAATTTAACCGGACTTGGGCTGGATAGCGCCTGTCAAGATTTGATACTGAATTCCGGCTCTTGCCGGGCGCCCGGCGACACCATTTTAAATAATTATTCGCGGGAATGCCGGATCTGGGTTGAACGGAATTTAAATTATGACGCTTGCGTTCAGAAACACATGAATGAAGCAAATTTTTACAAGGACTGGCGGATTTACACCGGCAACAACAATTTATTTTACGATCAGCTTCACGACCGCATAGAACTTCGCGACCAAGCGGGTCTCTTGGTTGACAGTTATGAATATTAAGTATAGGGTTAGTTAATTTAGAAGGTCGAAAAATTATTAAAAAAGCTATAAGCTAATTAGGCGTTTATGTTTAGAGATTATAATCGCCCCGCAGCTGCGGGGCACGAGGAATACACCGGCGAATGGGAATGTTCAAAATGCCACGCCAAAACTCCTCATAGTTTGCCTTTTACGCCATTCGGCGACAGGCCCGTACATTGCAAAAATTGCTATCGGGAAATGAAGGGCGAATCTAGAAGGTAAATGACTGTTTAAAATATCGCCCCGCTTTGCGGGGCGATATTTTGGTTATGGGCCAAAACTAAGTTATCCACACTTTTTATAGACAAAAAAAATAAATAGTTTATTATTGAATTAGAGCTGTGGATAACATAGAAAGCCGCAGTACGGTTAGAATTAAATTTTTATAAAAAAATGTTAAATAGAAAGTTTGTGTTTCTCGGATTGTTTTTAATCGCGGGATTTTTATTTTTAAATAATAATTCAGTTATGGCGGCGGACAGATATTGGACCGGCGCTCAGTCCACTTCAACTATGGGTGGCAAGGATTTTTGGAATTTAGCTAACTGGGATACGTCCGTGGCACCTTCTGCTAACGATAATGTTTGGATTTTTGCAACCTCGACACTGCCGCTTCAGGCTACTGTCATAATTTCTACTCCGGTTGATTTAGGCACTGGTAAAATTTATTTGGGTTATAACCAAAAAGGAAATACGCTTGCCAACTCATCGGCGCCTCTCACTCTTATTATTGTAGAAGGAGCAAGTTTAACTAATAGAAATTTATTTGAGGTTGGTACCTCCAGCACAGTTCTTCTTACCTCCGGTTCTTTGAGCGTAGGCACTACCACTATGAAGCAATACGCTTCTACTACCATTAGTTCGGTTACCGGCGCTACTTCCACGGTTACAATCAAGGGCAACTGGACATTTGGGGGCGGAGCGACATACACCTCTCCGGCAAACAGCACCACAACTATCACCGGCACGACGCAAGCCAATACAATTACTTCCACTTCAACAACCGCGTTGACTTTTGGATATTTAGTCTTTAGCGGCAGTGGCGGCGGGATTACCAACCTTCAAGCCAGTACTACCGTTGCTAATCGGCTAAGCATTAGCGCCGAAAGGACTCTGGACGCGGAAGGCGCTGTCATAACTCTTTCCGGCTCAAATTCCAACTCCATGACTTTTCCGTTTGAGGTAACTGGAACATTTACTGCGGCAACTTCTACTGTAACTTATACCGGTACGGCCGCTACAACCGTTGCTTCCACCACATACAGTAAAATTAATTGGGATGGCGCGGCAACTTACTCGCTTAATGGAGCTACCACCGTAACAAACGCCGGCACAGTAGCTTCCGGCGCCACTTTGGCTTTAGGAGCAAATACTCTTACGGCTACCGACTCTACTTGGACCAATAGCGGCACGGTGTCAAGAACTACCGGTAAAATTGTTTTAGCTTCGGCTTCTCGATTTGATGATGGCACGGGTACTGCCAAGTCGGCGTTTGCCGGGGATTCCCGTGATCATGTCGGGATTCAAGTTACAGACACCAGTTTGAACTATGATGCCGCCACTGCCGAAACTCAAACCGCCACTATAACCGCAAAAAGCATTATTAGCGATGCTGAAACGGTAACGCTGACGGAAACCACAGTTAGCTCGGGTATTTTCCGAGGCAGCGTTATTATGGGGCTTTCCGGTTCAAATGTAAGCGCCCAATTGGATTACCAGGGCCCCGGCACTTTAAGCTATACTTTCACCGACTTTCAAGATAGTTCAGATACCGGCACGGGCGGAGCGGCAACCTTTACCGGCACTGCGCCTGGTGGAGGAGGTGGCGGCGGCAGTGAAACAGCGGCAACAACTGTGACAACTACAACAACCACGACTACAACAGCAACAACAACCGCGGCGCCAACAACCCCGATTGTTACAACGACTCCGACGGCCGCAACTGAGCCGACTCTTGAGAGCGTTTCAACAAAAGTTGCTTTAGTTGTAGCTAAAATTGCGGCTTTGCCGGCCAATCCGATCGCTTCCGACTTGGCTTCTATTCAAGCCGAAATTGCCGCTATTCTTACTGAACTCCAGTCAATTCAAGCGGCCCAGCCAACGCCTCAAGGCGTGGCTTTAGGGTTTAATTTCGTCAGGCCGTTGGCTCTCGGTTTAAGGCATAGCGATGTGACAAAACTACAGGAAGCTCTAAAGACCGATTTATTGGTTTACCCTGAAGGGCTTGTTACCGGCTACTTCGGCCCGGCGACCTTGAAAGCAGTTCAAAAATTTCAGGAAAAATATGGTCTTGCTGGTCCCGGTGTTGCTGGTTACGGCAATGTCGGACCAAAAACCAGAACCAAGTTAAATGAGCTTTACGGCGGGAAATAATAAATTAAATACTTTATAGAAATATTAAAACCCCCATTGCGGGGGTTTTAATATTATGTTAAACTGCGATATATTTAAAGAAAATATAAGTATTAAAATAAAACCATGGATGAACAAATAAATAAATTTCTTGTTCCCGGCGCCATTGTTTTAGCCGGCGCCGTTATTGCGGTTGCGCTAATCTATTCCGTTAATAGTCCGTCGCGGCCGAATGCCGAAAATACTAAAACGGCTGCAATCGCCGGTTTACCGGCGGTAACTTCCGGCGATTTTGTTTTGGGCGATCAAAACGCGCCGGTTGTCTTTGTAGAATACGGGGACTATCAGTGTCCATTTTGCGGCAAGTTTTTTAAAGATATCGAACCAACGCTTCGGGAAAAATATATCAAAACCGGAAAAGTTAAATTTATTTACCGGGATTTTGCCTTTTTAGGCGATGAGTCGCTTTGGGCTTCCAACGCGGCCCGTTGCGCCGGAGAACAAGGGAAGTTTTGGGAATACCATGATTATCTTTACAACAATCAAAGAGGGGAAAACCAAGGCGCTTTCAGCAAATCTAATTTAAAAAATTTTGCTTCCGTTTTAGGTCTTGATCAGGGAAAATTTGATTCCTGCGTTGATAATAATAAATACTTGGGTGAAATACAAAAACAAACTAAAACCGGAGGTGAAGCCGGAGTTCAAGGCACGCCAGCCAGCTTTATTAACGGAACGCTTTATCCCGGCGCTTTGCCAGCCGCCACTTTCACCCAAATTATTGATGGTGAATTAAGCAAGTTAGGCAAGTAATATGGCTAAAGTGACGATCTACATCACTCCAACTTGTGTTTACTGCAAGATGACTAAAGAGTTTTTTAAGAAGCACAATATTGCTTATGAGGAAAAGGACGTTTCTGTTGATGATAAAGCTCGTGAAGAAATGGCGGCGAAATCCGGCCAGTTAGGGGTGCCGGTGGTTGACATTGACGGTAAAATCATTGCTGGTTTTGATAAAGAGGCGATAAAAGAATTATTAAAGCTGTAAATTATCGGCTATAAGCTATGATTTATGACATAATCATTATCGGCGGGGGGCCGGCCGGAGCGGCGGCCGGAGTTTATTCAGCTCGTAAAAAATTGAAGACCTTGGTTATTACCGATAATTTTGGCGGGCAGTCCCTGGTTTCGGATAGTATTGAAAATTGGATTGGCGTAAAGAAAATGACGGGCCTTGAATTCGCTAAAATGCTTGAAGAACATGTCAGAGCGCACGAAGATGTTGAAATTAAAATGCCGGAGAGGGCGGTTTCAGTAAAAGAAGCGGAAAATGGATACGAAATCAGTACTGATAAAAATAATATTTATCAATCTAAAGCTTTGATTGTGACTTCCGGCGGCCGCCGTCGTCGCTTGGGCGTTCCCGGAGAAGACAAATTTGGCGGCCGGGGGGTGTCCTATTGCTCCACTTGCGACGCTCCTGTTTTTAGAAATAAACCGGTTGCCGTTATCGGCGGCGGTAATGCCGGACTGGAAGTCGTAATTGACTTGATGCCCTATGCCAGTAAAATTTATTTAATAAGCAATAAAGAATTATTGACCGGCGATCCTTCAATCCAAGAGGAAATAAAAAAATCGGATAAAACGAGCGTTATAATAAACGCCGATATTCAAGAAATTTTAGGCGATAAATTTGTTTCCGGTTTGAAATACTTTGATAAAAACGATAATCAAATCAAGGAGTTAAAAGTCGGAGGCGTTTTTGTGGAAATCGGTTCGGTCCCGAATTCTGAATTCGTAAAAGTCTTGGTGAAAAAAAATCAAGCCGGAGAAATCATTGTTGACCATAAGACCGGCGCCACGAGTCAACCTGGAATTTTTGCCGCCGGCGACGTGACCGATGAGATTTATAAGCAAAACAGCATTTCCGCCGGCGATGGCGTCACCGCTCTTTTATCAGCTTACAATTATTTGCTTAATATTAAAAAACAAAGCCCGGCTTTGACTGAAGCTACGGAGGGCAAACCCGCTAAAAGAAATTTTTAAAATTTGATTTAGCAACATTTGCCAGCGATCGCTGGCAAATGTTGTAGTTATAGACGTTGATATTGGCGTTAATTAGATATTAGTCGAAAAAGTTTATTATTGATATAATGAGTTGAGATAGTTTTAATTATGCCCCCAATTAGATTACAAGCATCACAGAAATCTTTGAATGAATTTTAAATTATTAAAAATCATTATAATTTGATTCAAAATTAAAAATTAGAAATTAAAATTAGTTTTCAAAATATGGCTGATAAAAAAGTAAAAATTGCGATAAATGGATTCGGCCGCATCGGCCGGATCTTTTTCCGCCATGCTTTTGGCCACTCGGATATTGATATTGTTGCTATAAACGATCTCGGCGTTCCGGAAAACATGGTTTATCTTTTAAAATACGATACGGTTTATGGCCGCTATGAAAAATCGGTTGAGGCCAAAAATGGCGATTTAGTCGTCGACGGCAAAGAAATTAAAATTTTTCAAAAAAAAGAACCGGGCAAATTGCCGTGGAAAGATTTGGATATTGATATCGTCGTGGAGTCAACCGGGGTTTTTGAATCTCGCGATAAAGCGGCTTCGCATCTTGATGCCGGCGCCAAGAGAGTGGTTATTACCGCGCCGGCAAAAGATGAAATAACGCCAACTTCAACGCCCAATGTCGGAGAAGAGTTTTTGAAACTGGATAAAATAACTTCCAACGCTTCCTGTACTACGAATGCGGCTACGCCAATAATGGCGGTGATGTCAAAAAATCCGGGGATTAAGAAAGCCGTTCTAAATACCGTTCACGCTTATACCGCATCCCAAGGAATAGTTGACGGGCCGGATAAAAAAAATGATTTCCGGAGAGCCCGGGCCGCGGCCCAAAATATTGTTCCTTCAACAACCGGCGCCGCCATAGCGGGCACGAAAGCCCTGCCGTCGCTTAAGGGAAAATTTGACGGGATTTCTTTAAGAGTGCCGGTGATTTGCGGCTCAATAATGGATTTTACTTTTATCGCCGGCCGTCCCACTTCAGTTGAAGAAGTTAATTCTATTTTTAAGAAAGCGGCGGCTGAAAAACAATGGCAGGGGATTCTGGCGATTACCGAGGAACCGTTGGTTTCAAGCGATATTCTCAAAAACCCTCATGGCTCTATCGTTGATCTTCTTATGACAAAAGTTATTGACGGCGATTTGGTGAAAGTTTTGGCTTGGTATGACAATGAATGGGGTTATGCCTCAACTCTTCTCAAGCATGTTTTGACAGTCAGCAAGTTATTATAATGAATAAACAAATAAAAATCGTTATTATTCTCGTTGTTATTTCAGCTCTTGGTTTTGGCGGTTATTTTGCTTATGTAAGATATTTTTTCGCGCAAACTTCGGAAGTCCCCAAAAATGAAAATGTTCAGCCGTTAATGGAGAATGAGGCAACCTCAACTTTGGAAAAAATAATTGTAAAACAAATTACGATTTTGCCCGGTTTTAAATTATATAAAAATTCCGATTTCGGTTTTGAAATCCAATATCCGGAATCCTGGATTGTCAGCGGGGAAGATATTGTTAATGTCAGAGGCGAGAACACCAAGGGATTTTTCTTCAAAAAACCGAATAGCGATTTGCGTTTTGCCATTTTGCCGAGAGACGGGTTAAGCTACGGGGTGGGGGCGAAAGGCACTTCTACAGAAGTTTTTATCGGCGGTTTTGCCGGAACGCAAACCCAATATATCTTAAAAGACGGCCGCCGTCTTTGGCTGATTTTTCCCCAATACGGACTTTATAATTGGCTCCAAGACCTCGGCAGAATTGATGCTATGACCAGTGTTGAAAATCCGGCTGGCGATACGCAAATTTTTGAAAAGATGTTAAGTAGTTTTAAATTTATTCGGTAGTAGCTAATTAAAGTTATCCACAGTAAAAACAATCATGATTTATATTGGCGCAGATCACAAAGGATTTAAATTAAAAGAAGCTCTTAAAATTTATTTAAAAGAGCTGGATTTTGAATCTGAGGATTTGGGCGCTTTTGAATTAAATCTTGATGACGACTATCCGGATTTTGCCTTGGCAGTGGCCAAAAAAGTGGCGGAAAATCCTGATGAAAATCGCGGCATTTTAATTTGCGGCTCCGGCGTCGGCGTTGATGTTACGGCGAATAAATTTAAAGGCGTTCGCTCGGCGCTTTTATTTAACCCCGAACAGGCGCAAATGAGCCGCAACGACGACAATACCAATGTTTTGTCTCTTTCGGCCGATTTTATTGATGAAAATGTCGCCAAGGAAATTATAAGAGTCTGGCTGGAAACTCCATTTTCGCGCCTAGAGCGCCACGTAAGGCGTCTTATTAAAATTAAAAATATAGAAGGAGAATAATATGGCAAAAACGGATTTGTCTGCTGAAGCTCGAAGGACAAAGGCGGAACCAAAAGATGTATTTATCCATATTCTGGCGATAATCGCTCTTTACGCCAGCGCCGCGGCCTTTTTGGTAATGCTTTTTCAATATATCAACGTTTTAATTCCCGATCTGCTGGAGCGAGGGCTTTACCAACTCCAAAGCTATTACAGTTCTATAAGGTGGTCTATTTCTTCCCTTATTGTTATTTTCCCTGTTTACGTCTGGGCCGGCTATTACTTAAATAAAATTTATTCTCGCGAACCGGAAAAACGCAATTTAAAAATCCGCAAGTGGTTGCTAAATTTTACGGTTTTTGCCGCCGCTTTAATTATAATAGGGGATTTGGTAACCCTGATTTACAACTTTTTGGGAGGCGATATTACGGCCAGGTTTGTCTTAAAAATCGCGGCAGTATTCTTTGTGGCCGCCTCTACTTTCTTTTATTATTTCTGGGAACTAAAGTCGTGGGCGAAAATTTCCGAAATGGCTAAAAGAATTTTCATCTACGCCATTATCGCCATCGTTGCGGTTTCGGTTGTCGCCGGATTTTTCATCGTCGGCTCGCCGCAAAGCGAACGCTCGCGTCGATTTGATGACCAAAGGGTTTCCGACCTTCAGATTATTCAGGGCCAGATTATTTATTATTGGCAAAATAAAGAAAAACTTCCGGCTAAACTGGACGATTTGAAAGACACGATAAGCGGCTATGCTCCGGCTAAAGACCCGGAAACCGGCCTTGATTATATTTATAAGGTTAAGGGCAATTTAGGATTTGCGCTTTGTGCCAATTTTAACTTGCTTAGTTACGAAAGCGTAAAACCATATATTGAACTTCCAACATATCCGACGCAATATCGATCCATTGGCGATTCCAATTGGGATCATGCTGCCGGCTACGCTTGTTTTGATCGGACTATAGATCCAGAGCTTTACAAACCAGCGCAGAAATAAAATAATATCCCAGATCGGTTAACCATTCTTGTCGGACTCAAAAAAATACCTTTATTAAATCTCAAAACTAAAAATGATTAAATCAATTGCGGAATTGACGAAGAAAGAATTGTACGGGAAGAAAATTCTGCTTCGGGTTGATTTTAATGTGCCGGTTTTAGATGAAAAAATTTCTGAAACCCGTCGGATTAAAGCGAATAAAGAAACAATTAATCGCTTAACTAGCGGAGGCACCATCGTTGCCTTAATCAGCCATATAACAACTTTTAACAGTTTTGGGCCGATTTCAAACCAGATAAAAGATGTTTTGGGTGTTGATTTTAATTTCGTGAGCGATTGCATTGGCGAATCGGTTGAAACCAATTTAAACAGCGCCAAACCCGGCGATACTTTTTTATTGGAAAATGTCCGCAAATATAAAGAAGAGGAACAAAATGATACTGAATTTGCTAGAAATTTAGCTGAGCCGTTTGATATATACGTGAATGATGCTTTTGCTGAATCGCACAGAAATTACGCGTCAATTACGGCTATTACTAAATATTTACCTTCTTATGCCGGTTGTTTGTTAATGGAAGAAATTGGGAACTTGGTTAAGGCGATCAATATGCCCAAGGAAGGAAAAACTTTAATTCTGGGCGGAGCCAAAATCAGTACTAAATTGCCGGTTATAAAAAATTTTCTTGATAAAGCCGAGAATATTTTAATCGGCGGCGCCATCGCCAATGTTTTCTTAAAAGCCAAAAACAGGGATATAAAAAAGTCCCTGACCGATGATAATCTTTTGCCGGAAGCCCAAAAGCTTCTTAAAAAAAATTCCCATATTATCATTCCGGAGGATTATATTATGGTAGATGATATGATTTTAGACATTGGTCCGGAAACCATAAATAAGTTTATTGGAACGATCAATGCGTCAAAAATGGTTATCTGGAATGGTCCGCTTGGAAAAATTGAGGAAGAAAGATTTTCCATTGGGAGCAAGAAAACAGCCGAGGCAATTACAAGTTCCGGCGCTTTTTCCATTGTTGGCGGCGGCGACACTGCCGCATTTTTGGAGAAGCTGACTTTGGCTGATGAGTTTAATTATGTTTCCACCGGCGGCGGCGCGATGTTGGAGTTTTTAGCCGGAAATCAATTGCCCGGCCTTCTTGTTTTAGGGTATGAATAAAATTTTTAAATTTGTCATTCTTTTCGCCATATTGATTTTTGCGGTAATTTTTATTTATCCCGATTTCAGACAATCGTCTGAAATCGGGATAAATTTAGATCTTAAAATCTCCACTTCAACGTTAATCTTATCTACTTTTCCAAAAGTTGCTACCACCTCCGATAACGTTATATCTGACAATACGGTTAAAGTTATAAAACCGAAACCCAAACCAGTTTCCAACGTTGTGTCGCCCGCGGCGGTGAAAGAAGTTTCGCCTAAAAGTTTTGAGGAGTTAGTTAATAGTTCGGTAATCCAGCTTTATTGCGGCTATTTTAACAATGGAGAAGCGACATTTTCCGATATTTCGCGGGGGACGGGCATAATTATTAATGCCAAAGGTGAAATTTTGACAAACCGCCACATAATTTATGATGAAAATTTTAAAAAAATAAGAAGCGATTGTTTCGTTTTGAAAAGTCCTTTTCCTAATGAAAAGTCTCAAAATCCCAAAATTTATTACACGGCGGAAATTATAAGTTATCCGGTAAAAGAGAAATTCAGCGACGCCTTCAGCAAAGACAAGTATTATAATGATTTTGCAATACTAAAAATTTCTGGGAAACCAGAAAATAATTCCAAAATAAATTTGCTTTTAGGATTTAATTATGCATCGCCGGAGGATTATTCAGTTTTAGAAAATAATGGCCTGCCTGTACCGACAGAAGTATTTAATTATTTTCCCATTGATTGGAATTATCAACCCAAAGACGGCGGCACTCTGATTACTTTGGGTTATGGCGTTGACGTTACTCATATCGCTAACAAAATTACTTCCACTATTGGGAAACTTTCCGGCAATATTGATATTAATGGGAGTTTAAAACCGCAAATTTTGCTTATAGAAAGCAATGCTACAGCCGGCTTTTCCGGCGGCGCTTTAGTAAATCCGCAATCAAAAGGCCTTGTCGGGTTAA
>Ga0209542_10012717_pt1 | contig 14658 bp, 15 predicted proteins | sample RifCSPhighO2_01_FD_184028 | JGI IMG/M metagenome (GOLD analysis project Ga0209542, IMG submission 184028) | Soil microbial communities from Rifle, Colorado - Rifle CSP2_plank highO2_0.1 (SPAdes) (version 2) | ecosystem: Environmental > Terrestrial > Deep subsurface > Rock core/Sediment ...
TATCGAATACTTCCGCCTGCGCAGGATCTCAATTTCGCTTCGATCTGCGTTGTTAATCCGTACCCACTTTTTGTTTTTTCATCGACGCACTATATGCGTACCGTTCAAATTTCAAAGACCGCGCGCCAAGCAGAGAATCACGTGCAGTATCCTGGGAAAATGAAGCGTGCGAAGTTTGTGAGTACGACAGTGAACACCGTATCACTCAATGATGCACTCATTGCGAGAACAAAAAAACTACTCGGCGTCAAAGGATACTACACGAATCTCAAGGATGTTTCTGATGCCGATATCATCGCGCATTACCACAGCCTCTGGCATATCGAGCAGGCATTTCGCATCGCCAAGAGCGACATTGCCTCACGGCCTATATTCCACAGAAAAGAAGTGTCCATACGGGCACACATGCTCATCTGTGTGATGGCGCTCGCACTCTCAAAATATATTGAAATCAAAACACAACAATCAATACGTTCGGTACTCGACGTATGCCGTACCGTGACTGACGCGATACTGGTTCACCAAAAAACGAACGAACGCATCGTCATGCGCTCGCCTATGCCGGGGGAGATGTCAGACATTGAGAAACTGTTGTCGCACTAAATGATTGAAAACAGGAGATCATCGTTCTCGACCAATTCTCGCGCAACATGTTCCGCGGCACGCCACAGGCGTTCGCCTCTGATACCCTCGCGCTCGCTCAGGAAGCCATGGCGATCGGCGCTGATAAAAAGCTTTCAAAAATCGAGCGACAATTTTTGTATATGCCATTCATGCATAGCGAATCACGTATGGTGCATAAAACAGCCTTGAAACTCTTCCAATCGCTCGGTAAGGAGTGGGTAGGGTACGAGATGAACCACAAAAAAATCATTGACCGCTTCGGCCGCTATCCGCACCGCAACGCAATCCTCGGTCGCAAGTCCACGGCCACCGAAAAGAAATTCTTGCGCACGCACAAGGGGTTTTGATTTCCCGTGGTTTTAGGATGCCGCGGAGAACTTTACGTACGTAGGCACCTTGAGGAGATTGGGATCTTTAGACCACGCGTGGCAATTCCAGCTCACGTTGTTCATATCGGTGCCCAAGACTGCGCCGCTTGTGAGGTCTTGAGGAATGACTTTCGGTAGATCTGCGACAGAGTTGATAGCCGTTTTTGTGCCCACCGCTTTGCCCTCCTGCCATGCGTACAGATAGCCGCCATCGTAGATCATAAGATTGGCCGTCGTTTGTCCAGCTGACATGGTGCGGAATTCTCCGCGCATCTTACCGTCGGCGATGTAGATCACATCGTTGCGCTGTGAGGAGCTATCTGCCCCTGTGTAATCGCATTGATGGCTGCCGGATTGCGTGAATATGCTCCGAAACGTATTCGTACTCTTGGGAACTGGCGACGTGCTCTTGCCGGTCTTTGTCGGTGCAGGGATGGCTACAGGCATCCCCTCGCCCCCGGCAGTCTTGGACTGCATGAGAGGCCACGGACGTATTTCTGGCGAGGAAAAATACCACACGCCGAGTATGACAAGTATCAATGTGACGATACCGCCGATGATCATGTTTTGACCCATAGTGATGATAGTGATAATACGAGACCTATTAAGGTTGGAACACCCCGTGTTCATTCTACCACCGATTTCGTGTACTATGCGCGCAAGTGACTATGAAGATCAAATCAATACACGCGCGGGAAATCCTGGACTCCCGCGGCAATCCGACGGTGGAGGCGGACATCATCTTGGACGACGGAACTCTCGGACGCGCTGCGGTGCCTTCGGGCGCTTCTACGGGCGCGCATGAAGCGCACGAGCTGCGTGATGGCGATAGCAAACGTTATGGTAGTAAGGGGGTGCTGAAAGCGGTTGCCAATGTGGAGGGTGAGATCGCGCAGGCTGTGGTGGCAATGGATCCGCGCGCGCAGCGCGAGATAGATGAAGCGATGATAGCGCTCGACGGCACCGACAACAAAAAACGTCTCGGCGCCAACGCGATACTCGCCGTTTCGCTGGCCGCCGCCAAGGCGGCGGCCAGCGCCCAAAAGATGCCGCTTTTTGAATACATAGGCACTCTTACAAAATCTCCCCGCGCGCCCATGCTGCCCTTGCCACAATGCAACGTGCTCAACGGCGGAGCGCATACGGGATGGGAATCCACCGACATTCAGGAATTCATGATCGCGCCCATTGGTGCGCCGACATTCCGAGAAGGGATGCGTATGCTGTCGGAAATTTTTCAAGCGCTCCGGAGCGTGCTCAAGGAAAAGGGATACTCTACGAGCGTGGGGGATGAAGGGGGATTCGCTCCGAGGCTAAAAGGGGGAAATGAGGAAGCGCTTGCGCTTATCGCCGAGGCGACGGAAAAAGCCGCATACAAACTAGGGAACGACATTTCGCTCATGCTTGATGTGGCGGCATCCGAGCTGTACGAAGACGGCACTTACAAGCTCCCGCTCGCAGGCAAAACGCTGTCATCCGGCGAAATGGCCGAATGGTATGCCAAACTCCAGAAAAAATACCCCATAACTTCTATCGAGGACGGCCTGGCCGAGGACGATTGGGACGGATGGAAAAAGATGACAACGTCCCTGGGTGATTCCACGCAGCTCGTGGGCGACGACCTTCTGGTGACGAATGTAAAGTTCCTCGAGCGCGCTATTAAGGAGAAGGCGTGCAACGCGATCCTTATCAAGGTCAATCAAATCGGCACCTTGAGCGAAACCATAAATGCAGTGGAAATGGCACAAAGGGCGGGCTGGGGTGTGGTGGTGTCGCACCGCTCCGGCGAGACAGAAGACACCACCATAGCGCACCTCGCTGTCGGCCTCGCAACGGGGCAGATCAAAACCGGCTCGGTATCCCGCACCGACCGCACAGCAAAATACAACGAGCTACTGCGCATCGAGGAAATGCTCGGCACGAAGACAGTTTTTGCTGGGAAAAAAGGGGTTTCGTAAACCCCTTTTTATACGATGAACATTGTACTCGTTAGTGTGAAGGTGAAGGCGGGCGCAAGGAAAGAAACGATAGAAAAAGTGTCCGACACGAAATTCAAAATTTCAGTGCGGGAGAAGCCAGAAGGGAATCAGGCCAACCACCGAGTCATCGAACTCCTAGCCCGTCACTTCCAAGTGACGCAAAAAAGCATCCGTATCGTGAAAGGTCACCACAGCCCGTCGAAGATATTTACCATCAAAATCTAGCATACTTGACGGAGTGTTGTTTTAGAGTATTACTTTCCAGTGGCACATTTGTACACCGAGCTGCAGCGGTATCTGCAGTGATCGAAACGAATGCGAGGACGACAATGTCGATGTCACGAACGTTCCGTACCCGGTCCCCGAAGCTCGTCAGGGCGCACCCTGGCCAAGCGCATCGTTCGCCAATGAAGCGCGCTTGTCAGGCCGCCAATGCCGCCGCACGCGCGGAGGCTGCACGGGAAAATGGCCTTACCGTTGAGGCATGGATATGTCATGAAGCTCGGCCTTGGGATGCACTGCGTATTGCGTCAGAAGGCCGAATGCATTTTCATCGCGCATCCGGAACAGGCGCCGCAGCACCTTGGAGTGCGTCCGCCGATCGAGATCGCGAGGAGCGTCGGCCACGCTACTTTTTCTAAACCGTTCCCCTATCGGGATGCGGACACGGCGGCTGACCCACAAGGGTCAGCCGCAAAGAATTTGCGATCCTCAATTCGTACCTGGTCTTTTTCTCGCGACTCGGTTTTTGTTTTTGTCGGCGACTTTCCAGAGTATTCGGGCGGCGTAGGTGCGGTAGGGGGACCATTTTTTTGTTATTGCAGCGAGTTTCTTTTCACTCGGAAATTTTTTGAGGCCATAGAGTTGCACGACACCTTTTCGCAGACCCAAATCGCCCTTAGAGAAGATGTCGGGGCGGCCGAGGGAGAACATAAGCACCATTTCCGCCGTCCACGGACCTATGCCCTTCACTTTGGTGAGTTCGGTGATGACGATGCTGTCTTCCGAAAGGTGAAGTGTCTTCATATTAAGTTCGCCACGCTGGACAGTTTCGGCTAAATTGCGGATCGCACGCACCTTCGCGCCCGACAGTCCGCAGGCGCGCATATTTTTATCTCGAAGTTTCAACACCGCGCGCGGTGCGATACGTCCGCGCACGAATAATTTTTGAAATCTCGCAAAGATCGCATTGGCCGCGAGGCTTGAGAGCTGTTGGCCGACTATCGTCCACACAATGTCCCGAAAAAGATCATCCGACGGCACAATATCGGCGATTTCATGTTCTGTGCTGGCACGGTGCAGCAGTGGGTCAACTTTCTTAAAGTGCCGTTTTGCCTTCACGTACATAAATACATCTCACGGGGTATACTACCACTCTATGCGAGGTCGTAAGGGGACAGTCATGAGCGCAATGTTGGTCGGTAGCGTCGCAATCGGCATGGTGTACTTCATCAATTTTTCTGGCCTTTTACTTATTTCCTACGATCGTGCCGAAGCAGAGGTAGGTGCGGCCGCGAGCAGTACGGATACTGTCCCGCCGAAACCGGCAATCCCGCTACTCGACACCGTGGCTTACGATAAAAAGATGCTTGCGCTCGCGCATCGCTCGGCTACTTCCACAGTGCCAACATCTTCCGCCTCTTCTTCATCAACTACAACACCTAGAACAGCTACAACAACTCGGGCATATTTGTGGCCCGCAAAAACGGTCTACCCCAACGCGGGCGCACTCCTCCCGTTCAACCGCATCGTTGCTTACTACGGCAACTTTTATTCCAAAGGTATGGGGGTACTTGGGCAGTATCCGGAAGACGTTGTGTTGGAGAAGCTTCGCGCAGAGGTCGCCCGGTGGGAAGCGGCCGATCCTTCGACCCCTGTCATTGCTGGCATAGATTACATCGCCGTTACAGCGCAGGCGTCGCCCGTCGATGGCACGTACCGCGCGCGCATGCCGCACTCGCAAATAGACAAAGCGCTCGAACTTGCCGAAAAAGTGCATGGCATTGTGATCCTCGAGGTGCAGCTGGGATTCAGCACGGTGCAGACGGAAGTGCCACTCCTTGAGAAATATCTCAAGATGCCGCAAGTGCACCTCGCGCTCGACCCGGAATTTTCGATGAAAAATGGCATTCGACCCGGCAAGGAGATCGGCACCATGAACCCAAGCGATATCAATTTCACGACCAATTACCTGGCGAAACTCGTGCAAGAAAACGATTTGCCGCCGAAGATCCTCGTCATACATCGTTTTACAGAGAACATGGTGACCGGCTACAAGCAGGTACGGCCGCTCCCGGAAGTGGAGATCGTGCTCGACATGGACGGCTGGGGATTCGGTGCCAAGAAAATAAATACGTATCAAAGGGTCATCTACCCCGAGCCCATCCAGTTCACCGGGTTCAAACTTTTCTACAAGAACGACCTCCTTCCGCCCTCTACGCGTATGCTCACGCCGCAAGAGATCCTCGACCTCACACCCTCTCCGTCATTTATTCAATATCAGTAATAATGCTACAATCGTGGCACATGGCCGACCTAGGAGAGAAATGCGGCGTCTTCGGGGTCTATGGACGGGGGCTCGATGTCGCGAGGCTCACCTTCTTCGGCCTCTACGCTCTGCAGCATCGCGGACAGGAGAGCTCGGGAATTGCCGTTTCAGACGGCGCCACTATTTTGAGATGCATGGGCATGGGCCTCGTCTCGCAGGTATTTACCGAAGAAGATATTGCACGGCTCAAGGGGCATATCGCCATGGGGCACAATCGATATTCCACAGCCGGCGGCTCGCGGATAGAGCACGCGCAGCCGATACTCATCAATGACGGAGAGATCGCGCTGGCACACAATGGCAATCTGCCGAGCGCGACCGCGCTCGTTTCTTTTTTGGCAGAGCGACATATCACCGTGAAAGATGCGTCCGACTCGCGTCTCATGGCAGAGGCGATCGGTGCAATCGTCAGGGAAGGGAAGTCGCTTGCGGATGCCATTCGAGTGGTGTATCCATACATGACGGGTGCGTTCTCGCTGCTCGTAATGTCAAAAAACGAGCTCGTCGCTGTGCGAGATCCGTGCGGATTGCGACCGCTTTCTATCGGCACGCTGAACGGCGGCTATATTTTCTCCTCCGAGACGTGCGCCTTTCACCCGGTGGGCGCCGAGCACTTGCGAGATGTGAATCCCGGCGAAATGGTCATCGCTTCCGGCAGCGGCTTGCGAAGCGTACAGCTCGCCGAGCCCAATCAGAAGCTTGATATCTTTGAATTTGTGTATTTCTCGCGCCCCGACAGCGAACTCCTCGGCAAATCGGTATATCAAGTGCGCAAAAATTTTGGCCGCGAGCTTGCGATCGAGGCCCCCATCTCGGCCGATGTGGTTATCCCGGTGCCCGAGACTTCCGTCCCAGCGGCGATCGGCTTTTCACAGGCGCGCGGCATTCCATTTGAAATGGGACTTACGAAAAACCGCTACATCCATCGCACCTTCATCGCACCCGAGCAGCACATTCGCGAGCAGGGGGTAAAGGCCAAGCTCAATGCGCAAAAAGAGGTGATACAGGGCCGCCGCGTGGCGGTCGTAGACGATTCCATCGTACGCGGCACCACCTCTAAGCAAATCGTCGCCATGCTGTTTGAAGCGGGCGCGACCGAAGTGCATTTTCTCGTTTGCTCGCCGCCAGTCGTCTTTCCCGACTTTTATGGAATAGACACGCCGCGCCAGCAAGATCTCATTGCTGCCACGCATACGATCGAAGAGATGCGAGAGTATCTCGGCGCGACCTCGCTGCGTTTTCTCTCGTACAAGGGAATGATAAAAGCAACGGGTCTTCCCGAGGACAGCTTTTCCACATCATTTTTCACCGGCGAATACCCAATAGACATCAAAGAGCGCCGTAAGGAAATCAACATGAAGCCCATCTGCTACACGCCGTTCAAAGAGGAGTACGTTGCGTAAAATATATGTAAGAGTGTAAGAGGGGAGTCCTATGACAAGGTGAGATCACCAGATCTCTAGATCGGGGCGCTCGAAGGGGTCTTTAAATTCTTTTAGCATCTCTTCGAAGCGTTCAAGTCCTGCAGTTTCAATTGGTAGCGATGCGGAATCGATAATCATATTTTCCAGACGTGGAGGTCCAAAATAATCAGGATAACTGGAGTACTGATACGAGATTAGGAAATCAGTCGCCTTACGAGCATGTAGCGTCCCTCTTTCTTTCCATCTCGGCTCGATGAGATCCAGTGGATTCAAGTGTACGTAAGACATGAGCCAGCGAAAATAATCGTCATTGTCTACATGTTTGGCTCGGAATGGTCTGCAGAGTAACGTCCCACTGCGATTGTTTTTCGTATTAAAATACATCGAATAGGCGGTCGAGAGTTTTCCTATGAATGCGCTGATGCCACCGTATGCACGTTCGAGCGCGATGATGTGAAAATGGTTCGTCATCAAAGAGTAGCCGAGGATTGAAGTCGTAGGATTGCCGCGATCTCTGTCCAAGGGCTCCCCTCGTACACGTCGGAACACGAATGGTCTGTCACCGTTTGCTAGGTACAGCAATCGTTGAAATCGAAGTTTGTCGTTATCGTCGTGAAAGATTGTCCGCTTCTCCACACCGCGATTGTAAATATGATAGACATGATTTGGTTCAAAAGTAAACGGCCGCTCCATACTTCCATTGTATCGCACTTTGTAAGAGGGGAGTCCTTTTACACTAATTATATGTTAATAAGGCGTTTTATGGGGGCTAGTCGAATGTACGAGGACTCCCCTCTGACACTCTCCCTCTCTTACACTTGACGCTTTAGGTCATTTAGTAAGCCAAGAAACGTCGCCAACGGTATCCGATCCCGAGTAAGCCACGCGGCATTGGAGTGGATTCTCTCGAGGACCTGGCTGACGGTGCGCTCGGTGCTGGGGGCAGGGTGCTTTTTGAGGAAGGTCTCAATGTCTTTGGCACGCTGGACAGATGTGGACACTGACATCGGCTCGATGAGGTGCGCGAGGTCGCGGCTACCGGCGTAGCGCTCCATAAATAGTTTCCAATTCTTCTTGATGAAATCCCATGCGCTGTCGGTGCCCTCTGAATTGATCGACACTGCCGCGATCATACGCGTAGTGTCTTGTTGGCGGACTTCTTTTGAGATTGCAAAATTGAGAGTTTTTTTCAGGAGTTCTTTTTGCTTGAAATTCCCAAGCGCCGCGCCGATCCTGTTCTTCTCCTCATGCAATGTTGCCGCTTTGTACATCTTGATCAACTTTGCGTATTCTTTGGTACCCCCGTGTTTGGCTGCGAGAGAGTAAACGATGCCACGCAGGTCTGCAGGAATTCTTTCAGGGTTTGTGAACATTCTCCGAGCCCGAGCGATCGTCTTTTTATCACCATATTTTCCAAGGCTGCCGAGAATGAGGACTTTGAGCAGGGCATCGGAATGGTTCTTGGGCTTTGTTTCCCAGTGTATTCGCTTTGATATATCAAAGTAGATGCCAAGCGCTAACTTTTCGTATTCCTTCACGAAATGTTCGTGCGAAATGAGCGAATGAATTTTTCCAAGGCCGCTAGATAGCGCCATCCACGCCACATACTCGTTTTCACTCTTGTAATTTTTTGCAAATTCAAGACTGTCTACAGCCGATAGTTTGCCCGGCTCCGCGAGAGCAAATATATCGCGCACCAGCCCGAGGCGATCGCTTGTCTTAAGGCGTTTTGCTCGGATTGATTTGCCAAGCTGTTCTTGCACGCTCTTGGGATAACTGGTGCGGAAGAATCCAGATTCACCAACATTCAGCTTGAGAGCCACGTTCCTCTTCGGGATTCTCGCGTTGCGCCCACTCATCAACATGTGCCCACCGGCAAACGATACCGGCACCTGCCACAGGGTGTTGTCTTTTGTTTGTCTTTCGGATCTTGCGCTTGCGAAGAATCGAGACTGTCGAAGTGCATAATGTTTTCCCTGCTCGGACACGGTCAGCAGAGGATACCCAGGTTTGCCCGTCCAATTCTTCATTATCTTGCCGACTGGTTTTCCCGAGACGCGTTCAAGCGCATTCCAGAGATGGATCGTGGAGGTGTTGGCGTAGCTGTGTTTTTTAAGGTAGTGGCGCAGGCCATCGCGGAAATCCTTTTCACCGAGATATTCGGCGATCATGCGGATGATGCTCGCGCCCTTGGAATAACTCACCGCGTCAAAAACCGCGGTGATCTCCGACGGGTGGTGCACATCTATCTCAATCGCATGGGTATTTTTGAGGCCATCGGCGCTCAAGGCAGCGCCGTGGTCGGCGTGGAGGAACTGTGTCCAGATGTCCCACTTGGGGAATAGGTGATCTACCGCGAGGTATTCGATGTAAGAGGCGAAGCCCTCGTTGAGCCAGAGGTGTGTCCACCACTCCATCGTCACCAAATTGCCAAACCATTGGTGCGCGATCTCGTGAGCGATCACGAGCGCCACCCATTGTTTGTTCATGGTGGAGGAGTGTTGCGGGTCGACCAGTAGTGCGCTTTCACGATAGGTGATTGCGCCCCAGTTTTCCATGGCCCCGGCCGAGAAATCCGGTATGGCGATGAGGTCGAGGACCGGCATCGGGTAGGGGATATCAAAATATTTGTTGAAGAACGAGACCGTCTTCACCGCGCAATCTAGCGCAAACGTGGCCTGATGGAGTTTGCCCGGAGTCGTAAATACTCGCACGAGTACGCCATCAGCACTTTTTTTCTCAATGCATTCGAAATCACCCACGATGAATGCGAGTAAGTATGTTGACATGAGAGGCGATGATGCAAAGGAAACCGTCTTAAAACCACCAGCATGTTCTTGAATTTCGACTGGCATCGTGTTGGAGATAGCCGTCTGCCCCTCGGGTATGGTGAGCGACACATCGAAAATCGCTTTCATCGCCGGCTCATCGAAGCAAGGAAAGGCACGCCGCGCATCGGTGGATTCAAACTGCGTGGTCGCCAGGCGTCGCGTCTTCCCCTCGTGCTCGTAGTTGCTCCGGTAGAAGCCATGCATCCGGTCGTTCAAAACGCCGCGGAAGATAATCTTCAAACGAGTGTTCCCTTTTGGCAACGCGTTCTTGAACGTAAATGTGGCGGTCTCCGACTTCTCATCGTACGTGATCTTCCGTGCAAAAATCTTTTCCGCGCCCCCAATGACTTCAGCCGATTCGATGTCGAGTTCCTTGGAGTGAAGGGTCAGGGTTTTAGTCTGCTTTTTCAGCACAAGGTGAATCGTTTCTTCGCCCACAAAAACAAAAGCCTCTAAGTCGGGTTTAAGCCTTATCTCATACTTCTTCGGCACTATGTCGGTAGTCAGGCGAACTTTTGCTCTATCGTGCTTACGCATTCGGGTGATTGTAGCGGCAAGGTATAATTGTGCAAACCAGGTATGAAAACAATTTACTTCGTGCGCCATGGGGAGAGTGAGTCGAATATAGGCGGTGTGATTTTGGGCGGCGCGAAAACGTCTCTTACCAAGCATGGGCAAGAGCAAGCCGCGTTCGTCGCTGAGAGGCTTTCGCATCTAGCGGTTGACGTCATCATCGCAAGTACGTATCTGCGAACGAGGCAAACAGGCCAGATCATCGCTGAGAAAATTGCGAAGCCGATCGAATATTCCGATTTATTCGTAGAGTGGAATCAAGGTTCGCATCGTATCGGCAAGAAGGCGGATGACCTAGAGCTTGGAACACAGACAAAAACACTGATCGAGCATTTGAAGAAGCCAAATTGGAGAATGACTGATGAAGAGAATTTTGAAGAGCTTAACAAGCGAGCTGACCGTGCGCTTGCGTATCTCATGGGCCGACCTGAAGAGCACATAGTTGTCGTTGGACACGGCTGGTTTTCACCTGTCCTACTCGGCAAAGCAGTCATGGGAGAAGATTTCACGGGACGCGATTGTCAACATTTTATGAAAGCGTTCAGAATGGTAAACACAGGCATTACGATTGTGACGCATGGCAAGGCGGCGGGCAAACTTTACAGTGACGAGTGGAACATCGTCACATGGAACGACCACGCACACCTCGGATAGGTCGTTTATTCAAGAGGCGACACCTCTTGAATTTGCTCGAGATAAAACGAGAGGCGGCCCCTACCTTATAGCTAGAATTGTGCGGAATGATCATAGACGGAGCCCTTCGGGAGAAAAACCCGCAAGGCGACGCCTTGCGGGTTTTTAGGATGTCCACAGGAGAACGCCGGAGCAAGCCTTATGATATGCTCCTACTTAATGCACCACCTTCTTGAGACGCAGCAGTTTGATCGCGAGTCGCTCAAGGAATTGTTTGCGCTTGCGAGCACGATGGAGAATCATCGCGACGACTCTCTCCACGGACGCATCCTCGCCAGCCTTTTTTACGAGCCTTCCACCCGCACGCGCCTTTCATTCGAGAGTGCGATGATGCGACTCGGCGGGCAAGTCATCACCACAGAGAATGCCAACGAAATGTCTAGCGCAGTGAAGGGCGAAACCATAGAAGACACGATCAAAGTGGTCAATCACTATGCCGATGCCATCATCATCAGGCACCCGGAGACGGGCATTGCCGAGCGCGCTGCGGCTGTATCCCAAGTGGCCATCATCAACGCGGGCGACGGTGCAGGCCAGCACCCCACCCAGGCGCTCCTCGATCTCTACACCATAGAGCGAGAGCTCGGCAACATAGACGGTATCCACGTCGCGATGGTGGGCGATATGCGTTACTATCGTTCCGCGCGCTCGCTTTCATACTTGCTCGGTAAATACAACGGTGTGACCATCACCGGCGTCTCACTCCCAGAACTCACAATGGGCGACGAGCTCAAGTTGTATTTGAAAGAGCGTGGCGTTGTGTACAAAGAGGCAGAATCACTCGCAGGTGCGATGAAGGAGGCCGACGTGGTGTACCAAACGCGCATTCAGAAGGAGCGCTTAAGCGAAGAAGCGTACCAAAGAAGTAAAGGACACTATGTGATCGATCGCGCCATGGCGGATTCTATGAAAGAAGGCGCGATCATCATTCATCCGTTGCCGCGCGTGGGTGAGATCACCCCAGAAGTGGACGATTCTCCGCACGCCGTCTATTTCCGCCAGGTGGGCTACGGCGTAATGGTCCGCATGGCACTCCTCAAGATGCTGCTCGGTTCCTGACGTGCCGAGCAACGGCGATTCCAAGCCACAGAAAAATTGCACCGATCGCAAACCCATCTACGACATCGCTCAAATAGTGTACGCCCAGATACAAGCGGCTGAAGCCGATTGCTAGTGCGAGCGCCGCAGCTCCCCCGACAGCGAGGAGGCGTACACCGCCACCTTCGTATCGTCGGAGGATCAAATAGGCGACGAACCCGTAGAATGCGAGCGAAAGCGCTGCATGCGCGCTGGGGAATGACGCGCCCGTTTCGGCGATGGCGCGAAAATACGCATCGGGCCGCTCACGGGCGAAGACGAATTTGAGCGCAAGCACCACAGCAGTGCTGCCGAACACAGCGACCAGCAGCCCGAGAGCCTCTGCGCGGTGTTTTGCGAAGAAAAGCACAAGAGCGACGGCTGCCGCAAGTGGCAGAATAAGCGTCCACTCGCCAAACATGCTCACGTACGTCATGGCGCTGACCATCGCCGTAGTGCGCGCCGAAAATAGTCCGATGAGCACCTGATTATCCAAGTACGTGATCGCCGAGATCATACGAGTGCGAGAAGGTGGGGGATGAAAATCAAAAGTCCAACTACAGCCGCTGTTACTTGGATGATTCCCGAAGCGCCGGAGGCAAGGTCTTTTATTTTGCCGATTTGCGGGTGGTGATCTGGAGTGACGTGATTGCACACTTCCTCGATGGCAGTATTGAGCGCTTCCACTGCGAGTACCGCACCAATAATGAGGATGACAATAAGGAACTCGATCGCTGAAATACGCAAGATGAGGCTGACAATGATGGCGATCGCGGCGCAGGCTGTCTGCAATTTAAAACTGAACTCCTCCCGCCACAGCACGACGAGGGCACTGAAGGATGGACGTACGTGTGTGAGCTTCCTGCGCACGTTTTTCATATCGGTCGAAAACATAGTACCATAGTGGATATGAGCGAAGCAGACATTCGCGCTGAGCGATTGAAGAAGCTTGAATTGCTCAAGGCGGCCGGGATGGAGGCATATCCAGCGCGCTCGGAGGCTTCCACGACAATTGCGCAACTGGTGGAGAATTTCGATACAGTCTCTTCCAATGACGAGGAAGCAGCGATCGTCGGCAGAGTAATGGCACAGCGCGGACAAGGCGCCATCATGTTCGTCGATCTATTCGACGGCACCGGCCGTTTCCAAGGCGTCATACAAAAGGATAGTTTAGAGGAGCGGTTGTTCCAACTTTTTGCAAATACGGTGGACATTGGGGATTTCATTGAGTTGTCCGGCGTTCCGTTTACGACCAAACGCGGCGAAAAGTCTCTCCAGGTTTCTGATTGGAAAATGCTGTCAAAGTCATTGATGCCTATCCCGTCCGAGTATTACGGTGTCAAGGATGAGGAAACTCGATTACGCCTGCGGCCGCTCGACATCCTTCTCAACGAAGAACTACGCGCGATGTTCGTGCGTCGTGCAAAATTCTGGCGCGCGATCCGACAATTCTTGGAAGCGCGCGGATTTCTCGAGGTCGAGACACCCGCGCTCGAACTCTCGCCCGGCGGCGCCGACGCGCGTCCTTTTATCACGCATCACAACGCGCTCGATATCGATGTGTACTTGCGCATTTCCGCAGGGGAATTGTGGCAGAAGCGGCTTCTCATTGCCGGATTCCCGAAAGTATTCGAGATAGGTCGCATCTTTCGCAACGAAGGCCAGTCGCGCGAGCATTTGCAGGATTATACGCAGCTGGAAACTTATGAGGCGTATAGCGATCTGAAAAAAGGCGGCGATTTCGCGAAGGACCTGTATCGCCACATCGCAAAAGAAGTGTACGGCAAATACACGTTTGAAATAGGTGAGCACACAGTCGACTTGGCGGAAGATTGGGAGGTCATTGATTTCTGCGTGGCCATCAAAAAAGAATTCGGTATCGACCCCATTCTCTGCAATGAAGAGGAGGCGATCGCAGCTGCGAAAGAAGCAGGCGTTGTTTTTGGAGACGCGCCGAACAAAACGCGAGCGATAGACGGTCTTTGGAAGCACTTGCGCAAAACCATTACCGGCCCGGCATTTCTCGTCGGTGTGCCGGTGTATCTCGAACCGCTCGCAAAACGCTACGATAAAAATCCCGAGACAGTCGAGCGTTTGCAAGTCATCATCGCGGGATCGGAAATAGGGAAGGGATATAGCGAACTCAACGATCCGCAAGATCAGCGGGCACGATTCGAAGAGCAGCAAAAGCTTCGTGAAGCGGGCGACGAAGAAGCGCAGCGCCTCGACGAGGATTACATTGAAGCAATGGAATACGGCATGCCGCCAGCATTCGGCTTCGGCGTCTCCGAGCGCCTCTTCGCCTTCCTAGAAAACAAACCCATCCACGAAGCCCAGCTCTTCCCGCTACTACGCCCCAGAATTTGACAAGATTCATTTATAATGATATAATTCCAGCGTTCTTGAGGTGGCACCCAAACCCCTCAATTTGAACACCTAGTTTTTCTTCTTTGAACGCGCCCTCGGGCGCGTTTTGCGTTTGAGCGCTTTCGCATACATCTCGTCGGGCGTATGAAATCCCAATACACCCATGAAGCGACG
>Ga0209542_10012719_pt1 | contig 14656 bp, 12 predicted proteins | sample RifCSPhighO2_01_FD_184028 | JGI IMG/M metagenome (GOLD analysis project Ga0209542, IMG submission 184028) | Soil microbial communities from Rifle, Colorado - Rifle CSP2_plank highO2_0.1 (SPAdes) (version 2) | ecosystem: Environmental > Terrestrial > Deep subsurface > Rock core/Sediment ...
GATGGAGTGCCATTGTCCGTGGCGCACACGAAACAAAAGAATACCGCTCCCGGCGGCTTCTGCCAGCGGGAGCGGTGGATAACTTTCAGGGGAGTGAGGAGTTACTTTCTTCGGGAAAAGTTTTCTCAACTATATACACTTAACTTACGCTATAGCGTAGCTTTAGTGTATAGCTAATCGGCAGCCTTTTTCGCCTTCAAATGCGGTACCGTCAAAATTGATAGGTATGAGAATGCTTACACCACGCGGAAGTTTTTGAACTGCCAGGGATCGCTCGTATCGAGATCTTCAGGGAAGAGTTTGCCGCGGTCCTGAAGCGGCGTCCAATCGGAATATTTGCCGTGAAGTTTGCCGAGGTAGGGTTTTGAGATCTTGAGCACAAAATCATGATCGAGATCTTCCGCTTCGATAATGCCAAGCGAGGGATTTTCTATCGCGTACATAAGGCCCGCGAGCGCGGCGACGGCGACCTGCAAAGAAGTTGCATTATTGTACGGCACAAGCTTACGGGTTTCTCGGATAGAAAGGTCGGAGCCAAACCAGTACGAGGTTTTCTTGTGGCCCATGAGAAGGACTCCAAGCTCGTCGCTGCCGGTCGTGATCTCATCGACGATCAGCCGTTGGCGCTTTTGCTGCTTGCCGTTTTTGCCCGCCATTTCATGGAGCGAAAGCACCGCCGCGTCGCATGGATGGTACGCGTAGTGTGTGGTCGGGCGGTAGATCACTTTGCCGTCTTCAACGATCGAGAAGTAATCAGACGTTGAGATCGACTCGTTGTGCGTGATGATAAATCCGTGGAACGGGCCTTCGCCTGGCGTCCAGGAGCGCACGCGCGTGGAGAAGCCCGGGCGATTGAGATAGATTGCGGCCATGCAGCCAAAGGTGTGCTCTTGCCCATCGTGTGGCAATTCTTTCTCGTGACTCCCCCACCCCATTTCTGCCGGCTGGCCACCTTCCGAAACGAAGCCATCGATAGACCACGTGTTGACGAATTCGCCGACTTCTTTCGGCATAGGACTCACCTGCGTATCGCGCTCGGCGACGTGAATGACCTTGATGCCCAATTTTTGCGCGAGCCGCGCCCACTCCTCACGATTTTCTGGCTTCGCGGTCTTTACACCGGTGTCGCGCGCAATGTTGAGAAGCGCTTGTTTGATGAAACTCGAGACAAGGCCAGGATTGGCGCCCATGCATGAGACAGCCGTCGGACCCTGCCTGCCGGCAGGCAGGCTTCTTTGAAGTTTGCGGCGCAGCGCGAGAATGCGCTCGCGGAGCGCATAGTTGCTTCGCTGCTCAGCGTTGAGGCGAGCGTCTGTGTAAAAGCCCGCCCAGGGCTCGGCAACGGTATCGAGATACAAGACGCCGAGTTCGTGGCACAGTTCGATAATGTCAGCCGAAGAGGTCTCAACGGAAAGGTTGAGCAGAAAATCGCCTAGCTCAACGCGCTTGCGAATCTCTTTCTCGTAATTGTCGCGAGTGAGGGCGCACACGTGGTGCTTTACGCCATACCGCTTCGCTACCTTTGCGCCGCGACTATCTGCCTCGATGATGGACAGTTGCGACGGTTTGATGCCAAGATGCTTGAATATGAGCGGCAAGATAGCCTGCCCGATCGAGCCGCAGCCGACCATAAGAATCTTATTTTTAAAGGGCAGCTTTTTTTGCTTCGGAGCATGGCGAGTGGTTTTTGTGCGCTTTTTTTTCATAGTCACTATTTCTTTGTAGATCGATACTTTTCTATGGTAACTAAAAGCGGTGTGGCTAGGAATATCGATGAATACGTCCCTGCAATAATACCCACGAGGAGCGTGAGCGCAAAATCTTTAGTGGAGACCGGCCCGATAAAATAGAGAACAAGGAGCGTAATAATGACCGTGAGCGAGGTGTTGATCGAACGCGTGAAGGTCTGGGAGAGCGCCCGGCCGGCGGTGTCGGCGAAATCTTCTTTGCGACCGCGCTCGTGATTGAGCCGCAGATTTTCGCGCGTACGGTCGAAGACGACGATCGTGTCGTGCACCGAAAAGCCCAGCACCGTAAGAATTGCCGTTACGAAGAGCGTATCCACGCTCGCTCCGTGGAAATACCCGAGGATGGCAAAGAAGCCCACCGGCACGACGATGTCGTGCAAGAGTGTGATGAGCGCGACGAAACCGTAGATCCAGCTCGAGACAGGCTGCGAAACTTTGCGGAATGCGTAGGCGATAAAGAGGAGGATGCAGAGCATGACGAGGCCTATAGAAAGCACGGCTTTTTGACGGAGCTCAGCGCCAATGGTCGGGCCAATCTCGCTCAGTTGATCGACGGTAGCGGGATATTTCCCGCTGATCGAAAACATGGCGGCGAGCGCCGCGCGCTCGGCATCGTTGATCGAATCCGCGCGAAGCATAACTGCATTCTCTCCCGCTTCTCGAAGCGAGTAGTTGGAGAAGCCCGCTGCCTTGATCGAGCTGTCGAGCTCCGCTGCAGGCGGACGACCATTTTCATAAGAGACATTCACGAGCGTGCCGCCGGTGAAATCGATGGAAAGACGCAGACCAAAGATGGCAAGGGCGATGAGCGAGGAGGCGATGAGCGCGCCCGTGATCGCGAAGAAAAGGTTGCGATGACGAATAATTATCATAGGCCGAATAAGCTAAGCAATTTTGAAATAAGAGTCCGTATAACATTTTGATTCGAATGAGTCGAGGCGACGAGTTTATCATGCAGAGCCTGTTCTTCTTGTGTGCACATCCTGTCCACCGTCGTTCCCTTCCACGCGCCTCGAATTTCAATCGGCTTACCCGCATACTCCATCGGCAATGCAAATGCTTTCTCTACATGACCTATCGTAGAAGGATACTCAGGCTCCGGAAGCTGCGTCATGTAGGTTAGTGGAATTGCTGTATAGCCACCGACAGATGTCTCATCCTGCGGTTCCCACGATTGAGTAGCATTATTCCATTTAAATTTGGCGAAGTACCCCCGCCGTCCCTCCGTCGGCTCCCCTGCTACTAATTTGTACCTACCAATAGTTGTGTTGATTACGAGTGAATCTGGCGAGGAATTGGCGATCAGCGGATTCATAGTATCGTTGCCTGAAATCCGCAGACCGATGGGAACGTATGCAAGATCTATGGAATAGAAACCTGTCTGAATGTAAGGAGAGGGGCAAGGGTCGAGAACGGGCGACGTTGCGCGTGCCGCTGTCGGAGAAACCAGAAAAGCTACGGAGAGGGAGGCAATCAGGCTGTAGTCTAAAAGGTTTCTAAAAGTCATACCAGTTTAGTGCGTCACGCCGCTGCCGAAAAGGAATCGAGTTGCGCCTGTTTTGCTCCTGATGCCGAGTGCCTTAAGGAAGGTGCGCGAGACGGTGATCGCGGTCAGCATCGAAACTATGACGCCAAGACCGAAAACGAGTGCGAAGCCGCGAATGAGCGACGTGCCAAACCAGAAGAGAATGACGGCGGTGATGATGCTCGAAACATTGGAGTCGCGAATTGACGGCCATGCACGGCCAAAACCATCCGAAATCGCCTCTTCAATCCCCTTGCCACTCTTGAGCTCCTCGCGCGTACGCTCGAAGATAAGGATGTTGGCGTCGACCGCCATACCGATAGAGAGGATGAACGCGGCGATGCTGGCTGCCGTGAGCGTGACAGGAATGAGCATAAAAAGTGCGAGCATGACCGCGATGTACACAAGGAGCGCGATAGAAGCGAGCGCTCCGGGAAGACGATACCAAAGAACCATAAACAGTATCACCGCCACAACGCCCACGAGGCCAGCCATGATGCCCTGCGCGACGGCTTGCCCGCCAAGTGTCGCCGATACCGTTTGCGTTTGGATGAGCTCTATGGATACTGGCAGCGCGCCATAATTGAGATTACGTGCAAGCTCTTTTGCGCTCTCCGGTGTAAAATTGCCGGAAACGACGGCGGTACCATCGGGAATCGAATCTTGAATGATCGGCGCCGAGATTACGGTGCCATCGAGAAAAATAGCCATGGGGCTGCCGATATTATTCTTGGTGATGTCGGCGAAAATTTTGGTGCCTTCCGCATCAAACTTCAAAACGACAACCGCCTGATTCAAACCGGTCTGCCCCTGAAACTGCAACTGTGCGCTTTCCAAATGCTTGCCCGTGATCGCGGCAGGTTCGAAATATTGATCGAGCGAGGAAGTGGCAACGTCCGGCGGGATGGTCTCAATGCCTGCCTTCACTAAGCGAAACTCCAAGACCGGCGTTTGCCCAATAAGGCTGACTGCCTTTTGCGTGTCGGTTACGCCCGGCAGCTCCACCAAAAGGCGCTGCTCAGATGTACCCGTCACTCCACCGCCCTTTTGTGTTTCCACCAATGGTTCGGAGACACCAAACGTATTGACGCGCCGCTCGATTGTGTCGCGCAGCGCGGCCATCGAATCCGCGACGTCAGCGCTCGGAATATTGGAAACATCGGCGCGGTAGACGAGCTGCGTACCGCCCGAGAGATCGAGGCCGAGTTTGAAGGGCAAAATCGGCTTTGTTTGTGATGCGAAGACAAAGTAGCCCATTCCGACGCCAACGAGAAGGACGACCAGCGCGGCCACGCGTTTCTGTACCATTGGGCTGCAGTATACCCGCCCGACAATTTTTGCAAAGCTGGTCCAAGCCAAGACCTTTTTACTAAGGTCCGAGAAACAGATGCTGTACGACGGGTACGCTCACCCTTGGTACTCTACCAATGCTTTCAAATTGCGGAAGATCATGGCGACCGCGACGGGCCCGACGCCGCCAGGAACGGGGGTAAAAACGCTCGCGATGTCGGCACATGCGGGATCCGCGTCTCCTACCACCCTTTTGTTGAGTTCGCTCGTGCCCGCGTCGATGAGCGCGACACCGCGTTTGATGTGCTCGGGCTTGATGAGGCCGGGCTTGCCAGCACCGCTTACGATGATATCGGCTTCTTTGAGGTCTTCAATCGAACCTTCTTCAAGCGTAAACAGAGAGACGTTTGCGCCCGCACGTTTGAGGAGCTCCGCCGATGGTTTGCCCACCAGGGGGCCCGCACCGATGACAACGGTGCGCCTTCCCCGCGGGTCAACGCCTGCGCGCTTGAGAATTTCCATAACGGCAAGCGCGACCGGGGCATCGACAATATGCTCGCCAGAGTGTCGCGGACAGAGTGCATCCACGTCCTTTTGCGGAGGAATATCTGAAAGTACGGCATTGCTGTCGACCTTTTTCGGAAGAGGTAGCTGCACGATGACGGCATCACAGCCTTGCGCGAGACGACGCACAGCATCAATGACATCCCCTGTGGACGCGGTTTCCGATAGATCGATACGCAACATTTCAACGCCAAGCCGCGCTGCCGCGCGCTCCTTGATGCGCACAAACGATGCAATGACGGGATTTTCGCCGACAACCACGATGCCAAGCTTCGATGGCCGCTCTTTAAAAAACGCGGAGAGCTCCGTATAGATGTCTTCGGCTATCGCGCGTCCGTCAATAATCATGAGCTTATGAAGGAAGTCCCTCCAGTTTTTTCAACTCTGCGATACCGTCCTCAAGCGACACCTTCGGCTCCCACCCGAGAAGCTCTTTTGCTCTGCGTATGTCGGCAAGCGCATCATGCGCCTCGATACGCGGCGGGCCATACTCAATCGGGCCACCAAACATCTCAGCAAGTGCCTGGATTCTCGTATTGCGTCCTGTGCCGATATTGATAACTTCGCCTTTCCCTACCTTCCTACTTTCTGCCGCGAGAATATTCGCTGCGACCACATCGCGTACGTGCGTAAAATCACGCGTAATGGTACCGTCACCAAAAATAGTGATCGGTTGATTACTTTTCCGTGCTATCAAAAATTTGCCGATCGCGAGCGCATACGGGCCATTGGGATCAAGCCCTGGGCCATACACATTGAAATACCGAAGACTCACTGTCTCGATGCCATAGAGACCCGGCCAGAGCTGTGCGAAAAGTTCGCCCACGTATTTTTGAAGACCATATGGATGCACAGGCAGTGCTTGCATGGTTTCGACAAATGGAAGCGTTTGTTGTTCGCCATATACAGATCCTGAAGACGAATAAACGACGCGTCGCACCCGAGCGCGCGCAGCAGCGGTGAGCACGGACACGGTGCCGGTGATATTTTCATCGGTCGTTTCGACCGGATGCTCGACCGAATACGGAACGCGCGGCACCGCTGCGAGATGAAATACCACATCAGCGCCTTCAAAAATCTTCTGCATTTCGTCAGTATGACGGATGTCTTTTTCATGGAGCGTGGCCGCTCTGGGAAGCGTATCGCGCCTGAAATTTGGATCGCGATCGACGATATGCACGTCGAATCCCTTTTCAACGAGCGTCGCAACGAGATTGCTTCCGATGAACCCAGCACCTCCTGTTACTACAATCTTTTTTCGATCAGTCATATACCTGTAGAATCCGCCTCCGAGCGGAGGTGCTGGGTGAATCCCGCTCCTCCTGTTACGACCACTTTTTTTACCATAGCGGCATCTTATCAGAACGGGCGTGCGGATGACAGACTATGTGCCGCGCGCGGTAAACACGACGCGGATCGTCTGAAGCAGGATAGAAATATCAAGCGCGAGCGAGCGGTGCTTGAGATAGTAGAGATCGTATGAGAGCTTCGCGCGCGTCTCGAGGGTATCGGCACCATGATGCGGATCGCGGTCGTGCTTGATTTGTGCCCAGCCGGTGAGGCCCGGAGCTACGAGGTAGCGCGCACTGTAGTAGGGAATGCGTGCGCTGTAAAGGCCAGCGAGTGCGGGCAATTCAGGTCGCGGTCCGACCAGTGAGAGATCCCCTTTGAGGACTGCCCACAATTGCGGAAATTCATCAATGCGCAAGCTGCGGAGCCATTTGCCGACGCGCGTCACCTCCAGTTCGGACACGCCGTTTTTGCCGTAATTACCCTCATCATTGCCGCTCATCGTGCGAAATTTCCATACGTGTATCGGCTGTTGGAAACGACCGACACGGATTTGTCTGATAAACAGCGGGCCGCCATCGTCGAGCTTCACGGCAAGCGCGACAAAGGGATACATGATGAGTGATAAAGCGCCGATTACGGTTGCCGCTACGATGTCAATAAAGCGCTTGAGATTGTCATAGACGCGCGAGGAGCTCACGTTTTCCAAGATCCATTCATACTGGAGGAGCGAGAGCGGGACGCGTTCAAACATCTCCTGGTAGAGATCGACGACATCAATGAGCGCGAAACGATTTTTTTGAAATGCGGCGTCGTACATGATGGGAAACGCCGCTGCGATTGATGAGTCGGAAAAATCAACGACAAGGAATGCAACTTCGTCGCTCTCGAGCGCGCGGCAAGCCTCACGAATCACTTCCGCCTTTGAGGCGCGCCTGGTATCGACCGTCTCGAGCGTGAACGTGTAGCGGCTGTCTCTCGATACTTCCTGCGCAAGCGCTTCGGCGTCAGGGCCGGACGCGATCAGTATCCCTTTCAGTTTCGACCCCGCCGGCAGGCGCGGAAAGATCACGATGCGCCACAATCCGATAAGTATGGATGAGATAATGAGATAGAGAATGAGAATGGTTTTCGGCGTGATTCCAAAGGCAGGTACAAAAAAGAAAAAGAGAGCCGCAATGATGACGTTGAGGACCTGAGTATAGAGAAGTGTTGCAAACATGCGCGTGCGAAAGAGACGTGTGTGGCGACTGTAGAGACCGGCGAGAAAAAATACGACAGCCCAAACCGCGAAGAGAAGCGAGAATGGTGTGATAAAGACATGGAGGAATTCAAGGGATGGTGCCTCAAAATGGCGCACCAAGAGCGTGAGCCAGAGCGACACGAAGAATATGATGACATCGCCGCCCAGGAGGACGGCGTATTCCCGCTTCGGAACGAGGTTCATATATGGTAATATAATGACACTAATTTGAGTATGAATCAAGAGGTAGAAAAAGGGCGAAAAAAGGTGCTTTTTTTGATCACGAAGGCCACGTGGGGCGGTGCGCAGCGCTATGTATACGATCTTGCGACACACCTGCCTGCGCAGGCAGGTCTTCTGAATGATGAGTTTGCGGTAAGCGTGGCCTACGGTACATCTGGAAGACTGAAAGAAATGTTAGAGGGAAAAAATATCGCAACGCATCCCCTATCTGCGCTCGGCCGCGATGTTGCAATCTGGTCGGACATAAAAAGTTTCGTGCAACTCACACAACTTTTCCGCAAAGAACGCCCAGATATCGTTCATCTGAACAGTTCCAAAGCCGCAGCACTCGGCGCGCTCGCGGGGCAACTGTGCGGCGTACGAAGAATTATATTCACCGTCCACGGCTGGCCCTTTAAAGAAGATCGTAATCAAATCGCGCGCATGTTGATTCATTTCATTAGTTGGTTCACCGCTTTTCTTTCGCATGTGACAATAGTCGTTTCGAAGAGTGATGAAGAAATCGGGCGTAAGATGTGGTTGGTCGGAAAAAAAGTCCATTACATCCCTCTTGGAATAGAGTCGCTGCACTTTCTTTCACGAGACGAAGCCTCCACCGCGCTTTCTATTTCAGCAACGAGTCCGCGCATCGTAACAATCGGTGAGCTCACAAAAAATAAAGGTCACCGGTATGCGATTGATGCGATCGCCGAACTAAAAAAGCGTGGCGTGCATATAGACTATTTTCTAATGGGCGACGGCGAGTTGCGCGCCGAGCTTCAGCAGCAAGCCCGCGACCATGGTGTCGACGACCGCGTGCATTTCCTCGGTTTTGTCGAAAACGCATCACAGTATCTAAAAGCCTTCGATGGTTTTCTTCTCCCGTCGATCAAAGAAGGTACGCCCTACGTCCTCCTCGAAGCCGAGATTGCCGGCCTTCCCATTGTTGCGACCAACGTAATAGACACCTTCTGGAAAGAAAGTGGAATTGTCACTCTTGTACCACCCGCGAGCGCTTCCCTTCTCGCTGAAGAACTTGAGCGCGCTATAGAAAAGTCGAATGCTGAGACGGTTCAACCATTTTCAACGTTGGATACAGTGCTCCAAAAAACAGCTGGTCTTTACTAAACTGCGCCGATGAGTCTTGCGCATCTCGCCCAACTCACATGCTTACTGCTCAACGTGAATCACGACCGAAGCTGAGGCCTTATCACCGTCCGCTCCGGTCGCCGTATAGGTAACGGTATAGGTGTGACCGGCGCGACAGGTGCCAATAGAACTTAGGCTACGGGAGCCGCTTGCGACAGTGACTGCGAGCTCGAGTTTCGACGAGCACGTGTCCTCCGTGTCTGAGGAGATGGTCGCCACGGCTGAGGCGGCCCCGGTCGAGGACCAGGCGAACGTTACCGGGTCGCTCGCCTTGATGCTAATGTCCTTCGCTCCGTTGGCGGTAAGCGTTGCAATTGGAGAGGCTGATGAGGAGGACGTCACCGTTGAGTCGGCCGTGTAATGCCACCAGAGATCAGCATAGTGGCCTTCACCCGACGGGAGCGTGACCGATACCGAATCGCCGGAAACGGGAGTGTCGTTGTGACAATCGGACCTGTCGATGCAAAGCGTGTAACCGATTGCAAAGCCAGCAAGCGGCGGGACACTGACGGTATAGGTCTGCCCGCCCTCGTTCGCGATGTAATAGGGGTTTTGATTCGATGTACCACCACCAGCTACTCTTACGATGGCGCCACTTAGAGCAACGGGGCCACCCAATAGGTTCCCCGGCATGACGACTTTGTAGCCTTGAACGCGCGCGTTTGACGACGGCGACTGCCCCAACAAATTCCTGAGCGTCCCGGCAGGTAGGGTGATGACCGGGTGGCCATGCGGAAGGCCTCCTTGATATACAAACTGACTATCCACGACCTTATACACCGCTGAATTATCTTCGTCTTTGTAATACCAATCCGCCATGAGCCCTTGCCGCAGGTGCATGTACCCTTTCGCGATTTGCATGTACCAGTCGGGTGTCTCATTGCCGTAGTAGTCGACCCATTTGGGAGCCTCCGACCGAGAAGGTTTTGCTGGTTCAATGCCATTTTCTTCACTGAAGTCGTTCCACGAGGCTATCGTAATATTTTTTGGATGCGCCTTGATCGTCGTAAGCCACGCGTCTACGAATGTCTCGCCACCTTCGCGGTCTATGTGCAAGGAGCATGTACCGCAGGCGTTGTTGGGATCAGTGACGAGGCGGTGCGTGTGATCGGCTCCGGGAACCATGAGCACATTTTCAGCTGTGATGTATTGTGGGTACTCCGTAATCCAGCCCCACCAGCCGTACTTCGCAATGCCCGGGTATATTTTTTGTGACTCCACGATTGACGGATTCGTTTGATCAACGATGCCGGTCGCGTATCGAACGGTAAAGCGCGGATCGTCCCAATTGGGGGCCGTCGGATCGGGCGAGGTATAGGCGTTGTAATCAATAAGGAGCGGCTTGCCGTCTAGTTCATAATAGATTGGCTGGCTCACGTATGTGTCGTACACGAAATCAGCTGTGTTATCCATAGCCTCAATGGAATGCGCAGCCCACAGCTCACCGCCAACTGCTATGGCGAGTGGTATTTGCTGATTGATTGGTCGTTCGCTGTTTTCTTTAAAAATTGCCTGAATATTTTTTTCTATGTTGCCCTTATCGGCGATAACAGCCAAGTTGGTGTTGTCTAAGATTAGGTAGTCGGCGCCAAGCTCGTTGAGGAGATCAAATTCGTAATCAATATTGTCAGGGTCGCCGGACCAGTAGTAGCCATACGTCGGCTCATACTGGGTCAACTCTGTCCACGAAACACCACTCTTGAAGTAGCCAGGAGGCGTAAGCCCCGGTTTTGAATACCACGGCTCATACCAAAAGCCGATTTTGGTGGATGGATCGATGATGGGCGTTACCGGACAGATCCAGTCCTTGGGGCAGCCATCCTGCGTAACGCGCGAGGAAAGCGGTGTGTACACCGTGCCCGAAATAGGCGTGGGACCTGTTGACCCCGCGAGAGCGTCGCGGGTCCGCGGACCCACAGCCCCCCACCCAGTTGTACTTGGCGTGCCGGAGGAAACGATGCCCCGAGTCGCTTGGAATTTTTGTACGGCCGATTGAGTGAGGGGCCCAAAGTAGCCAGTCGCGTTGCCCGTGCTGAGGAGGTTCTGCCGAATGAGGAACTGCTGGAGTCTTGTTACGTCTTCCCCACGGCTTCCGAATGAAAGATTACGGGAAAGTACGGTGCCACCTTCAGCCATGGCATGGACCATGGGCACCAGAAAAAGCAACGTTGCAACAGCAAGCGCGCATACTCTCATTGATGAAGAAGTCATATGACAATCGTATCGCACTTGAGTATATCGTCAAACAGGGATTTCTAAATGGCTCCCACGAGTTCCGTTTCATCGCGAGCGCGAATGGAAGGGCGCGCATGGCGTCGCATACCCATTAAAATGCCGAGCGCGAGATATTCGATTACCAAGTGAGAGCCGCCATAGCTCATGAAGGGCAGCGTCGTACCGGTAATCGGCAAAAGTCCCATATCCATACCTGCATGCACGGTAAATTGCGACATAAAATACGCGGCGACGCCGGCGGCGAAGAGCGTGTCGAAATTATTGGCTCCGTGTGCGGATATGAAAATGACGCGCACGATAATGACGCCAAAGAGGCCAAATAGGATCAAAACGCCGAAGAATCCCCACTCTTCTGCATATGCTGCGAAAATAAAATCGGTCTGGAATTCGGGAAGAAATTGTAATTTCGACTGCGTGCCATACCCAATACCCTTCCCTATCATCTGCCCTGAGCCGACGGCAACGGTAGACTGATACGCGTTGTATCCGCTTCCCCGGATATCGGCAAGCGGGTGAATGAAGTTGATGATTCGCGCTTTTTGGTACGGCTTGAGACCAAAACTCCAGAGCATCGTGGCTGCAAGCGCACCGCAGAGGAGCAAAATGGCAAGGTGTTTCCACGAAATACCCGAGACCATGACCATGCCAAACCAAATGCCCGCAATAACGATCGCCGATCCAAAATCCGGCTGAAGAAGAACCAGGGCGAATACCACGAAAGCGTACGCGCCCGAAACCAGAATGTGGCGAATGTGTTTGATCTCGACGTGTCGCCGGCCGAAATATTTGGCAAGCACTATAACGAGCGTGAGCTTTGCGGGATCTGCGGGTTGCACCGCGAAGAATCCGAGGTCGAAGCGCGTCTGGGCACCCAAGACGACCGCGCCAAATGCAAAAATAAGTCCGAGAAGCACAATGATGACGATATAACAACCCACCACGACGGACGTGCGACGGAGGAAACTATAATCGCCGAGACTCGCGACGAAAAAAACCCCGACCGCAACGCAGATCCAAATGATCTGCCGCTCAAAGAAAAAATTTTCATGACCGAAGCTACGCATTGTCGCGAGCCCGAGGAGTGAAATCAGGAGTGCCGCGAGAAAGAGGAACCAATCAATGTGACCGAATGCACGCGCGCGTGCATGGGCGCCGCGCTTGAGAGAGGCGATCATACGGCACTACTCAGCGTAGAGCGGTGCTTCCTCAGGCGGCAGAAGCGGAATAATATCAATGCGACCTACTGGTGCGACAAAGGGAATGGGCCAGTTAAACGCGATTTCTGCAGAGCCGTCAGGTGCGAGATTCGGCAGCGCGGTACCGGAAGCGGCGAAGGCGTTCCCCGCCGGATCAAATAGAGTGGCGATGAACGAGAGGTTGCGTACTGTGTCGAGGCCGACGCTGATCGCGCGCGCGTCGATGCGGGGGCCTACGGGCGACTCCGAGATTTGCTGATTGCTGATTTTAATGTTGGCTGCCGGGTTTATCATCCGCTCCCACACAAGGTGCTCGTCAGTGATTTCAAGATACGTGTGCACGACCTCGCGATTGCCCGTATCGATAGTGCCCTCAAGAACGGGCGTAATGCCGCCGGGCATGATATAGGTGGTGCCCGTGCGTTCGGCAACTAAAATGTTTTGACTGTCGTAGAGACCGAAGCGGTAGTGTGCAACAGCAACACCGGCCGACGGATTTGGGTTGCTGATGTACGCAACTGCCGTGTACGATCCGTCGCGAACCTCAAAGCTCCGCGCCCACATCACCGCGTAGGGCGTGATGTATCGCTCATCGAGAATAGCACACGGACCACTTTTGTCGGGTGCTGTCTCGCCTTGATTTTGCTTGCCGTCGAAGCAGGTCTTTTCAATCGAAAGAATGTAATAGGAAACAGGTCCACCGATGACGATCGCAAGAAAAAGAATCACTCCCGTAAGATACTTGGAACGACGACGTGAGGCCCAGGACATGGGGACAGTGTATAGCTTTTCGCTTGCCCCGACAATTTATTCGTCGGGGCTTATAGCTTCCAGCTAAATTTGTGGCTTATTTGCGGTTAGCCTCCATTTTGGTCTGGATCTTACCGACCGACATTGTATTCATTCCTTTTCGCTCAGATTGTCTTAGAATCTACTCTGCAACGATAGTAAAGTAGTTTACGCTTTCAGTAGACACATCCGTATTCATACCCGATAACGTGTTCGATACGAGATGTATCTTAAACCGGCAGGTATTGTGATCACTAATCCCTGTTGTTGATTCCCCGTTAATAGTAAAGGTATTTCCAACAACGTCGCCCGCAAGTGGGACTGCGTTTGCACAGTATGGCTGATTTGGATCACCGCGCAGCGCAACAAAGGTACTCCTGTTTTCACCAGACCACGTAATGGTGATTGGTTCGCCTGCTTTGAAAACCTCTCCCCCGTTCGGCGCAATAACCGATATGTTTTTTGTATCTGCGGAAACGGTTGATTGAGATCCGTTACTGACAAGGATCGTTACCATCCTCACTGCCTGAGGATCATTTGGATAATCGCTGTATTTTGTAAGCGCTGCATGATACGTGCCTGCTGATGCATACATGTATTCTGCACCACACGCATGACAATCGCCGGGAATAACAAAGTCAGATTTCCCATCGCCATACTCGATTTTCATCTGATATTTGTCGCCACTATATGATCCGACTGCGGGCCAATCAGTAGGTCGTGCAATTGCAAATGAAACAGAAAGCGGGGCTGTTCCTGTTAGTGGTGCGGCGGAAAAATCAGCGGTGTTCTGGTGCTGTACTTGTTGGTCCAAGAGCGGTACGGGTTGCATTTCCTGATTTGGAACAAGACCGAGGATTGCAAGGCAAGCAAGTATAAAGGAAACAACGTAGCCAACGATTGCGGACATGAAGAAATGCTAGCACAAAGAAGCCCGAACGCGAGCGTTCGGGCTTCTTTGATTTCTTCTTTTTGTTCTGGCGCCTAGCTACTCTTGCCTTTCGACTACCATCGCCTCAACTGGGCTTAACTGCCGTGTTCGGAATGAGAACGGGTGTGACCCCAGCGACAAAGCACCAGAACAAAAAGAACAATCATCTCTTCGCTGACATGCGAAGAGCCCCGCCCAAGGCAGGCAAGGACAACATCTTTCGATGTTATCCCTGGACAATAAAATCAAAAATCAGGAATAAGTCCCTACACACCTGCGGTGCGCGGGATCCGTATACGTGCAAAGCATGTATCGGAAAAGAAAAAGGAAGCCATACGTGGCGCTCACATTTCCTTTCAAAAGTTCTGTCGGCGAATTAGTACGCCTCGGCTCAACACATTACTGTGCTTCCACCTAGCGCCTATCAACGTGGTCATCTCCCACGAGCCTCAAACGATTCCTTATCTTGGAGTC
>Ga0209542_10012723_pt1 | contig 14651 bp, 17 predicted proteins | sample RifCSPhighO2_01_FD_184028 | JGI IMG/M metagenome (GOLD analysis project Ga0209542, IMG submission 184028) | Soil microbial communities from Rifle, Colorado - Rifle CSP2_plank highO2_0.1 (SPAdes) (version 2) | ecosystem: Environmental > Terrestrial > Deep subsurface > Rock core/Sediment ...
AATACTTGATTTTGTCGATAATGAGCTTAAAGTAAGTAGTAGGCAGGGTCGTCTCCCCGGGGGTGTGGTGCTTGTCGGCGGAAGTTCTAAGATACCCGGACTTACGGATCTTGTTAGACAGGAATTGAAACTTTCAAGCCAGATTGGAATGCCGCTTTCCGAAGAGTGGGATCCAGAAGTCGGAAACTTCACGGAATTCCTTGGCGATCCAGAGTTCGTTACCGTTCTTGGCCTTGTGTTGTGGGGCGCTGACGATAGCGGATGGGGCAGGGGATCATCGCTCTCTAGTTTTAAAATGAAAAACATAATAAAATATTTTCTTCCATAACGCGGGAATGGCAAAATCTAAAAAACATAGAGTTGTTAGAAAAGAGAAGTTATATGCGCCGCTTGCAAGCGTTAAGGTGATCGGCATTGGGGGCGGAGGCGGCAATGCGGTTTCAAGGATGAGCCAAAATTTCGTTCGTGGCACTGAATTTATTGCTATCAACACCGATCACCAGGATTTGGATCATTGCAATGTACGGCGCAAGATTTATATCGGAAAGAATCTGACCAAGGGGCTTGGTACGGGAATGAACCCAGATTTGGGGCGCCAAGCCGCGGAGGAAAATCGTTCTGAAATCGCGGAGTCTCTTAAGGGCGCCGACATTGTTTTTATCGCGGCAGGCCTCGGAGGAGGAACAGGATCCGGCGGCGCGCCGATCGTCGCTGAAGTTGCGAAACAATCAGGCGCGCTCACGATTGCAGTCGTTACCAAACCTTTTAGCTTTGAAGGAATCCAGCGGGATAAGATTGCGAAGGAAAGCCTTTTGAAGCTCCGAGAAAAGGTGGACGCCATTATCGTTGTTCCCAATGACAGGATATTCGCCATTATCAGCAAGGACACGCCCATTATTAAGGCGTTCGAGGCGATAGACGACGTGCTACGAGGCGCCCTTAAAAGCATTGTGGAAATTATTGTTTCGCCCGGGATCATTAATTTGGATTTCGCTGACGTCCGGAGCATTGTTCAAGATGCGGGAATGGCGGTTATTGGCGTTGGCGTTGCGGCAGGAGCAGACCGTGCGGTCAAAGCGGTTAATTCCGCCCTCAATTCCCCACTTCTTGAAATAAATGCAGAAGGCGCGAAGGCGGTTCTTTTGGGTATATCCGGCGGGAGGGATTTGAAGATGAATGAAGTGAATGATGCGGCAAAAATTGTCGCACAATCGGCGGATCCGGGCGCGCGGATTATTTTTGGCGCCTATCACGATCGGACACTCAAGCCGAATCAGATTAAAATAACGCTCATTGCGACCGGTTTCAATGGAAATCAGCCAACCACTCTTTTTTCAGATCATATAGATAAACGGCAGAATATTTTTGTAAATCCGGATTTTAACAAGGGAGTGAAAGAAACCAGCGAAAAAACATATGGCGTTTCACAAGGCAGAGTAGAAGATGCGCATTCGAGAAAATCAGCGTCAATTTCCCAGCCGGAAACAGATTCTTCCTCTCAGAAAAAAATTGAAAAGACGGCGGAAAAAGAACCCGATAAGCGCGAAAGCGATGTTTGGGATATTCCGACGTTTCTTCGGCGAAAGAAGAAATGAAACTCCCCGAGCTTACGCTCGGGGTATTGATGTGCGAATAAATTTTATAGTCATTATTTTTCCGCTTCGAATCGTGTTTGGCGAGGCGGGCGTTGGGATAACAGAAAGAACACCGGAATAGCAACTATTTACTTGACCTTTTTATATCGTTCTGGTAAATTGACAATATGGTCAAATTAGTGAATCAGACGATTTTCGCTAATAAGATAAAGGGGAAAAAGCTCTATATATTTAACTCGGGCAATATTTGCTCGCTTTTTGGCGTGTCTGTCGTTGCCGCGTCTGCCTTGCTTCACAGATACAAAAAAAGAGGATTTATTTTACAGCTTAAGCGGGGATTCTATGTTTTCCCGGATTTTTTGCCGCCAGATGTGTATGTTGCCAATAAGCTGTACAGCCCTTCTTATATCTCGCTTGAATTCGCGCTCTCGTATCACGGCGTAATCCCCGAGACGGTTTATGAAATTACATCAGTTACCACTAAAACAACACGTCGTTTTGAAACGTTAGGAAAAGTTTTTTCTTATCGAAAAATAAAGAAAACTGCGTACACGGGCTACGAGATCCAAAAACAACAGGGTTTAACTTTTAATATTGCCGATGCCGAAAAAGCATTTGTTGACGCGAACTATCTACGGCTTATACATAAGCAAAAGCCGATTTCCCGATTTAATAAAGAAAAAATTAATCCCATACGAGCTATGCGATACGTTTCATTATTTGGTAATAAAAAACTTACGGGTATAATAAAGACAACATTGCAATGATTTCAATAGAGGCACTTGAAAAGTTAAGCAGACAATACCAGATGGGAGTATTTCCGAATATCGTCCGGGAATATTTTCAACATGTTTTCTTGGGAGAATTATATAAATTACCGAATGCCGAAAAATTGCTTTTCAAGGGCGGCACGGCACTGCGAATTGTGTACGGTAGCCCGCGTTTTTCCGAGGACTTGGATTTTTCTCTCTTTGGCGTTGCTCAAAATGAGATTAAGTCCTTCGTTGAGGAGCTTTTTATTCATGTGTTAGCGGAGATGGAGCTACAAGCGGAGGATATTTTGGCGTTGCCACATTCCGTATGTTTGAATATTCGCCGGTTGGCGTGGAGATAAATGTGTCGGGCCGCAATGGCCGTAGCGTTACTGGCGAAGTAGACAGCATCGCAAACAATTTTGTGCCTACCTATACGATTATTCATTTACCGCAAACAGAAATTGTGGAAGAAAAGATTTTTGATGCGCTCGTTAAGCGCAAAAAACCGCGGGATTTTTATGATCTCTATATCATGATGCGCAAAGGGATGCTCTCTTTAGAGCAAAAGAAAAAACTTGGTCTGATTAAAAACAGTATTATCGGAGACGCAAAACAAATTAATTTTAAAGCGGAGCTCGGTACATTTTTACCAATTGATCAGCAGGGGATTATACGGGATTTCCCCGCGACGCTTGAACGCGAACTGAATAGCCAACTAAGCGGACTATGAAAATAAAAGATCTGCCAAGAATGGCAGAGCTTGCTGGAGAAAAACATATTTCTTCGTTAATTGATAATAAGCATATTGATGGAGCGACAAGTAAAATTGCTGGTCTGTGAATATTTATCCTTATGCTCGAAAAAGATTATATTCCTTCCGCGCATAGAATAATCGTTTAATTGCTATGTTACCCAAAGGATCAATCTCGAGAGTATATGAATATTATTTTACCAACCCTCGATTTAGGGGTGAGATAATGAGAGCTCTGCGGGAATTTTTTGATCGTCCAAACTTGGATAGCGGCGGTCATCTTGAAACAAGTGAAAAAAGCGAGGGCTTTTTCAATGAATGGTTTTTATATGATTTTGAGTTATCTTACGGTGGTAGCATTTTGGCAGATTTTATTATGAACAATCCGCTGGGGATTTCTGAAGCAGAAATGATTTTGTATCACGATCTCTTGAAAACCAATATTTATGGGATGTTTGAAGTGAAAAAAATTGATATAAACAAAAGTTTGACTATTCTAAATATTCAAACTGGAGAGACGACTCGGGTGAGTGAGCGGAAATTGACACATCAAACTACTCTCGGCGATATCTTTTTCGGCAGGATCGGCAAGGTGGGCGATCATTATGAATTAATCGGCGCCGACACCTTTTCTCTTGTTGGGATTAATGAGGCCGTTAAAAAATCTTTTCGGAGAATGAGATCGACGCTTACGCCAAAAATCGCGAATGAAATTTGGCGCCGGCAGTAAAATCTAAAAAAGTCCTGATTACAACATTCTCACATTCTTGAGAATGTGAGAATGTTGTGGTTGAGTATGCTGGCAGGGCATACTGTGTTTCGTCGGGCGTTTTCCAAAAAATAACAATCATCAAAACAACATCCTTACAAGCTCCAGTTTGTTGGTATGTTGTGGGGATGGCAAAAATTTTACTCTAACTCTCCGAGATCCGGCGCTTCGATTGCCACGGGTTCGATACCCGCCGCTTCGCCCGTTATTTTCAATACGTCTTTATCAATTTTCCCGAATTCTTTATACGCGTGGTTGTATGCGCCCACCGTCGTCGTCAGATTTTTCCCGATCTTGTCGAAATATTCCTCGTATGTGATGAGGTGTTTGCGGAGATTATCCACTTGTTTAATGATGTCTTTCGTTTGCTCGGAAATTTTTTGGTTGCGGAGGCCTTGCAGAACGGTTTGGAGATACGCAAGGAACGATGTCGGAGAAACGATAACCACTTTTTTCTGGAAAGCGTAGGCAATCAGATTTTTTTCTTCGGCGGCATTTCCGCTCCCGACTTTATTTATAAGGAGATCATAGTAGATTGCTTCAGATGGAATAAACATAAAAGCAAAATCCATCGTCTCTTCCTCCGGTTTTACATATTTTGAAGTTTCATCAATGCGCATTTTGATGTCGGAGATAAATGCAGATTCGTATTTTTTCTTATCCTGTGGGTCGACTGCCGCCGCAAAGCGGTTGTAGTTTTCCAGGCTGAACTTTGAATCTATCGGAATGATTCTTTTATCGGCAAAAACAACTGCATCAACCACCACTCCGTTTTTGAAGGGATATTGCATTTGGTAGTGTCCGGGCGGCAGGACGTTTTTCAAAACGGTTTCTAGGTAGTATTCGCCCAAAATGCCGCGCTGTTTCGGATTTGTGAGCGTGTCTTGCAGTTTTTTGAGCTGATCGGCAAAGCTTACTACTTGCTTATTTGTTTCGTCGAGCCGCGTCAGTTTTTCGACTACGTCGCCGATAATTTTGACGCTTTGTCCGGATTGCTGGTGCATTTCCCGCCGCACTTCGCTTACGGCATGTTTGGATTCATCGGCGATTTGGCCGAGTTTCTTGTCGAGCGTATTTCGGAGTTCATTTATCTGGTTCAATACGAGAAGAGATTGTCCGTCGTCTTTTTTCGGTTGCGTGGTTTTGAGAGTGCGCCATAAAAACCAGAATCCTATTCCCATGCCCGCGAGGAGTATTATGAAAAGAATGATGTCCATGTGTGATTCGATTTTAGCACAGGATTTGAGAAACAAGAAAAGCAGGGCTTCTCTTGTTTTTATGTTTAAGAAATAAGCGATTTGTGCTAAATTTAACCTACAACTGAATATAGAACCCATCTCAAAAATAGGTTCTTGAATATATCCGGAGCTCTTCGGGTTATATTCGGCTACAAAGCGCGATTTTCGTCTCGGAATACCTCGGTATTCCTCTCCGAAAGATCACACTTTTCACTCGAATATTCCTCCAAATCGCCCCCGGCCTATTTTTGAGATGGGTTCTAGATAGATTGCCTAACCCTCGTGGCCCAAAACTCGAGGTATGGCAGAAATTAAAATAATCCAACTATAATGTATGAAATTGAAGATGGGTATATATTTGTGACTTTTCAAGACGGAAATGTTACATTTTATAAAGATAGCTACGAGAGACATTGCGAGCGCCATGATGCCATAAAGGGGGCAGAAGGGCGTGAGAACATACAAAATGCATTAGTTTCCCCTGATCTTATAACATCGTACCCTTTTAGAGATTATTCAGGTAAGATTATTGCCCACTGTAAGAAGTATCGTAAGATTACTAAGGGAAAGGTTAAGACTACAAGGGGCGAAGAATGGGAGTACTGGGAAATAATTTTAAGAAAGAATTTGGGTAAACGAAAAAAAATTGTAACCGCATATATTACATCTTCCCTCAAGCCTTTTATAGTAAATGACAGAATTGAGAAAATTGAATATCAAAAAGAATAAAATGAAAAAAACAAACTATCCTCAATTCATAGAACAATTGCACCTTGAGGCAAAGCGTGCACGATGGAAAAGATTTTATGACGACGAATCCGATTCATTGTTTTGGACAAAACAACCGATTCCATCGGACAACCGTCTTGCGAAAGTCGCGAAAGAAATTACTTTTTATTTGGACAAAAAAGGAACGGTTAACGGTTTTATAATCCAACCTTTTCGGAGTAATTTTCTATCGCACAATGGAGATGTTGCTGATGTCATTAAGGTTTTCACACATAAAGAAGATAAAGTATCCGCAGGTAAATTAAGGACTGCAGAATCTTTATTGTTTACGACCATCCAAAAAGACATTTATAAAGACGTGGCGGAGGCAAAATATTCCCTAGAAGATCTAGGTCGGTTCTTGGTATCGGCCAGTAAATAATTTACTTATTATTGTGAGTTTTGGTGGTACGCGCGTATGCCCTCGTATTTTGGGTTCTTTTTTGGTTTCCCGTTCTCGCATAACTTCGGGACAGGTGGGCCGTTATGCTAAACTTAACTCACAACTGAATATCAGATAGATTGCCTAACCCTCGTGGCCCAAAACCCGAGGTATGGCAGAAATTCCTACGCGAATAAAGATGGCCTCATAACTATTGCCACTATTCGCGTAGGTCTATATCCGAAAGGATATGGGGGCGTCTCCGAAAGGAGCCGTCGGCATATGTCGTGGGGCCTTTTGTGTTCCTCATATGCCGCAAAATCCTACGCGAAATGAAAAGCTACGAGAATACTTTAGAAAAAGTCCTGAAAGTCGGCGAACAAAAGGGCTATTTTCGTTTGCACAACGACGGAGCGAAAATAGAATATCTGCCTTCGGGATTGAAGAGGAATTTAGATACGCCCGAAGAAAAAATTAGGGCGGAATATTATTTTGATTTAATAGAAAAATATAAATATCCAACAAGTAGGATTTATTTAAACGTTGAAGTTCCCGCCCCCTCAGTTGGGCAATATGCCGATATGGTTGTTTATGAGAAGGACGAGAAACAAAGTCCTTATATTGTCGTTGAGTGTAAAAAAGAGGAAATTTCTGACACGGAATACCTACAAGCGCAGAAACAAGCGATTGCTTACGCGAGAGTGCTTAAAGCCCCTTACGCCATATGTGTTGCCGGAGAAAATATCCATGCCGCATTAGAAACAGATAAATGGGATAATGAAAAACCGCAGAAAGCGCGCATTTCTGATATACCGGTGTCTTATGGTGAAGTCGAAGAATTTCGTTTCAAAAAGGGCGATGGCGTATGGGATTTAAAACCTGTTGAACAAAGCTCATTGAAAAGTATTTTTCAAAGATGCCACAATACTCTTCGTAATGGTGGGCAGAGAGCGGCCACTCAAGCATTTGACGAGTTTTCGAAGATCATTTTTGTTAAGATGCGTGACGAAAAGAAGCCACGGAGAATTTGTGAATATTACGATTTTCAAATCAAGACGCACGAGAAAGCCGAAAGCGTCTATAAACGCATAAATGACTTGTATTTTGAAGCAAAAAAAATTGACCCAGAAGTTTTTAAAGACCAAATTAATGTGAAACCAGAAGAATTGTATACCGTTGTGGAATATATGCAGGAAATTTCTTTAAATAAGACCAATCTTGATACCAAGGGAGTAGCCTTCGAGCAATTTATGGACAAATTCTTCAAAGGTGAATCTGGTGCATTTTTCACGCCCCGTGAGATAGTAGATTTTTCCGTTCTGATGATGGGAATTGAGAAGGATGACTTTGTACTTGACCCCGCTTGCGGTTCTGGTGGATTTCTTTTACACGCTCTTGATGGCATACGTAAAAAAGCGGATGAAATTTATCCGCAAGAAGATGGGCGAGATGAAACAGGCGACCATCGTTCATATTGGCATGATTTTGCTGAAAAAAATCTTTTTGGTATTGAAATAAACGATTCAATCGCCCGTATCGCAAAAATGAATATGATTATCCACGACGACGGTCACACAAATGTTATTGGTGGTTTTGATGCTTTGGATGATATAGAAAAACTAGATAAGAAAAATCACGGATTTGCAAAAAATCGTTTCGATGTAATTATTACAAACCCCCCATTCGGTGATAAGAAAAATTTTAGAGAACAACCATATTTATCTGGTTATGTGTTGGCAAAAAAACCAAATGGACAAATGATGAATCAGCAAAATACCGAGATTTTGTTTATTGAGCGCTGTATTGAATTTCTGAAATCCGGCACGGGCCAAATGGCAATCGTTTTGCCCGACGGCATATTGTCTAACTCCACCTTGCAATATGTCCGCGACTTTCTAATGGAAAGAGCGAAAATTTTGGCAGTCATAAGTTTGCCGCAATTTACTTTTACTCATTTTGGCGCGGGCGTAAAATCATCGCTTGTATTTGTTCGTAAGAAAGGCGAAGAAGAAAAATTGGGACGATACAAAATTTTTATGGCAATCGCCGAACATATTGGCTATGACGCGACGGGCAAGAAAGATACCAAAAATGACTTAAACGAAATTTATGAGGAATACAAGAAATTCAAAAAATAATAATAGCCCGGCTTCGTTTGAAGTTTTTACGACTTGGAGTGATGATGTTTTGAGTGGCGGACGGCTTGACGCGAAGTATTGGCTACCGGCAATCCGCGAACTTCAAAGAGCCATTCAAAACGGGAAATATAAATCGCAAAAACTCGGCGATTTTATTACCGATATTTGCTACGGACTTTCTACGGCAAACGATTATGTTGATTTTGGAATACCATTTTTGCGTATTCTCAATTTGAGAAATGACGGGGTTGATGTGAGTGATGTTGTCTATTTGTCCGAAAACAAAAAAGATGAAATTGGCAAAGCGGTTGTCCATGAGGGCGATTTGCTTATTTCAAGAAGCGGTTCGGTTGGTATTGTTGTTGTCGTTCCGAAAGAGGCGGAAAATTTTGCTTTCGGCTCTTTTATGATTAAATTTTGCCTTAATGAAAAAATTAACAAGCAATATATTTCCGCGTGGCTAAACAGCGAAGCAAGCCGAAAGTTGATTGAGCGCGAGAAAATCGGCGCAATTCAAGGAAATATAACGATTGAAACGATAAAGAATTTTGATATTCCTATTCCGCCTCTTTCGGTTCAAAACGAAGTCGTCAAAAAAATTCAAGAAGCATATGAGCAAAAGAAAAAGAAACAAGCGGAAATTTTGAAAATTTTGTCGTCCATTGACGATTTTGTTTTGGGCGAGCTTGGTATAGATATGCCACGGGGGGGGGCAGAACAGGTATTTCAGATTTGGAGCAACGAGATTGAGGGTCGTATTGACGCTTTATTTTACAAACCATACTTGCGTAGTTTATTGGAGCAAATTAAAAATAAAAAACACTTTTCGCTTGGCGAAGCTATAGCCGATATGTCTGGTGGCGCAACGCCAAAAATTACGGGTGATTATTATTCGGATAAGGACGGCGTGCCATTCTTGAGGGTGCAGAATATTACGGAAATGGGAATAAAACTTGACGATGTAAAATTTATCAAGCCAGAAATTCACGAAACAATGCTTAAGCGTTCGCAGTTGAAAAAAGACGATTTAGTTTTTACTATCACGGGAAGGATTGGAAGCGTTGCGGTTGTGCCAGATAATTTTGAGGGAAATATCAATCAGCATTCCGTCCGTTTTCATTTGCAAAATGAGGTAGACAAAACAAAAGTATTGCCTGAATATGTAGCGTCTTTTTTCAACACAAAAATTGGTCGTGAGTTATCTTTCCGCTCCACAACTGGTGGCACGCGCCCAGCGTTGGATTATGACGCATTGAAAAAATTAGTCGTGCCATTGCCGAGCATTGAAAAACAAGAAAAAATTGTCGTGGGCGTAAAAACGATTTACGGAAAAGCAAAGCGATTGCGACAAGAAGCGGAAAGCGTTGTCGTTGGAGCGCAAAAAGAAATAGAGCAGATGATTTTGCCTTAATTTATAAGTTTGAGATTTGAAATTTGATTGTAAATTAAATGATTAGACTTTCGTTGCTTTACCTTTATAATCTTTAGGATTCTTGTTTGAAATAAGCTTTGAAAGTGCTGTATCAATTTCTTCATTTGATAATCCTGAACTTAACATAAACACCCCCGTTGCATTCCGTCTAACTAGTTTTTTGAAATCGTGATCAAGAGTTAATACAAACCTACTTTTTTGTGTTGCAAATTGGTATATTTCTTTGTCTTCTGTGGTCGCGGGTAAATTAAAGTCATGGCGCATATGTTTCACAGATGCTCTTTTGATCAATTTTTTAAATATTTGAGGTTTTGCAAATGCAGAATCAAGTAGAAATCTAAATTTGGGAATTTTTTCCTGCTTATTTTTTTTAGTTCTCAATTTTTGTTTGGTAGTATAAGAGTATATTTACTATGTCTTTTTTAGTTATATTTTCGAGATCAGGAAGTTCTTTTTTCATTTCTGCAAGAGTATAATTCATTCCAATTAACGCAAGTATTCTCGCGACAGGAATTCTTGTACCCTTGATGACGGATTGCCCTCCTAGAATTTTTGGGTTCTGCTCTATGACCTGTGGCATAATTGATTATCTTAAATCATAAACTAAACTTATTTTTATTGTCAAGTAGTTGGCTATTTTCAGTTAATCATGAGTGACCCCACGGGGATTCGAACCCCGGATTTACTGGCTGAAAACCAGTCGTCCTAGGCCGCTAGACGATGGGGCCAAAGAAATAAGTATAGTATATCAAAATAAGAAGTAAAATTTAATGTATTTCAAAATTTCTTCCGAAGAGTGTCAAGCAGGTCTTTTGCAAGCTCCTTCCCGCCCAAACCAAACGCCAAACCACCCGCAAGGGCAAGCATCGCTACAATACCGGTAAATAAAATACGGATAAGGTCCTGCGCTATCCCTAACTGATTCATCACGATAAGCACTGTGAAAAAAATGACTGCATACCGTGCAAATGCAGAAAGCATGACTGCTGACGCTGGACGAACACTTTTGACACTCTGTTTGACAAGATCAGCGATCAAATGACCAAAAATAATACCGACAAACCCAATTACAACCGAGATAAGTACGTTGGGAAGATAAAAAAGCAACTGGTTAAAAACACCAGTAATTTTTGACAGCCCCCATACTTCAGCCGCAGGAATAAGAAATAACACGACGACTGACCATCGGAGGAGTTCACCAAAAATCTCCTCCCATATTTTTACCTCTTTTTCCGATGCGACCTTCCACTGTGATAATATTATCTTAAGCTTTAATAAGTGAAAAAGGGAAAGTAGAATTTTTTTTAGTATCTCGGCAAGGATAAGTCCAATGATGAATATTAAAAGCCCTGCAAAAAAATGAGGAAGATAACTGATTATACTGCTTAAGAAGGTTGAAATTATTGGATTGATTGACTCTGCTACCATACTATTTATCTTGAGCTTTCAACATTTTCAAAATGCTGTAATTTTTTGATTGATTTATCAGTATTTAATTCTATTGATATTACATCTATTCTCAATGGATTTCTTTTTTTATTTTTACTCATTAAATAAAACTGTATAGCTCTTTTCAAATGTCTAATCTTATGATACGTAATGGCTTCATAAGGTTTTCCTTTTTTATCGCCGATACGTGTCTTAACCTCAATAAATACTACTATTCCTTTTTTTTCAGCTACAATATCAATTTCTCCAAGTGGTGTGCGATAATTCGTATCGTGTATAGAGTACCCATTGCGAAGTAAAAAGTCAAGAGCTCTTTTTTCTCCCTCTTTTCCAAGAAATTGTAATCTACCCATTTTAGGCAAGTGTATCACGCAGTTCTTGCTCTGATCGGCCTCGTATAAAATAAAGTTTTGATCTACGCACTACTCCCTTTGTTACCACTGCAACTTTTGATATAAAAGGAGAGATTGAGGGAAAAATGCGCTCAATACCTATAGCATCCTTTCCTACTTTGCGCACAGTAAACATCACGTTGTTTGCTACACCCTTCACAGCAATCAGTACACCCTGAAAAATCTGATCTTTTTTCTTATCTCCTTCCTTAAATGAATGATGTATTGCGACTGTATCGCCGACTTTCATGAGTACATCTTTTAATTTAAGTTGATTTGCCATCTGAGTATTGTATCATCTGACTTTATTTAATACAAGCCCCTATAAATTCCAAAAAAAGGGGATGAGGAACAAGCGGCCTACTTTTATACTCTGGATGTCCTTGTGTGCCTATATAAAAAGGATGAATGCTACGAGGCAGTTCTATGATTTCAACCAGCCTTTCTCTTTGAGATCGTGCGGAGATAATCAATCCAGCTTTTTCAAACTCGCTCGCATAACTAGTATTAAATTCATACCGATGACGATGACGTTCACTGGTAGATCCTGTTTTTTTATTGATAAACCAGTTGTATTTTTTATATATATCCCATGAGTGTGTATTTTTTTTGACTAGAGCAGTCCATGCCCCAAGACGCATGGTACCCCCATATGCACGACGCTTCATAATAGATATTTGTGTATCCATAAGATGAATGACTGGATAGGTTGTCTTTGGATTAACTTCTGTCGTATGTGCATCCTGATATCCTAATACATCTCGCGCAAATGCAACGACTGCAAGTTGCATCCCATAACACAAACCTAAGTATGGAATATTGTGTATTCGCGCATACGAAGCAGATTGTATCATTCCCTCAGTACCACGACTACCCCATCCTATAGGAACAATGATACCATCTACACCTTTTATATATTTTACAACGCCATTTCGTTCAACATCCTCTGCATCAATCCACAGTCTTTCCACCTCTGTAGATTGTCTCCATGCCGCATGATCTATCGCATCAAAAAGAGCTGCATACGAATCACGCAATTGATATTCTCCTGTGGAAAAATATTTGCCGACTATCGCGATCTTCGCCTTATTTTTTTTAGGAGATTTGATCGTAGTGATCAAATTATTCCATTGAGACAACTGAGGCGTCTTAAAATGAAGACCTATCTTTGAAGTTACTCGTTTCGTTATATGTTGTTTTTCAAGAATAAGAGGAATTTTATAAATAGTGTCAACATCATAGCTGGAGATCACGTCTTCCCGCGACACGTTGCAAAAAAGTGCCAAACGCTCTTTTCTCCGCTGATCAATAGGTTTTTCAGAGCGGGCGACTAATATATCAGGCTGTATCCCCATTGAATTGACAGTGCGGACAGAAAGCTGAGCGGGCTTTGTCTTTGGCTCACCCAGATGAGAAGGTGTAGGGAGATAACTCACATGAACATGTATAACGTCTCCTGGATACTTCAGTGCAAGTATTCTTGAAGCTTCGTAATATAAAATATTTTGATATTCTCCCGCAGTTCCTCCAAGTTCTATCACTGCGATCTGAGAGCCGCTTTTCTCAAGTGCCTCTCGTATACGTTTTATAATCTCACCAGTGATATGCACCACTTCCTGTACATCTTCTCCCATATATTCAAAACGTCGTTCCTTCTCAATCACTTCTTTATAAATCTGCCCCATAGTCACAAAATTCATCCGCTCCATATTGCGACCTAAAAATTTCTCGTATGAGCCGATATCCATATCAGCCTCAGTCCCATCTTCACATAAAAATGGATCGCCATGTTCTATAGGGTTGATTGTCCCTGCATCTATATTTAGATAGTTTTCACATTTTATAGGAATTACTGTATATCCAGAAGACTGCAAAAGAAGGGATAAAGAAGCTGTGGTAATACCCTTGCCCAATCCTGAGATAACTCCTCCAGAAATAAAGATGTATTTGTGTTTCATACGTTTTGAATTTCATTAAACCTCCATGTGGCAAAAGTGCATTGTGGGTAATTGACACATCCGTAAAATTTTCTTTTTGTTTTTGTTATTTTAATTACGATTTTCCCCCCGCACTTCGGACACGGTGTAGAGATCGCCTCTTTATATCCTTCCGCAAAAGTACATTTTGGATAATTAGAACACCCATAAAATTTGCCAAACTTTGAATAACGCAACACCAAATAATGACCGCACTTTGGACATATCTTATCAGTTTTCTGTTCTACATTGATATGTCCTTCTGTCTTATGTTGTCTATCAAGCAGTATGGAAAAAGGGTCATAAAAAGAATGTAATATAACAATCATATTCTTTTTTTTCTCTGCAATCGCATCAAGGCTTTCTTCTAGATGAGCGGTAAAATCTATTTTGAAAATCTCCTCAAACGCTGAGGATAGATAATCACATACCGCAGTTCCCAAAAAAGTTGGATAAAACCTATTGTCTTTTTTTTCAGCATAATTACGATCCTGAATAGTTGAGATAATAGGGGCATAAGTAGATGGTCTTCCAATACCTTTTTCCTCAAGAGTCTTGATAAGCGATGCTTCGTTATATCGAGGTGGGGGAGTAGTATCTGATGGTTTTTGTTCGCATTTTTTCAAAAATACCTGATCTCCAACCGTCAGCTTTATATTTTTATATGCTTCATCACTCGGCTTTTTAGTTTGTGGAGATAGAATCAAAAAACCGTGAAATAACACTCGTTCCCAATGAGTTTCAAAAAGATACCCCTTATCGCTCACTATTTTTATCTTATTCGTCTCTATTAAGGCTTCCTTCATCTGACTTGCAAGTGCTCTTCTGAAAATAAGGTCGTACAATTTTTTCTGGCGAGCATTAAACTCCATGTGCTCAGCCATTTTCAAATACACATCAGTTGGACGTATTGCCTCATGCGCTTCTTGTGCTAATTTGGATTTGGTTTTGAATAAACGATGATTAGAAAGACTGTATGTATCTCCGTACTTCTTACGTATGAATT
>Ga0209542_10012725_pt1 | contig 14649 bp, 14 predicted proteins | sample RifCSPhighO2_01_FD_184028 | JGI IMG/M metagenome (GOLD analysis project Ga0209542, IMG submission 184028) | Soil microbial communities from Rifle, Colorado - Rifle CSP2_plank highO2_0.1 (SPAdes) (version 2) | ecosystem: Environmental > Terrestrial > Deep subsurface > Rock core/Sediment ...
AGAAAGATATGCGAATCGCCCAGATCGTCTTTATTACAGCGCTGATTCCTCAGATCAATCTCGTGTCCATACGCACCGAACTGGACGAGACCGAGCGAGGCAGCGGCGGCTTCGGCTCCACCGGTCTTTACGACGAGCCTGACCGGACTTAGTCAGTGAATCGCTCGGATCGTGAGCGGCAGTTCTGCCCTACAGCAGAATTGCCGCCTTTTATTTGTCTACTCCGACCACCGCCAGATTGCCAGAATGTTCAGTCGGGGGTGTATAATAGTTTTACCTTAAAGATTAGGTCGAATAACGGCTGCGAAGTCCGGTGCAAGTCCGGCGCTGTCCCGCAACTGTAATCCCATCCCCAGTTTCTGGAACTGGAAATGGGTAAGCCAGGTCGCCAACGTTATTCGTAGAACCAACTCCGTGAGAAGAGTTAGGGAAAACCTTGTGTTTTTACTAAGCCTCTCTCCGCGAGAGGTGTTTGTTAATTATAAGTCAAATTTTAAACCAGCCACCGATGGTATATACGGTAGCTACCGTATATACAGTTAGGATTGAGCCAAAGATGGAGAAAGAAGAGTTAGAAATAGTTGAGGAGCGAGATGAAGACGAGATGATGTCAAATGAGGCGTTCGACCTTATCGCCGATCTTAATAGTACCGTAGCTTACGGCGAAAGCTTAGGGGTATTCACTCCCAAAGAGGCGGCCGATTGGTATGCCGGGATCGATGCCTGTGTTAAAGTTAGCCACCTGCGCGGGCTAATGCCTTATCTGGATCGGTTTATCGCCTCCGGCGAGGCTCGCTTGCGCCAATTGGAGAAAGCCGCCAATAGTACCCTGCTAACCGCGAGCGAACAACGCGGATACCTTAATCAGGCGGATAGTTTAACTTATGGCGCCAAAGGCCTGTTGATTAGCGAAATCAAGAGCTTGATTAAGGAGCTGGATGTTTTACGCAACCGGCTGCTTGCTGTATTGAGTCAAAAAAAGATGGCGGCCACCGACCAGAGTTCATTTATTAGTAAATTCTATTCTGCCAGCGCCAACAGTAAGAGCAGTGTAGTTAGTGAAGCAGAAAATGTTTCGATTACCGAATCATCCGCCCAAATCATAACCGAGGAGCCGGTTGACCCCGATCCTCCCACGGCTAAAACGGAAACCGCTGAGTCAACAATAGTACCCAAGGACCCCAAAGCCGATTACATTGGTTTAATAGAGCATTATTCTAAACATGATCAATTTAGCCAGGCTGCTGATCTATTAGAGGCGTCCAGCCGCTATTTTAATCTAATAGAATACCGCGCGCTGCTTAAACGGATCGAAAAAGCCAAACTGGCCAAAGAGATCCCTGATCTGCAAGCTTTCCTGCGGGCGGCTTGACCCAGTAGAGAATTTTGGGGATAGCTTTGCCGAATTAAGCGGTATCTCCCCAAATCTTCTATGGGGTTGAGCTTTTAGGAAAATCGATTAGAATTAAATGTCAGGCCGCATGGTCTGACGGGCGTTCGTTGGCTCTTTGCCAATTAGGTTGTTCTTAATTTCATTGGATGGAGGTCCAAAATGTGCGGAGTCATCGGTATTGTCAGCTTTGTTGGTGATGATGTACTGGATACCATCATCAACAAATTGATCCACATACAGAACAGGGGAAGAAACTCCACCGGGTTGGCCATTATTAACAGCCGGCAACCTGGCTCGGTTGCCTATCATCGCAAGAAACCAATGGCAGCCACCAAATGGCTGACTGATCTGCACGAGATCGGCCACCTCAAGGAAGGGGTAGGAGCGGGGGATGTTGGCATTGGCCACGTGCAATACTCGACGGCCGCCAAGCGCATCCAGCGCAATGCCCAACCACTCTACGATGACGATGGTGGCCACAATCTGCTACTCGCTAGTAATGGGGACATCCCAATGCTGGACGAATGGCGCGAATGGCTAAAACGGAATCGTGGTTGTGTTTTCGGCTCGAACTGCGATGCGGAGGTTATTGTGAAGTATATTGGCTCCGCCATGCGGATCGATAAACTAAACGAAGCCGATGCCTTTGCAAAAATGATGAGGGAGTTGCCCGCGGCCTACTCTTTAGTGGCGATCACTCCCAGCAAGCGGCTGTTCGCTGCCCGCGACAAGTTTGGGTTTCGTCCGCTCTTCTGGGTAAAGACGGATACCCATGCCCTTGTCTGTTCGGAATCGGCTTTACTGGCTCAGTACGGCAAGGTTCAGGAAGTAAAGCCCGGCTCTCTCCTGATCATTTCACCAGACGGCTCAGTGCAGGAAATCCCGGTCTGCGCCCCCGACCGGCACGAGTGCCTAATGGAAAGATTCTATTTTTCCCGGCCCGACTCTCGGCACAATACCGGACAGTTGGTAGATACCATCCGCCGTCAATTAGGCAAGCAGATCGCCAAGCGGATCATCGAATTAGGATGGCCGATGCCCGATCTGGTCAGCTCGGTGCCATTCTCTGGCGGACCATCGGCCGAAGGAGCTTCGATTGGTTTCTACGAGTATGCTCATAGATTTGTTCCAATGATCACGGTGGTTCTGAAGGATCGCTTCTCGGAGCGTATCTTCCAAGGGGATAGTATGAGCCGACTGGAGATGATCGAGCGTCGATTCACTGTCAATCCGGACGAGGTGCTGGATAAATGGGTGTTGGTCAGCGACGATTCAATCGTCCGCGGTGATCAAGGCAGAGAGATAGTGCGTCAACTATGGGAGGCGGGGGCGGCTGGTGTTATCTATGCAGTTACGGCGCCGGCTCATCGCCACGCCTGCTATATGGGCATCAATACACCCGACGAGGATAGGCTGATCGCTCACAACAAAACGGACGACGAGGTTCGTGCCGAGCTCGGTGCTGACTATCTGCTCTATCTAGACCTGCCGGCCATCTTCGGGGTAATGGGATCCACCGAATTCTGCACAGCTTGCTTTACCGGCGACTACCCTTTGCCGGTTCCGGCTGGCCGGGCCGAGGTTTAATCGTTTAATCTTATGGTTACTATAAAGTAGCCCGGGAGCTCTTGGTTGTCCCCACAACCAATCTCCCGTTTTTTATACTCCAGATAAGCAAAATTAGACACCCCATCTGGTGCCTTTTCCCATAGGTGGAAAACACCTTTACAACAGGAGTGCATATCTGATAGAGTCTAAGATGTTGGTATATAATTAATAACTTCGGGAGGAGGCACATGGCCTACAGTCATAGGAACAGCAAGGGTAACACTTACTTCTTGCACAGCAAGAATGTAAGCCTTAAGGGGGGACGCAAGCAGATGATTTATTACTTTGCCAAGGTTGCCAGCGTCGGCGCCTGCGATGCAGTACCCGAGGGCTACAAGGTCATCGAGAGTGCCCGTACCGGTTTGCCCATCCTGAAGAAGAAGTAATTAACTTTGCACTCCAACTCAATGTCCCGGCTTGCCGGGATTTTGAGTACTCACTCACTGTACTCGTCATTGCGAGAAGTCCGTCAGCTGACGGACGATGAAGCAATCTCTGTGGAGTAGATTGCCGCGGGCTAACACCCTCGCAATGACAATAAAAGATTATCCCCTTGTCACTCCAAGTTCTCTGCTTTCGTCATTCTGGTAAGTCCGTCAGCCGACGGACGCATCCAGAATCTAATATAAGATCCTGGACCCCAGTAGTAGAGCAGAGCTCACTACGGGGCGCGGCAAGCCAGGATGACGGGTAAAGCGGGAATGACAAATTTGTGTAAGCAATTTTGACAATAAAAAACCCGGGGCGCTGGTCAAGCGCACCCGGAATGATGGTGTGATTGGAAAGCTGCAGCTCATGCAGTGTTGGCCGCTCGTCGCATGGTCTCCATCAGCTCAGGCCACTTGAGCTTCGGTTTCCACACCACATTGCCGGCAGCGACATCGTCGACGACGAATGGATCCCCTTGCTGGTATTGAGCCGTAGGAATGTGGCCAAGCGAAATGACTGGAATACCTTCCCAGCTATCCGCCGGTGAGCGGTTAACTAAGCAGATGATTCTGACCAACTTGGCCCCGAACGATTCTACCAGGTGCTTAATCGCCTTGGTGGTTGAGAAATTGTTGCATACATCCTCAACCAAGAAGACTTCCTGGCCCGGGCAGATTTCGTGACGACCCATAACCAGTACCGATTCCTCGCGCTGACCATCTTCGGTCGCTGCTTTAGTCACCTTCTTCTCAGCGAAGGTGTAGTCCAAATCAAGGTTCTCTGACAGTTGCAGGGCGCAGCTTAGTCCACCCATCGGTGCTGCCAAAAGAACAATGTCCGATTGCGCCGTGTGGCGCAGCCGACCATGTACCCTCTCGGAGCGAACGATGTCCGATAGCAAGCCAGTCAGCTTCCGCAGCTTCTGGGGTTTACGCTCGAGGGCGGCGATGTTGTAGTAGACTTCGCCAACATAGTTTGCCTGCTCGCTGACATATGTCGACCCACCGGGCTTTAAATACTTGCCGGCGTAACCGACCAGTGGCCCCAGCCGTTTTCCAGTCTCGTCTTTGGGACACTCATAGTAGGCGTTGTGCTCCGCCAGGAACTTCAACAGTAGCTCTTGGCTTACCAGATTAAGGTTAGAGTTCATCACGCACCTACCTTGCCGAGAGGGCGCTCTTCCAAGCCAAGCAAAATCTCGTCGAGCACGCGATTGAATGCTTCTTTTGGGCCACCCATTGTGGGGGGCGGAGAAGTAATCGGTCGTCCGATAACCAAAAAGTCAGCTCCTTTCGCGATTGCCTCGCGCGGAGTCATGATCCGTTTCTGGTCATCCTGAGAAGCCCACTCTGGACGAACACCCGGGGTTATCTTAGTCAGGGAGATGTCTTGGAGTGCCGGCAATTCTCGTGGGCTACAGATAATTCCCTGACAGCCGCACTCCTTTGCCACCACCGCCATCCGTCTAACAAGATACTGTATTTTCCCCTCTTTTGCATATCCAGTCATCATGTTCGATGGCATTCCAAAGAATCCCAGATCAGCCAAGTCTTCGTAGCCCAAGGATGTAAGCAGCGTCACCACCCACACCTCGGCCTGGCCTCGATTAGCCACTGCTTTCAGCATAGCCTTGCGACCAGACCAGGCGTGCATATTAAATGCATCAACTCCCCCCAGCGCCGCTGCGTTGGCGGCGGCGGCTCCGACCGTATTGGGTATATCGCAGAATTTTCCGTCAAAGAAGATTCGGCCACCTTCCCGTTTAATCAGCTTGATGCAGTTAGCCACGATCGGAACATCTGGGTTCAGTGAGGCTGTAATAGCCTCGAGCCCCAGCTTGAACCAGCATCCCGATGACACTAGCATCTCCACAACGCCAAAAGCCTCCTCTGGTCTTGAAAAATCCAGCGGGATTATAATCCTTTCTGCCAGTGATAGGCTACCATCTCTTGCCATGGCAAATCCCTCCTTCAGGGTATTTAGAATTCAGTAAGCTTACTCGTTTTCAAGGTGTTGTTGAGGAGACCAACCCCCATCAGCCACCTCTCGACCCCTTATCCTATCAAATATGGAGATATAGTCAAAACCGCTCCAGGAGCGGAATTTATGGCGAAGCCGGCCGTAGCCTTGGCGTAGGCTGGTAGCGCCACGGAGAGTCGAACTCCGGTTACCAGGATGAGAACCTGGCGTCCTAACCACTAGACGATGGCGCCTCGCACTTATTATACAGGGGGCATTCGATACATTTAAGAGCATAGCCGACTTTTCTGATAAACTAAAGACATAACCAAGAGGAGCTCCGCCGTATGTTGTTCATACCTAAGCACGGAGAGGCAGTGCCTAAGAATTGGCGGGAAACCCTGCGGCGGCGGGCCGAGCGGTTAGAACAGGCCGAGCAAGACGATATTAAATACCGAGAAGAGAATTTCTCAAAAAGGGGTGGCGTTATTTTGGAATGGACCGAGGTGGAAGGCAATAACGACCAGCCCGCTCGAAAAATCCCTTTTTATTGGATATGTGGCAACGGTGATGGTCGCCTAATTGATCCACCAGAGATCACACCGGAAGATGATCCGGTTCACTTTGTGGCACCAGCCAAAGACACCCGGGACTCATCCAAAATAGAATGTCACGGAACGCTGCCTCACCACCCAACACTCAGTGACGCGAAGGCCTGGGATATGCCAGCCTGGCGGGAGTTTAGGGAAGCAGCCATTCAAGAAGCAAACGCATCCAATGAGACCACGATTCATTAACCCCATGCTGTATTAGATGGTAGTACAACTATCCAATCTCCGCTCGACCAAATTTAAAGATATAATCAATGTGTAGCCGACAATTAATATCTGGAGGAGATATGAACAAAGCGCGAATAATTCTATGGCTGATCGTGGCTCTACTAACCAGCCAAATCTGGTCGGGCGTACCATCAGTTATCGCCTTCGAGCAACTGCCGCGTTCTTTAGCCTGGGAATTGATGGGCCAAAGCGGGATCGAGCAGCTTACCCCCGACGGCTATCCTTATTCAATTATTAATACTCCGCCAGGAGCAACTATCCAGATGTCGGTTAAAGTAAGAAATCGATCGCGCAACCCGCGGGCTGAAGTTTGGTATGGCAAAAGCGCGCTGATAAAAGAGGGCCCCAGCTATCCCAATGCTCATGCTATTGGTATCGGGACCTGGGATCCGATGGATAATAAACCATCTTTTTTGGATGCGTCCAGTTTTGTAATTAATGGCAACCGCTTGGCCTACTATGATGGCGCTCCCGTCAATAAAGGCGGGATCATGGATCTAAGTTGGACGGTGAGGGTCGCTGATAATACACCAAATGGCACATACGATCTGGTCCTATCATTAGTTAGAGAGCATGACGAGTGGGGCTATCGGGTAACGCCAAAAGGAGTTAATCATAAATATAGATCCATATTGTTCCGATTTGTAATCGGAAACAACCCCTCGCAGATAAAGACTTATAACCCTCAGGGCTCAGATTTAGTATTCGATTATCCTAACAACTGGGAAATTGCTCGCGATTTTTCTCTCAGCGAAGAGAATAGTAGCGTGTTCAGCTCTGCAATTTATCTCAGTAGCCCATCCGTCCCAATGGAAGGCGACTATCCGTTGGGTGTTCATTTGGTTCGCAATGCCGGCACTACTATAGACCAAGCAATTCAAAACTTTATCGCCGATCTTAATCCAGGGATTTGGGGAACTCCAGAAATATCCAGCACGCTGTACACGGCTAAAAACCACCCCTACAAGCACCTGTTTATTAGGTCGCTGAGTGACACCGGTACCATTAGGCGAGACTTTGTCGTTAATGAGCATAATTTTGTGGTAACTATCGGCAACGATAGCGGTAACAACTGGTCGGTGGTAGATATAATCCGCAACTCCCTGAGATAATACACATATGCTGATTGGTTATCATGTCTCGGCGGCTGGGGGGTTGCATAGGGCTATCGCTGAAGCCGAAACTATCGGCTGTAACGCCATCCAGATCTTTGTGGGCAGCCCACAAGTTTGGCAAACATCAGTGGTTGATCCATCCGAGATAAAAAAATATCAGGATGCTTTGGCCAAATCAAAGGTGGAAAAAGTCCTTGTCCACTCCGCTTATCTACCTAATCCAGCTAGCCATAAAGATACGCTTCGGCGCATGAGCCTAAAAAAGATGAAGGAGGAGATTCGCACCGCTCACGCAATTAAAGCGGACGGCTATAATTTTCACTGTGGTAGTAATCAAAATAGTAATGCCGAAGGGGTTAGGCTAACCACCGAAACCCTCAACCGATTAGCCGAATTAAGTGATGAGAAGTATCCCATCTCTTTAATCATCGAAAACGATGCCGGCGCGGGCCACCGGATCGGAGATACGATCGAGGAGTTGGCGCAAATCTGGCAGGGGATAAAGAATAAAAAACGGTTCGGCTTTTGCTTGGATACTTGTCATTTATTTGTTTCTGGCATCGACCTGCGTACTAAAAAAGATATCGATGCGTTAGTTAGCAAATTTGATAAGCTGATCGGCCTCAAGCATCTTAAATTCATCCATATTAATGATGCAATATTTGAACTGGGATCCAAAAAAGATCGCCACGAGCTGATCGGGAGGGGCCATATCGGTGCCGCTGGCTTTAAAGCCCTGCTCCACCATCCTAAGCTGCGGCAACTCCCATTTATTATGGAAACGCCTTACGGCGGTGACTCCAAGGGCGCCATCCCAGCCCGAATAAAAGAACTAAAATATGTTAAAACCCTGGCCCAATAACCCTCACCGCCCTTCCCAATATATAGAGCGGTCGCTCTGTATATTGGGGGTCAGTAAGAGAAGTTTAGTTGTCTCTAAATAAATCAAGACGATGAACCCAAAAGATCCGTCCGATATGTATTCGATGATAGTAGGCTACCCGGAGCAGTTTGCCAAAGGGCTGGCTTTAGCTAAAAATATTCATCTGTCGCCAGATATAAACGAAATCATAATCGCCGGAATCGGCGGCAGCGCCTTATCGCCCGATCTGGTCTATGCCTTTTTTCAGCAGGATATCAGGGTGCCATTCTCGATCCATCGTAGCTACGATCTGCCTAAACCGGTTTCGCCCCAAACACTAGTAATAGCCATATCTTTTTCTGGCAATACCGAAGAAACTATTTCGGCCGCCGCCGCAGCGCTTAAACAGGGCGCTCAAGTAGCCGTCATCACTACCGGGGGGAAACTATCCGAACTGGCCATAGCTAATTCACTGCCGTTGGTGTGGCTAACCAAAGAGTCTGAGAACTTTCAACCGCGAATGTCATCTGGTTATGTTATCGCCGTGCTCACCCAACTATTAATCAATGCCAATATTTTGCCGGAATCAGCTGCCACCGCGCTAATTACCGCTGCCACGGCGTTGCGGCAGATACGGTTGGCAGAAACCGGCCAGCAGATTGCTCACCAGTTAGTTGGCCTCACTCCGCTTATTTATGCCTCGGACAACTACTGGCCAGTGGCCCGGATCGCTAAGATCAAGATCAACGAAAACAGCAAGGTGCCCTGCTTCTGGAATATTATCCCAGAGATGAACCATAACGAGATGCTCGGTTTTACCAATCCGCAGGGAGGCCGTTATTTTGCCCTAATGTTAAAAGATGCCAGCGATCACCCAAGCATTAATCACCGAATGGAGGTGCTATCCACCGTCTTACGAGGGCGGGGGATAAATAGCCAAATCATTAATATGATCGGAAATAATTATCTGGAAAAGGTCCTGAGCAGTTTAATGCTAATGGATTGGGTATCTTATTTTCTGGCCTTGGAGCTCGGCATCGATCCCACCCCAGTTGATATGGTGGAACAGTTTAAGGCAGCTATGGCAAAATAACCCCACCCTCTCCTCCCCTTGCCAAGGGGAGGAGAGGAGGGACGTTATTTTTGTTTTGTGACGACCCATTGAACCAATTGCGTTAGCCAATAGCAAAACTGCCACTACGGCGCGGCTGTTGTTTGAGGTCAGCTGTATGGACAGATGACCGAGTTCAGCCAATAGCGCTAAGTAAGGCAGTTTTTGCTGTTTGGGTAGCAATCGGTGATTGGGGTGTCTTTTGGGGTGCCACCCCGTCCGTCAGCCGACGGATGGGGTGGCAAAAAGAATATTGTGATAAAATATTATTAGTGATATGAATAACACTATTGCCAACACCATCGTCAACAAAGTCACCGAAGAAGCCACTACCGGTTTTTTTGAGAGGATCTTTAATATTTATAACCAGTTTGTGGGGATCTTCCCCGAAAAGTATCAATGGGTAATCTCGATCATCATCATTTTGGCGTTGGCCGCCTTTCTCTGGAATCTGATCAAAAAGAACTGGCTGTGGTTTGTGCTGGTGATCGTACTATTCCCAGGGATCGTTCCTATTTTGCAGAATGTGTTTAACTCACTGGCCAAATTGATGATCGGCAAATAATTTGCCTAATTTCCGCCATTGGAGCCCGAGTGTCCCGAATCGATAAAATTAGCGCTGCCGAAGCTGTTGTCTGACCCATCCCCCAGTTCCAGAAACTGGGGATGGGGAGTTCAGCGAGAGGCGGAAAGCTATATTTTATCTGATGAGGAGCGAGGGCGACTGGCGGAAGATTTTGGTTACTTTTCTCGGAAAAGTAACTGATAGTTTATGGTATGATATGGAGGTAAAATCCCAAAAATGAAGAGGAGTTTGGCCCTACGCGCGGTAAAACAGGTCGGTAAAAACATCTTGCTAAAAGGATGGGTGCACAGCATCCGCAACATGGGCGGGATCGTGTTTATGGACCTGCGAGATGTGTCTGGAGTTATTCAGACAGTCTTTGATGATACTAAGGCCCATCTCACTAAAGAATTAGGGCCAGAATATGTGGTGGCGGTGACTGGCCAGGTTGTAGAGCGCGGAGACAAATATCGCAACCCTAAGTTAACCACCGGCAACATCGAGATAAAAGCCGACGGCCTTCAGATAATTAATACCGCCCAAACACCTCCATTTGAGATCGATAAAGAAAAAGCCACCGATGAAGAGCTACGATTAAAATATCGGTATTTAGATATTCGCCACGAAAGATTAAAGAACAATTTAAAAGCACGGCATAAACTGATTGCGCATATCCGCAGCTTTTTAGACCAAGAAGAATTTATTGAGGTCGAGACTCCATTGCTATCTGCCCCCACCCCCGAAGGAGCTCGTGACTTCTTGGTCCCCAGCCGCAAACATTTGGGCAGCTTTTACGCACTGCCTCAAGCGCCCCAGCAATATAAACAGCTGCTAATGACCGCCGGGATAGAACGATACTACCAGATCGCTAAATGTCTCCGTGATGAAGATAGTAGGGGAGATCGCCAGCCCGAGTTTACTCAGCTCGATTTAGAGATGTCATTTGTCACCCGTGAAGAAGTTATAGAGCTTAATGAAAAACTCCTCATCGAACTGATTAAAACGCTTTACCCCAAGAAACGGATTCAAACTGTACCTTTCCCGCGGATGACTTATGCCGAAGCGCAAAAGAACTTTAAAACTGACCGGCCTGACCTCCGAGAAGACAAAACAGACCCCGACTTGCTATCTTTCTGCTGGATAATTGATTTTCCTTTCTTCGAAAAAGATAAGTCCACCAACTGGACATTCACTCATAATCCATTCTCCGCTCCGATGCTCGCCAGCCTGCCCGACTTATTGGCCAAAAAAAATATCGATAAGATTCTCGCTGCTCAATACGATATTGTGCTAAATGGTTCGGAGATCGGCGGCGGGAGTATTCGCAATCACGAGCCTAAAGCCCTTCGAGCGGCTCTCAGTATTATGGGCTACTCCGACCAGCAGGTCGAAGCCGATTTTGGCCACATATTAGAAGCATTTTCGTACGGCGCACCACCGCATGGCGGCATTGCCTGGGGATTAGACCGATTAATAATGATCCTTCAAGACGAGCCTAACATCAGAGAGGTGATTGCTTTTCCAAAAACCGATAAGGCTCGGGATCCCATGATGAATGCTCCTCGCCCGGCTAACCCCGAACAGCTAAAAGAGCTCGGCATTTCAATTAATAAAAAATAACAAAAGATGTTGTCATCCTAAGCGTTAGCGAAGGATCTAGCGTAAGCGGTCCGACGGGTCGGACCTATATTCTTCAGCTGACGCTTCAGAATGACCAAAAAAATATGAAAACTGTAGCGATATTTTTAATTATCATCAATTTTTTTACCGGATCCTTAAATAATATTAAGGACGGTTTGATCAGTTCGATCACCGATTCTGCCAACAACCCATTTCAGGCCCTATCGGCCACCCTTAAGCCAGAGCCAGTCCGCAACCCCCTATACAAAGACCCTGAAGTGGGAGCTACCTCGGCGCTGGTAATGGATGCCGATACCGGTAAAGAGCTGTTCTCTAAAAATCCGGACGAACGGTTGGCCATCGCCAGTATTACTAAGATTATGACAGCCATAGTTGTCCTGCGGTATAAATCCAACCCGGAAGAGACCATCACCGTTTCCAGCGCCGCCGCGAAAGTGGGGGGATCGCAGATGCATCTGCTGGAGAATGAAACTATGACAATCAGAAATTTAATGAAAGGAATGCTCATACATTCCGCCAACGATGCGGCTTACGCCATCGCTGAGGGCACTTTTGGCAATGTGGATCGGTTTGTGGACGCGATGGATCGGCAAGCCGATGAATTGGGACTAACCAACACCCACTTTACCAACACCTACGGCGCTGATGACGATGCTCATTTCTCCACCGCTCGGGAGGTCGCCATTCTTACTGCTCACGCCCTGCAGAATGAGATTTTTCGCTCGATCGTCAGCATCCAAAAAACTACCGTCACGGATGTTACTGGCAAATTCAAACACAGTTTGGAAAACACCAATAAACTGGTGGGCAAATATCTTAATGTGATCGGCGTCAAAACCGGCACTACCATCGAATCGGGCGCCTCGGTGGTGGCCGCTGCTAAAGGCAGCGCTGGCCAAACCGTGATCGCCGTTCTGCTTAACAGTCCCGATCGGTTTACTGAAGCCAAAAAACTATTAGACTGGGCCTTAAAGGGCTATACCTGGATCGAACCCCTATAATAGAGATATGGAAAAAACTGGCAAATATCTGGTCGCCATCGTGGGTCGGCCCAATGTTGGCAAGTCCACCCTGTTCAATCGCTTAGTCGGATCGCGACAGGCGATTTTATCTGATATCCCGGGGACCACCCGGGATGTTCTATTTGGCAGCGTCACCTGGGGCAAGACATCATTCGCCATCGCTGATACCGCTGGCATTGAATCGGAGGTACGGAGCGATTTAGAGAAAGACATTCTCGCCCAAACTCAGCTGGCCATCGATTCGGCCGATCTGATCCTGTTCCTGGCCGATGCCAAGACCGGTCTCCAACCGGACGATAAAGCCGCTGCCGCGCTGATTCGCCGGTTAAGCAAACCAGTGATATTAGTGATTAATAAAGCCGAGGGAACTAAATACGATCAATTAGTCTACGAATTTCATCAGCTGGGTCTGGGTGATCCTCAATTAATCTCCGCTATTCAAGGCCGAGGCATTGGTGATATTCTGGACGAACTGGTTAAAAAGTTAAAAAAGATCCGCAAGACTGGCAAAGCTTCCAAATTAGGCAAAGACGCCAAACCAGTGGTCCGAGTATCTATCTTGGGCCGACCAAATGTCGGCAAATCAACTTTATTTAATCAGTTGATCGGAAGCAAGCGGGCGATTGTCAGCAACCAACCCGGTACCACTCGTGATGCTATTGTCGGTCGGGTCAATAGCGATGAAATAGAAATCGAGTTTACCGATACGGCTGGTCTGCGCCGTCCGGGAAAGATTGGTCGGGGGATCGAATACTTCAGCTCGCTGCGCGCCCTTCGTTCTCTGCAGAATGTTGATATCGCTCTGCTGTTAATGGAAGCCGACGAGGGAGTGATCGCCCAGGATATGAAAGTAGTCCAGATGATCCTGTCTGAAGATAAAGGGCTGATCCTGGTAATCAATAAATGGGACGCGGTAGAAAAAGATGATAAATTGATGGCTGAATACGAGCGGTATCTATCCCAGAAGTTTCCTTTTATACCGTGGGCGCCACGAGTTTATGTATCGGCGCTAACCGGCCAGCGCGCCGATAAAATAATTGCCACCATTAAAACTGTATGGCAGTCGCTGAACGCTAAAATTCCCAATAAGCATCTTAATCAAATTATCAGCAGCGCGGTTCAAGCCAAACTGCCCACGGGTCCCCGCAAGATTCCCAAGATCTATTTTTCGAGCATCAAGCAGGTTAATCCGCCTACCATTACGCTTAAAGTCAACTACCCAGAAGAAATCCACTTTTCTTATCTGCGGTATTTAGAGAAAAAAGTCCGTGACCACTATCCTCTAATTGGCGCCCCGCTCCGCTGGGAGATAATTAAAAGCTCCAACAAGATATAACCCCACCCCTATCTTGAACGGCCGTTCAAGATAGGATTTGAGGGCGCCCATCAGTAGTAGCTAACAACCCGATATGATCAAACCTTTTAGCGACAACTTAATCTTTATGGATGCGGAGTTTTCAACTATCGATCCTTCTACGGGAGAAATTATCTCGATTGCTTTTGTTAAACCAACTGGAGAAGAACTGTATTTAGAGATAGAACACGACCCCAATACATTAGACGATTGGGTAAAAGAAAATATTATCCCGCGTCTAAGTGGTAATTTTATTAGTAGGGCGGATGCCAAACAGCAGATCGAAGCTTTTATCGGCACCGATCATCCTTACATTATTAGTTACATCAATCATTTTGACGTAGTGTTTTATTGGCGCACCTTTGGCCTACCAGAAGTTCTACCCACTTATAATCAATGGTTTCCGTTAGATTTAGCTACTCTAATATTCTTTAGCGGTATCGATCCCAGAAAATATCTCCACCGCAAAACCAAAGATCAACACAACGCCCTCACTGATGCCCAGCTATTAAAAGAAAGTTACTACCACCTACTGGCCGAAACCAACGGTTAAAACTCTTATTCTAACTATGCTATGATAACTTGTTTGGCATAAACAAGCAATTTGACATAACTAAAACCTGCTCAACTTGAGCTAAGGAGGTGTAAGGTTATGGGAAAAGCTGCTCCGAAAGATTACCAACCCTTATTAGTGCAGGATGAGTGTCTGTGGGAACGCCCCACCGCTGTCAGCCCAACCTACCCGCATGTA
>Ga0209542_10012726_pt1 | contig 14648 bp, 15 predicted proteins | sample RifCSPhighO2_01_FD_184028 | JGI IMG/M metagenome (GOLD analysis project Ga0209542, IMG submission 184028) | Soil microbial communities from Rifle, Colorado - Rifle CSP2_plank highO2_0.1 (SPAdes) (version 2) | ecosystem: Environmental > Terrestrial > Deep subsurface > Rock core/Sediment ...
TTTTATCCTTGGCGGCTTCGCGAAACTCCTCCAGCGCGTTTTGAACGACATCCTCCACCCGGGCGGGTTCAAAATCATAATGCATGCGCCCCGATTCGATGCGCGAGATATTCAGAAAATCGTTGACTAGATTTATCATCCGTTCGTTTGAAAAATAAACTTTGCGCAAAATTTCCCTGGTTCTGTCCGGAATCTGTCCAAAGCTCCCTTCCTGAATCATGGAAATGTAGCCCTTGATGATGGACAAGGGCGTGCGCAACTGGTGCGAAGCCAGCGATAAGAATTCAGATTTAAGCTGGTCCAGTTTTTTCAGCTCCGCGTTCGCTTTTTTCAAACTCTCCGCCAGGCGCTGAATTTCCTCGCGCTGTTTAACTTCCTTTCTCACGCTTAAAATCAGGAAAATCCCAAAAATAACGACTAATAAGAAAAGAGTCCAATCCGCTAAACGTTCTTGAATACTTTCTGCAAACAAACCTCTTAAAAAAAGAAACACCCAAGTAGAAAACGTCAGCAACTCCGCGGATATAACGCGGATATCAAAAAGCTGATAGCGGAGCACGGCGATCGCAAGAATAACAGTGTAAATGGTGATAAAAAAATTCAATACCGGATAGAGGTCTACTCCGAATACGGGCAAAAAACTGGTGACTCCTCCTCCAAAGCCAATTATGGTTGCCAAAAGAAAATAAAGGACTTGCCGTTTCTTAATTAAATTTTGTTCCAAAAGATATCGCCTATATAAAATCAGCGCTGAGTAGCTAACAGCTCCAATAAAAAACGCAACAAAAGGGATATATAAGATCCCCGGTGGAGAATCATAATAGAAAGACCCGAACACAAACCTCATATTTGCAATAAAATAAGGCGTGGTGTTGGAAATGAGAAAAAGAAATCCAAACAAATAGGAAAAATATACCGCTCGTCTCCTGGTTATGTCCATAAAAAGGTATACGAAATGTACGAAAAAGACCGGTATCATTATTACCCCGATATGAGCCGCTCTCCACCAAAAAAAGGCTTCGGCGACATTTTGAGTTCCGGAAATTTGATACACGCCAACTCCCCACCAAGCCACGGCCACCGCAAATAGAAACCATATTCTGTTGACCCAGTTGGCTCGGTTATAAACCAACACAAAAATAGCCAAGCTGAAGCTGGTTACCGCAGTCAATAATCCGGACAGCCCGAATAAATTCATAACACCTTAAAGTTATTTATCACTTTTAAAATTTTGCAAGACAGCATAACTCAAAATTTTTTTTATAACATCGTCCGTGACTAGCGGCGGCGACCAAGAATCGCCGAGCAAATTCTCAATTCCCTCCACTTTAAAAGTTGCGCTGCCCTCAAAATAAGGCGCGTAAGTGATAACCTGACGCCTTAAAAAATATCCAACCCTGCCTAAAAATAAAGAAAACAGCCAAAGTAATTTAGCAAGAAAACGAAGCATATATAAAGACACCGGCCAAATTCTAACCCGCGGGAAACCTAAAAATTTTATGCTGGTGTCAAAAATCATTGAATTTTTTGGCGGATAGGGGTGGACAATATGAAAAACCTTACCCAGACTCTCGCTCTTTTCTGAAAGTCTGAAAACAGCATCTGCCACCGCGTCCACCGTTATTAAATTTAAAGCAGAACCTTTAACCACAGGGATTGGGAGAGGAAAATTGGAAATCCTCTCTCCCTCCCTTTTAAAAAACTCCGCAATACTCCAAAAAAACCGCGCAACGGCATAGTAACCAGTAAAAGAAAAAGCCAAGCCAGTTTTGGAATCTCCAATTACAATGGAGGGGCGGTAAATGACGGCTCGGCTATTTTTTGAATCCCGCCAAACGCGGACAATTTTTTCCGCTTCAAATTTGGTTCTTTCATAGGCATTTCTAAAGCTCTGGCCCTCGTCAAATTCATCTTCTCTTATCTCTCCCGTACGGTTGCCGGCAATATAGGCCGTACTCAAATAATGCAGTTCCGCTCCCAAAAATTCCGCAAGTTCCGTCGCATTTTGAGCTCCCTGAACGTTTATTTTACGCGCTTGCGCCTCGTTATTAGAACTAAAACTCAAAAGAGCTGCGCAATGAAAAACCTTATCAGCCTGCCCTTTCAATTTCACCAATACTTTATTATCAATCCCAAAAAACTGTAAAGTCGTGTCGCCTTCCAAAACTGACCATTGATTTGCGTATTTTGATGCGGCCGGAGAAATCATTGAAAGGCGCTCCCTGATTCTCTCACGAGCGTCTTTATTATTCTTACGCCGCGCCAGAAAAAAAACTTTATAGCCCTCCTCCAAAAGGCGCATCCCCAAAAAAGAACCTATAAATCCCGTCCCGCCGGTAAGCAAAACGGATTTGGAACTTTTCATTTCCATAGCTTAATTATAACGGAAAAATCGTAGTTAAATAAGGGAAGGAGCGCTAAAAACGGTAGTATCTTTGATTTATACCAGTGAAATTGCTATTCTTCTTTTTAACAGGCAGTGCCTTAACAAAATATAAAGAAAGGAGATTCCAAATGCAGATTGACACAAGGCTAATCCTCGCCAAATCACAATTTGTACAAACGGTTCTAGACGGAAATACGGCGGTTGCCTGGCACTCTCTTTTTGGGAATCCCAGAACGGTTCCGATAGAAACTCTGGAATTCCTGGACGAATTCCGCGAGCCAAAAGCGCTGTGTGATGTATTGGATGAAGAAACGATCGACAGCCAAAGGGAAGTTATCCAAGAACTGCTCACTGCTCGCTTTCTTATTCCCAAAGAATTTGATGAGCGAACGTTTCTCGGTGAAAAAATAAAAGAGCGCCAAGGGAACACAGCCAATGGCTCATTAATCGACTACCTTGAACTCATTATGTCGGAAGCGTGCAATTTCCGCTGCACCTACTGCATCCATTTCAACAATCTGGAAACCTCTGACCGCATCAATAACCCCAAAAAGTTTATGCAACTCGAGGTTGCCAGGGAAACTGTTGATAAGTATTTATCAATACTCCAACAACATGGAAAAACAATGGCTGCGATAAACTTCGGCGGCGGCGAACCTCTGCTGGCCTGGCCAGTAATTGAGCGGATACTCGAGTACTGCGTTTCACACTACGGACGGGAATTTACGTTCCGATTCTCTATAAACACAAACGCCTCATTTATTACTCTAGAAATTGCTAAAAAACTGAAACAGTACCGAGTGGAGATCGCTTCAAGCCTCGACGGGCTACATGAAGGTAATAATAAAGTTAGGCTGACTAAGACCGGGGGAGGAACGTTCGAGAAAATTCTCAGGGGGTTTGAAAACCTTGAGGCGGCTGGGTATCCTCTCGAGGGTATTGCGGTCACAGTAAATGAGCGCAACTTCCCCTTTCTCGACGAGACAATCATTGACTGGGCGACAAAGCGCGGAATGTCCGAAGTCCGTATCGATATCGATGTTATTGATATTATAGCAATACAAATTAATGACGTCGTTGAGAAACTCATGCGGATTCGCCGGTATGCTCGGGAGCGCAGAATCGATGTATCAGGTTTCTGGTCACGGCCAGCTGAAAATCTCAATGACTCAACGCTGGATGTTCATGTTTCGTTCTGCGGAGCGGTTCGCGGCAACAATATGTGTGTTAGTCCTTCAGGCAGCATCTATGGATGCGGTTATAGTACCACGGAGCTCGGCAAACTCTCAGAAATAGAAACATTTCATTCTCCTGATGGGCGCTATTCTCACTTTGTTAATGGCCATATGACTGGAGAAGTGGAAATGTGCAAGGGGTGTATGATCGAAAGTCAATGCGGCGGGGGATGCAATATTACACAGGAATTCGCTCGCGCAACCAAAACAGTGAAGATAGAACGAATGTGTGATTTCTACCGTCAGATGACGCGTGAACTTCTCCTCGAACAACTTCGAGAAATGGATCCCGAAGTTGAATCAAAGGAAATCCTAATCGAAAGGAGGTGATGCAATGAAAGCACAGAAGAAACGGCCGAGCTTGGCAGTGAAGCCCTTTCCTAAGCGGAAGGTGCTCAATACCTGCCGAGCACCCAGCAACTGCCACTAACCAGTGGTATTCACGGGGCTGAGAAAAAGTGATATACTATTCTCAGCCCCGTTTTATTTTCATAGATATGAAAAAGGTAATTCAAAAAATTTGCGAAAAGATAGTAAATGAATATAAAAAAGACAACAATGTCTTGGGTATTGCATTATTTGGTTCAGCCGCTAAAAAAAAGTTTGACCAATACTCTGATATTGATATTTATATTCTTCTAAAGAAGAAAAGCGATTATTCGAGGCTCAATTTTGTAAAGAATAATATGCGAGTTGATATCATACTAGATACAGTGAAAGAAGCTGAGTCTTTCTTAAAAAAAGATAAATTTAACATAAAACGGAACACTTCACATATGCTGGCTCACGGTAAAATTCTTTATCGGGCAAGTAGCAACCTGGATAGGATTGTAACGAAGGCAAAACGAAATCTCGAATTACCTACGAAATATACGAAAAATGAAATTTTAATGCATAAATATTCTATTGATGACTTCTGGGGCGAGGTGCGACGGGATATCAAAAATGGGGATTACACAGCTTTTGGATTGGACAGTCAGTTGCTTTTAAATAACATCATAGAATTATTTTTAAAATTAAAAGGGGAATTTGGGAGAAAGCCTAATGAAATGTTCAAAATTTTAAGCAAGCTTGATAAAAAGTTTGCCTACAAAATCAAAAATTTCTATAAAGCAAGCAATATGAAAGCAAAAAAGGAAATTTTAGGCGAACTTGTAGTCTACATCGATAAAAAATCCAACGGGCTATTACCTGAAAAGTGGGCGATAAAGTAAGAACGGGCCGCTTTTCACAATTTTAACGTTTATGTCTTTGGAAATAAAAATTAAAGTTGGCGTTCTTGTTCAGAAGAAAAACAAGCTACTTTTGATTAAAGAGCTTGACGCTTCGCGAAAACAACATTATTGGAATATTATTAAAGGAACATTCGAGCCAGCAAGAGATAAAAATTTGTTTGCCGCAGCGCGGCGCGAATGTTTAGAAGAAGTAGGCATAAAAGTAAATTTAAAAGGAGTGCTAAATGTTTTTTATTTAAAAAAGAGGGACTACGCCCTGTTCCAATTTAATTTTCTGGGTGAGGCGAAGAATGACCCCAAGCTAGCTTCGAAACGTGAACAAAAAGGAAGAGGCGAGAATATAACCGAATTCCGCTGGTTTTCAAGAAAAAATATAAATAAATTAAAAAAAACGGAATTCATGAACTCCCGAACTTTTGTAACTGTAAAAGGGTGGGCTTCAAAAAAATCTGGCGTTAACCTCAATATACTGAATTTTTTGAAGCGTGGCTGAATACTCTGTATTTAATGAAATAAAGATATTTTCTGGGGAGCGCTCGCTTCACGCGCCATTCAACAATCCACCAATTAAAGCACCAGTCTGAAACACTAAATTATTTAGCTGATAAGAGCGAGGCGACAGCCTTTTTTATTTTTGCATTTGGATTATATCTTTAATGTCCCAAAAATTTCTTCCCTTCCATCCTTTAATTATGCCATAAAAATCAACTGGGAAATAAGGAAAAGAAAGAGGGTAAGCTTAAAATCGCTTACCCTCTCCTACAAACGAAGGGTGAAACCTTCATACCTACGCGACCTTCCTCTTTGAAAGCGCGGCAGACCGCAACCTGTCAGACACATCCGATATTTGAAAGACGCCAAGATATATAAACGCCTTGAGAAGCACCGCAAGCGCCTGGCCGTCCAGTAATTTATTTCCATGAACAGCATCAACAAGTTCATTAAACTTCCAAACAACTGCCTTGATGCTGGTCCTCTCATACGCATCGGGGTTGACAACGGTGGGGCCGGGACGGACATCTAAAGCCAGGACGGCATGCGCTTCCTGCTCCACCGCAGCCGCCAACGGGAGGTAAGGGCCGAAATCAATAAAGCTCTCCGCAGTATAGGATGTTTCTTCCCCCAGTTCCCGCTTTGCTGCTTCCAAAAACGATTCGCCCCCTTCCACCGTTCCCGCCGGAAACCCAAGGACGAATTCATTTTGCGGATACTTGAATTCATTAATGAGCACAAAATCTCCTTCAGGAGTGAGGGGAACTACCCTAACTTGGGGCGCCAGCACTATATAGCGATACTCACCATCGCCGTGCTTATGTCGAAAGTTTTCTTCAACTACCTTAAGCCCTCGTTTGGAATATTTTACCTCGGAGCTCAAAACGGTGATACCGTTTTTCTTTTTCATCCAAGGAGCCCTCCTTTCTTAAAAAGATCGTCTCTCGCATAATATCAAACCCCAGCGCCAGATTCAAGACAACTCAACTGAAGCATAATCTCGCTTCCTGCAAGGGTAAAGTGAGACAGTGGAAGCGTATGATTGATGATCACCTATATCAAATCTGCGGCCGTTCGTTTTATACCCGAACACGGGGAAATTGCGGGAAACCAGCCACGCGATGAAATTGCCGATATTATCGGGACTGGAACCTGAATTAAGATAACTCCCCACCTCACGCAAAATTGTCAAAGACATTACATATAAAAGGGAGGATAAATAGGGAGATTTCGGATTTGCGGGCTTTTCAACAAAAGTAGTTACCCGACCGGTGTCGGGCTCCAGCACAACCTCACTGGATTGTCGGGAAAGGTTTGTATTGTCAATGTGATGAATGGCAACAACCGGACAGCCCTGCTTTTGGTAAAAAAAATTGATTATGCCGTCAAAAGTGTCCTCAAACAGATTATCGCTACCCAGAACCAAAAAGTCGTCTGCGATTTGGACTTCGTCCATACAAAACTTCAATGTGCCAATTGCCCCTCTTTTGCTTTCCTCCCTCGTTACGCCGTCATTGATTATTTTTATCTTGTCGCGATAAACAGAGCTCTCCCGCCATTTTTCCATAGGACCGTAGAATTTAGCGTTGGTTACAACGAAAATATCGTCTATTCTCTCCGTAGAAACCAGTTTGTCAACCTGCTCGTCTATAACAGTTCTGCCGCACAAAGAAAGCAGCGATTTCGGCAAATCATCAGTAATGGGGCGAAGCCGCGTGGCAAAACCAGCGGCAAGAATCACGGCTTTCATGAAATTTCCGCACTATCAAGCCAGACCATGCAGCTTTTTCAGTTCCTCCACACCGGAAGGAAGGTCAACCGTTGGCTCCCAGCCCAACAGCTCTTTAGCTTTTTTATTATCTGCCAAAGTGGTCACCGTCTCGCCGGGCCGAGGAGGTATTACTTCAATGGGCCCTCTAAACATCTCCGCCAACTCTTTTATCGAGTAATTCTTGCCCGTTCCTATGTTTATAATTTCCGCTTTCCCCACTTTATCTGATCCCATAGCTAGAATATTTGCTCGCACTACGTCTCGCACATGAGTAAAATCTCTCGTCTTTTCTCCTCCGTCGGCTACTATCGTCATTGGAAGACCCTGTTTAAGTTGTTGCCTGAAAATACCTATCACCGTGGCATATGCTCCTTCCAAAATCTCCCGCGGTCCATATACGTTAAAATACCGCAGAATGACGGTTGGCAGTCTATAAAGCTCCGAAAAATTTCTGCAATACATCTCGCCTACCAGCTTCTGTACTGCGTACGGATTTAATGGATCGGGCTTCATGTCTTCTTTGAAAGGCAAAGAACTTTGTTTGCCGTAAACAGAAGAAGAACCGGAATAGATCAAACGTTTAACGCCGGCCCTCTGCGCCGCAGTCAAAACATTAAGGGTGCCAGTTGCATTCGTGTGATGCGCCGGGAACGGGTCACGAATGGCCGGCTGGATTCTTGGGAGAGCCGCGAGATGAAGCACGCAATCAATGTTCTCAAAAATAGGCGCGATTTCCTCATACTTTCTAATATCTACTTGGAAAAAATTTGCTTTCGGGTTTATGTTTCCACGCTGGCCTGTCTCCAAGTTATCAATAATCGAAACATCAAGCCCTTCTTCAACAAGAGCATCAACTAAATTAGAGCCGATGAATCCTGCACCCCCAGTAACTAAAACTTTCTCTGGACTATTTTTCTTCATTCCTTAAATTGTATCATAAATCGGCCAAAATAAATCACGGATGGCTTCAAAAAAAAGTCTGATTTTCTTCATCCGTCCCTTAATTATAGCGGAAAATCAGTTGGGAAATAAGAGAAAAGATGAAACCACTCTATGAAGTCAGCAAAACCTCTACGGCCGCCAGAAAAAGCTTTTCTAGGAGTTTTTTACTTAGGTGAAATTTTGGTTTCCACTCCAACTCCCCAAGATAATCGCTAATAGTGAAGAGAGCTCCTGCAGCAACTTTTCTATATTCAGCCACAGCAAAAACAGCGGCTGCCTCCATCTCTACGGTTAGTACTCCTTCTTTTTGAAATTTTTTAACCTCACTCGAGGTTTCTCTATACGGCGCGTCAATCGTCCAACTCGCGCCAACTTCATATTCAAGGCCGCGTTTGTCCAGAACGCGTTCAGCTTTAGTTATAAGTTTTTTTGTTGCATAGGCGTACTTCGAAGGAGGAAGATAATGATGCGAAGTGCCTTCATCTCTTATGGCTTTGTCGCACACTATAATTTTGTTTGTTTTCAATCGTTTTGACAGAGAACCAGCATCGCCAATTACTAAAAATTTTTTAACGCCTAACACAATAAATTCCTCCATAACCGTAGCTGTGACCGGTGCGCCTATTCCTGCCAGTTTGGCAATACCGATTCTGTAATTTGTGTCCTTTAACAAATAAATGTCGCTATGAATACCGTGGATCTTTATCTTTTTTACTCTGTGATTCTTCAATATGTAATCCAATAAGGTTGAACTGTAACAAAAAATTATCCCCTTAGGCGGCTTGAATTTCGGTAATGCCCTTCTCCTCTTTAAATAAAGCAAAAAATCTTTGGGCGTTATCAAAGAATCTTTTGTATGTTTATTTTTAAAATTAGGAAAGGAACTTTTCACTTCCATCCTTTAATTATACCTGAAAAACCGCGAGAAAACATTGCTGCGGGCTTTAAAGTTAAAGGTTGGCATATCTTTTGAAAATGCAGTAAAATGGGCGCATTCTTTAACAACAAAGACATAAAGAAACGGAGGGTAAATTTATGTCGGAAACAGTACTTTCAGGAATTCGTGCAACCGGACGGCTGCACTTCGGAAACTTTCTTGGAGCGGTGCAAAATTTTGTCCGCTTTCAGCAGAACGGAAACACCTGCCTTTATTTCGTCGCCGATTGGCACACTCTCACAACCCTGGATGACCCGGAAGAGCTCCGCCGGAACCTCTTAGAAATCGTCACGGATTATCTGGCGGCGGGTCTGGACCCTGAAAAATCCGTGATCTACGCCCAATCAAGCGTTCCGGAAATCGCGGAACTCGCGCTCTATCTCTCCATGCTCCAGCCACTGGGAGAACTCCAGACCATTCCCACCTTTAAAGAATTGGTGCGGAAGTTCCCGGAGATGGTAAGTCTCGGGCTCATCACCTACCCGGTCCTTATGGCGGCGGATATTCTCGGCCCCAGAGCCACCTTGGTTCCGGTGGGCGAAGACCAGGTGCCGAACGTGGAACTGGCCAGAAACCTCGCGAAGCGGTTCAACAACCGCTACGGCGGGACCTTTCCCGTGCCGAACATGATGCAGGAGATGGTGCGGGTGCCGGGGCTGGACGGACAGAAGATGGGCAAATCGGAGTCCGACAACGCGATTGATATCAATCTGCCGTTGGAGGAAATCCGCGAGCGTTACCGCACAAAGGGCGTGACGGACAAAAACCGGGTGCGCGCGAGCGACCCCGGCGACCCCTACAACGGTTGCAAGTCGGTTTACCCCGTGCATGAACTCGTCAGCAAGGGTGAAACGGAGACTCACAAAATCGCGAAAGCCTGCCAGACGGCGGCAATAGGCTGCGCGGCATGCAAGGACATCCTGGTAGAGAACATCGGGAAACTCCTTGTCCCGTTCCAGGAACGGAGACGAGAACTTGCCGAGAAAACCGGGTATGTCCGCGAAATTCTCCACGAGGGCGGCAAAAAGGCGCGCGGCATTATCGGCGCCACCGCCGCCGAAGTGCGCGAAAAGATGGGGATTGTAATGTACTGAAAAGGAGGTGGACCATGTTAAAGAAAGGGCTAACCTTACCGGAAATAAGAGAAATTTTTAGAACAAAGGCGGACAAACAGCTGGTGGAAGTTTTGGGAAAGCGCCTGGAGTTGTCGCGGCTGGTGGAAAAACTGAAGAGGGAAGGTAGAAAAACTCCCGACCACATCTATAACGCACAGGCGGAGGAAGAACGTTTGAACGAAGCGGGGGCGTACGCCAAAGAATTGGGTATAAATCCTTATTTCGTCCAGGCCGTTCTCTATCTTATCATCTGCGAGTCGTGCAAAGCGCAGATGGCTCAAAGGGATGAGGCGCTGTTCGGAAAAGCAATCTCGGCCGGGGCAGAAAATCCAGACGAAGCGAGCGGACGGTCCGAAGAGCTGAAACGGAACCTGATGGCTCTTGCGGGAGGGTGGGCCGAGAATTACGACACGAGATATGATGCGAAGTATTTCGCGACCAGAGCCCACCGCGAATATGAAGAGGAACTTCTCATGAGAGAAGCTGCATTGTTGGACGATCGGGAGATGGCCTTGGATATCGGCTGCGCCACCGGGAGAGTATCCTTCAAACTGAAAAAACAGTTCAAGCTGGTCGTCGGACTGGATATCAGCGCCTCAATGATAACCAAGGCGAATGTGAACCAAACTGGCGACAGCCGCGTCCGTTTTGAGTGGGCGGACGTGGAAAAAGGCATTCCGCTGGGAGATGAAACGGTTTCGCTCGTGAACATGAATCTAGGCACGGCGAGCGACATTCAAAAACTGCCGTTCGTCCTAACGGAAGCTCGGCGCGTTCTGAAAAGGGACGGGATTATGTTTCTTTCTTTCTACAATAAAAACGCCCTGTTGCATCAGCTGGAATTCGTGCCGTGGGAAGTGAGCCTGGCCGCGGAGTTTAATGTCGACAGAGACTGGCTGGAGGTTCATTCCGCTACCGGCGAGAAGCTGGCCATCTACGCCAAGGCCTACGAGGCGGGAGAATTGGAAGGTCTTTTGCCGAAAGGAGTTATCCTGACAAGCTGGCTTACGCATCCGACCATCTCTTCCATCCTGCCGGACGTAATTTTCGAAGAAGAAGTGGTGAAAACGGCCATCGCGGAGATAGACCGGAGACTGGCTGAAGACGGATACGGAGCGGGCGCCTACATCGTGGCGGTTGCCAAGAAAACCGGCTAGAAAGCGAATAACAACCAAAAAAGGGGTCCCTCGGGACCCCTTTTTTAATTAGGCTTCCCAATCAGTGTCCGAACAGAAGCATTAATCAAAACTTCCGTTGTATCAACTATCGGAATTGGGCTTTTGACGCTCGATATTGCAAGTTGTAAATCAGTACACGCAAGCAAAATGCTTTCCGCGCCTTTTTCATGGAGAGAATTACAAACTATTTCTATCTTTTTACTCTGCAAATCGTTCTCTTCACCGTTAAGCAATTGAACAATAATATCATAGATTTGATTCTGGCCTTCCTCCGTTGGACATATAATCCTTATCCCCTTTTCAACCAAAACCTTTTCGTATATCCTGCTTTCAATGGTTGTTTTTGTAGCTAACAATCCAACGGTTTGAATTTTTTTTGTTTTTAACTCCAACACTGTTTCGTCAAGAATGCTCAAAAAGGGAATGTTTACCGATTCACGAATTTCTTTTATGTACTTGTGAAGTGTGTTGCAAGGCAATATTCCAAAATCAGCTCCGGATTTTTCTAAAATTTTTGCTCCATCAATTAAATACGGCAGCATTTTTTCTGCATTTCTTCCTTCGATAATTGCTTCCTTTTCAATAATAAAAGGAAAGGGCAAATTATATATAACAATCGGGGGGTATTTATCCTCACCGTTTTTTCTAATTAAATTTATAACCGAAAGATACACCTTTGCGGTGGTTTGAGGTCCAAGTCCTCCAATGATTCCCAATGTTTTCATTTGTGTGATGATTAATGATTAAATAATAAAGAATAATAAAGTTTTGAGATACCCAAAACGGCACGCCAGCGCCGTTTTGGGTATCTTGACTAGGGACAACTCAAATCACTTTTGCCCTTTTTGCTTGACGGATTTTCCCCGGAGTTTTACATATCGTATGCCGAGAAAGGACATCAGTACCTCAAAATCCTGGAATACTCTTTTGTGGTTGCCCGATCTATCCCTAAGCTCGAAGTAACGCTTATAGCACCAATCGTATCCGTGATTGGTTAAATCTGCTAGAGTCGGCTCTTCTTTGAGCGGTATGTAGCATGGCGTATCGCAAACCTTCATATACAGATCGATTGGATCAATTTTCCCACGAAGATCGGGTCTTCTCATACAAAGAAACTTCCGTACTTCCGTGAATCTGGACTCGGGCCTACTCATTAGATTAACAAACTGCCAATCTTCTGAAGCGTGACTCTTTGGCCAAATCAAAGGATTATACAAATCCAGCCAAGAGAACGGATGTGCGGCCATATACAGAAGAGAATTCTTCGCGCCTAACTCACCTCCGTGTTTTCTGCCGGAATCGCTAATCCTTCGGACTACGTCAATAACTTTATCATCCGTGGCAGAAATCAGCTCTTCTCCAAGTTCTCTCAAGACTTCTAATGCGCCGTCTGAAATTGACTCCGCTTCGTCGAAAAAGAAATCTACGCCGTGGTCATCCAGAAATTCTGCCGCAATATCTTTCACTTGAGACCGTTTCTTCTCCCACCCATTGCAGTAACCAGCAATGTTAGTGGGGTCAACCAGCCGGATCTTTGATTGGATATCAAAAGATGCTAGCTGTTTTGATAGACCAATTGCCGGAATTAGCCCTATGTAGAAACGAGCCGGTATTCCTTTCGGAAACTCATATGCAACAATGCTTATCAGAACCTTCTTGCTGGGGTCCAAAGCAAATTCTCCAACGATCAAAGGATTTTTGATTCGTATAAATTCCATAGTACTACCACCTTTCTTAAGGATTTTTTAAAGAACAATAGGAAGTCGTTTTCAAAACTTCCCGTCCTTTTCGCACCTAGATTTTAATTTCTAGATTGTAGAAAGGACGAAAAATTTTTGCGGGGATGGGTTTGTGCAAACCCATCCCCGATATCAATCATTTCTGGCGAGAAAAGAACGAGCATGTCTGCAGCTTAAATCAAATAGAACCCTGGCTTTAGCTTGCTCACTATTTATCCTGAACCGCGCCGACAATGCACACTGAAGCGCTTGACCAAATACAAATAGTTTTTCGGCTTTTGTGTGATCAAAGGAGATGATATCTGACACAGCAGAAGCTGCAAATCTATGCAGAATGTTGTAACCTGCTCTTGCTCCGGGTAATTCATATGCATCCTTACAGACTCCAGAAAAACAGGCCATATCAATAATAGGAATACCAACCACGTCAGGTAATGGATCATAGAAGCGAATTTAAGGCCTTTTGGAGTCAGAAATACGTCCTCAGGAGTGAAGTCAAAACTGGAAAAACAGACATACCCGGGACGATATGAATCCATCGATGCCATTTCCAAAGAACGAAGTAAATCTTTCTGTTCTCCAAATACTGGAAAGAGGTAGTTGAGATACTGCTTGATCAGTCTTTGCTTCAGTGAATTGAGTACTTCAACCGCTTTATCAGAATCGTGTAAGGTTTGCCTATATACTGTAGTTAGTTCTTCCGTCAGTCGCCTGTACAGGCTGGCCGGATTATTCGTTTCCTGAACAGCATGCCAAAAGTCTAACCCGCAATCCTGCATCACTATCAGAGATGCTTCACCGATGGAGATAAATTCCAGGGGCGAAGGAATTAGATTAATTGCCCCGATCTCTCGCATTTTTTCATAACCTTGGCGGTTAAGTTCTATCTCTCGCTTTTCTATCTTCGTAGATCCTATCTTAACAACCAAAAAATCATCTCCTCGCCGCGCACGAAAAACGAATTTACAGATATTTCCTAACGTTAGTCGCTCACCCAAGATTATATCGAACGAATTTGCCAACGATTGAGAAACTTCGACTAGTAAATCTGAGTTGTCCATTAATCCTCCCTTTCCAGACAATATTTAATGAATCTGACCAGCACCTCCCTGCCTTCCGGGCAATCAACCACTCGTTCAAGAACATCCAGATAATGACGGGCTTCTTCATGTTTCCCATCAGTCCGAAGCAATTGAATTCTCCCGCTCAACAGCCCAATTTCTTTCCTCGTGGGATGACGTTCAACCCGCCCTCCAAAAGCGTGCGCGATGATTTGATGTCCGAAACAAACTCCCAATATCGGGCGGTGCCCGTGATATTGCCGAATCACGGATGAAAGTTCCGCCATCCACCTATTCCTGCTTTCTCGCACGCATCTCTAAAGATCTCCGTAATATTGAACGGTGGGTCATCTAAGACGTCAATCAATGCAATCTTTTTCTCGGCCATTTATTTTCCTCCTGTTAAAGATCTTTTTTCGGAAAGCTCATAAACAAAAACTTCCCGTCCTTCGGGCAGAACAAAAATTCCGCCGAAAGGACGAGAAGCTAATCCCGCGGTGCCACCTTTCTTCTCCCCGCTAAGCGGGGGCTCTTTCGGGCGCTATCACACCCTATCC
>Ga0209542_10012728_pt1 | contig 14646 bp, 12 predicted proteins | sample RifCSPhighO2_01_FD_184028 | JGI IMG/M metagenome (GOLD analysis project Ga0209542, IMG submission 184028) | Soil microbial communities from Rifle, Colorado - Rifle CSP2_plank highO2_0.1 (SPAdes) (version 2) | ecosystem: Environmental > Terrestrial > Deep subsurface > Rock core/Sediment ...
CTGACATCAGGACATTTCGTTTTTTTTCTTTTCTGGAGAAGGGGTTGGTGCTATACTAAAAGCAATGGAATTTGATCCTCACACGTTACAAATCATTCTCCAGCGGATCTACCAGCAGATGCGGTGCCCACAATGTGGAAAGAAGGTACCGGTTGATCTCTCGGCTGTGCGCGTTTTGAGTGAAGAGGCAATGCTCCTGCAGCTCCGCTGCGACGACTGCAATGCGTACATTGTTCTGCAGGCCTCATTGAACGGTGTTGAAACGCTGGGAGCCCCGCCGTATCTGGCAAACGAGACGGCGAATGCTTCGACGGAATTGAATATGAGCAAGGCGGATCTCCAGCAATTGCGGGATGGTCTGGCGCAAGCTGGTGGCGCTTTTTCCCAGTATTTTGGGAAGACGCGGAATCGGGCGAATGGGAAGAATCAAAAAATTTAAACACCAGATTCCAAGTACCAAATTCCAAACTCAATTTTTGGATTTGGAATTTGATGTTTGTGCTTGGAAGTTTGCCTTAAGAAGTGCTTGCACTTATCCATTAACACCGTAAAATTCTCCCACATCACCGACGTTTCTGCCCTGATTAAGACGATCAGCGCGCGGGAGCGGCGGTTCTTCTGTGTCTTTTTTCTCCCCAAATGGTATGCCGCCCGCCAAAGCCTCCGCGACCGACGTCTTTGACGCCGTGTCGCTCAGCATCGCCTCCCCGGAGGATATTCTCGCCTGGTCTCGTGGCGAGGTGACCAAACCGGAAACGGTGAACTACCGTACCCAGCGGGCCGAGCCCGATGGTCTCTTCTGCGAGCGCATCTTCGGGCCGACCAAGAACTTCCAGTGCTTCTGCGGCAAGTATAAAGGAGTGCGCTACGCGGGCGTTGTCTGCGAAAAGTGCGGCGTGGAAGTGACGCGCAGTATCGTGCGCCGTGAACGCATGGGCCACATCAACTTGGCCGTGCCAGTCACGCACATTTGGTTCCTCCGCTCGACGCCTTCGCGCGTGGGGCTCCTCCTCGATCTGCCGATCAAGACACTCGAGCAGATCGTCTACTTCGCCGCTTACATCGTCATCTCTGTCGACGAGTCTGCGAAGGCCGAAGCGGAGAAGGAACTGAGCGGCGCAATCGAACAACGCCGCAAGCAAATGAAGAAGGAGTATGACGACGCCAAAAAGCAGCTGACGGAAGCGAGCGCGACTCGCGCTCAGCTCGATGCGCTCGATGCGGAATACGCGGAACGAATGACCAATCTAAAGCAGAATCATAAAGAAGCGTTGGAAGATCTGGAAAAGCTCCAAGTCGGCGGCGTTCTTTCCGAATTGAAGTTCCGGGAAATGAATATGAAATTCGGGCACGTGTTCCGCGCCGGTACGGGTGCGGAATCACTGCAGGAAATCGTCCGGGATGTAAAACTCGATACGCTCACCGACCAACTCCATAAGGATCGCGAACAGAGCACCGGTCAGAAGTTGAAGAAGATCATGAAACGGATTAAGTTCGTCAGCTCACTGCAGAAAGCGGCGATTGATCCGGCCTGGATGATTCTGAATCGGATTCAAGTCATTCCGCCGGACCTCCGGCCGATGGTGCAGCTCGATGGCGGCCGTTTTGCCGCGTCGGACTTAAATGACCTTTACCGCCGTGTGATCAACCGTAACAATCGTCTGAAAAAACTCATGAGCATCGGCGCGCCGGAAGTGATCTGTCGTAACGAAAAGCGCATGCTTCAGGAAGCCGTTGATACGCTTTTGAACAATTCGGCCCGCGCCGGTAAGGCGCTCTTTACGGCGGGAGACCGTCGCAAACTGCGTTCGCTCTCCGACATGTTGAAAGGGAAGCAAGGTCGCTTCCGTCAAAACCTGCTGGGAAAGCGTGTCGATTACTCCGGCCGTTCCGTCATCGTCGTCGGTCCCGAACTCAAACTCAGTAACTGTGGTCTGCCCAAAGGCATGGCCATGAAACTCTTTAAGCCGTTCGTCATCGGCCGGCTCATCCGTGATGAGCTCGCTCATAACGTGAAAGGCGCGGAGCGTTTGATTCAAGACGGCGGTCGCGAAGTCTGGGACATTCTTGAAGATGTTATTAAGGATAAGTACGTGCTCCTCAACCGGGCGCCTACCCTCCACCGTCTTGGTATCCAGGCTTTTAAGCCGGTGCTCGTCGAAGGTTTGGCAATCCGTCTGCATCCGCTCGTTTGCACGGCGTTCAACGCCGACTTCGACGGTGACCAGATGGCTGTGCACGTCCCGCTTTCAGAGAAGGCCCAACGTGAAGCCCGCGAACTCATGAGTGCCACCACAAACGTCCTGAAACCCTCCGCTGGTGAACCGGTCATTAACCCGGCGCAAGACATGGTGCTTGGTTGCTATTACTTGACCCGCATGCACGAAGGCAAGAAAGGCCACGGCATGATCTTTAGTTCCCCTCAGGAAGCGATTTTGGCGCACGAGCAGGGTCACGTTAATCTTCAGGCCATGGTGAAGGTTCGTTTAACCGGGAAGGAGGGCGAACGGTCCATTGTCGAAACATCCGTCGGTCGTCTCTACTTCAATGCCATCGTTCCGGAAGCACTGCGCTATGTGAACGAAACGATGAACAAAGGTCGCTTGAGTAAACTGATGTCCCGATCTCTGAACGAAGTCGGCACGGACGAGACCGTCCAGTTCGCCGACCGCATCAAAGATATCGGGTTCGAATTCGCCACGCGTTCAGGCGTTTCCATTGCTTCGGAAGATATGATTATTCCACCGGAGCGCGATGCGATCGTGGCCAAGGCGAGCGAGCAGGTGCGTGAAATTAATAACTACTACTGGAAAGGTCTGATGACGGCCGAAGAACGATATTCGCACGCCATTCGTATCTGGAGCAAAACGAAGAATGACGTCGGGCAAGCGATGATCGAAACCTTCCAGAAGTACGAAGAAAACGATATCACCTACGTCATTGAATCCGGCGCTCGTGGTAACTGGGGTCAGGTCACGCAGCTTGCCGGTATGAAAGGCCTCGTGGCCAACCCGTCCGGCCGCACAATCGAACTGCCAATTATCAGTAACCTCAAAGATGGTTTCTCGGTGCTGGAGTACTTCATCGCCACTCACGGTGGTCGGAAGGGGAAATCCGACACGGCTCTTAAAACCGCTGAAGCTGGTTACCTCACGCGCCGCTTGGTCGACGCCGTGCAAGACATTCTCATTCGCGAGGATGACTGCGGCAGCGACCAGATTCACTGGGTGACGCGTGCCGAATCGGAGCGGATTGGTGAATCGCTGGAAAACCGCATTAATGGCCGGACCTTGGCCGAAGACCTCAAAGTCGACGGCAAGGTCATTGCCAAGCGCAATGATGAAATCGATGCCGGCCGCCTCGAAAGTATTCGCGTCAATAATGTCACGGACATACCCGTACGTTCCATGATGACCTGCAAAACTCGTCGCGGTGTGTGCGTGAAATGTTACGGCCGTGATCTTGGTGACAACGAAACGGTCAAGGTTGGAACACCGGTTGGCATCATCGCTGCTCAATCCATTGGTGAGCCAGGGACTCAGCTCACGATGCGTACATTCCACATGGGTGGTGTCGCCGAAGGGGCCGACATCACACAAGGTCTCACGCGTGTGGAAGAACTCTTCGAAGCGCGTACCCCTCGGACACCGGCCGTCCTGAGCGACATCACGGGGAAGGTAAAAGTCACTACCCGGGAAGGCCGCACGGTTGTGCACGTCTTAGCCGAAGAACGAGGGCAGGACGAGTATCGCATTCCGGCGGGCTTTATCCCCGTTGTGAAGAAAGGCGATGAAGTGAAGGAACGCGCCGTGGTCGCCAAATCACAGCTCGATAAAACCGTGATGAAAGCCAAAGTGGCCGGCAAAGTCATTACTGTCGGCGATGGTGTCATCCAGGTGAAGCATGATGAAATTCAAGAGCGCAGTTATGAATTTACGTCGCGTGATTCGCTCCTCATCAAATCCGGTGACACGATCGATGTGGGCCAGGCGCTCAATGCCGGCCACTTCAATCTGCAAGAGTTACTGGAGAAACAAGGAGCGTATCAAGTGCAACGCTACATCGTGGCCGAAGTTCAACACATTTACGCGTCACAAGGTCAGACCATTAACGACAAACACCTCGAGATCATCGTCCGTAAGATGTTCTCAAAGGTGCGTATCATCGATGCCGGCGACACCGATCTGCTGCCGGGTGAAACCGTTGATGTGGCGGAGGTCGATTACCAAAACGAGCAACGGAGTAAGAAGACGAAGGGTAAATCAAAGGCCGCCACCTACGAGCAGCTTTTGCTCGGTATTACGCGCGCGGCCTTGGCCACCGAATCGTGGCTGGCCGGTGCGTCGTTCCAGGAAACCATCCGCGTGCTTGTGGAAGCAGCCACCACCCGCCGTGTCGACACCCTGCAAGGGCTGAAAGAGAATGTCATTATTGGACGTCTCATTCCTACCGGAGCTGTTTACCGCGAGCGGTTTTTGGAGGGCCTAGAGGAACAGGCTTAAATTCGGGTTTTATGACCAAAAGAGCCCTAGAAATAGGGCTTTTTGGGTACTTCCACAGATTAAGAATTTCTGGTAAAATAATATGAAATGCCGAAACAAACAGCGCCCAACGCCGACGCCGTTACACCTGAATGGCTGCATGACGAAATCATGTCACGGGTTGAGCCGGAATTGATGTTATGTAATGCCATTTTGGTTGAAGAAGTGTATCGCCGAAACAAAGAAACAGCTGAGCAGAAAAAGTTGCGGATGGCACGGTACCAAAAGGCGTATGACCAATATGAAATTCTGCTTCGGGCCATGCGAGAGGCGCAGTTCCAAAAATTTAAGGCGCGTCGTAAAGCCGACCGTGAACAGGCTCAGTTTGACGAAGAAATCGTAGAAACCCAGAAACTCGAATCGCTCAATGCCGATATAGACGCTTCCCCTGGATCATGACGAACCAACCAGAAATACCAAAGCGAATTGAAAATATCAAAGAGCTGCATAAGCGTGTAGACCAAGGACTGGCGCAGGCTAAAGCGTTTATGGATGAGCTTGAGAAACAAGGCTTTGACGTAAGTAGAGACCAGTTAGCTAGTGCGGCTGGCGAGAAGGTGCCGAATACTCCGCTGAATTACGGTCGCCACGATCAAGTGGAATATCGTGCGAAGTTCAATGGCCGTGTCTGGAGTTTAATCTCGCATAAAGGTGGTTACGGGAAAAAGCGAGAGGAACGCATGCGACAGCTCGCCAAAACGGGTCGAACCGAGCGCCAGGATCACACTCCGACAGGACAATGGGAAATTTTACCGCGGGAGGAAAAAATGAAGTTATACGCTCAAGATAAGGCGGCAGCTGATGCAAAGCGGACTGCTGAAGAGCAGCAAAAAGCCAAAACCAGGTTAGCCGAGACGAAGCGGTACTATGATCAAGAACCCGGTGCCTTTCGCAACTGGAGTACTCAAGACAAAATAGGCCGAGGCTTAATTGATGACGTGGTTATTCCTGACGATTGGGAGCCACCAGTGATTGATCACACTGCGGCTGGCCTGAATTATCGAGTTAACAAGCGCATGAGAGAGGGGGATATTCCAGAAGACAAAGATGCCAAACCTTCGCAAAAAGCAGTCGAAGGCTGGAACAATTTCTGGAAGCAGCAGGGTTATCCCGGCGGGCTCAATCAGACATCGGTCTATCAGGAGCTAGAAAAACGGCATGGCCCGGCAGCCACCCGGAAAACGGATGCCAAGGGTAATTTGCTATTAACTTGGAAGAATGGTCCGAGCGTTTCAATCGCTCCCGATGGAAGTACTGAAGCGTTACCCGCGTCAAAACCAAAAAAACGCAAACCAGGAGAAAAGTCCCCCGAGGATAAACCTGAGCAGCAATCTCAATGGGAGAAGGATGATATTGCTCGCTACTTAGACTCAATCGAAAAAAGTGAAGGAGCGGTGAACCGATTTCAGCATGCGCTTGAATTTACACTTGGGGAAATGGAACACGGGATCCCGCAAGGATCTTGGCGAGAAGCATTAGTGGCTACGCTTCAAAAGGCCAAACCAGATGAACGCTTCAAATATTTTTCCGAAGTACAACGTATCTTGCAAAGAGATCCAACCGGCGTCTGGGGAATTTCTCAAGTGGGAGACGGCGATACGTTCATCCTTAGCAACAAGGAAAACAACATGGCCGTGCGATTCGAGAAAGTACTGAGCGACCCCACAGTATCCTTGGCTTTGGCCCCCAACCCAGCTGAACGTGAGCAATTCGGACTCCAACGGTGGAACGCTCTTCTCGAGGATGTTCCCGCGGTCATAAAAGGTGAAGTTGAAGCTGATTTTAGAGACATCAAGAGCAATGCTCTCCGGGCGGATTTATTGACCTTGCTCAAGCATGAGCAGGGATGGACCACGACTGAGCAGCCACTCGAGCCGGGTCGCGTGCGCTGGTTTATTGATTCGGTGCGAGATAGCTATATTCATGCGTCGCCCAATGAGCGGCGAGCAGTCGTGGCCTTGCTGCAAAAGAGAGCTATTCATGCACTGCGCGGGCAGCTGCGATAAGGCCTGAAATTAGCCAAAAACTACTTTACGGCATCATATACAATCCGTTAGAGTTTTTTCGTGCTCACACCTACGGGTGCGGAGTCGCATTCTCGTTATGCCAACCATTAACCAGCTGATCCGCAAAGGCCGCCCTTCGACTCCCCCGCGTCCGCGGGGTCGCTCAGGGCAGGCACCATTCATACCTACCTATGCCCACCATTAATCAATTAATTAGAAAGGGGCGGACCATGAAGCGCAAAAAGGGCAAAGCCCCGGCGCTCCAATACACGTGGAACGCGCTCAACATGCGCACTGTTCCACTTGCACATGGCGCGCCGTTTAAACGTGGCGTGTGTGTAAAAGTCACCACCATGACACCCAAGAAACCAAACTCCGCTCTCCGCAAAATCGCCCGGGTCCGCCTGACCAATGGCCACGAAGTGAAGGCCTACATCATGGGTGAGGGTCACAATCTTCAGGAGCACAGCGTGGTACTCGTTCGCGGTGGTCGTGTGAAAGACCTGCCGGGTGTGCGTTACCACATTGTGCGCGGCGTGCTCGATACCGAAGGTGTTCAAGGTCGCAAACAAGGTCGCAGCCGCTATGGTGCCAAACGTCCGAAAAAGTGAGCCATGCTCCGATTATCCAAGCTATTCATGGCAATGTTCCCACTCAGCATAAATGAGTAAACCTGTTAAGCAGTACATCCCACAGGGTTCTGATCCGCTCATCGAAAAGTTTATTAACTGCTTAATGAGCCGGGGCAAGAAGTCCACCGCTCGCCGGATTTTCTGGGATGCGATGGATGTGATTAAAACCCGCACCAAAGACCAGCCGCTGGAAGTCTTCAGCAAGGCTCTCCTCAATGTCACTCCGCTGGTGGAAGTCCGCCCGAAGCGTGTGGGCGGTTCGGTGTATCAAGTCCCGGTCGAAGTAAACCCCAAGCGCCAGCAGGCGCTCAGCATCCGCTGGGTCATCACCGCTGCCCGCGACCGCAAAGGCATCCCCATGTCACAACGCCTGGCGCTCGAGCTCCTCGATGCCTCGGCCGACCAAGGCGCCGCGTTTAAGAAGAAGCAAGACGTCATCAAGATGGCCCAGGCCAACAAGGCCTTCGCTCACCTCGCTGCCCGCTAAACCGATGGACCTCAAGTTGCTCCGGAACATTGGGATTATTGCGCACATCGACGCCGGCAAAACCACGACGACCGAGCGCGTCCTTTTCTATACCGGACGGAGCTACAAAATCGGCGAGGTGCATGAAGGCGAGGCTGTGATGGACTGGATGGAACAGGAACGTGAGCGCGGCATCACCATCACTGCCGCCGCCACGCAGTGCCACTGGAAGGCCGTGGACATCGACGGTAAAGAAGTGGACTGCACGATCAATATCATTGACACTCCTGGCCACGTCGACTTCACGGCCGAAGTCGAACGTTCGCTCCGCGTTTTGGATGGCGGCGTCGCTGTCTTCGACGGCTCACAAGGTGTGGAGCCGCAGAGCGAAACGGTTTGGCGCCAAGCCGACAAATACAGCGTCCCGCGCGTCGCCTTCGTGAACAAAATGGATAAGACCGGCGGCGACTTCTACATGTCTCTTAAAAGCATCCACGACCGCCTTAGTAAAGATGCGGTCGCTATTCAGCTGCCGATCGGCGCTGAATCGGACTTTACCGGTATTATCGATCTGATCGAACAAAAGGCGTACCGCTTCGAAGGCGAACATGGCGAAAAACGAATCGAAATCCCTCTGCCGGACGACATGAAAGACTTGGTCAAAAAACATCGTTCCAAGTTAATCGAAAAAGTCGCCGAGGGCGATGAAGAACTGCTTCATGCTTACATGGAACATAACACGTTGACGGAACTCCAAATCAAACAGGGGCTGCGCAAAGGCACTGTGTCCGGTGCCATCTATCCGGTTCTTTGCGGTTCTTCGCTCAAAAACATGGGTGTCCAGTTGCTGCTTGATGCAGTGGTTCGCTACTTACCTTCGCCGCTCGATGTCCCGGCGGCCAAAGGCATCAATCCTAAGACAGATGCAGAGGAGGAGCGGAAACCTGACGACAACGAGCCTCTTTCCGCGCTGGCGTTCAAGATCGCTGCCGATCCATTTGTCGGCAAACTGACGTTCGTGCGGGTCTATTCAGGGGTCCTAAAATCAGGCAGCTATCTCTGGAACGCTCGTAATGGCAATAAAGAGCGTGTCGGTCGTCTGGTGAAGATGCATGCCAATGCGCGCGAGGAAATCCAAGAAATCCGGTCCGGCGACATCGCGGCCGTGATCGGCCTCAAAGACACGCGCACAGGCGATACGCTCTGCGCGGATGATAAGCCGATTCAGCTTGAATCCATCACGTTCGCCGAACCGGTCATCTCCATTGCTGTTGAGCCGAAGACGAAAGCTGACCAGGAGAAGATGGGCATCGCCTTGCAGCGCTTATCCGAAGAAGACCCGACCTTCCGCGTGCACACGGATGACGAAACCAGTCAGACTATCATCTCTGGTATGGGTGAGCTTCACCTCGACATCATCGTCGACCGCATGCGGCGGGAATTTAAAGTCGAAACGAACGTCGGCAAGCCGCAGGTGGCTTACCGCGAGACCATTCAGAAAGAAGTGGAGCACGAAGAGAAGTACATCAAACAATCTGGTGGCCGCGGTCAGTACGGACACGTCGTCTTCAGGCTCATTCCCCAGGTGCCCGGGGGCGGCTACGAATTTGAAAACAGCATCGTCAGCGGCCGCATTCCCAAGGAATTTATTTCACCCTGTGACAAAGGCTTCCAGGAAGGCATGAGCCGTGGCATTTTGGCCGGTTACCCGGTAGTGGATGTCAAAGTCGACCTCATTGACGGTTCCTACCACGATGTCGATTCCTCCGAAATGGCCTTCAAAATCTGTGCCAGCATCGGTTTCCAGAATGCGGCGCGGAAAGCCAACCCCACGCTGCTTGAGCCGATCATGAAAGTAGAAGTGGTCGCGCCCGACGAGTTCCTCGGTGACGTGATGGGCGACCTCAACGCGCGTCGCGGCATCATCCAGGGGCAAAGCGAGCGCGGTCTAGCCAAAGTGGTCACGGCCAACGTGCCGCTGGCGGCCATGTTCGGCTACGCGACGGACCTCCGTTCTATGAGCCAAGGCCGAGCCAACTACTCCATGGAATTCGGGCACTACGATAAAGTTCCCACCAACGTCGCCCAGGAAATCATCACCAAGCGAGGTGGAGGGAGTAAACGGTAAACGACTAGTTATTAGCCATGGAACAATGGAGCAATGGTTCCACTGCTCAATTGCTCCATTGTTATTTACTTCACATCGTAGACGTCGCTGACGCCATCACCATCCGTGTCGCTCACAGAGGCCGCAACATCAGCCGTGAGCAGCGAAGCCCGCAGTGAAGGCAGAGCCGCCGTGAACCAGGCGGCGATAAAAGCGCCCATGACGAGAGCCAGACCGAGGTCATGGCGGACATTTTGATGAAGATTGGACATGGGTGTTTGTTTGAAAAGACATCAATATTATAGCAGAAAAATAAAAATTATCAAAGCGTCTTAAACCCTTTGCATTGTCATTTTTAGAGCCATTTGGGAAAGCTCCAAGCGATAAGCTATAAGCCGTAAATCGTGAAAGCTAATCGCTTAAAGCTTATAGCTTTTTTTGTTCTATTTCATTGATACAGGAGCTGAGGCAAGTAAGTATATCGCACATGGGCAAACGCCGATTCACTGAAGAAAGCTGGAGGAATGACCCGTGGCTACGGGCTTTAAATACGGCCCTACCGGTCGTGTAAAACCGAGGCCGATATGGCCGAATTCCTCCGTGATGTTGCCACATTAAGTGAGCTCCAAGCCTGGAGCGAACGACTGGAAGTGGCCAAACAACTAGCGCGTGGCCTTTCCTACCGGCAAGTTGCGGCGCAAACCGGTGCCAGCACGACGACTGTCACACGCGTGGCGAAGTTCATCGAAAATGGGGCCGGTGGTTACCGACGATACCTCAAGAAAGCAGAGAAGAATGAAGAGCCAGCATCGGCTCTAGAGAAACTGCAGCAACGAAAACCTGAAGCTCTCCAAAAATATCTGAAGTGACCGTGAACGCTGAGCATCTTCCCTACATCGACCACTGCCTGCAGATAGCCCAGCGCGGCCGCGGCCGCGTCGGGCATAACCCGCTCGTCGGCGCCGTCCTTGTCCGCTTCGACAGAGCTCTGCGTGACAAGGGTCGAATCATCGCCGAGGCCTTCCACGCCGCCTTCGGCGCCGCGCACGCCGAGCGGAAGTTGCTCGAAGGATTCAAAGGAGACATCGAGCCCGATGACATTTTGTATGTAAACCTCGAGCCGTGTGTTCATCATGGTAAAACGCCGCCGTGTACGGATATCATCATCGAACGCGGTGTTAAACAGGTGGTCTTTGGTATGACTGACCCAAATCCCCTGGTAAAGGAGAAAAGTCGAAGAGCCCTAGAGGAAGCCAAAATCAAAGTCACTGGTCCGATCGATTCAGTGCGGTGCCGGAGGTTGAATCGCGGCTTCGTTTCTCTCCACGAACAAAGTCGTCCTTGGATCACACTGAAGCGTGCCCAGACCCGCGATGGCGGCATCAGCGGAAAAATCACAAGGAAGGAGCAAGACGCTTGGTCACATGCGCATCTGCGTGGCAAACATGACGCGATCTTGGTGGGAGTCGGAACGATCATTCATGACGATCCACAGCTGACGAATCGAAGTGTCACCCTGAGAAAAAATTCTCACCATGACAGTTTCCAACCTTTACGCATCATCCTTGATCCGCAATTGCACATACCGATTGAAGCGAAGGTTGTTTCAGAAGGAACGACAATCATTACAAGTTCCACAGACCGTGCTCGTATCAATCAGTTCGAAGGCAAAGGAGTGACCGTGATTGGTTTGCCTCTGCGTGGTGATAATTTTGATTGGGCAGAGCTGTGGGAAGCGCTGCCTGATATTTCCTCCATTCTCGTCGAAGGGGGCGCGGAGACGTGGCGCCGGTTTCAAGAAGCGTCACTCGTCGACGAAGAGGTAACGCTGGTTCAATGATTCAGCTTGTTTGAGCCGCTGGCGCGCATACCACTGCAGCACTTCCTCTGCCCGCTCACGGGCGGTTCGCAAGCGCAATTCAAGATTGCCGCTGGCGAGGAGCGCATTGCTCTTTTTGCTATTACAGAGTCCGCAGACAGGCTGGTAGTTCGGGGCGCTATGATGGTGCGGCGGTAGCATCGACACGAGTGAGTCCAAGTGTTTTGGCTTCACACCTTGCGCAATGAGGAGGTTTGGGATTTCCTCCATTGGAATGGTGACGGGAATAACGTGATCAACTTCCATCTCATTCAGCGGTATTTCATGACGGTGGCACATCTGACACGTCCCCTTGTAGACGGCATACAGGGCTTGGCGCAGTTGGGCTGTACGCAAAACATCTGTTACGGCAGGTACCTTGAGTGCCAGCTTCGGCCGCTGCGGTTGCTCTTTCTTCGCTTTTCGCGGGAAGAGCGGGGCTACGCGATACTGCGGCTGAGGACTCTTTACCTTCAGTTGTTTCTTTCGGCTGCCTGGCTTCGGCGGTTCGTACACGAAGCATTGGTAAGCTTCGGTGCCAGTTGTATTAGGTAGAAGTAAACCTTTTTTATTTTCAAATGTGATCAGACGTTGATATTTCGTCAGAAATGTATGTGTTGCCACCTGCGTGCGCCAAATGACTTCCGAGAACTCTTCACCAAAGACTCTGGTCATTTCCAAAAACCACTCCCCACTTTCTGGCTCCGGGCAATCGAGGAGCAGGCCGGCTGATTGCCAGTGGGATTTTCGAACGCGTTCAAAAATATCTTCTATCTCGTTGTCTGATGGGCGCGGAGCCGCGGGCATTGCTCTAAAAAGATCGACCCGGTTCCACAGAGTGGAGCCGGATGGAATGTCGAGCTGACACCGGAGTGGCAACAGTAACTGCTTCGCTTCGGCAGGTGGTATCTGAATACATTCCGAAAGTCGGCGCACGCTGCTTCGGGCGCAGAGGATCGCTCCGGTCTGTTCGCCAATGGCGCTATCGCCCCACTCGAGCTCGTATTGTGTCATGGGAGCGCGGGATGTTAGGCCAGCTTGACAGTCCTGTAAAACCCTTTACAAGCAATTTAAGGGTTCTAGAATCGTTCCCTTTATCCGTAAATTTTATGCCGCAACCGGAGAATGCCGACTTAGCTCCATATGCTGTTCCGCATGTAGGTGGGCTGGGTCGTATGCACCGGTCAGTGGAAAAACCTGGTGACCGGCGCACTCGTTTTTCCATCGACCATGGTCGTATCATTCACTCGGAAGCTTTTCGGCGACTCGAGAAAACACAAGTCTATCCTCACGGCGCTTCACGTGATTACGAGACAGCCACGCGCTGGTCGCATACCATTGAGGTGGCGTACCACGCGGAGTGCAACGCCAAAGCAATCGGGTTGAACGAAGAGCTCGCGCGGGTATTGGGTCTCGCGCATGATCTGGGACACACGCCGTTTGGTCACGAGGGAGAAGATGCGATGGTCTCCTGGATGAAGCGGCATGGTTTGCCGTTTGAGCATAACCAGCAAACAGTCCGGATTGTGTCTCTCTTAATGCATCACAAGAATGCCTATCGAGGTCTCAATTTAAACGTTGAAACAATCGAGGGCCTGGCGAAGCACACGACCTATTTTGACAAGGGCGAACGGCAGGGGCGTTGGCCGAGTCTCGAGGCTCAGGTAGTTGATCGTACCGATACTATTTCCTGGATTGCCCGTGATATTCACGATGGCATCAATTTGGGGGTTTTACAGCCCAAAGAGCTGCAACGATTTTCTCTCTACGAACGAGCTGAACTGGCGGCTGAAGAAGCGGATCAGTCTGAAGTACGGTCTGAATTGATTCATCTGTTGTGTTCCGATCTCATTTCACATTCGCAAGAAATCTTGCAAGCCTCAGGTATCCAAAGTGTTGACGATGTGTATCAAACAGAGAAACCATTCGTTACGCATTCTCCAGCGTTGCAACAAGAAGTGGACGAGCTAGTAAAATACCTTATGGCCAATATGTATCGACCGCCGAGCAAAGATGTGTTCATCAATGCAGTACGAGAAGTGATTCATACACTCTGTGACTATTACCTCGATCATCCGAACGTTGATGTGGAAAAGTATGAAGGCCTAGCCCTAGAGCATGGCGACGAACAACCGCATATCATGGCTGTTAAGGACTATGTGTCTGGCTTAACTGACAAACAAGCGTATGAAAATGCTGCAGAGGGACCTAAAGTCACTCCGGAAATTCTTAAGAATACTGTGACGATGTTTAAGGATAGCTTTCAAAATAATAATGCAAGAACATGTTCCCTATGACGGCTCCAGGTGGCTAACAGAGAATGCCCCGACCGTGTGTTCGCTTGAGCAACTGGTCAATGTCCTTATCGAGAGGCGAGGCTATACACAAGCAGAACTGTCTGCGGCTGATCCTGAGACCCTATACAGCCCCGATTTGCTTCTGAATTCCGACAGATTCGCTGATCGCATGGAAGATGCCATCAAGCGCAAACAAAAAATACTCGTATACGGCGACTATGACGTCGACGGAATCATGGGTACCACGCTCTTTTGTCAGGCGATCATGGAGAAGTTCGGCGTCTCCGGCGAACAGCTCCATTACTTTATTCCGGATCGATACGTTCATGGCTATGGTCTCAATATGAATGTGGCGCCAGACATTGTGGCTCAAGATTTTAATCTTGTGGTCACAATTGACAATGGCAGCACGGCCGCCGCCGCCGTTCGCTTTTTAAAGCAGCATTGCATCGATACGCTTGTGAATGACCACCATCTCATTTCAATTGAGGAGGAGATCGCACCTGCGTATGCAATCGTGAATCAGAATCAGTCTGGCTGTCCCTATCCGAACAAACATTTATGTGGCGCGGGAGTCGCTTGGAAAATGGTTGAGAAACTATGCGGCCGCGCACATGCCATGAAATGGATTGATCTACTGGGCCTCGCTCTCGTGGCTGACGTCATGGAATTACGGGGAGAGAATCGTACGCTCGAGAAACTGGCACTCCAAAAAGCACGGAAAGATCCACACCGCGTC